>Ga0194126_10005835_pt1 | contig 17912 bp, 18 predicted proteins | sample TA2KigC150mmetaG_FD_148641 | JGI IMG/M metagenome (GOLD analysis project Ga0194126, IMG submission 148641) | Freshwater microbial communities from Lake Tanganyika, Tanzania - TA2015035 Kigoma Deep Cast 150m | ecosystem: Environmental > Aquatic > Freshwater > Lake | place: Tanzania: Lake... | reverse complement strand
ACTAACCACTCGCGCCAGGCCCGCTCCGCCGCGATCCAACCGAAGCGCCGGACCGGCAGTGCGTCGAGCAACTCATTGGCGAACACCACCCCATCCACACTCCGATCCTGCACCTCCTCCCACCCGCCCCACCACCGTACCTGGGGCGCAAAAGCGTCCAACCGCGCCCGCTGCCGCGCCCGCCGTCGCGCCGAGGGCTCCACAATCCAGTACTCGCAGCCGGTCGACCACCGCGGCTGCCACCCGCGCAGATAGGTTAAGATGTCCTCCGCCAACCGCCCATCGTGGGCGCCTCCCTCGACGATCCGCCACGCACCACCCCCCGCCTCCGCTTGCCACTGGCTGAACTGCCAACCGAGCAACTCGCCCAAGAGCGGTCCGACGCAAACACTGGTTAAGTAATCGCCCGCCCGCCCGATAGTATCCGTAGCGCGCTCATAGTAGCCGTGCGCCGAATGGTACAATGCCAGGCCCATGAACCGGTCGAACGGCACCGGACCGCCCGCGGCTATCTCGCGCCGCAACATCGCCGTCAACGCCTCCGCGGCGGTCGAGAGGGCAACCGGGTCGGGCGGGGATGGCGGGGCATGGCCTGGGACGGCTGAGTTCATGGGCGCATCGCGCGGAACCGTTTATGGCTAAGATCGACGCTTTCTTCAATTTTATGTTGGAGCAAAAAGCCTCCGATCTCCATCTGGCCGCAGGCAACCCCCCCATCCTCCGCATCAACGGCGAGCTCCATAAACTCGATTATCCGCCCCTCGACAGCGACAAGCTCAAGGCGATGCTCTACGAGGTCACGCCCGAATACAAAATCAAAGTCTACGAGGAGACCGGCGATGTGGATTTCGGTTACGAAATCCCCGGCGTGTCGCGCTTTCGTGCCAACTTCTTTAACCAACGCAGCGGCGTGGCCGCCGTCTTCCGCCAAATCCCCTCGAAAGTGCTCTCCTTCGACGACTTCGAGGCCCTCGACGCGCCCCTGCCCCCCGTGCTCAAAAAGCTCGCCATGCTCCACAAAGGCCTGGTCCTGGTCACTGGCCCCACCGGCTCCGGCAAGTCCACCACCCTGGCCGCCATGATCGACTACGCCAACCAAAACCGCCGCGACCATATCCTCACCATCGAAGATCCCATCGAGTTCGTCCACGAAAGCAAAGGTTGCCTCGTTAACCACCGCGAGGTCGGCGTCCATACCCGCACCTTCGCCTCCGCCCTGCGCGCCGCCCTGCGCGAAGACCCGGACATCGTTCTGGTGGGCGAAATGCGCGACCTCGAGACCATCGAACTGGCCCTCACCGCCGCCAGCACCGGCCACCTCGTCTTCGGCACCCTCCACACCCAAAGCGCCGCCAAAACCGTCGACCGCATCATCGATGTCTTCCCCGCCGACCAACAAAATAAAATCCGCGCGACCGTCGCCGAATCCCTCCGCGGCGTCGTCGCCCAAAACCTGTTCCGCCGCACGGACCGCAAAGGCCGCGTCGCCGCCCTTGAAATCCTCGTCTTCACCACCGCCATCGCCAACCTCGTCCGCGAAGGCAAAACCCATCAAATCCCAGGCATGATTCAGGTGGGCAAAAAGCTCGGGAACCAACCCCTCGACGACGCCATCCTCGAACACTTGCGCATGCGCCGAGTCGGCCCAGAGGAGGCCTATGAGAAATGCCTCGACCGCAAAAAATTCCGCACCTTCCTCGCCCACCCGCCCGTGGACGACGAGGGTTAACCTCCGCCTAGGGGCCACGGACCATGCGCCGTAGCGAACTCGACCGTCTCCTGGGCACCATGCTCGACTCCCAGCGGGAGGTCTCCGACCTCAACTTCACCGTCGATCGCCCGCCTCAGGTCGAGTCGTTGGGCGAGCTCTACCCCGTCGCCACCCAACCCGCCATCGACCGCCTCACCCCGTTCCAAACCGAGATGGTCGCCCTGAGCCTCATCGGTCCTAATCGCCGCCTGCTCACCGACCTGCTCGCCACCGGCTCCTGCGACCTCTCATATACCCTCGCTGGCCGCGCTCGCTTCCGCGTCAACGTCTTCTCCCAACGTGGCAATTACTCCGTCGTCTTGCGCCGCCTCAATACGAAAATCCCAACCCTCGCCGAACTCAACCTGCCTCACACCTTCCACGAGGTCGCCCGCGAAAAGACCGGCCTCATCCTGGTCACCGGCGCGACCGGCACCGGCAAATCCACCACCTTGGCCGCCCTCCTCGACGCCATCAACGAGACCAAGGCCATCCACGTCATCACCCTCGAAGATCCCGTCGAGTTCGCCCACCACCACAAACGCGCCACCTTTAACCAACGCGAAATGGGCAATGACTTTGACACCTTCGCCAGCGGCCTGCGCGCCGCTCTACGCCAAGCACCCAAGGTCATCCTCGTGGGCGAAATGCGCGACCGCGAAACCGTCGAGATCGGCCTCACCGCCGCCGAGACCGGTCACCTGGTCTTGAGCACGCTCCATACCATCGATTCGGGCCAAACCATCAACCGCATCTTGGGCCTCTTCGAACCCGAAGAACAAAAACAGGTCCGCCTCCGCCTGGCCGACACCCTGCGCTGGGTCATCACCCAACGCCTGGCCCCCCAGGTCGGCGGCGGCCGCCTCGCCTTGCTCGAAATCATGGGCTCGAACCTCCGCACCCGCGACGCCATCGTCCATGGCGAGGAAGAAGGCCGCACCTTCTACGAGATCATCGAGGCCAGTTACCCCTTCGGCTGGCGCACCTTCGACCAAGCCTGCCTCGAGGCCTACGAACGCGGCGCCATCGCCGAAGATACCGCCCTGGCCTACTGCAGCCGGCGCGGCCCCACCCAGCGCGGCATCGACAACATCAAAAAGAAACGGGGCGAATCGACCACCTCGATCACCAACCTCATGCTGCGCGCCGACGACCACCGCCCCGCCGCCCCGCCGCCCCCTACCCCGGCCCCGAGCCTGCGCCTCAGGTAGCCATGAGCCCGGAACTCGATTTCATCGGCCCAACTGACCGGCCCGCCCTGGCCTTGCTCAGCACACCCGAGTGGCTCGCAGCCGCCAAAACCGCGTTGCTCGACGCCGGCTACAAACTCCACGCCCCTAGAACCCACGCCGAGTTCGCCAGCCACTTCGCTCAAATCCAATACCAACTCGTCATCGCCGAACTCAGCTTCGCCGCGCCGGCCCCCGCCGAAAACCTCTCCCTCCTCAACCTCCAATCCCTCCCCATGAGCCAGCGGCGCCATGCCGTCCTCATCCTCCTGGGCGAACCGTTCCAGACCCTCGAACCCCTCGCCGCCTTCCAACATAGCGTCCACGCCGTCGTGCATCCCGCCGACCTCCCCAACCTCGAACGCATCATCCAAAAGGTCGTTGCCGAAACCAGCCTCCTCTACAGCGTCTACCACGGCGTCCAGGCCCAACTCGCGCGCGGCCTGGACTAGACCCCCATCAGATGTAGTACATCTTCGCCTTCTCCGCCCCGTGCTCGAGCAGATCCTGAAAACTGAGCTGATCGGCTGCCCCTTCTACCTGCTGCTTGAGCGTCCCCCAGGCACCCCGCAACTCCGCCGGGCATTCCGGGTCGTTCAACGCCGGCGCGTCCAACACCTCGCCATGGATCGCCCGCAGTAAATCCCCAAAACTCACCTGCGCCGGCGGACGCGCCAACAGGTAACCTCCAGCCTTGCCCCGCACACTCTTCACCATCCCTTCCGCCTTGAGCTGAACCAGGATCTGCACCAAGTAATTGGCCGGTACCCCCGCCTCCGCTGCCAACTCCTCCCCCTTGCGCGCCTCCCCCCGCGGGTAAGACCGCGCCAGACTCAACACCGCCCGCGCCGCATAATCGCTCTTCACCGAGAACTTCACCGCCCCCACAGTAGGTAGCCCCCAGCCCCCACGCAACGAAAACGGCGCCCGCCACTCCCAGCTCGCAAACCCCAGAACCTGCGCCGGCGCGCCCGGCCGTTTCCTCACAACGCCGCCAGCGGCAAGACCACCCGCACCAACCCCGGCCCACCGCCGGCCGCCGACTCGATCTCAAGCCGACCCTGATGGGCCCGAACGATCCGCTCCGCCACCGTCAGCCCAAGGCCAAGCCCAACCACCTTCGTCGAGTAAAACGGCTCCGTCGCCCGCCGGGCGCTCTCCTCCGAAAACCCAGGCCCGAAATCCCGCACTTCCACCACCGCCAGGCCCCCCTCCGCCCCCTCCGTCGTCCGCCGCACTGCCACCTCGACCTTCGGGGCGTCCGGCGCCGCCTGCAACGCATTGAGCAACACCTCGACCATCGCCTGCTTGAGCGCTTCCCGATCGCCCGCCGCCGCAACCTCGCTCACGCCAGGGGCGAAGCGCAGCTCGGGCACCCGATCCGGAAAGTACCGCCGCGTCTCGATGAACGCCTCCTCGACCAAACCCGGCAGCCCCACCGCCGACGCGCTCACCGCCGTTTCGCTGGCCAAGTGCAACATCTGGTTCGAGAGCCGCTGGATGCGCTGCACGCTCGTCGCCATCGCCCGCGACAGCGAAGCCAAAAACTGAGCGTCGTTGCCCCGCTCCTCGATCATCTGCTGGTGCGCCGATAACGGCACCAGCGCATTGCCAATCTCGTGCGCCAGATGCTCCGCCATCGACTTCACCAACCGCAAATTCGACGCCTGAATCTCCATCGCCTGCAACCGCTCGTGTTGCGTGAAATCCTTGATCAACAGCAGCGCCGCCGCCGGCGCCTTCGCTGCCCCCCGCCGAAACGGCAACACCTCGACCCGAAAGACCTGCTCGGACGCCGCCGGCGGCCGGTACTCCCCGCTCACCGTCTCCGCCCCGCTCTGCAGGACCTGGTACACTAGCGTCCCTATCGCCTGCGGTATGTCCGCAAACTGAAGCTCTCCCGCCGACTCCCCACCCAAAAACAACCGCCGCGCACTTTGGTTGGCGTGCAACACGCTCAAGTCTTGATCCACTACCACGCAGCCGCTGCTCAGTTGATCCAAAATGTCGCTCGTCATCTGGTACCCGACTTCCAACCGCTCGTGACGCCACGCGTTCTGGATCGCCCGCCCCAACTCCTCCAACAACTGAAAGACCACCGCCAACTCCTCCGCCCCAAACACCCCCCCGCTCAGCGGTTGGTCGAACACCGCCACCCCAAGAAACTCCCGCCCATCCGTCACCGGAATCGCCACCCGCCCCCCAAGCAGGCCAAACTCCCGCACCGCCTCCGCGTCACCCGCCGCCTGCGCCCGCTCGAACAACAATATCCGACCGAACCGCTCCGCGTATCGGCCAATGCCTCCATCCCGCGACAACGCCACATGCGCCACCAACTCGGGCGCCATACCCTGCGCACACAACGGCTCCAGCCGCCGGTCCGGCAACTGACTCGGGTCCGCCCCGAGCCCCAGCGGCGGACGCCGCAAAAAAACGGCCGCGCGGTTGACCCCCAAAACGCCCCGTATCCGCGTCAGGAACTCCTCGAGCAACCCCCGCGCCGCCAGACTCTGCCCCAGCAGCCTCGAGTGCAACCGGAGCCTTTCCAGCGCCGCCACCGGTCCCGCCGCCGGCCGCGGCGCCGCCTCCGCCTCAGGCTCGATAACTGCACCCGCACCCGGTCCCACCTGCCAACAACGCTCCAGGAAATGCCGAAAGGCGGACGCTCGAAGCGGCTTGCCCAGCAGATAGGTCGCCCCCGCCAGCCACGCCTCCTCCTCCCACTCCCGCTCGCGCGCTTCCGCACACACCAGCACCGGACAGTGCGGCAACCGCTGCCGGATCTCGCGGATCGTCCGGACCGGCCGGACATCCGTTAGGTCCGCATCCAAAATGCACGCATCGATCAGCCCGGTCTCGAGCAACCGATCCGCTTCCCGCAAATCCCGAAAGCGTAACACCCGATACGACCCATCGCCGAGCGCAACCCGGACCGCCTCGGCTAAACCGGGATTCTCCGCCAAGACCATCAATGTCTTCACGCCCTCAACTCATTCCTTTGGCAGGTCTTGGTTCTGCTCGCTGGGGAAATCCACCTCCACGGTGGTACCACACCCCTTTCCGCTCCTTACACCGAACGCACCGCCGTGAAGATGCACTATCTTCCTCGAAATTGCTAGTCCCAGTCCATAACCGCCCACCGTCGCTCCCTGGCTCTTGGTGGTGAAGTACGGCGTGTCGATCCGCCGCAACGTCTCCGGACTCATCCCCGCCCCGGTGTCCACCACCCGCAACCGCACCCACGGCTGGCCCCCGGGCCCCTGCCGCGGCGTCAACTCGACCCGCACCTCCCCGCCCGCCTCACAGGCATCCGTCGCGTTGGCCAGCAAATTGGCCAGCAACCGCTGAAGCAACGACTCGTCCCCGCGCACCACCACCCCGACCGACACCCCAAGTTCCACGCGCACCCCGCGCCCCCGAACCAGTGCCTCCTGCCCCGCCACCGCCTCCGCCACAACCCGATCCAGCCGACACGGCCCCATCACCGCCTGGCGTTGCTCGGCTACCGTCAGCGTCTCGCGAATGTACCGACGAATGGTCTCGAGGTTCCTCAGCGATACCGGCAACAAATCCTCTCGAACATCCCTTGGGATTTCACCCAAGTCCTTCAGTTGCACAAAGGTAGCGATGGGAGTCATCAGGTTGTTCAAGTCGTGCGCCATCCCACGCGACATCCGACCCAACACGTCCAACTCCCGTAACGACTCGAGCTCGTTCTCGAGCCGGCATAGGCTCGCCACCAACCGTAGGTTGCCCGCAAGCTCCGCCAGGCCTTCCACCGCCTCCGCCGTGTACCCCGCACCTTCCAACCGCGCCCCAACCAACAACAACCCCAGCGGCTCATCCCCAGCCATCAACCCAAAACCGTACTCCGGCTCCAGGTCCGTCAATTGTCGCCTCGCCTCCGCCGCCAACTCGATCAACTCAGCCCCCCCACCCCCACCGGCCGCCGTGTACGCCAGATAAACCGCTCGCGTCTCCCGGAAATAACGGAACAACGGACAGTCGTAACCCAGCTCCGGCAACCGCCGCCCAGCAGGCCCCGGGTGCGACCGCTGCACCTGGAAGCCCCGCGCCGCCCCGCCCAGCGTCACAAGCTGGTAGGACCCCACCCCCAGCGCGCCGACCAGCAAGCCGTGCAACTCGTCCAGAATCCTCCCCGTATCCGTCTGCCCGGGTAGCCGCTCGATGAACCGCCGGATGTCGCCCTGGTATCCCATGCCCATGCCCGATCGGCTCACCCGCCCCCAAACCATCCCGATCCCGGCGCCACACCACCGCCGCACCCCCAAGCTGGCATCCTAGCCTTGACCCGGTTCATGCCCCCTCCCGGTATCGGCCCAGCACCAAGCAGGCGTCCTTGCCCTCGAAACCCGAGCTCAGGTTCAACGCGTGCCGCACCGGATAGGGACGGCACCGCTTGGGCACGTAATCCAAATCGCACCCATCCCCAGCCATCGCGTGGTTCAGCGTCGGCGGAATCGCCCCGCGCGCAATCGCCAGCGCGCACACCACCGTCTCCAGCGCCCCAGCCGCCCCCAATAAATGACCCGTAACCGGCTTCGTCGAACTCACCGCCACCCGGCTTGTCCAGCGGCCAAAGACCTCCTTGAGTGCGTCCGTCTCCGCCAAGTCCCCCGCCTCCGTCGCCGAACCGTGCGCGTTCACATAGTCGATCTCGCCCGGATGCAACCGCGCCTCCGCCAGCGCCCGCTCCATCGCCCCAGCCAACCCGCGCCCCTCCCGCAACACCGGCGCTGCGTCCACACCCTCGCTGCTCTGCCCGTGCCCAAGCACCTCCGCATAGATCCGCGCCCGGCGCGCGACCGCATGCCCCAGCTCCTCCAACACCACGAACGCCGCCCCTTCCCCCAACACGAACCCATCGCGGTGCCGATCGAACGGACGCATCGCTTGGCTCGGCTTGTCCTGCCACCGCGTCATAAGCCGGGCCCCTGTCAAACTCGCCCACGCCCCCTCGTTCAGCGCCGCATCCGTGCCCCCAGCCAACATCGCATCCGCTTCGTCCGCCTGGATCTGGCGAAACGCTAAACCCACCGCCGCATTCCCCGAAACACACCCGGACCCCACCGTCACATGCGGCCCGCGCAACCCAAGCGCCAAGTCGACCTCCCCCGAACTCGCCCCGAGATACGCATGCATCAGCGCCGGCGCCCCTCCGCTCCGAACCCCCTTCCCCACCCCATCGGCGGCCGCACGAGCCAGCGCCTCCCACCCCACCGACACCGTCCCGTCCACCAACCCCATCCGCCGCGTCCGCTGTCCATTGGCCCAACCCGCATCCTCGAGCGCCCGTCGCGCCGCCGCCAACTCGAACTGCAGCGCCCGGTCCCAACGCCGGGACTTCCGCGCGTCCATGTAACGTCCGGGCTTGAACTCCTTGACCTCGGCCGCCAACCGACAGGGCGAAGACCCAGGATCGAACTGCGTCAGCCAACCCACCGCACTGGTCCCTTCGCACAAGGAACGCCAGAACTCCGCCAAATCGCTCCCGTTGGGCGCGATCACCCCCAACCCCGTGATCACCACCCGCCGGATCGCTTGCCGAGTCATGACCATACTCCCTTCACTCCTCGACCACCCCAAGGCCCGCACACGGCAACAAGACCCGAAAGGTCGTCCCCCGCCCCAACTCCGTCTCCACCTCCAGCGCCCCGCCGGCCTGCAACACCAACCGCCGCACGATCGATAACCCAATCCCGCTCCCCTTCGGCGCTGGCTTGGTCGTGAACCGCACGTGAAACAGCTTCTGCATCGCCTCCGCCGGAATCCCCGCCCCACTGTCCCGCACCGTGAAGGTCACAAACGGCCCCTCTCCCGCAAAACCCGCTCCGGAAACAAACCGCCGCCCACGCCCCTCGCTCCGCCGCCCAGGCTCCAACGGCCCCTGCTCGAATGCCGCCGCGAGCTCGACCCGCAACGGCGCCGGGCCCGCCTGCAACGCGTTGATCACCAGGTTCAGCAAGACCTGGATCAAATCCACCCCGTTCATCGGCGCCTCGAAATCCACCGACCATGGCCGCACCACCAACTCCTTGTCCCGCGCATCCGGGTGCACCTGCAACAGATTGTTCACGTCCGCCAACGCCTGGTTCACCTTCAGCACTCTCGGCTCCGACCGGCCCTCGCGCAGAAATCCCAGATACCGCTGGACCACGTCAATACAGTTGGCCACCTGCCCGTTGAGCGTCCGAATCACCTCCCGAAACTGCTTCATCCCCTGCCCCTCGAGATAGCTGCGACTCCCCAGTTGCGTGTCCAACAACGCTATGTAGCCGGCGATGATCGTCAGCGGCCCGTTCAAATCGTGCAGCACACTCCCGTAAATGTCGCCCTGCTGCTTCGCCCACTCCTGGTGCGCCTGCAACACCTCCAGCTCCCGATGCAGCGCCCGCAACCGTTCCGTGCTCTGCCGCAGTTGCCGCGCCCCCAACCGCCGCTCGACCGCGCTCGCCACCGCCGCCCGCATCTCCGCAACCGTGAACGGCTTCGAGAGATAATCGTGTGCTCCCAACCTCAAGGCTTGCCGCGCCGTCTCCAGCGTCTCGTACGCGGTCAAAATGATCACCTGCGTGTCCGGGTCGATCTCCTTGAGCCGCCGCAACACCTCGATGCCCGACATCCCAGGCATCCGAATGTCCACCACCGCCACATCCACCGGCGATCCCAGCGCCAACGCCACCGCCTCTTCCCCGCCAGGACTCAGCAACACCCGGTACTCACTCCGAAATAACACCCGCACCGAGTTGCGCGGCCCCTCCTCGTCGTCCACCACCAACAACGTCGGCTGCCCCAATTTGGAGCCGCCGCTCGCCTTCAACTCGCTGGCCGTTTCCGCCGTCAGTGCCATGTCCGCTCAACCGAATCGCTCACCCATCCCCTCAGCCCGAACCCGAACCGCTCCCTCGCCCCCCCACCCCGCTCGACCCAAGAACGCACCCCTACCGCACGCCTTGTCCCAAACCAGGTGCCGTCCCTGTCTCTTGACATGAATCGCGCCGCGTTCAAGGAAAAACTTCGACAACCCATGCCCACCCGTGTAGCTTCCGACACGCGGCCTCCGGGCCAGCGCACTGCCACCGCCCGACCCCATGGCGCGCCTAGTCATTTGCTCAGGTCCCGAGCAAGGGCTCGAACTCGAGCTCAAGCGTGGCCCCAACGCCCTCGGCCGCGCCCCAGCCAACGATCTCCTCCTCTCCGACCACACCGTCTCCGGCTACCATTGCGAACTCGAAGTCACCGACTTCAGCGCCAAAGTCAAGGACCTGGGCTCGACCAACGGCACGTTCGTCCAAGGCCAGCGCGTCCTCGAGGCCGAGCTCAAAGACGGCCACCAACTCCGCCTCGGCTCGCTCGAGCTTCGGCTTGCGCTCGAGTCCCCCGAAATCGCCATCCCCACGCTCACCGTCCCGGAGGCCCCGGGCCCTCGCTTCCTCCCGGACGGCGCCCCAGCCTGCGAACAACACCACCACCTCCCCGCCACCCTCCACTGCCGCCAGTGCGCCCGCGCCTGGTGCGACGACTGCGTCCATCCCCTCCGCCTCGCAGGCGGTCAAACGCGCATCTTCTGCCCGACCTGCAGCGGCCCCTGTGCGCCGCTCGAGACTGCCGCCGCCGCCGCCAAGCGCTCCCTCTGGCTCCGCCTCTGGGACACCCTCACCGGACCCGCGCGCCCCGCCCGCTCCCGCCGCCGCCCGCCCCGCCCCCCCTACCAGCGCCGACGCTGATTCGCCAAGACCAACCGCTTCAGGAACCGCGCACGATCCCCGTCATCCTCGGTTAACCCACACGCTCGGGGACGTGGGATACCGGTTCGACGACGAGGATCGGTCTAGGGGCCGTCCATAGGAGGAGCGGACAGGGCGCCGCCAAGGTTCCAGAGGTTGCAGATGGCCCACCATGTTCTCCTCGCGACCCCAATGGGTTGTTACTCATGAGTCACCGAGATGGTCTACAAGTCGTCGGCAGGGCGCGCAGTCCTCTGCGCGCCGTCAACCACGGTGGACTTACGAGGCTGCGGCGCGCAGAGGACTGCGCGCCCTGCAATGCGTCGTCTATCTCGACCTCTCATCAGTAGGTTCAACACCACCGGGTCGGTGCTCAGCGTCCGATACCCCATGAGCTTCCTGCCGTCCGTTGATACTTGCCCCGCGAGAAGCCACATGTCGCCGGGCGTCTCCACCTTCCGCGCAGTGAGTGAGCGCCCCCTGGGCCCCATCGCCGCCAACAGTAGCCTTTGCTGTCTGCTTCGCGTCGGTCAGTGCCACGAGCCCGAGGCCGCCCAGAAGTACCGGCGCCAGCCAGGGCCAGCGTCCCCGGGAATGATCGTGTTTGATCAACGAGGATGTCGCGACGCTTGAGGTGGGCCAATTCGTGCAGGAAAACGTAGCGCAACTCGGCCGGCGTGAAGCCTCCCGCAACGCCTTCGGGCAGTAGTAACCACGGCCGGATGAAGCCCATCAGCGCGGGGCTGCCCACCGCGCGGCTCTGCACTACGGGCAAGACCCGGCGGACCTCCATCCGCCGCTGCACCTCGGCGAGCACCTCTCCCACGGTCGGATTCACCACGGCATGCTGCCGGGCAAGCTCCGCGTTGAGCCGGCGACCGGACCAGACCACTTGCGCCAGCAGGACCAGCGCTCCGAGCAGCCAGGCTGCACCAAGGAGGGGAGAGCCAGGCCGAACCGCTGGACATCTCCGGGTCGCTTCCAGCGCCCGGGGCACCGCTCCCAGACCGGCTCGAGGATAGCCATGCGCCTACCGGTTCCACAGGCATCGACCGAGGAGGAATCTCCCCGACCGCCTGCGTCGATCCCGAGCTGTTCGCAGCCTCCGAAAGCGCCACGGGCCGGGACTCCTCAGCGGTCCCAGGAGCCGTGAGCTTTGCCGGGGCGGGCGACGGTCCGGCCGGGTTGGGGGCAGCCTTCACCCAATGGTGGGGCCGACCGGCGCGATGTAAGTTGCGCCCCTGGATTCAGGGCCTAGAATTGGGAGCGTGAAAGAGGTGGCCACATTGCTGAACGCGATGCGCGAGGCCGAGGTCATCGCCGAATATGCGCTGTTCGGTGCGGCGGCTCAGATGCGCTACACCGAAGCGGTGGCCACTTTCGACGCCGACGTCCTCGTGGCGGTGCCGTCGCCGCAACGGCTGGACGTGTTGCGACCGCTTTACGACTTCTGTGCCCAGCGCGGCTGGCAGCCGGAAGGCGAAGCCATCCCCGTCGGCGCCTGGCCGGTTCAGTTCATCCCGGTGTTCAGTCCGCTGACGCGCGAAGCGCTCGCGCTGGCCGACACGGCGGACTTCGACGGCGTGCCTTTTAGGGTGGTCAGGGCCGATCACCTGGCCGTGATCGCGCTGAGCGTCGGCCGCGCGAAGGACTTCGCAAGGATCCTCGCCCTGCTCGAAGCCAAGGCGGTCACGCCGGAGAGCGTGGTTGGCGTGGCCGCCCGGCACGGTTTGGCGGAGGCCTGGACCCAATTCCAGCGGCGATTCCTCCATGCCTCCTGACCTGCAGAAGCTCTTCGAGGCCCAGGCCCGCTGGCAGCGAGCCCGCGCCCTGCTCCCCTGGCACGAGAAGATCCGGATGGCCGAACTGATGCGCGCGACGGCGAGAAGCTTGCGAGGAGAATCGGCGAGTCCCACCGTGGAATCCGCTCGCGGCGCCACCCCGCCAACCGCGGAGTCCGGCCCGGACGCTCTCGCCCGAACCGCGAGGGGCGGATAGGGGGCGGTCCGGAACGATCGGGGTCACGTCTGGATTGGCCAACATGGCCGCGCGCAAGAAGCAGCGGCTCAAACGCGGGGGCGGCTGGCGGCGGCTGGACCTCGAGGAGGTCCATTTGGCGGTCGAGGCCGATCCTGACAGTCTCATGGCGGTCAACGAGGCACTCGAGGCGCTCGCCCGCGAAGATCCGGCCAAGGCGGAGCTGGTCAAACTGCGCTTCTTCGTCGGGCTATCGCTGCCGGAGGCAGCCCAAGCGCTCGGCCTGTCCCTGGCCACGGCGAAGCGTTCCTGGGCTTTCTGCCGCGCCTGGCTGTACCGGCGCCTGACCCAGAAAAGTCCTTGTTCCTGAAAAAAGTTGAGCCGGTCGAGCGGCGAGTGACGTTTGGAGGGATAGAACGAGAACGTCCTGGCTGCATGAACTCACGCAAAGAGCGAATCGAAGTGATCTTCAGCGCTGCCCTCGAGCTGGACACGCCGGAACAGCGCGAGGTCTATCTGGCCAAGATCGGCGAGGGCGGGTGCGGGGTGGTGTATGTCGCCGAGCAGGAGGAACCCGTTCGGCGCCGGGTCGCGCTAAAGGTCATCAAGCTGGGCATGGACACCAACAGCGCGATCGCCCGGTTCGAGGCCGAACGCCAGGCCCTGGCCCTGATGGAGCATCCCAACATCGCTCAGGTCCTGGACGCTGGAGCGACGGAAACCGGGCGACTCTTCTTCGTGATGGAGCTGGTCCGGGGCATTAAGATCACCGATTACTGCGACCAGAACAACCTCTCGACCCCCCAGCGGTCGGACCTCTTTATCCAGGTCTGCCACGCCATCCAGCATGCCCACCAGAAAGGGATCATCCACCGCGATATCAAGCCCTCGAACATCCTCGTCACCCTCCACGACGGTGTGCCCGTGCCCAAGGTCATCGACTTCGGGATCGCCAAGGCCACCACCCAGCAGCGGCTCACGGACAAGACCCTCTACACCGCCTTCGAGCAATTCCTCGGCACGCCGGCCTATATGAGCCCCGAACAGGCGGAACTGAGTGGATTGGACATCGACACCCGCAGCGACATCTACGCCCTGGGCGTGTTGCTGTACGAACTGCTGACGGGGCGAACCCCTTTCGACGCCAAGGAGTTGCTAGCGGCGGGGCTGGACCAAATGCGGCGGATCATCCGTGAACAGGAACCGGTGCGACCGTCGACTCGCCTGAGCACAATGATCCAGGGCGAGTTGACGGCCACCGCCAAACATCGGCATGCCGAGGGACCGAAGCTCATCCACTTGTTGCGGGGCGACCTGGATTGGATCGTGATGAAGGCCCTCGAGAAGGACCGGACGCGCCGGTACGAGACCGCCAACGGGCTGGCTCTGGATATCGAACGGCACCTCAAACAGGAACCCGTCGATGCTCGGCCGCCCAGCTCCGCCTACCGCCTGCAGAAGTTCGTGCGGCGGAACAAGCTCATGGTGACGGCGGCGGCAGCAGTTGCGGCCACTCTGGTGTTGGGGGTGGTGGTGAGCACCTGGGCAGTGGTTCCGGGCCGACCGTGAGCGAGATCGCGCAGTGGTGAACCAGCAGATTGCAGTTCAGGCTCTTGAAAGGGAGGCTGACCAGCGCCAGCGAGCGGAGCAAAACGAGCAGGGCGCTAAAGAAGCACAGGCGGAGGAGGCCAAGCAACGCCGTGTTGCGGAGCAACAGGCCTACCTCGCGGACATGAATGTGGCCTTTCACGCTTTGCGCGAGAACCAACTGGGACGGGTGCGTGGTCTGTTGGAACGGCACCGTCCACAGCCCGGAGCTCAGGACTTGCGGAGCTGGGAGTGGGGTCATCTGTGGCTCGAATCCCGGTCCGACGAGCTGTTCTCGTTGCAGAGCCACAGCGGCGGTGTCAACAGCATCGCCTTCTCCCCCGATGGCAGGCTGCTCGCTTCCGGCGGTCGGCAGGCCGTCAAGATCTGGGACGTAGCGAGCCGGAAAGGGAACGAGGTGACTACCTTGAAGCATCCACAGGTGAGCGATCTCGCCTTCTCGCCCGACGGGCGGTACCTGCTCACAGGAACCGACGACCCTACTGAGGGGGGGCCCAAGGTGCGCTTTTGGGAGGTCCGCAACTGGACCGAGGCCACACCCCTCACGAACTCCTCAGGCTTGCGGTCACTGACGGTTTCTCCGGACGGGAAGTCCCTCGCCATCACGGAAGGGACGGGCGATGTCCTTCTCTATGATTTCGCCACGCAAGAGCGCCTGGCGACGTTGGCCACGACCCCTTCAAGACATCGGGCCATCCGCGCTGTGTTCGCCCTACGGGAGCCGATCCTCGCCCTCGAGGAGGCGGAGGGTATTGCGCTGTGGAACATCGAACGACGCCAGAAAGTCCAAACGATTGCCGACCCAGATCGCAGACTCCGGGCCAAAGTGGGGAGGATGCACATGAACTCGCCCATCGCCCTCTCGCCGGATGGCTCACGGTTGGTCGTCGGGGGAACCTCCCTCGACGTGTTCGACCTGGAGCGAAGCGGTCAAAGGCTCGTCGTGACCAACCTCGCCAGTGAGCTCTGGCACCTGGCCTTTTCCCCTGACGGCGCCAAGCTTGCCGCGGCTGACGCTGACAATAGGATTATCATTTGGGACACGGCCGAGTGGACACGGCTAGCCGAGCTCAGAGGGCATCGCTCTCCCGCCCTGGATGTGGCCTTCTCGCCAGACGGCAAGCTGTTGGCTAGCGCAGGGTTGGACGGCACCATCAGGCTCTGGAGCACAACTGAATTCCCCGAGAAAAGGGCGTGGCATCTGTTTTCTACGAATGCCATGGTGTATTGGCAGGCATCACGCGGCCTCAGGTGTTCGCCCAACGGGAACTCATTCAGTCTTCGACTGGACGATAGGATACTCGAAGTCAGACTCCCGATGAAGCCTCTGGGCGAGGTGTTGTGGATGTCACCGCGGGGACGGTTCGTCTGCTATGCGGGCCAGGATGGTTGTTACCGCATCTGGGAAGTCGATGCGACGAAAGAAGTGAGCACCCTCCCTCAAGAGGGAAGCTACGTTCTGCCCGCAAGCTGCTTCTCGCCCGACGAGACGCTGATCCTGGGCGACGAAAAGGCCACCCGAGCGCGAGTTGTCTGGAGCACCGATGACGGCCGGGAGGTGGCACGTTTGGTGTCTGGCGATTTTGGGGACCCACCGGGCCATTGGTGGGGTGCCGATTCCCGAACCGTCATGATTGCCGACGCACGCGGGCGAGGGGTTCACCTCTGGGACGTCAGGAAGAACCTCGTCCGACAACTCCTCCGCCACCAGGGCGCAATTTGGAACGTCCTCATGTCGCGCGATACGGCTCACATGGCTACGCTGGGTGGGGATGGCATCGTCAAGCTATGGGCTTGGGATGGCCAGGATTACCGAGAGTCCCACACGATCGGTGAGCGCAGGCCGCTGGCCTACCAACACTGGATGTGCCCGATGGACTTCACGCCGGATAACCGCCGGCTCGTTCTAGCCGCCGGCGTAAGACAGCTCATGATCTACGACGTGGCATCCGGTCGAGAGGTCGGCTCGCCACTATTCGAAGGGCCATTTAGCGGATGCGGTTTCTCGCAGGATGGCAAGTCGCTGATTGTCGCCAACATATCCGCGTTCACCCGGCTGCGCGCAACGCCCCTCTCGGAGGCCGGCCGATGAGGCAGGGTGGGCATCATGGTAGCCCGCTTACATCGGACCTGGTGCGTTGGCTGGACTAGGACGGGTGGACCCCTGACCGGCGCCGTCCGCTGGCTGCCGTCCGCGGATCCGCTTGGGAACCGGCGCGGTCCACCCCTTGACTTCTCCACGCTTGTCCTTCAACGTATGCATTGTATGGCAACTAAGCCGCTCTCCCTGCGAGTCCCCGAAGAGGTTAGACTCCAACTCCAACGTCTGGCTCAACGGTTCGGCACCAGCCCAGCCACACTGGGCACCGACTACGTCACCCAGGGTGTGCGAACCACCCTGCACCCCAGCATCGAGTTTCGTCAGACGCCCGCCGGACGCATGGCCTACGTGCGTGGCGTCCGCTTGCCGGTCTGGCTCGCGGTCGAGACGGTTGCGGACTGCCGCGGTGATGCCGAGAAAGCATCCAAACTGCTCCGTCTGCCGCCGCTGCTGCTCAAGGCGGCGATCAACTACGCCCAGGCCTTTCCGGAGGAGATCGCCGCGGACCGGCACGCTGGACGGCAGCCGCTCGAGGACCTTGCTGGGTTGGTGCCCAATCATTCCTTTCTCCGCGTCTCATGACCCGCCTGCTGCTGGATTCGCACGTGCCCGCCGATGTGGCCGGTGCGTTGCGCACCCTGTGCCCCGAGGTGGACGTCCAACACTTGTCCGCTTGGCAGGACGGCGCCTACATCAACGCCACGGACGATGTCCTGCTCGAAGCCTGCTGGGAGGATGGGCGGGCGTTGGTGTCCAAGGACCGCGCCACGCTTCCGGGATGGCTGGCGCTCCGGGTGGCCGACGGCCGGGAACACGCTGGAGTACTGCTCTACGACCTGGAGCGGTTCAAAGCGCCTCAGATCGGCGCGCTGGCCCGGGCCATCGCCTCCGCCTTGGAGCAAACCAAAGGCAAGCTCGCCAACCGCTGGATCACCCTCCGCTGACCCGGACATCGAAGCGATGCTGGCGCGTGTCCAGGCCGCGCGATCAGCTCGCGAAGGGTATCGACCAGTCCAGGTCCCGCTGCTCGAACTTGACTTCCTGCATCCACAGCGGGCTCTCGAGGTGCGTGAGTTGAGCCGAGGCGGTCGAAAGCGACCGCGCGCGATTCTGGCCGCGAGTTGTGGTTGAACAAGCCGAGCACCTCCCAGGTCTCGGCGTCATAGCGCTGGAGGGTGCTCTTGCTGGGGACGCGCACCGCCTCGAGGCGACTGACACCGCAGAAGTGCTGCAGCAGGGGGCTGTCGGCCAGTCGGACGGCGAAGGCACGGTAACCCTCATGGAGCAAGAGGCGAGCGATGTTGCAGCGCAAGGCGCGGCGGGCGTGGAGTTGCCGATTCTCCAGGGCCCTGGCCGTGGGTTGGCCACCCTCGGCCAGCCAAGCTTGCGCGTCGATCTGCAGCATTTGGTTCTCCAGGCCGCTTTGGATGAGGAGTTGGTCGATGCGCAGGAGTCGGGTGCGCCAAACCTTGTAATCGACATTGCCCTCGATGGTGGGC
>Ga0194126_10005830_pt1 | contig 17930 bp, 24 predicted proteins | sample TA2KigC150mmetaG_FD_148641 | JGI IMG/M metagenome (GOLD analysis project Ga0194126, IMG submission 148641) | Freshwater microbial communities from Lake Tanganyika, Tanzania - TA2015035 Kigoma Deep Cast 150m | ecosystem: Environmental > Aquatic > Freshwater > Lake | place: Tanzania: Lake... | reverse complement strand
CTTCCCGACGGTGATGTCTGTCCCGATGGCGCTGTATATACAGTGCATTACACAGTTTCTTGCGAAGATTTTGATAAAACAGCAGGTGCGTACGGGAGCATCGGCCTTGGCGATCCAGATCCCTCGAACTTCACACCGTTTGCCTCATTAAGCGAAGATCAAGTCGTTGGGTGGGTTAAAACAACCCTTGGCTCTGAACAGGTTGCCTCCATAGAAAGTGCTTTAGAGCAGCAGATCCAAGAACAATTAAATCCAACTCACGCAAATGGCGTGCCTTGGTGATTCATTGCTATACTTTTTGAAGTCATTTGTTTACCATGACCTGCAAAAAGTCTGAATTGATCAGCGCCATTAATTCTTTTGGGTCCGCCCGCGCCACTGGTGACGGCAACTTAATTCAATTTGCCGCCAACCTTATTAGCCAACTGGTTGAAACCCTTGAATTTGCTCCGGAAGAAGAGCTTATTTCTGAGGACGAACTCGCCGCTGAACGCGCAGATAACGTCTGATTATTGACCTGGCCTAAAGTTGTACTAACAGCTTTGGGCCCATGACAATAAAACTCACAGACGTAATAAAAAGTTTTAAAGAACTTCCGCATCAAGTTGAGGCGCTCGAATGGCTGCAGGAAGCAATTCCCCAAGACGTATTGGATACGTTTGCAGTCAAATATCGAGAAGCGCCGCAAGTAGAATTTACCAATACCTGGGATGGTGTCGTTGCTGCAGCCAGTAAAGCAGGCGCCAAATATCCAGAGGTTTTAGCAGCACAATGGGCACTGGAAAGTGGCTGGGGTAAGCACACGTCTTGTAACCACAACTACTTTGGTATCAAAGATCTCCAGGGGAATGGTTGTCTTACTCAGACAAAAGAAGTGTACAACGGCAAAGAAGTCACTATTGCCGCCTGGTTTAAGCGCTTTGCAAGTTTATATGACAGCGTTGATTATTTAGTGGGTCGTTGGTATAAAGATTACAAGGGCTACAAAGGTATTAACCGTGCCGCCAGCAGAAATGAGTGCGCACAGCTTCTGACAAAAGAAGGATACGCAACAGATCCCAATTACAGCACCAAGCTCATCCAGATCATGGATCAAAAGCTTGGCAATAGCGGTTCTGTATCTAAACCTACAGATCCGCCGCAGGCACAGAAGTTTAATCCCTGGAGTCCATTTGCTTACAAAGTCACACCGCACGTGACCTACGGTGAACTAACACTCAACGAAGAAACTCGTCGTTTTACCAAGCAGTACCAATGTGATACGGCAACTGAGTTGTGTCGCTTCTTGGAGAGAGCCCGCTCTCAATTTGGTAACAAGCCCATCATTATCACAAGCGGTAACCGCCCTCCAAAAGTCAATCAGTCCATTGGCGGGGCAAAGAATTCAGAACATTTATTCTCAGGTCCAGATACAGGTGCTGTTGATTTCTACATCAAAGGTGCAGACATCAATGCTGTACAAGATTGGTGCGATAAAAATTGGCCGTACTCCGTTGGTTATGGAGCCGACCGTGGATTTATACACCTAGGAATGCGCACTGGCAAACCACGGGTGAGATGGGATTATGCCTAAAGCAATTAGCGTTGCTTAGCCTTACCCACATTCAGGGCAATGAACTCAAGCACTTTGTAGGCTTTGCGTAGGAACGCATCATCTTTTGGCGTAGAGGTCAAAGCACAAATAACAGAGGCAGCGGCATGAATTGCCAGAGCAACCTCTACGTACTGTTGAATCTTTTCCATCGGTCTTGTCCGTTTATTTTATTCTACGTACCTGGATCTATAAAAGAAGAAAGATTTGTGTTCATCAGAGATTTCCCACCGGTTATCTTCATGTTTTGTAAACCATTTTTTCCATACTTGAAATTGTTTATCTGGCAATGCTGATTCACAACGCATGCAGATAGAATCACCCTCAGGAATGGCAGTCATCCATTCACGCACCCGACGGATCGCAATGGCTTGTGTCCGTGAACCAAGCCTACCGGTCAAACTCGAATTCAACCGTGAAACGGATCTTTTCTTTCGCTGGTTCATCCAATCGTTTATTTGTCTTTTTGATTTGCCGACCGCTAAGCTCGCAAGCCACACGCACCCTTTCTGCGTACGAATCCATGGCTTCAAGCGCATCTTGAGGATCATCCCATCCGGCAAAGAAATCATCCCAATCTTCTTTGCGCGTTGCGGTCTGTATGTTGCCACTACCCATTACTCTTCATAAATACGGCAACTTGGCGCCCACGGGTGCTTTTCACAGTAAGATTCTAAAGCTTTTTGTGTCGATTGTTGTTTAATAAAGCGATTAAATAATTTCTTCAAGTATTTTTTCATGGTCTATTTGTCAGTGATTCGAAGAGACTTGGAAGGCGATCTGTGTCTTGATGCTGGCTGTTCCAGCTATTTGTCCATTCAGATAATGAATGATCGTGGACTGTGTCAAAATAAGCATCATCGCCAACTTCACACAAAATAGTAAAGCCTGCAGCTTCTCCCGGAGGTATTTCTTCGTCAATAAGCCACGTTGATCCAACCAAAATAGTAACGGTAACCCCTGAATTTACAACGCACGGTGTCTCGGTAAAACCGTTTGGCCTATCTGGATCAGAAGAAATTACTGTATTAACGGTAACAGGCGACGTAATTAAGACCGTGCGCGTGTCATCAATTTCAGTTTCAGTTAGGAAGAGACCGCCATCTCCGTCCTCCAGCTCCATTAAAACCTGGGTAGCTGGAAATTCGACAACTACACCGACTTCATAATCAAGAGGTTCATTTCGTGTTGTTGAAATACACAGCAGATAGCTTCCAGCGGGTAGGGCGTAGTAGCGATCATCGTCGTGATCAAGACGAGTCCTTGAATAAGTGTTGTATAAATCCGATTGCGCTTGCATTACCGTATTCAAATACGGTATGTAGACTTCTCCGTTTTCCCTTAGACCGCTTTCAATCGAATCAGCTTCAAAAATAGAACGCCCCTGGATTGGAGTGTGGTTAAGGTCGTAGGCCGAGACTTGTATATATTTCGGGCGCGGCGGTCCCTTCTTAGCAATGATCCAGGCGGGTTTTGTTAAGTTAATTTGAAACCAGTGATTGTATGTACCGCCACCAAAACCACCCCTCGAGGTTGTACTTGTATCCGCAGATCCTACAACCTTATATTGTGGACCCAAACGACCAGTTAAATAACGCAACGATAACGTAGAAAAGGTGCCCAACACCAATGGGTTGTGCACGTTGCGTTGAGATTGAGATAAAGTTACGCCCCGCGACATTATTTGATTGTTTCTTTTTCTTTATTGTAGTCGCGGCATATTCAACCTTCGTCATAATCAGGGGGATCTGGTGCATACAAAGGATGACGGATGGTCTGTTTGTAGTACCGCTCAATCAACTCTTGCTCCCTTCCCAATTGTTTTGCTTTACTTAAAAGCATTAAAAGTTCCGGCTTGAATTCAAGCGTAAAGGGATGCACTTGCGTGGGCGGCATACCGAGCTGCCAGCTGGTCACCATATGCAATGGATTGGCACACCAATTATTGCCACAGACCCGACTGACGTTCAGTGCCCCCACATCCCCCCAGGCACACTGATAGATCACCTTATGTGGTGTGACATTTTCCGATGCGCGGCCTGTATGAAAAGCCCGGTAGGAAGGGAAGGCAATCCGCCGTGGTGAACGAGCGCCAGGTAAATCCATCTCCCAACACTCATCAGGTTCACCAATCCTAATTTTCTTCCAAAGTTCTTCATATTTGTAGTTGTAATACGGATGTATGAAGTTGAGATTGAAGCCACAGATATTGGATTTGATTTTAATGGCGCAGTGGTAGCACCAATGGCTTTGTTGATCTCTGATGCGGTGACGGTGTGGGCACGGATAACCCCTGTAATACCCATGCGCCGCAAGTTGAGAATCGTCTAAGGAGTCGATGTTTGGAACGTAGCGGAAGTTTGCCTTGTCCAGGGACGGAATGAGGTTTGCCACTAATCCCAGCTCCAGGTAGCTTTCGATACTTTTTTACGTGACTGCCAACAGGCGTTCAGTTCCTTTCTGTTGTCCCGCTCCTTGTTGTAGTGATGGTGCTTGACCCCGTAAGCATCAGGACACTTGCCAGTGCGTAGGTAGTAGACAATTCGGTGGGCAAGATAAACCTCATTGTCGACGGACACCTGGTAAAAACCAGATTGCTTGTGTAGGCGCTCGACAAACTTCCCGGAGTCCCGCCAGCAAAGGCCACTGGGATGATCGTCCGTCAGCTCCAGGAGTTCCCCAAGCTGCCAAAGGGGCGGCAGCGGTTTGTAGTTGTGCGGCAAAACAGAGAATACGATTGATTTTATTTTGATCTTAGCCACCGTTACACTTTCCGTCAATGTGTAGTAACTTATTCTCTGTTATTTACTGAGTCTCATGAGAAGCAGAATAAATTACTACACTTTCGCCATTTAGTAACGGCGGTGAACCTAAGAATAAAAATGATCGTATTCTCTGTTTTTGTGCAATCTGCCCAATTTTTTGCCTCCGCCCACTTACCTAAGACACAATATGAGACAACTTAACCAATAAAAAACCCCGCCTTCCGTAGTGGACGACGGGGGAGTGGGCTTCGAAATCAGGCTACTGCTGCCAGCTCCTTTTTCTTCTTCCTTTTCTTTTTGCTATTGGTTACCAGGGGCTTCTCCGCGTCATGGCTTACGTCTTTCAGTACGTCCTCAAAGATGCCACCAAATTGAGAAGCGACCGTATCCCAGCTGAATTGAATGTCTGTTGCTCGCTGGTAGCATGCTTCTGCCACACGATCCAGCTCTTCCCTGTTTTCGTATAGTTCTGCAAGGATCTCAGCGAGGTGATCGTCCGAGGGGCACGGCATTTCCCTGGACATGTTCACGTCTACATCGATGTGGTTGCACTCAATCAACCTGCCGTAGTTCTCAAAGATTTCTTTACAGGACGTATGGTTCGGCACCACCTGTGCTACGCGACAGGCAGCGTGTTCAAAGTTGACCAGGCCCCAGCCCTCGCCTTTACAGGTATTAACGCCCACATCACAAGCGTTATAGATGTCATTCAGCATCCCAACGTCCACGTTCGGCGGACTGGGGGAGTTTGCGGTCATGATGATGCGACCGTTGGGATCAAGCCCCTGCTTCTGCATTTCACGTCCAAAGAGTGGCAGCAGGTCCCAGCCCTGGTCCTTAAGCCCCATGTGTACGTACAGCTGTGTGTCAGGCCGATCCTTGGCGAACTTGGCAAAAGCTGAGATGGTGAGGTCGATCCGTTTGCGGAATTGATTGCGGTTACCGTTGAACACAATAAAAATATCTGGATTCAAACCCAGACGTTTCCGTGCCTCCAGCTTGTCCTTGGGATAGAACTGCCCGGGCGTCACACCATGGGGAATGACGGCGATGGGTTTTTGAATACCACCTTTAACAAATTCATAGGCTCCAAATTCCGTGTAGGAGATAACAGCATCCCACTCGTTGGAGGTTTCACTTAAAGCACCCTGCCAGTTATAGGAGTCCATGGGGGCATAACCCACGAACTTAAATTTCTTTTGCTGGTGCAGATCTCTGATTTGATTGTATTGATTGTTAATGATCCAGATGTCATTGATCGTGAATACCACATCGGGTTGTTCACGTTCAACGACTTCACGAATCCGCTCGACACCAAAGGGTTCCTGCTGGAATCGATTGGATGACGGATACATCTTGAAGCGTTCCTGCAAAGGACTTGGATCACCCCACCAGTTGTTTCCCAGTACAACAATTTCAAAATTATCATCTAGTCGTGAGATGACATTTTCAGTGACACGAGCAAAACCCGTCATGGCAACGATATCACCGCACCACAAAAGCTTTGGTTTTTTAGTCATTTACCTGTAATATCTCGCTTAACTATACACAATTTAACGGTGTAGTCGACCGCAACAGTTCTTTTTCTTCTGTTATTTTGGCCTTGAGTTTATGTTTCAAAAACTCAGCAGCTTTATGCGTTTTTGTTTTACTGCCACAGGTGTATAAATCCACGGCACAATATCTAAGCTCGGGCCAGGTATGGATGGATGCGTGGGACTCCGCAAGCAATGCCAATAGCGTTACTCCCTGTGGTTTAAATTTTTCGCCAAAGATCCGCAGAATCGTGGCGTTTGCCATCAGCAAAGCCGTCTCGAGTAATCGCGACAGTTCCTCATAGTCATCAAGGATTTTTTCATCACACTCATACAAGTCAAGTATGAGGTGTCGCCCGTCGCTCACGGCTGCTGTTGTTCACTATCTTCTATTTTGTCATTAGTTTTCTTGTACAGCACATCACCGTACATAACACGCCATTCTTCTTTATTCAAACCAACTTCCACGATGGATGGATACGTTCCGTACATCGTACTACTTGCTCGACAGGCAATGTTAACAAGACACAGACCAATGCGATTCTGTTTAAATTTGTAAACATTTAGTTGCAGCTGGTGCATGCAAACGTCCATCAACAGGGTTTCAAATCGACTGCGGCCCAGTACATTATTGTTGGATGCCCTAGAGAATTCGCAGTAATTGGCGTAAAGCTGTGTTGCCCACTGATCATATATATTTTCGCTACCGCCAGGTGCGTGCTTAGCAATGCCAACCGCTGTTTTGGCGCCAGGAGCAAACACAACGCAATGCTCCATCCAGTCCATGATTTGATTGGATTTTAAGATCTGTTCACGTTGATGCGTGGCAAAGAAGTTGACCTTGCTGGTTGTTTCCATAAGGTATTCACGCATCTCTGCTTCACTCATGTCGAGCACCCAATTCACCAGTCCAGGCAGAAGAGCTGCAAAATCCCCGAACGGATTGCCGTCATCGTCCATGTCAATGAGGGTTCTTTGCTCTGCAGAGTTACCAGTAAAAGGCTTATCAAAAGGAATGGTGAGGCGACGACGAGCCAAACCAGAAGTTGGGTCAGTAGTTTGAATGGGTTCATTTGCGGTAATGATGACAAGTCCATTGAACTTAAAAGGCTTCTGTGATCCAGCCTGGAATTTACGCTCCTTGCGGATCAAGTCACGTCCTGTGATTGCCTTAAGTACAGAAACCGAGCCACCATATCGCTCTACATCATTGAAGAGTAGAAGCTTCTTCTTGTAGAGATTCGCTGTTTCAAAACGGTTTTTCTCCAAGTGCTCCAGCGAGGAGATCATGGCGTTCTCGTCACCAACCAAAGCGTGGGCCAGGTTGGCATACGTTGATTTACCCGATTTCCCTGGTCCGACAATTTCAACAAACTTCTGTATTTCGGAGTGGCTCAGGAGGACAGCACGCAACCAAGCCCGCAGCACCTGGACGCGACCCCAGTTATTGTCCTGTACATTTTTCAACCACTTAATGATTGGTTCACATGTCGCCCCAGGATCGTAGTCGTAGGGCAACTGTTGCGTCATATACAGCTCCTCATCAAACGGCAGCAGTTCCCTGGTCTGCACATCCAAGATTCCATTGGTGAACAGAAGATATTTGTTGTCTTCATACCAGTCGTCATGAAGCGTTGAAATTCGCAGCTGCTCCATGACATCATTGATCATTTTTATGCCGTAGCCACGAGGCAATGCTGTTGCCCGCAGAAAATCCAGCTTGTCTTTGATGCAACCCTTCATCTCAACTTCAGAGAGGGCGGACCAAACACCGGGGGTACGGTGCTCATAAATGTAAAAACATCCTTGATTTTCGCTGTATTTCAGAGTGCTGCCATAGATTTGATGAACTTTTGCTGTGATGATGTCCGATGATTCGTTGCGTCCCTTCGCCTCTCCATCACCGTCCTCTTCTTCCTCTTCTGTTTCTATTGTCTTTTTGCTCTGCGTACGGGATGTCTTATTTCCGCCACGCCTCTTTGGCGTTAAACCAGAGCTCTCAGTTGCCTTTGCTCCATAAGAAGTTGTTCCCATCAGAGCAAGTTCCTGTTCCTCCAGCATCTTTGCAGCATGTTCCAGCGTTACATCATCAACTCCCATGGCGCGATGATCTTGCGACGGCATCCAGCCCAGCCCCTTGGCAACATGAAGCAGTGAACCAAGACCACGGCCACCATCTTGGCTGAACGAAAGCCACCGTTTATGGCACTCACCTTCCTTGTATTTACTTGACTGCTTAGACCATTCATCCCAAACATCAAGCAACGAATCGTCCAGCGAGTGGAGCGTCTGCCCCACTGTGATCCAAATGTCGTAGTCATCAGTAGCATCTGGCGGCATACCCCAGGTTGCTTCTGTTGCCAGCTTGATGTCACGCTCTAAATCAATGACACTGTTGATGGCGAAGTTGGGACCGACAACACGCCTAACTTCTTTAGCGGGAACACCTTGTTTGACATTTTTATTGATGATGGCGTTCAGTAACCAGTCCGGTAGCTCTGGTAATTCCAACGCCCATTCAAATCCCTGACCATCCGCCGTGTAATAACCATCGGTTTCTGGGTGCAGACCCATGAGCACACCCTGGTGCTTGCGCCACAGAATTTCAAATTTTTCGTTAATGACTTCACCGTGCCAGGCGTACTTATTCCTGACGAAATGCTTGTGTTTATCCCGGCCCAGCTTATAAAGTTTCCGCTCACGACCTTCTTTTCCACTCAGAAGAGTCAGTGTTGGTGGCAGTGCTTGTGTAAAGGAGAGGCTTGAGAGCGATTCGACAAGTGGACAGATGCTCGGTCCATCAACATCAACCCAGACCAGGCCATAAGGCTGATTGTAAGCAGGGCCGCCAAGTAGACCGACGGCTTTGCATCTGCCGTCCACGATTTCTTCTTCAATTTCATTGCGGCTAAACGGTTTGCCCTGCCAACCTTGGATGTAAGGATCTTTTTTTGCACCGAGCGGAGTGAGGGGCCACTCCATCGGAATGTAGTCAAGCCTAATTTCACCGGGCCTAAGAGCCTGTTGATTCTTGTTTGTCATTTTCTTCACTGCTTTATTGCTACTTTAAAGTTTTTATCTGCAAAATTCTGCTCTTTTAGGAGCATGAAGGCATGAAGATGCATTGTGGTGGGCAGATAAAAACAGTCCCCATCAACCGCATTGTTCATGCGATTTTGAAGACTATTCATCCACTCACCCATGAAAACGTGAATTTCCACGGGAGGTGTTTCGAGTGTTCTTTTATCCTACGGCTGGCAATCTGCGTGCGCCATTAGAAATTAATTAAATTACTAAGTCTTATTAGACTCATCAATCAATCTCATCAGGCTTATACCAAGGAGCCCTAAGTTCCATAGCACCGCCTAAATCTTTTGCTGCACCTGTCTGTAAATCAAGATCAATTGGATGCTCAATGTAGATGGGTTTGTTTTCTTTTTCTAACTCCAGTTCAGCCTGAACCCTATTCTCCAGCTCAATCATGTCAAATCGTGCCTTGAGCTTGGCCTCAAACCAAATCTTTTTGCACCACTCAACCAGTGCCTTGAGGATGTCTTCAAATAAGATCCGCATCTGACTCACCGATTTCTTCGATCTGCTTGTAGTACTCATCTACTATTTTGTACCAATCTTCCCTTAAGCAATTCAAAAATCCCCTGGAAATCTTAAAAACCTGCGTGCGTGCTGGCGTTGAAACCAAGATGGCTGCCTGCTGGACCTTCATCCCCAAGGTCTGTTCAATGGCGATGTCGTACGCAGCGAGTTGCTTACAGGTCTTTTTAAATTTCATGTGGCCGCCAAGGAGGTCACGCCACTCAGGCGACCCTTTCTCAAAGTCTTTAGGCCACTTACGACTGTATGGTTTGACACTGGTTTTCAAGTCAGCAAGCGTAAGCTTATTGCCAACCACGCCAATGATGTCAGGAGCACCAGCCCAGGCACGTCCCTGGTCATCGCAACCCCACACACGAGCCACGTCATCGGCACCAATAGTAAAATCAAACTTGTCAAGAATCGGTGATTCCGCCCAAAGGACCTCCGTGAACTGGTCCAATATCGGTGGCATTCCCGCCCAAAAATCCCCGTATTCTTCAGGAATTTCCGGAGTTTTATTCCCCTTAAGGTATTGTTCCATACCATAATGAACAGCCGTCCCGCGCTCCGCAGATGCTTCTTTAACCCCAGGGTTTGCCTTGGACCACATCTCCAGCTTGCGTTTATTAGCTTCTGATGCGGTCTCCGAGATGATTGTTGTTACCGAAGGCGCAGGTCCACAGGGTAGTGGAGTGACATAGTGCCGTCTGCCGTTAAGAGTAATGCGAGCAGGGCCTTGATTTAATTGCGTTAATCTGTCACGCCACTGTGTAGTCACTACTCAAAGTTTTGTATATTACAAATATCTTACTCAATATTTAGGAAAAGTGTAATGAAAGACCTCTATTTAGCGGCCATCATTTTTTTAGGCGCGACAATTGCTATCGTGAGCATTGAAACCTACACCGTTTTTTTCCAAGTCTTTACCTCGACAATGAACAAACTCTCCCTCTGGATCAAAGGCTACGCAATGTGCCTCACCTGGGCGGCAGGCATCGTATGGGAATTTGTTGTGGAGCACTGTGTCGAAATACGATTCTGGGAGGGGCACAACAATTTTGACGATCATATTTGGTACGCGGAACGGGTGAATGGTCGACTGGCAATGCTGGTCTTATCACTGGTGTTGATCTTAGAATTAGTCTCACACGACTCGATATGGCACATCGTATATGGCTATTAAATTAACGCGGTTTTACCTTGACTTTGACGAGGAATGCCGTACCGGTTGCACCGTAAATCTTGCGTTCATCGATGTAGATACTGCGGAAGCCGAGAAAACGGAAGAAGATCTTAAGGCGCAAAACGTGTCCTACATTAGGGTCGATCTTTAGACGGTCCTCAACCATGAAGGTTGACCCCGGGGACATCCATCTGTATGCTGTCGCGCACGACAATAAGCCGGTTACATTCCAAAGCGTTGCTACGATTCATCGTTTTGATGCAACGAATGGGTACAAGGGCGAGCTAAATCCTTATTGGTCTGAGTTGACGTGCATGGAGTGGATGGCCCTTGAGTGCCAGCATGAGTTTAGGGGTATCGCCAACTACCGCCGGTGCTTCACTGACGCGATTCTTTCCAATTCGTACGACGATGTTCTGTACATTCCCGAGCGTTTTTACCTTCACACATCCGTAGCGGAGCACTGGCAGGGCTGCCATTCTCCTACGTACCAAATCCCAAACCAAACCCTGGCACTTGCCAAACAACATAAGCTTCCGATCCCCGCTGATTTACTCGAAAACTTCTGGAACGGCAATCGGCTGCATCCAATTTTGATGCATTATGGGCATAAGGATTTGGTCAAGCGCTTCACTGGATTGCTTTTCTCTTGCATGATGCCCATCTGGGAGGCATACAAAGATGAGTACGCCCACCTCGAAGGGTACCCCCAGCGCTGGCTTGGCTATTTAACAGAGCGGATCCAAAGTGCAATCCTCATTAACTCTTCTTATTTCTTTGGGGACATGAAGATTGAGGAGGCGCCCATGATCATGGTTGAAAACGGAACAGTTCATCAGTTTGCCGGATTAGCACCACCGCATTTACTGATTAAGGATAAAGATGGCTACCATCATTTCGGACAGATCAACACTCAGCCCGAAACCATGGAAGAAACAAACGAACCCATTGAGTTAATGGCGACTGCTGTGGTGAATGGGGCAGAGAATCTATGGGATCACTACGCGTCGATTGACTATCCGGTTGAACGCTACGTCATTGTTAACAATTCCGAACATAAATTCCCAGAGGTTACCCAAGTCCTCGAAGACATTTGTGATGGTTCCAACACATTTGTCGACGAGATTGTTGTCATCAACAATCGCCTTAACGCCGGGTTTGCTGGTGCCATCAATCAAATCATCAAACAGAACATCGACTGCAATTATTGGTTCATCACCAATGATGATTGGCATGTTGCCCCTGGTGAACTCCAACGTTTAGCCAACCGCTTGCAGCACGAATTTGTTGGACTCCTTTGTGAAGGCGGTAACTTGAACGGCTATTCTGCTTTTGTAATGAGCGATGAGATGGTGTCGCGTGTTGGTTTGATGGACGAGAATTTTTACCCCGCTTATTGCGAAGACAACGACCACCGTTACCGCATGAAGCTCGCCGGTCTCACGTGGGACCGCTTTCCACTGCAAGCGGAGCATGTCATCAGCAGTACTCTGCACAGCAGACCAGAATTTGAGGAACGCAACAAATATTCCTTTTCACAAAACATTGCCTACTACATTGAAAAATGGGGCGGCGACCGTGGGGTAGAGGTATTTACCACTCCTTTTAATTCAGGTGCACCACTGGACTACTGGCCGTTTAGGCCTAACCGTATCTACGAGCAAGCCTGGATGTAACCAATGACCACAAGTGTGTACGGCGGTACGGGCATCCTCGGAAGCTACTACCGAAATATTTTCCCTACCCGGCTGATCCCGCGAAACCAGCTGACGCCAGAAAGTGAGGACGTGTTGTATCTCATCAGCACGACCGACAACTTTTCCTATCGAGAAGATCCGTTAATCGATGTAAATACCAACTTGGTGGCATTGATGGAACGGTTAGATCGCTGTCGCGCACACGGCATCCACACTTTTAACTTCATCAGCAGCCACTTCGTCTACGGTCCAAACCACCGTCGCCCACTGGAGTCTGCCGTCTGCGAACCCAACGGCTTCTATTCAGTCACCAAGCGGACTGCCGAAAAGCTAATGATGGAATACTGCACCACCTTTGGAATCAAGTGGCGCATCCTTCGTATTGGCAATGTGTACGGCGGCCCGGACTCTGGTTCCAATAAGAGAAATGCGCTGCACTTCCTGATCAATAAGTTGCGGATCAATGCGGAAGTGATGGTGGATCGTGAAGTATCCCGTGACTTTATGCATATCTTTGATGTGTGCGGCGCCATCCATCGCATCTGTACAGACGGCGAGTACAACACGATTTACAACGTGGGCACCGGCATTGAAACACGCTTACTTGATTGCGTTTACAAAACAAAAGAAATCCTCGAATCTAAGTCTGAAATTTATTTAACTGAAACACCAATTGATTATCCTCAAGCCGTAAGGTTTAGCTTAGACTGCACCAAGCTTCATGACCTGGGCTTTAGACCCAGCATTTCCCTCGACGAAGGACTTCAAGACCTATGTTTAAGTCAAAGGTTATGTACTCCGGACCGTACTTTGACGGACAAGAAATTGAAGCTGCAGTCAAGGCGCTGAGGGAAGGAAGCTGGTATCCGGCTGGCGAGGAGGTTGATAAGTTTGAAAAACAGTTCTCCAAACGGTTTGACTTCCATTCATCGTTGATGGTGAATAGCGGCAGTTCCGCCAACCTGGTGATGATTGCCGCACTTAAGAAGTATTTTGATTGGCCGGACGACGCCGAAATCATCGTCAGTGTTGTTGGATTCCCAACGACCGTCAATCCAATCATCCAGAATAATTTAGTGCCACGGTTTGTGGACATTTCATGGCACGATTTAAATTGGAGTCTGCAACAAGTTAAAGAGTCAATCAATGAAAAGACAGTTGCCGTTTTTAGTAGTCCTGTATTGGGCAATCCTTATGACCTTGACCACCTCCTTGATCTCTGCGAACAACATTCGCTGAAGTACATCGCAGACAACTGTGACTCCCTTGGGTCCAAGTGGAAGGGCAGGTATCTGACGGAGTGTGCCGTTGCGGCATCATCTTCTTTTTACCCAGCGCACCACATCACCACCCTAGAGGGAGGGATGGTGTCCTCCAGAATTCCTGAGGTTGTCCATCTTGCACGCCAGTTTGCTTGGTGGGGACGCGACTGTTATTGCGTTGGCTCCTGCAACCAACTAATCAACGGTAGTTGCGGCAAGCGTTTTGCTCAGTGGCTGGAGGGGTACGACGGGATTGTCGATCACAAGTATGTGTTCAGCCAGATTGGGTATAACTTGAAACCAATTGACCTGCAGGGTGCTATCGGCCAGGTACAACTGACTAAGTTTGATGAGATCCACCAGAAGCGACGCGACAATTACAAACGCACCAAGGCAATCCTCAGCCAATTAAAGACAGAGCTGCGTGTTGTAGAAGAAGAACCGCTTGCCGAGACATCGTGGTTTGGTGTGCCAATTGTCTGCCACGACAAGGTATTTAAGCGTGAATTACAGCTATATTTAGAGGCGAATGGCATCCAAACACGCAACTATTTTGCTGGCAATTTACTGGTGCACCCCGCCTACAAACACCTGGGCAATGCCAAAGATTATCCCCACGGATATGAAGTTTTAAATCGAGTGTTTTTTATGAGCACGGCACCGATACTCACAGATGAAAATTTTGAGTATATTGACGAAATAATCTCTAACTTTAAGGCAGCATATTGATGGAAGTTACACCGCTTGCAATACCGGAAGTTAAATTAATTAAGCTTGATGCATTCGGTGATGACCGTGGATGTTTCACGGTGCATTGGCACGACGAGCAATTCAAAGATGCAGTCGACGGATATACCTTCCGTCAAGATAGTTATGTCACCTCTGTCCCCCACGTTGTGCGTGGCTTGCATTACCAGCTGCCACCGCATGCACAAGGGAAGTTGGTGCGCTGTCTCTCTGGCAGCATCCAGGATGTAGCAGTGGATATTCGCATGTCATCCCCCACATTTGGCATGTGGGTTGATGCGCATCTCAATGCCCACGAAAATGAAGCCCTGTGGATTCCACCTGGGTTTGCCCATGGCTATGCCTCTTTATCGGAAGGTGCGACCGTCTTCTACAAGATCACGGAAATTTATACACCATCCCACGAATATAGCCTGTTGTGGAATGATCCCTATCTTGACATTTTGTGGAATATTCCCCAAAATCCTATTGTTTCAGAGAAAGACCTCAACGGTTTGTCTCTCTCAGTGGCGCCGATGTTTGAATAATGGAAACAATTTTAGTAACTGGCGGTGCCGGATTTATTGGCCGTCATCTTGTTCAGCGTCTTCTACAGAAGGCTGATGCAAAGATCATTAACTTCGACAAGCTTGGGTATGCCAGCAATCCAGACCTGCTCCCTGGCACCAAACCCAAAGATGATCAGTACGAACTATTGGTCGGTGACTTACTTGATGCCGACTTCCTAGAGTGGATCATCAAAACCAAAGAACCCACCAAGATTTATCACCTGGCCGCCGAAAGCCACGTCGATAACTCGATTGCCTCACCCAGCGAGTTTATTCGTAGCAATATTCTTGGCACCTTTAATCTGTTGGAGGCATGCCGCAGGGAAGCAGCGTGGCCATTTAAGTTCTTGCATGTCAGCACCGATGAGGTGTATGGGAGCCTGCATCCCGATCATACTGATAAGTACTTCGTGGAAACATCGCCTTACAACCCAAGGTCCCCGTATTCTGCATCAAAGGCAGCCAGTGATCACTTGGTGATGGCGTGGTACAACACGTACAAATTCCCAGCCGTCATTACGAATTGCAGCAATAACTATGGGCCCGGTCAATTTCCAGAAAAGTTGATCCCCATGACGATCACCCGCGCCTTGGAAGGTGAGCCCATCACTGTTCACGGGGAAGGAAAGAATGTACGTGATTGGCTTCACGTGCGTGATCACGTGAAGGCATTGATGTTAGTCATGGAAAAAGGCAAGCTTGGTCAGCAGTATTGTATTGGCGGCTTTGGTGAGCGTACCAATCTTGAAGTAGTGGAAATGATCTGCTCTGTCTTGGATGACATTAAACCCGTACATTGTCCGTACGCCGATTTGATTACGCATGTCAAAGACCGCCCCGGCAATGATCTGCGCTATGCAATTGACCCCGCCAAGATTCAAGAACTTGGATGGCGCCCTAGCTATGATTTTGAAGAAGGATTAAAAGAAACAATTATCAGCTATTTGCCCGGGATTCGGTTAATTCACTGTTAGTATTGGGTATACCACATTGCCAGTCCATGGAAAAGCTGCAACAGTATTATGAGGTCGTGGCAGAAGGACAACAGTTCCTCGATAATCATGACCAGCTTTTACAAAGTTTGATGCTCTCCAAGGAAAATGCTGGTAACAATACCTTTAATCAGGACACCCAAGGAATCGGAAATGAGTCTGTCGAACCAGGTTAAACATTCCGTCCAGGAAGCAGCCGGTGTGTTGCGGGAGGCATTGGCCTTTGCTGCCCGCACTGAACACCCCGTAGTGATCAGCAGCATTACCGACATTTTGGTAAGATTGGAATCCCTGGAGCAGATGGAAGAATTGATGGAGCGCTTCGGCAAAAACCACAACCTCCCTACGTCCCTTGGCTGAACGCTACTCAGAAGAGCAACGGCTTGCTGATTTCTTTTGGAGATTGAAGGCTTTAATTCCCAACCCACCGAAAGACTGGCGGCAAAAAGCTAAGCCGTGCAAATGGAAAGCACTGTTGGATGAACGTGAAAAAGAAAAAACAAACCTATAATTAATAGAGGTAATCACCTATCTCTCATGGAAAAGAAAAAAGCTGTTCCCCCCAAAGGCAAGGCCGTTCCCCCCAAAGGTAAAGGCGGTGTCACTGATAAACAAGCTGCTGCACGCGACAAGTTTAAAGAGATGATTGCAAAGAAAAAAGCAGCGCCAACAAAGAAAAAATAAACTATAGTTGACCCGCTCAAAGTCCACGCTTCTGGCGAAACCGAAAGGCAGACCCAAGACAAGGGCAGGAGGGAAGTATTATCCCGGCTTGAGCAACCGGGATTTTTTGTTAGAATATTTTCGTCGGGCACCTGTGCGCGTTAGGCAGACAGCCTAGAAGGCGACAACCCGACACCTTACTTTTCAAGTTCTAATTTGCTCCTAATTTGAAGTAGATTAGGAGTTCATTAGGAGTTAAGATGACCACGCTTGTTGCCAACGTACCGCCGGTAAAAGTCTGGGTCCGTCGTGAATACTTACGTGATTTACATGATGGACACGGTGAGTACACACCTGGCTATTGGGTCACCTGCAAATCACTCACCGGTAGAGCTTTATATTTCGAAACGTACCTCACGGAGTATGGCGCACTGTATGACAAGCTGCCTATCAGTGCATTCCTTGCGTGGGACTCCGACCATCCAGATAAACCTCAGCCACCCACTCCAGATCTGGAGCTGACTGACCTGCAGTTTTGGAATGGGTTTGATACGGGGCTTACGGTTATCGAAAAGAACCTGATCTACAACATGGAGTTTCAGGTGATGACCCGCAGCGCTGGGGTCATGAAAGGCGAGTACCTATTTACAATTGATAATTACCATCCCCACCGCAATGAACCTGATTTTTATTTTGCTGAATTCCCCGACGAACACAAATCCCACAACATTGTTGCATTGGATAATGGTCAAATCGGCGCTTATCCCAACAATCGTTGTCGCATGTGCGACCCATCGCTAACCAATCACAACCTCAAGACACCAGACTTCAAGGTATCAACGCGTTACTTTGATGTTGAACATGCGCCCAAATGGGGAAGACTTGGTGAACAAGATGACTACTTCTGGAAAACACCAAACGAAAAATAGTTGTTATACTTATTGCAGCAATCTTTTGATATTAGTGCCCAGCACCAAGAGCACACTTCAGAAAAATCGAAAGCGATTTTTAGAGTACAAGAAGACTCTGCAGTGCAAAGAATGTGGCATTGCTGATCATCGAATCCTAGAGTTTCACCACCTGGGAGACAAGGACCACAACATTTCTCGAATGGTAACTGTTGGGTACGGGTGGAGCCGCATACAAAAAGAAATCGAGAAGTGTATTCCGCTGTGCTGCAACTGCCATCGGCTAGTGCACTGGGAAGATTAGGCTTACTTTTTCTTCCCGCCGTTCTTTGCTTTTTTAGCCACGGCATTACCGCAGTTTTGTTTTGCGTTTTGTTTCCCGGCCTTTTTACTTTTCTTGTTCTTTGGTTTAGCCATAATTGATTATTGTCTGTAATCTTTACGT
>Ga0194126_10005827_pt1 | contig 17935 bp, 12 predicted proteins | sample TA2KigC150mmetaG_FD_148641 | JGI IMG/M metagenome (GOLD analysis project Ga0194126, IMG submission 148641) | Freshwater microbial communities from Lake Tanganyika, Tanzania - TA2015035 Kigoma Deep Cast 150m | ecosystem: Environmental > Aquatic > Freshwater > Lake | place: Tanzania: Lake... | reverse complement strand
TTAATTGAACAAATGGCTTTTCTTTGGTTAGCTTTTCGTATTCACTTTTAAGTAATCTTAAAGACTTCATACCAACTCCTAAAGACGCCAAACATCTAGCATTTTACTGCGTTTTGGGATGTTTGGCTATTTAGGAGATAATAAAAATATTCCATAAGTTTTTAAAAATTAAAGTATTTGCCAGTACGCACCGGAAGTAACTGTCCAAGATGATCCATCTGCATTGCCCTCTAGGGCGTAACTTCTATTTTGATATGGTCCCCAAGATGCAACATAAGAACTGCCGTTAGAAATGCCAGCTATTCCAGATGTGTTGGTTGTGGCGCCATAGTTTATAGTAACTCTGTTGCCAGGGAAGAATAAAATCTCTGTAATGAGAACATCTGATGTGTTACTGTACGATGTCATTCTAGAATATATATGGTAATATGTCATACCATTTTGAGTTTTTGAACCTCCGTATAACTCATAAAGACGGTTATCTTTTACGTTAAATAGAATGCCCCTCCCAGGAACTGAGGCAGATATATTTGAATAAACATTTGAACCTGTTCCAAAAGTTATATATCCATTAGTGCCAAAATGTAAACTACCATTTGAGCCATTACCGTACTCAATTCCACTAAATATAAACGAAATTGGCAAATTGAATCGATAAGAACTATCATCCGAATCTCCTACATAAATAGGAGAAATTCCGTAACTACCCGAAATTCCCTGAAATCCAGATGCTTTTACAACTACTGCTGACTTTGGAGTCAAAGATGTCGAAAAAACCGACGCTGTATTTAGTGTTCCCGACCATGTATCATATTGATTAGCGGAAACGGTTACATAGTAAGATCCAGAATACTCAAGAGTTACAGAGTAATATCCACCTGAGTCGGACGTTGCTGTAGCGATAGCAGGTGATCCGTTTGATGCTGAAAAGCTAATTGTAGCTCCAGAAACCCCTGCACCGGTTGAAGAGTTAACAGCTCTTCCGTTATATGTGTAAGAATAATCAATAACTGAAATATTAAACGTTTTGTCAAAATACTCACTGCCTGAGTCTGCCCTGATAGTAACAGAATAAATATTTTTATTTGCATATGTATATGAAATTGCAGCTCTTAGTTTATCTCCGTTGATATTAAACGCAGACACGTCTCCGCCAATCACAGTGTACGTAACTGGCTGAGCCGATGGCTTAGATACACTGAGAGAGCCGATTTCGGCATTAATAGCGTTGTATTCAGTAATACTATTGTTTGAAAGAAAAATATCAGTAGGTGCTTCATTTTGGTTTGTAATAGTAATAGAAAAAGAATCTTCGTAAGTCAATCCGTTAGAGTCCGAGGCTTTAATAATCACTTGATATGTTGATTTGGTTTCAAAATTAAACTGAGAAGACGCTCTAAGCTCATTACCGTTTATATTAAAGTAATTTGAGTCTCCTCCCACAATAGAATATGTGATGTCAACATTATCTGCGTCAACCACTCTTAAAGTGCCAATAATTGCATCGGGAGCGTTGTTTTCTTCTATTGTGCTATTCGATAAAGTTGGATACCAAAAAGGTTTTTTAGAATGACCCTTTCTTGAGCTTCTTAATCTCATACAAGTTCCGTTAGCTCTAGTGTGCAGTTCGTTGAATTTGCACGCATCACGGCTATATGACCAGTCGCAGGAACTATAATATCTAATCTTTCGCCGATAGCTATAAAGTGACTTGAGCTACTGGCGGTTTGAGGACTACTCCCAACCGAATACCTAATGCTTCCTCCGTTTGCGTAAATAGATACGCGGGTCACGCCAACAGTTAACGCAGTGTCTGCGCTATGTGGTCCAGCGCTTAATTGTCTAGCAACTGATGGCATTCCTAATGTTTCAGAGGGTTGCCGCCCATTCAAAAGTGCTGGTAGTTTTGCGTCAATGTTGTTTAGGCTAGCATTTGCGGTATTCTGGGCAGCCAACGTAGATGCGCCCGTAGGTAAAGATACGGTGCCGGAAACATTATTAATGTTCCATGTGCCAGACTGTGACGCAGGAATTGCTGACTGGTCTGATGAGACAACCACTGGAACTGAACTAGCCATTGCTTTTTGTCCAAGGCTATTTAACTTCCCATCAATACTTGATAAACTACCTTCAAGACCATCTGTCTGAGAAATAAGTGTGTCTAGTTTAGGCTCAACTTCATCGATGTGATTTTTAATTGCCTGCAATTCAGCTATTTGAGTATCCTGTTTGCTTTCTGTAGATGCGCCCGTAGGTAAAGATACGGTGCCGGAAACATTATTAATGTTCCAAGTCCCTGATTGCGCTGATGAAACAGGGACAGGATTTCCTGAATCGTTTTTAATTTCTACTTCGTTAGAAACATAGCAATTGTCAATATTAATTGGAAAAACAGGATCTAATCTTACGTATCCCGTATCATAAATGATTTGCAAAATATCTGTTGAGTTTTGGCTACTGGTATCAAGCTTGAGTGTAATTGTTTTTCCGGAAACATTTGTGTGGTTACAGGAAGAGTTTCCGCTGCTGTAAATTACGGTTCCTGCGGTTTGGTTAACGATGGCCACAAGGCGCTTAACGTCAAAGTTATCAATTCCTGATAAATTTACGGTACCTAAGCCAGATGGACCTGGGGTAAATGTATACGAAGGGGTGATATAGCTTGACATTCCCACTGAAGCAATTACATTTCCGCTCATATATTTTTCCAATATTTTTAGGTTGTTACGCAAAATTAATTAAACAAGTTAAGCATATATAATTCTATTTTATAACAATTATCAAGAAAAACCTTATTAAAAAAATCTTCTAAGCATTTGTAGTTTTACTGTGTTTTTTATAATTAGTTTCCCAGGGAATAATAAAAAAAGACAAGAGGGGTGGCTCTTGTCTTTTAAAATAATATCTTGATAAGATTAAGTTTTTTTGAAAACTATTACAAATCTGCCAGCGGACATAGCCACAATATTCCCATCTTGCGAATGAGTGTAATAGCCACCTTGCGTACTATACTCGTCGGGATGGATTAAGTCATATACAATCCATGTGCCGTTAATTTTTTTATACAACACATGATCCCTTCTGGCAAAAGTTTCATCTTGGCTAACAAAAATAGTTGAATCAGAAAAAGTGCCATTTACGTCTAGTTTTACTAAAGGGGCTTGAAGATTTAAAATCTGAGTTGTGGCCAATCCGTAATGGGGCAACATAATTTTTTGTGCAGCCTGAAAGCTCCATGTCGAAGTAGAAGAGTTATAAACATACGGAATAATACCAGAGCTGCTAATATTATTTGTCAAGCCGCTTGTTAATAATATTTTTTGATCAGAAAATATTTGAAAACTTGAAAACGTATACTGTTCAGCGGTTGACTCATTTTGATAAATCGTTGCTTGTTGGTTCGTGTCTAATTTTATTACCCTAAGGTAACCCGGTCTAGAAGTAACACTGGAAAACCTATCTACCGGATAATTTTGATTATATATAACTAAAATATTTCCAGATGAGGAAAGACTGACTATTTCACCAAATCTTTCCGATGTTGAGCCGCTGCGCCAATGTGGCATTTCCTCATATGTAGCGGCCTGCTGCCAGACGTTGCTCGATGAGCTGTATGTATAAAGATAAACCATTCCGTTTCGTTGATTGCCGTTCGCTGCATATGTTCCGCCGGTAGGGGCACCTACGGCCAACTTATCTCCAGCCGCATTTAAACTTACACTTGATCCAAAGGCAGCATAAATTGAATTTATAGTATATGCTAAATAAGATGTCTGAGCCCAGGTATTTCCGGTTCTTTTATAAATAAAAACAATACCTCTGCTTCCGTTTGATCCCGGCGCACCCACCGCCAGTGTGTTGCCGTCACTACTAAGCGCAACGCTTTGCCCAAAATTAAAAATCGATAGACTTCCTGCCGATCCAGCTAGCGTTTGCTGAATAGTCCATTGATTGTTTGCATTTTTAATATAAATATTTACAGCTCCAGAAAGAGTTTGTCCAGGCACACCGACTGCCATCGTTGTGCCGTCGGCGTTTAGTGCAACTCTTGTGGAATTGGCTGAAAGATAAAAAACACCCTCTTGTTCTACGTATTGATTTTCAACTTGATTAGTTATTTCAATAGTCGTCATATATCTTGGAGTGGAGGCAGTAATAGAGGACTGTTTTGTGTACGAAAACATAACATTACTTCCGGTTGAGTCAATAGTGACGGATCCCACACGATGAAATGAAGAGCCGTTCTTATAAATTCCTTTAATGTCAATAATTTTTTGCCAAAGACCATTTTTCTTAACAAAAACAAAAATAGGAGTTTTGTCGGTTTCGTTATGTGTATAATCTTTTCTAACACAAAACATTTTATTTCTATCTTTATTTATTTTTAAAGAATCGAAATAATAAGGGGTATTATAGCTATCCGTTCCTGAAAGATGCTGAACAAATTGAAGTTGACTTGAGCTAATAAACCTATAAACATGCAATCCCCCGGAGGCAAGTCTATTAGCCGAAGAATAAGAAGAAAGAGTATTAAAAATTAAATAATCATCGGTATCAAAAAGCACTGGAGAGGCTTGCTGTCCGGAGATGTTACTTTGTAGTCCAGTTATTGAGAGTTGTGTCCAAACATCATTGATTTTTTTAACAACTCTGGGAACAAGGGACGAGGTATTAACCGTTGCAAATGCAATCGTATCACCCGTTTTGTTCATAACGAGTTGAGTAAAGTAACGAGAAGAGGCACTAACTAGTCCAAAATCAGAATACTTAACAGTTTTAGAAAGAGTCCAAATATTATTGATTTTTTCGTAAATTTCAATAACATCGCCAAAAGAATCCAACACCGAAGGGGTCTTTACAAAACTAAAAACAGTTCCTTCGTCATTTATTTGAAAATGTTTATATGTTCCTGCAAAATTATTCGACGTAAACTCTGCCTGCCAATATGGCGGAAGTAACCTGTCTGTTTCTGTATTTTTAAATAAATTAAACTTACCGTTGGATTGTACAACATACGAGAGAAATAAATAGTTTTTATTTGGTATATCGTGGGCGCTTAAGTTGTTAGCGCCGTTAATGAAGGAACCGGCAGCAAAACGTAAATTCTGAAGATCTCCTGTTCCAAGGCTACTTTTAAAGATATCTTGCTCTTTAATGGTGTTGTTTTGCTTATCCCAAGAAAATACATACCCACCGTATCTAAAAAAAGAATTGTCTGAAATAAAAATTGAGTCTGTAGCCCAATTATTATTAGTTTTTATAAATAAATTTGTAGCGGCATTGCTAGTGGTGGTGATACTAGAGGAACTTAATGGGTAATTTTTTTGAGGATCGCACAAAACCGAATCGTCCGTAATAACAACTTGACTGTTAGAGCTAATAGATGACGATAAATCTGCCTCAAAAACAAACGGATTTACCTCGGTATTGGTATTTTTAAAAACCTTGACCGTGGTACTATTAGAACTAATTGCAATTCGATTGTTTCTGTAATTACTTAGTTCGCATCCGAACGAATTGATGACGGTCGCCCCTATTGAAAGGGTCTGAACGGATTGCCACGTTTGCGAGGCGGCATTCTTTTTAAAAATATAAACGCGACCAAAGGTGCTAGTTGCCGGCGCAGTGACTATAACTGTACTACTATCAACCCCACAAATTCTTTTGCCGAAGTTAGAACCAGTTTGCACATTTGGATTTTCAATTGTGAACCCTCCCGTTATGTACTTCTCTGATACGGAATCCCAATAAAAACCTTGAACAATTCCAGCCGATGTAGTTGCCCCAACAGTTCGAGAGGGTATCCCTAAAAGGAGTGTATGATCTGATAAAATTTCAACCGTTTCCGCCGCGCCGCTCGCGCTAGTAAACTGAAAGCTTTGATGGAGTTTCCAAATAGAATTATTAAACTCTCCGTAATCTGTTTTTTTGTAAAGATAAACCCAGTTTGAACCAGTAAAACAAAGAAATTTGCTATCTGGCGAAAAATTAAAGCCAGAACTATGTAGAAAAACTGGACTTTCGCCGGAAAAAGAATCATCAACAAAAAACTTTCCTCTTCTTTCGTAAAGCCTAAAATCCGAAGAGGTTTTAGCAATTAAAAAATTTCCATCTGGACTTAAAGCATGATTGCCGGCAAAGCTAGGATCAATCCTATCTATTTCGTTTAATTTACTACTGCCGTTAATAACATCTGAATATTTTTGATAAATCTTTAGTCCATTAGACAAAAAATTTCCATTTGTAGTAATTTTTCTGCTGGGCACGCAAAACCCACTGCTCATATTTGTCGTTCCAGACTCAACAGCGCTGGTAGCCTTAAAAGAATCGGATAAGTTTAGTAAAAAACGTCCAGAAGCTACATAATTTTCTACAAGAGAAAAGCTAAAAACTTTTTCAGTTGAGTTGTTGCCTGAATCCGTAACTCTTATTCTAACGGAATAAGAATTTTTAGAACCATAAACAAAACTAGTATTAGCTTTTAGTTTATTTCCTTCAATATAAAAATATGAGTTATCAGAATCTCCCTGTCCGCTTACAAGACTAAAAGTAAAGCTGCCTAATCCATCAGGATCAATTGCCGCCAAAACGGCAACGGTTTGATTTTTGGCATTAAATTCTTTAATTTCAGATGTAGAAGCAACAAAGCTTTCAAGAGGCGGAGCCTCGTCAACGTCAGTAACATTTACAGTGAATGTTTCAAGGGTTTCTAATCCTTCCGAGTCTGATACTTTAATTGTTACCGTATAAGAAGTTTTTCCAGATTCAAAGTCTGCAGGAGCTTTAAAATGTAGTGCATTGTTGCCAATAATCTCAAAATAAGCACTATCTTGGCCAGCAACAATACTAAAGGTATGAGCATCGTTCATGTTTTCATCAACAGCGGCTAAGTTTGAAACGAAAGTGCTACCCTCTTGCATTGTGAAGGCATTGTTTACGGCACCGGCAAGCATAATCCCAGTCGGCGCGACGTTGGGGGAGATGACTTCGATTTCTTGCTGATTTAGAGTAGTTGTTGCCGAAGAGATAGTTCTACTTAGGGCAAAAATTCCATTGTCTTTATCTTCAATAACAATTCTGCGTAGTTGCCACTTATTGTATTTGGATTTGCGAGATGGCTTGAAGCGTCCAGTGTTGGAATCAGTATCAAACATAACTACTGTTTTTTGCTTTTTAGAACTATCTTGATAGTAAAAAATAACTCTTTTCCAGTTAGACTCATCAGCATAGTATGCTGCGTTTACATCTCCAGAATTATTAATCAAATTAACTAGTTGTGTTTTATTAATAGTTAGTGTATTATTAGTGCCAGCAGCAACGCTAGCTGGTTTATTAGAAAGCAGTGTCATGTTTGATTGCTCCAATTATATTATAAAGAATTAGGATGCAACGACTGTTAGATCATCGTCAGTTACACTGGCCATATCTTCTCTCATGATAACGAACTTGCCATTATCATAGTCATCTATTTCGATTTTGTAAAGCTGCCAATCTCCCAATCTCGCTCTAGGGGAAGCCTTAAAAGCACCTGTTTTGGAAGAAAGATCGAAAATTACTGGAATTTTTTGCAAACCTGAAAAATAATAAAAAACAACTCTTTTCCAGTTTGATTTATCTGCCATGTAAGTGTCATTAGTAACAAGGCTCGCCATCGCGTCTTGAGCCGCGTTGCTAAGTGTAAGAGTAGTTGATGCGCCTTTAACTGCCGAGGCTGGTTTATTAACAAGAAAACCCATTTTTATCTCCAATTTTATTTTTTAAAAAAAGGGAGGTGCAGGGAACCCCCCCTCTTTTATGTCATTAGGACATGTACTGAACTCTTACAACATCACCGGAAACAAGATCTTCAGATCCTCCGGCAACAGAAGAGCCGGCCTTCCATGAAATCTTAGTGACAGTAACGCCATTCTTTGTTCCTGTGCCCACTTCGTAGTCGACGCCTTCGAGTAGCATGAGACGGTCAACTGCGACTACAAGAGAGTTTGCCTTGGCAACCTTGTCCAAAAGGATAAACCCGTCATTAGCAGCAGATGTTGCGTCAAGAGTATAGGACTCTTTGTACCAAGCTACAGCTTCGAGCACGTCTAGGCGAGCGTCAAGAGCATCGTCTGCGGCAACGCGAGCTGACTCTTCAGCAGCAACAGCAGCTTGACGAGAGGTAATCTCAACATCAAGACCAACAGAAACTGAGCTAAGTGATGTGCCGCTACCGCCAGTCAACGCATCGATCTGGCTTTGTAGACTAGAGTCTGCAGCAATACGAGCTGATTCTTCAGCAGTGTCGGCAGCTTGACGAGAGGTAATCTCAGCTGCAAGGCCATCGGATAGCGAGGTAATTGTTACGCCGCTTCCTCCGCCAACGCCGGTCAGTGCATCGATTTGATCCTGAAGTTCGGCGTCAGCCGCAATACGGAATGATGCTTCAAGGTCAAGCTCTTCTTGCAATCCAGCGTCTGCCGCCTTGCGAGAGGTAACCTCTGCATTAATCTTACTCTGAATATCTGAGTCTCCCTCAATACGAAGAGCAGCTTCGATTGCGTCAGCAGCCTGGCGAGATCCTCTTTCTGCGTTTACGCTTTCAGTGCGAGCATTTTGTTCCGCAGCAATAAGAGCCGCAAGAGCGTTATCGTTGCTTTGACGAAGAGACGCTTCGCTATTGACCGCTGCGATACGAGCTGATTCTTCAGTATTTACATCAGCGACGCGAGCAGCCTCTTCGGAAGAAACTTCTGCATCGGTATAAGCCTTGGCCTGCTGAAGAATGTTTTGCAACGATCCGGGAGTAAGAGCATCGCCCTCAATCGCACTAATGCGATTGCTAAGAGCGTTGTCGCCGGCCATACGAGCAGTTTTCTCTTCTAGATCGCCTGCAATACGAGCGGTCTTCTCAGCATCAATTGCGCCTTGAAGTGCACTGTCTGCGCTTTGGCGGGAAGCAATTTCCGTATTATCAGCACTGATTCGAGCGCCCTCTTCGATAGCAACCTTCTCGTCAGCGTAAGTCTTGGCATCTTTTAGTGCCTTAAGAACAGAGCCCGAAGTGGTTTCACCACCTTGAAGTACATCTAGACGGCCATCAAGAAGTTCGTCGGCAGCTTGACGAGAAGTGACTTCTTTTAGCAAATCAGCAGAGATATTGACGGAAATGGCACTAATCGCACCATTAAGGCTATTGTCAGCAGCCTGGAATGCAGCTACAACTTCTGTAAAGGAGTCGATGTATGTAGGGTCAATGTTTGACAATACATTGTCAACTCTTACACCCAATGCTGATTCAGCAGCCATTGCGCGAGTCTTCTCAGCGTTAACCTGAGCAAGAGCATAATCCTTGGCGTCTTTTTCTGCCTTAGCGACAGAACCTTCAACTGTATCGGCACCTTGGACAGTATCTAGGCGAGCACTGAGAGTATTGTCTGCCGAAATACGTGCGGTTTTTTCCGTATTATCAGCAATTTGACGCGCAGTAACTTCTGCATCAATCGCATTAATTAGGTTTGCGTTAGCAGCAACAGCCAACGTATCAGCATAAGCCTTAGCATCTGCTTCTGCCTTAGCAATAGAACCTGCAGTGATTGCGTTGCCTTGAACAACGTCTAAGCGAGCGCTGAGACCGTTGTCGCCGGCCATACGATCTGTTTTTTCTGCGTCAATAGCTCCCCAAAGAGAGTTGTCGGCACTTTGACGAGATCCAACTTCGTAGTCAATATTGCTCTGAAGCACGTTGTCTGCAGAAATGCGAGAGTTTGCTTCTGAGTTGATTGCAGACTGAAGTGAGCTGTCAGCAGCCATGCGCTCGGTCTTCTCAACAAGGTCAGCGGCAATACGAGCTGACTCTTCAGTATCATCAGCGACTTGACGAGAAGTTGTTTCTGCGGCGACTGCATTAAGGAAAGAGCTATTTGCACTTAGAGCCAACGTATCAGCATAATCCTTGGCGTCTTTTTCTGCCTTAGCAACAGAACCTTCGACCGTATCTCCACCCTCAAGTACATCTAGACGGCCACTGAGCGTATTGTCCGCAGCAACGCGAGCATTTTGTTCAGCAGAAACGGCAGCTTGGCGAGAGGTCTTCTCAGCAAGAATGCTATTTAGAAGCTCAACGTCACTTGCAATACGAGCAGTTTTTTCGGCTAAATCAGCGGCTTCGCGTGCGCCAGCTTCAGCGGTATCAGCAGCTTGACGAGAAATGGTTTCTGCGTTGATTTTGCTTTCAAGGCTGTTGTCGCCAGCAATACGAGCAGCTTGCTCGGTATTATCAGCATTAACGCGAGCTGTCTTCTCGGCGTTAATTGCAGAGATGAGGTTACTGTTAGCAGCAAAAGCCAACGTATCAGCATAATCCTTGGCGTCTTTTTCTGCCTTAGCAACAGAACCTTCGACCGTATCTTCGCCTTCAAGAATGTCTAGGCGAGCACTAAGGCCATTGTCTGCACCTTGACGCGCAGTAATTTCTGCATTGATACTATTCTGAAGAGCCACGTCCGCCGCGTCACGAGTAACGGCTTCAGTATTGATATTGCCTTGAAGGATTGTATCAGCGGCTTGACGCGATCCCGCCTCGGCAGAAACAGCAGCTTGACGAGAAGCAGCTTCAGCAGCATCTCCAGCAATACGAGCTGTTTCTTCAGCATCATCAGCAGCAATACGGGCAGTTCTTTCGGTATCGTCGGCAGCAATACGGGCAGTCTTTTCTGTATTGTCAGCACCAATACGAGCAATCTCTTCTACTTGGATCAGCGCCTGAAGAGTAGCTTCTGCGCCGAGTGCGCGAGTCTTTTCAATATTAACCTTCAAATCTGCATAGATTTTTGAGTCTTTAAAAATCTTAAGAAGAGATCCGTCTGTGTTTTCATCAGCCTCGATTACATTAACGCGCGTCCAAAGAGCATCATCGGCAGCTTGGCGAGAAGACATTTCGGCAGCAACAGCGGCTTGACGTGAGCTCGCTTCGGCTTCGTCGCCTGCGAGACGAGCAAGTTGCTCAGTTGTGTCTGCAGCAATACGAGCAAGTTGCTCTTCCGCATCTGCAGCAATACGGGCAGACTGCTCTTCCGTATCTGCGGCAATACGAGCAAGCTGCTCAGTGTCAATATTGCTCTGCAAGGTAGTGTCTGCGGCAATACGAGCAGTCTTTTCAACATCGAGTGCGCTTTCAAGAGCGCCGTCTGCGGTTGCTCGAACAGATGCCTCTTCGTCAAGGGCTGACTGAAGTGTGGACTCAGCGGCCATTGCGCGAGTCTTCTCAGCGTTAACCTGAGCAAGAGCATAATCCTTGGCGTCTTTTTCTGCTTTGAGGACAGAACCTACTGTATTAACATCTCCCTCAAGCACATCTAGACGATCACTAAGATCATCGTCGGCTGCGATACGAGATGCCTGCTCAACGAGAATGTTTGATGAACCATTTGCAGACAATAGGCTGATTGCGCCTTGCATGCTGCCGTCTGCAGCCTGAAATGCAGAAACAATTTCAGTCAAAGAATCGAGAGCCGCCGGATCGGTATTTGACAACAAGTTGTCAATTCTGATTCCAAGAGCAGATTCAGCGCCCATTGCACGGGACATTTCAGCCTCTACTTCTGAATCAGTATAAGCCTTAGCGTCATCGAGCGCCTCGACTACAGATCCAGAACCGGATCCTTCAAGAGCATCTAGACGTGCATCAAGATTGCTGTCTGCAGCAATACGAGCTGATTCTTCAGCAGAAACGGCAGCTTGACGAGAAGCAGCTTCAGCAGAAACGGCAGCTTGACGAGAAGCAGCTTCAGCAGAAACGGCAGCTTCGCGTGCGCCAGCTTCAGCAGAAACGGCAGCTTCGCGTGCGCCAGCTTCAGCAGAAACGGCAGCTTCGCGTGCGCCAGCTTCAGCAGAAACGGCAGCTTGACGAGAAGCAGCTTCAGCAGCATCTCCAGCAATACGAGCTGATTCTTCAGCAGAAACGGCAGCTTGACGAGAAGCAGCTTCAGCAGCATCTCCAGCAACGCGAGCTGACTCTTCAGCAGCAACAGCAGCTTGACGAGAAGACATTTCGGCAACATCAGCTGCAATACGAGCTGATTCTTCGGCTGCTAGATCTGCACTTGCAATTGCCAAGAATGTGTTAAATGATTCAGCCAATGAATCGATTCCGCTTTGCAAAGTAGAATCCGCAGCAACGCGAGCTGATTCTTCAGCAGAAACGGCAGCTTGACGAGAAGCAGCTTCAGCAGCATCTCCAGCAACGCGAGCTGACTCTTCAGCAACAAGAGCTGCTTTGGTTGCAACCTCTTGGTCTTTAACTAATACTTTTCCGTCTGAATCCATTTTAATCAAATCAACGGCTTGCGACGTTGATGGGTCTACGGCTTTAAGTCCTTCGCCGGATTGCAACTCAATCTTACTACCATCAACTGCTTTTTCGTCCAAATGCTTCTTTTTAAGGCGTAAATTAGTCGTCATTTCAATATGCTCCTTTTTTTGCAGAGAACCTAAATTAACGCAAAAAAATTTTAACATATGTGCGACAAATCGTTTTTTTTGATAAAAAAAGAAGCTGCCTTATAACAAGGCAGCCTCAATGGGGGTGTAAATTCGTAAATTTTAGGACAAACTCCAATAAGTAAGTCTTAGTTGCTCCCCAGCTTCAATCGCCTCAGCACCGCCGGCAGCAAAACTGTTCAAAAAAGTCATCTTTGTAGCGCCGCTCACAACAGAGAGACTAAAATCTTCGTTTTCAAAAACACTTAGGCGGTCGATAGATGCAACCATTGATTTTGGAATAACATTCGTCGCCTGCAAAGTCACAAAACCAGCCTGAACGTCTGCCTCAGTAATAGTGACAATTTCGTTCTTAATCAGTGTTTCGGAAATAAGTGTTAGGATTTCCTCAAATTTTTGGTCTGCATACTCAGCTCCGCCCGAGGTAACGGCAGCTAAGCTGCTTTCTATGTCGCTAAATCTATTGGCAATTGTTGTGGCAAAATCATCGTCGCCGCCTAAAGCATCGGCAAGTTCCTTAAGAGTATCTAAAACCGTTGGAGCGCTGTTGACCAAATCCGCAATCGCCTGTTGACGTGACGTAGTTTCCGCACTAATGGCGGCTTGTAGTACAGCCTCAGCAGCAACTGCGCGAGATTCTTCAGCAGAAACAGCAGCTTGGCGAGAGGTAATTTCTACGCTAAGAGCACTGTCAAGAGCCTCATCGCCTGCAATGCGAGCCGACTCTTCGTCAGCGATAGCGGTTTGACGAGAAGTGGTTTCTGCGTTGATATCAGATTTTTTAGCCAACTCATGGCCGTTTCCAAGTACGTTGCCGTTTGAGTCGAGTTTAACGAGATCTACCGTATTTCCGTTGGCGTCAACAACCCTAACGCCTTCATTTTGCAAAAGTTTAAGTTTAGTGCCATCAACTGCATCTGAATTTAAATGTTTCTTTTTAATCCTCAAGTTGGCCATATTTTCTCCTATAGTTAAATAGCCTGCTAAACTTTTAACAAACTTAAATTAGAGAGTCCAGTATTTGACCCTTAATTCGGATCCTACTTCGATTTCTTCGTCTCCGCCAAAGCCAAAGCTGTTTATAAACTTTAAGCGAGTCTTATTGTTAACTTCGAGTAGCTCAAAATCTTCGTCTTGGAAAATACCCAGCCTGTCAACAAAAGCGTCCAAAGAACCAATAATTATATTTGTATGTGGCAATTCTACATAACCCTGAGCAACGTGCGCTGCCGTTATCGTAAGTCTTTGTTTTTTTACAAGATTTGCGGACAAAAGATTAAATATTTGTTGTTTGTTGGTATCGGAATGTTGCTTTGCGGCTTGTAAAACATTTGTGTCTGCTGCGATACGAGCAGAAACTTCCGCACTAATAGCTTCGCCCAGGGAATCAATGGCTTCCGACAAATCATTCCCAATATCACCACCAAGAGCAGCTATTGCAGCTTGAAGGTCTGAAATTTGTTGCTGTCGCGTTGCCGTTTCTGCAGCAACTGCCGCATTAATCGTAGTGACAAAATTTCCATCGCCGCCCAAAGCGTTCGATAATTCTTTGAGCGTATCTAATATTGCTGGGGCGCCGTCTAATACTTCTGATATTTTTTCATCCGTATAAGCCTTGGCATCAAAAAGCACTTGATTATTTGATTCGCCGACAGAAATATTTAAATTAGAAATTAAGTTTGTAATTGTTTCATAGCGCTGATTGAAGAGCGCCTGAAGCTGAGAAACGTTGCCATCAATCCTAGTGATAGACTGATTAACAGCTGTTTGCAATCCCGTTAGTGCTGTCGTTCTTTCGTCGGACTCCTGATTAATAAGCTGCGCCAGCACATCGTCCCCAGCCTGCCTATTAATAATTTCTTGCGCATCTGCAGCTTCCCTTGATGCGGCCTCAATTGCGATAAGCTGATTAACTAACTGAAGTACACTCTCTTCGGTTAGTACGTCATTATCAGCCATAACACCCCCCTGATAAATAACTTATTTCTTAGAGTCCGAAAAATCTTTAAACATTTCATTAACTAAAAAATCATATTTAGAATCTAATATATATGGATCCCCAATTGTACTATTCATTATTGCCAGTTTGTCGTCATTGTGATCGAGCCCCAAGACGGCGTGCCCCAACTCATGAATAACAGTCGTATCAAAAAATACCTTATCGACTAGTAGTCTTTTGTCAATTGAAATTTTTGTTAAGGGGGAAAAAAAAGAATATTCGGCCAAACCGATATTAACAGTATCCTTGTCATAAGAATGATACCAAATTTCATTTACTACATCAATTCTTACAAGATTGCGAAATCCATATGCGCAATAATCTTGAACTTTGTACTCTACGCATTTTTCTTTAAAATAACTAACGGCTTCGGTGGCTTCTGAAGCCTGGTATTTTGGGCCTTTAAACCTATAGCGGTCAACTCCGTAGGTAGCGAGTAGTCCACCCATAAAAAAATAAAACACAAAAACCATAAATTCTCTTCTCACATAAAACTGATTCATAAAAATCTCCATCATCTTTATATCGGATGATGGAGAAAAAATCTATAATTATTTTTAAACGTCTTTGCAATTTTTAAATTGTGGCAGTGTTTTCATAAATTTATACATTTGCTGCATAGGGTTAGTTCCCTTTGCCATAGCAATTTCAGGAGCCATCCACTTATCCCAAATACGAGCATCGGAAGAGCAATCTGGATTTTCTTTCCAGCTTCCATTTACTCTTTGATAATACTTACTTTCATCTTCAACAAAAACCATAAGACCTTCCCACAAAACCCACTTATCCCAACTATTCGTATGTGGATTGAACCGCGTTAACTGACCTTCATAACCAACGAACGAATCTTTGGCGTCTTGAGCGATAATGTAATACATTTCAGGGTTTTTATCTTCTGGTTCAGATTGAACCAAATTTTTTAAGCTCGCGACAGAAGGAAGTTTAATTGTTCCCTCAACGGTTACGCCTTTGTTTGCAAGAAGAAGTGTTTTTGAGTCGTCTGTCCAAATCTCAAGCATCGCTGTACAACGTTTGAGGTTTTTTTCATAAATTAAGTTTGAAATTCCGGTATAGGTTCCCGAAGAAAGATAATCTTTTAGTGCCATGATAGTTGCCTCCTTATTTGAATATTTTATACCTTAATATTATTATGCCATTTTTGCCAACTTGTCCAGCTTGACCTGATTGTCCGCTTCCGCCGCCAGAGCCAGAAGAGCCTCCCTCTCCACCTGCTCCAGCAACTCCGCCTCCAGCACCGCCTCGACCGCCACCAGAGAGATACTGCCCGCCTCGCCCTCCGCCATCAGCTCCGCCTGCTCCGGCTGTTCCGTTTGTTTGGCTTATTGCTGATGCGTTTGTGCCATTTCCGCCTTTTTGCGACGTTCCTCCGCCTCCGCCTCCTCCGCCCTGAAAAGTAGTAGTGACACCTAAAGAGGTTCTTGTTGCTCCTAGTCCCCCGGAGCCGCCAGATCTTCCGCTATAAATAGATATCCCTCCACTTCCTGCGGTGTTTCCGGCTCCACCGGCGGAGCCACCTCCGCCGCCCGCCCATCCCGCTCCCCCAGTGCCTCCGCTTCTAAGAGCAGACTCAAAGCTTCCTCCACCTCCACCACCATACCCCATTCCACCATTTCCGCCATTTCCACCATTTCCACCATCTCCGCCTTTTCCGCCATTACCCCCACTTCCTCCGGCTCCTCCGCCTCCGTATTCCGTTCCAGAAACAATTACGCCAGATTGCCCAGCTCTACCCGCACCGCCTGCTCCACCAGAACCTCCAGAACCTCCAGAACCGCCTCCACTTCTACTTCCACCCGGAGCTCCTCGTGCATCTTTACCGTTTGGCTCAAAAACCTGACCAGAGCCTCTAGATCCGCCTCCGCCTCCGCCGCTTCCTGTTCCACCGTTTTCGCCTCCCCACCCGTTTCCCCCTCCCGATAATAAACCACCTGAGTAGGTAATTTTAGGGATAGCATTTATTGCAAAAACCGTAGATCCGCCATTTGAATTAGCAGCTCCGCCAGCACCAACGGTAATATTTAAGTTAACGTTTCCTATATAATCAATCAAATTGTCAAAAGAGCTTCCAGTAGGATATTCGCTTAAATTTCCTGTACCTTGTCCACCGCCACTTCCGCCATTTCCACCTTTTCCACCTTTTCCACCAGAACCTCCAACGCCTCCGGCACCTCCATAGCCTCCGTATGCCGTACCTCCAGTCCCTGAATTTCCAGGATTAGAGTAATTATCTGGTGCGTTCGATCCATCGCCGCCGCTTCCTGTTCCACCGTTTTCGCCTCCCCACCCGTCTCCCCCCGGATCTCCGTCGCTACCGTTTGTACCATCTCCTCCACCAGCGCCTCCACCAATTCCCCAAACTTTAATACTTTGAGGAACATATGCAGATGTCATTGTTTTTGTTATGGAAGATGTAATTTTTTCTTCTGTTTCTTCAACTCTTTGAGGGGCAAGTATTCCCACAAATGGAACTGGCATACTAATTCCTTTTATGAAATTCCGTGAATAGGACCGACAATAACCCAATTTAAGTTTCCGCCTGCCCTAAAAAACGTAAATAACGTGTAGGCCGAAGCCATCGTCCCATTTTGACCCGCACCGTATTTAACAGTCAAAGGAGTTGTTCCAGCATCGGAATAGGCATTAAATGTGATTACGTTGTTTGCTTGGCCGGACAGCAATACAGAAATTGATTTTCCGTCTGGAAAATTATGAATATTGTATGTTCTGTTTCCTGTTTGACCTAAATGCCTAAAGTTGCTAGCTAGATTACAATCAATAGTTGTACTAGACATATCAAGCACACTTCCAGCGGTACCACTATCGTAGGTCATTCTTTCATTTAAGTTGTCAAATCCACCGAGTAAGTTTTGAATGCTCATTTAATGCGCTCCGTGTGTTTTGTTTATTTAAAAACTTTATATCTAATAATTATTATGCCATTTTTGCCAGATTGTCCAGCTTGACCTGATTGTCCAGATGAGCCGCCAGCTCCGGCACTTCCGCCGTTTCCAAGATTTCCCCCAAGTCCACCGCCTGCCCCTCCTGTCTGACCCGTTAAAGCTTCGCCATTTCCGCCCCTTCCTCCACCATCAGCTCCGCCATTTCCCCCTCCGCCTGGTGCAGCAGAACTGCCATTTCCGCCTGCTTGACCATTTTGATAGGTACCGGCACCGCCTCCTCCGCCTCCTCCGTGCCAAGTAAATCCGGTAGAAACTTTAAACTGAAAGTATCCTGTTCCGCCACCGCCGCCATTGTATCCATAAAAAGAACCTCCCCCGGCTCCGCCATTGCCTCCCAGAATGGCTCCAGCGCCTCCTCCTCCAGTCCACCCCCAGCCTCCATTGCCTCCTCCCCCGTATCCGCTTCCGCCATTTCCACCATTTCCACCATTTCCACCATTACCTCCGGCTCCACCATTTCCGCCGTTGCCTCCGGCTC
>Ga0194126_10005825_pt1 | contig 17936 bp, 14 predicted proteins | sample TA2KigC150mmetaG_FD_148641 | JGI IMG/M metagenome (GOLD analysis project Ga0194126, IMG submission 148641) | Freshwater microbial communities from Lake Tanganyika, Tanzania - TA2015035 Kigoma Deep Cast 150m | ecosystem: Environmental > Aquatic > Freshwater > Lake | place: Tanzania: Lake... | reverse complement strand
TGTTCTCGCGATCAAGAATCACCTCGTCGGGATTTTCGAATTGACGCGGATCACGATTCGCGGCCGGAAACGCCATCAACACCCGATCGCCGGCCTTCATCGGACAACCCTGGAACTCGACATCGTGTCCGACAATGCGCGCCATCGTCACCGGCGCATAAGCACGCAACAACTCTTCGATCGCAGTCGGCCACAAATCGGGGTTCTCGCGCAACTGCTTGCGATGTTCGGGATGCTGGGCCATGTGCCACATGCACGAACCGATCGCCGACCATGTCGTGTCGATGCCGGCAACCAACATCAACTGACAAACACCAAGCACATATTCGATCGGCACTTTTTTGCCTTCAACCTCGGCGTTGATCAACTCGGTGATCAAATCGTGTTCGCGAGGATTCTTCTTTCGATCCTCGACTTGTCCCATAAAAAATTCGACGATACTAAAAAACGACTTCATGCGAAGTTCGGTGTCTGTCATGTTCTCGAGCACGCCGCGCACCCACTCGGTGAACTCAGGCTCCATCTCGAGGGGCACGCCGAGCATGGTCGCAATAACCCGCACGGGAATGTGCTGGGCGTATTCTGCCGCCGCATCGGCCTGGCCCTTGTCGATGAACTCGTCGATCAAACCGTTGCACAAATCGCGCGTGCTTTGCTCGTATTTCGCCACGGCCTGCGGCGCAAAGACGGGCAAAATCAGACGGCGATGCCAATGATGATCTGGCGGATCGCTCGTGATCGGCGGCGCCGCAACACCCGCGTAGGGGCCCTCGTTGCGCCCTTCGGCGGGCGGCATCACCAAGATTTGGCGAGAAGTAAATGTCTCGAACTCTTGGGCGATCGCCACGACATCTTCGTAACGCGTCGGCAACCACGAACCTTGATAGCGATCGGTGTGGGCGATCGGGCACTGCGACTCGCGGATCTCGCTATAACCCGGATATGGGTTTTTCACGAACTCAGGGTCGAAGATGTCGTAATCGGTGGTGAGATCTGAAACTGGTTTGCGGGTGTCGGTCATGGCGGGCTGGGTCTTTCGGCGTTTATCTCGTCGTCGATCTACTCGATTATCGAAATCGCCCGCTCGGGACAATTGCTTTCTGCTCGACGCGCTTTGGCCTGCAACGCCACCGGCACCTCACCGCTGATCAAAATTTTCGCGTTGCCGATCTCGTCGCTACCAAAAATTTCGGGGGCGGCGATCGCGCACATTTGATGCCCGTGACACGAGTCGTAATCGAGTGAAACTTTCACGCCTTCAGGTTAGTTGCGCACGGGTAGACGAAGCGAACCCCGCCGTAAACTTTCGTCATGGTCGCAGGCTTGCCGCTGATTGATATCTCACCGTTGTTAGGCGAAACTATCGACCCAGCATCTGCAGCAGTGCGAAAGTGCGCCGCGGAAATCGACTCTGCATGTCGCCAAAGCGGATTTTTCAGGATCACCAATCACGGCGTGCCACGTGAGTTACGTGCGCGGCTCGACAGACTGTCGCGCGAGTTTTTTTCGCTCGCCGATACGGAAAAGGCGAAGTGCGCGATGCCACTCGCGGGTTCGGCGTGGCGAGGTTGGTTCGGCGTGGGCGGCGAACTCACCTCGGGGGTGCCCGACCGCAAAGAAGGCCTATATATAGGTGAGCAGTTGTCGGCCACAGACCCGCGGGTGGTGGCTCGAACACCGTTGCACGGCGCCAACCTCTACCCGCAGCGACCGGCCGATTTGGGTGCGTGCGCCGATCAATGGTTCGCGGCGATGCGCAACCTCGGCGTCGCGTTGATGCGCGGCGTGGCGATGGGTCTGCAAATGCCCGCCGACTGGTTTGCGAAAACTATCGCTCGCGAGCCGACGTGTTTGTTTCGCATATTCCATTATCCGCCGATCGATGCGTCGCGAAAACCACAAGACGGCATCAGCGAGTGGGGCGTCGCCGAGCACACCGATTACGGACTATTGACGATTCTGGCGCAAGACGATTGCGGCGGTTTGCAAGTTCGCATGCCGGGCGCCGCGACCGACAACTCGGTAGATGACGGCGAAACTTGGCTCGAAGTGCCCGCCGAGCCAGACATTTTTGTCGTCAACATCGGCGACATGCTCGATCTTTTGACCGCGGGACGCTATCGCTCGACGCCGCACCGCGTGCGCAATGTGAGCGGTCGCGAGCGCATGAGTTATCCGTTTTTTATCGACCCTTCATGGGACGCCGTAGTCGAGCCTTTGCCGCTCGCCGGCACGCCGCCAGCCGACGACGCCTCGCGCCGCTGGGACAACACAAGCGTTCAAGCATGGACGGGCACCTACGGCGACTATCTCACCGCGAAAGTTGCGAAAGTCTTTCCCGCCTTGTTCGCCACCTTGCGTTAACCATGTCGTAGGCTCGGCGGAACTACCCTGAGAGGATGATGCAGAAAATGAACCCCCAAAATAATTCTCGTCGCGCGTTTATCGCGACCACTGCCGCCTCGTTCGTGTGGCTGTTCACTGGGTCGCGCGCATCGGCGTTGCCGCAAGTTTCAGCGGGCGCACCATGCAAGGTCAAGGGCCGAGAGCGCACGGTCGACGGCGTCACCTTTGTTTGTCGAAATGCGAAGGGCAAGTTGGTGTGGCGCCGCAAACCGGGCAACGCCACCGAAAAGATCGTCTCGGTGCGCGTGCTCGAAAGTGCCGAACTCGAACTGGGCAAAACCAAAATCGTAGATGTGCCGAGAGCGGCAGGCGGCACCACGGGCGTGGTGCTGACCCGCACAGTTTCTGGCATCACCGCGCTGCGAGTGAACTGCACGCATGCCAGTTTCCCTGTTGAACGAGTTGGGGATGTTCTTCAGTGCGAATGGCACGGCTCGCAATTCGAACCCGCAACCGGCGCGGTCGTCACCGGGCCCGCCACCCGCCCGTTGGTGCGCTATGACGCATCAGAAGCGAGCGGCGGAATTTATGTGACGCTGAAAAATGCCTGATTAGGCGAATCTTCAGCGCGTGAAGCGCAGCAAAAACTCGAGCAAGCCGCGGTCGACAACGATGATTCCCGAAATACTCGGGTCTGGTATCGACCAATCGGTGAACACAATCTCAATTGATCCGTTCACTTCAATCACGTCGTCAACCAATCGCGCAACAAGCGTGAGGTCAACATCTTTCGTGACACCCCGCAGTGTGAGAGTGCCGGTTGTTTCGACAGTGAAGTCGCTGCCGGCCAGAGCCTCAGGCGTGAGTGCAATCGGCTTTGTCAACACAAAAGTCGACGTCGGAAACGTTTTTGTGTCGAGAATGCGCGTGTTCACCTGGCGATCACGGCGCGTGCTGTCGCTCACAAGCGTCGTCATATCGACCGTGAATTCGGCGGCCGTGACTTGCTCGTCGGCAATCGTCAGCGAACCAGTGATCTCTGACGTTCGACCGACACCCTCGGTTTTTTGGCCGATGATGGTTTCTTTGACGCGATAGCCAACTATCGATTCGGCAAATATTTTCCAATCGCCATCGATCGTGCTCGCTGGCGCAGTAGTTGTTGTCGACTCGACAGCGATAGTTGTCGAAGATTCTGGCGCAATAGTCGTGGTCGACGGCTCAAGTGTCAACGCCTCGGGCGCATCTTGCTTGATCAGGTTGATGTAGACCCAAGGCCCCCCAACCACACCGACGAGCAACAACACGACGCCGAGCACCAGCCTGCGAGTCCATTTCTTCATCGTCAAAACTCTATGCGGGTTTTTGCGAACAATACTGAGCCGCCGCAAACTAAACTCGGTTCGGGTCAACAAGCGAAAGTGCGGCGATGAGCAAAGAAAACGACGTTTTATTTCAGGCTGCCCGCCGTCGCACCTTCGCCATCATTTCGCACCCCGACGCGGGCAAAACGACGCTCACCGAGAAGTTTTTGCTTTATGCGGGTGCGGTGCAAGAAGCGGGCGCGGTCAAAGCCCGCGCCGGTGCGCGATCTTCAACGTCAGACTGGATGGCCCTCGAACGCGAGCGCGGCATCTCGATTTCGTCGACCGTGCTGCAGTTTCCGTATCGCGACCATGTTTTCAACCTGCTCGACACGCCGGGCCACAAAGACTTTTCTGAAGACACGTATCGTGTTTTGGCCGCCGTCGATGCCGTCGTCATGGTGCTCGACATCGCCAAGGGCATCGAGTCGCAAACCCTGAAACTGTTTCAGGTTTGTCGATCGCGCAATCTGCCCGTGCTGACATTTTTCAACAAATACGACCGACCGGGGCGAGACCCGCTCGAATTGCTCGACGAGGTCGAACAACAAATCGGCCTGCGACCGACGCCCGCCACATGGCCGGTGGGAATACCCGGAGACTTTCGCGGGGTGATCGACCGACGCACGAATGAGTTCATCCGCTTTACGCGAACGGCTCGTGGCGGTTCGGCGGCACCCGAAGAAATCGTGCCCAAAGATCGGGCCGCTGCCGAAGAGGGCCCGGCATGGCAGACCGCGCTCGAAGGTTGCGCGCTGCTCGATGGAATCGGCGCGAATGTCGACCTCGAATCTTTTCTCGCGGGTGAAACGACGCCCGTGTTCGTCGGCTCGGCGCTGACGAATTTCGGCGTGCGAATGTTGCTCGACGCCGTGATCGATCTCGCCCCGTCGGCCGCGGCGCGACAAAACTTGGCGGGCGAAACCCAGGCACTCGACAACGAGTTCTCGGCATTCGTCTTCAAGATTCAGGCGAACATGAACCCGAGACACCGCGATTTGTTGGCCTTCGCCCGCGTCTGCACCGGTCGCTTCGAACGCGGCATGGATGTCACCTGTGCCCGCACCAAAAAAGTGTTGAGCACGAAATATGCGACCTCGGCGTTCGGCGCGGATCGCACGATCATTCAAGACGCATATCCCGGCGACGTGATCGGACTGATCAACGCCGCGGGTCTGAAAATCGGCGACACGCTCTATGTCTCGAAACCCGTCGAATACCCTGCGGTGCCGCGATTCGCCCCCGAGGTTTACGCCACGGCCCGACCGACCGAGAGTTCACGCGTCAAACAGTTTCGCCGCGGCCTGGCGCAACTCGACGAAGAAGGCGTGGTTCAGGTGCTGCGCGACCCCGATGTCGGCGATTCACAACCGATTTTGGCCGCGGTTGGCGCGTTGCAGTTCGAGGTTTTCTCGCACCGGCTCGAACACGAGTTCAACTCGCCGGCCGAGATCAGTTCGCTCGCCTATCAGGCGATTCGCGTCACCGACGAAGAGAGCGCGGGCCGCCTGCGTGAAATCGGCGGAGTGCGAATCTTGCGGCGCGGCGACGGTGCTCTGGTCGCGCTATTCGAGAACCGCTACCGCCTGCAACGTCTCGAAACCGACGAACCCAAACTTCGACTCGAACACATTCTCGCCGACATCTGAAGCGCGCTAGCAGCGCGAGCGCTGCTCAACTTGGGGCGTGAGATTTTTGCCAGGCGCGGGCGAGCCTGGCGTAGTGGCCGTTGCGCGCGAGCAGATCGTCGTGGTTGCCATATTCGGCGACCTTGGCGTCGACGATCACCGCGATGTTGTCGGCTCGTTGCACGGTCGACAAACGGTGCGCGACGACGATCACGGTGCGCCCCGTCATCAATCGCTCGAGCGCGTGTTCGACCTCGGCCTCGGTGCCCGGGTCTAGGTTCGAGGTCGCCTCGTCGAGCACAAGCACCGCCGGGTCGACGAGCGCGGCCCGCGCAAGAGCGACCAACTGCCGCTCGCCCGCCGACAATCGGCTGCCACGCTCGCGAACTTCAGTATCTAGACCGTCGGCAAACTGCGCGAAGTGCTCGGTTGCGCCGATTGCCGCGATAGCCGCCTCAATTTCGGCGTCAGTTGCATCGGCGCGGGCGATGCGCAAGTTGTCGCGAATTGATCCGTTGAACAAGAAGCCCTCTTGCGGCACCACCGCGATGCGTTGACGAAGCGATGTCATCGTCGCCAGTTTCAGGTCGACACCGCCAAAAGAGACCGTGCCGGTTTGTGGATCATAAAGACGCGCCATGAGTTTGGCCAGCGTCGACTTGCCCGCGCCGGTCGGCCCGACGAGGGCGAGTTTTTCGCCGACGCCGACCTTGATCGAGACGCCATCTAGCGCGGGCGCATCTGCACCCGCATATGTGAACGAGATATCGGTGACTTTCAGTTCGCCTGTTTTCGGCAAGTCGACCGCCGAGTGATGCTCGTCGACCTCGGGTTTGGCGTCGAGAATCGCGAACAACTTGTTGAGTGCCGCCCCCGCCGACTGCACGGTGTTGTAGAGCTGCGAGAGTTGCTGAACGGGGTCGAACAAACTCGAGAGCAGCAGCACGAACGCCACCACCGTGCCGAGCGTTACGGTGCCGCGATGCGCGAACCAGCCGCCGATGCCGATCATCAACGATGTGGCGAGAACACCCGAGAATTCGACGAGCGCGAAGTACCAGGTCGAGACCCGAACGCTCTTTTCGTGCGCGGCGAACAAAGACCTGTTCGAGATTTTGAACTTGCGCTTGACCTCGTCTTCTTGGGCGTAGGCCTGAATCACTCGCACGGTGGTGATGCCCTCTTGCAGCGCCGAAAGGTTGGCGCCGACCCGCTCGCGCACGGTCAGATAGGCGCGATTCGAGTCGCGTTGAAACTTGACCGACGACAAGACCAGGACGGGCATCACCAACAGGGCGACGATGGTCAACTGCCAACTCAAAAAGAGCAAAACGACGATCGAGAACACGAGCATCAGGATCGCCGACATGAACTGCAAGAGACCCCACTGCACGAGTTCTGACATCGACTCGATGTCGGCGGTCATTCGCGCCACCAAAACGCCGGCCTTGTTGCGGTCATAGAACGCCATCGACTGCCGTTGCATCTGCCTGAAAACCGCGAGACGCAACAGGCGAAGAAACGATTCGCCCGTGCGATTGACGAACACAAACAGCAGTCGACCGAAAACGTACGAAAGCGCGACGACAAAAACATAGAGAACCACGGCCAGGTTCAGTTCGCTCGTGTTTTTGGCGCGAATGCCCGCGTCGATGCCGTGTCGCACGATCACCGGTGCGGCCAGCGTGGCGGCCGTGGTCATCAGCACGCAACCGAACGCGATGTACATCGTCCGACGAAACGGCGTAGCCATCTTGAAGACCCGACCCAGGATCGTGCGCGCCTGGGCGCGACTCAGGCGATCTTCGTCGCTGACCCCGCCAGACTGCCACATATTATTTGGTCGCTTTCGCCGACTCGAGCGAAGAGTTCGCGGGTTGGTCTTCGGTTTGTTGCATGCTCGCGAGCACTTCTCGGTAGCGGGCGTTCGTCGCGACGAGTTCTTCGTGCTTGCCGATCGCCGCGACGGTCTGGTCGTCGATGAACACGACTCTCGAAGCCAATGCGATCGTGCCCGGTCGATGCGCGATGACGATCGTCGTTCGACCCGACATCACCGTGCGCATCGCCTCGCGAATCTCGCTCTCTTTGTTCGGGTCGACCGCGCTGGTCGCATCGTCGAGCACCAATACCCGCGGATCAGAGATGATCGCGCGGGCGATCGCCACGCGCTGGCGCTGGCCGCCCGAGAGCGAGAAGCCGCGCTCGCCGATGACCGTGTCGTAACCGTTTGGAAGTTGCAAAATAAATTCGTGGGCGCCGGCCAGTTTCGCCGCGCGCTCGATGTCGACCTGCGACGCATCGGGCTTGGCGAAGGCGATGTTGCTCTTTACCGAGTCGTTGAACAGCACGGTGTCTTCGAATACGACGCCGATTTGACGACGAAGATCGTGCAGTTTTATTTTGCGAACATCGACGCCGTCCAAGAAAACGTGGCCGCTGTTGGTGTCGTAAAAGCGCAACAGCAGACGCGGCACGGTCGACTTGCCCGACGCAGTGGCGCCGACGATCGCGATCGACTCGCCCGCCTTGATGTCGAGGCTGAAGTTTTTCAACACCGGTCGGGTCGGGTCGTAGCCGAATTGCACGCGCTCGAACTTCACCGAGCCCAACTGGCGCCCGTTTTGCGAGGGCAACTCGCGCGGATTCGGCGGGTCGACGATCTCGGAATCGGTCGAGAGCACCTCGTTGATTCGCACCAGCGCCGAAGCGGCGCGCTGACCGAGGGCGATGATCATGCCGACATTTCGCAGCGGCCAGACGAGCAGCGTCAGATAAACATTGAACGCGACCATGTCGCCGATCGAGAGTTGGCCCGACAAGACGCGATGCCCGCCCACCAACAGAACACCCACCGCGCCGATGGCCGGCAAGACGTCGATCGCCGGCATGAAGTTGCTTCGAATCTTGGCGGCCTTCATCGACTCGGCAAAGATATCGTCGGCTTCTTTTTCGAGTTTGTCGAACTGCACCTGTTCGGCCCCGAAACCCTTGACCACCCGCACGCCCGACACCGACTCTTCGACGACATTCGCCAACTGGGCCTGTTCTGCCTGCACGGCGATCGACGCCGGATGAATGCGATTGCTGAAACGGCGCGCCGAGAGATTGACGAACGGCAAAGGCAACATCGCCACCACCGCCAACACGGGATCGGTCACGAACAGAATCGCCGCCACGGCGATGATCTGAATGACATTCGACATCGTGATCGGGATCATCACGATGAAACCTTGAATCTGCATCAGGTCGCTGGATGCGCGGCTCATCAACTGACCCGTCTGGGCCTTGTCGTGGTAGCCGATGTTGAGGTTCAAGACATGGCCGAAAAGTTTTTCACGCAACAACGTCTCGGCCCAGCGACTCTCGCGAAAGGCGACATAGCGCCGGAAGCCCGACAAGACGCCGGTGAGCACGCCGAGCCCGGCGATGATCAACGACCAGCGCAACAGCGGGCCGTTTTTCTCGATGCCGTCGTTGATCGCGAACTTCGTCACCTGCGGCACGGCGACTTTGAACGACGCCCACGAGATGCCGATCAATCCGCCGATGATCAGGTTGCGTCGCTGTTCACGCAACAACCTGCGCAGAAGTTTCCAGCCTTCGCTGCGCTGAGACTGCTCGAACTCGAGACGCGCCGCGAGTTCTGAATCGGTTTCGCTGACGGACATTTTTTAGGCGGCGCTCGGCGACAAAGACTCGACGCAACTCCAGTAGCCGACTTCGGGATCAAAGGCGACAATCGCCAACGACGAAGTGGTCACGCCGTTGTCGAAATATTTCTTGATCGTCGCCCGACACTGGGCGACGCTGCCGTGCACGAACAGTTGATCGACGACCTCGTCGGGTATCGCCGCCACGGCGGCCTTGCGATCGCCCGCCTTCCATAGATCCCACATTTGTTGCAACATTTCGCCGCGTCCGAGCCACTTGTGAAACTCGGCGTAAACCGGCACCGTGAGATAGGCGGCGATCAGCCGCTTGGCCGCACCGCGCACAAGTTCGGCGTTCTCGCTTGGGCAGACGAAAATTCGGGCGACGATCTCGCGTTCACCCGGGTTTTGTGAATTTTTCGCGGCTTCGTCGACGACTGCGGCGACTTTCGTTACATCGTCAGCCGACAACCAGTTGATGATCGCGCCGTCGGCCTCGCGACCCGCCAATTTCAACATGCCTTCGCGCAACGCGGCGACCAAAATTTGCGGTTTCACCTCGGGACGAATGCCGAGACGAAACCCGTCGATATTGAAGGTCTCGTATTGCTTGGTGATTTTTTCGCCGGTCATCGCGTCTTGCAAGAAGCGCACGACATCGCGAACTTTTTTATAGGGTTCGACGAACGGGATCGCGTTCCATTTCTCGACGATCACGTTGCTCGACGAACCGATGCCGATTGCAAACCTGCCCGGAGCGGCGTCGGCCATCGTCGCCACGCTTTGGGCCATCAAGGCCGGTGAGCGCGTGTAAGCGGGCACGATCGCCGTGCCGAGACGCAAGCGGGGCTCCCACGCGGCGACCATCGCCAGCGGGGTGAACGCATCGGCGCCGTCGGCTTCGGCCGACCAAACATCTGAGTAGCCGAGGTCGGCAATTTTTTTATAGTTCTCGCGCTGTGCGTGCAGTGGCCCCGGCAACGGCACTGTGATTCCGGGTCTTTGTTGCACCGGCTAATTCTTCCACTTTCGTGCTTTGCAACTTTGACTGGCGATCGCCATCAAGGTGCCGTCTTCGGCGAACATGTTCACCCGCCCGTGCCCGAAACCGCGCTCGATCGCGTCGATATATATGTCGAGCAACACCCATTTGGTGGGCACGAGCTTGACGATGCGGATCGTGTTGTCGAGGCTGTTGCCACCCGCGGCCAAACCCACCGCCTGGCCCACCGCCATCGGCACGAAGTCGCCGAGAATGCCGAGCGCCGTCGCGTCGATGCTTTCGATCAGCGCGGGAATCTGCGCCCACATCACGACATTGCCGTCGCTCAACGTGCCGTCGAGTTGTTCAAGCGTTCGACCTTTGACGATGCGTTGCTCCAAAGAATCATGAATCGTGCCCGCCACCTCGTGTCGATGCTCGCGTGCGCGCGCCCGACCCGGCGGCGGCGCCTCGGGCATCTTCAGAAACTGGCCGGCGGCGACGAAGTTTCGATCACCAAGCGCGGCATTGACCGTGAGAATTTCTCTGTCGCCGACCCTGGCGACCGCGCGACCCTGGGTGATCTGCGGACCATTCACGGCGAGGGTGACCTCGATCGTCACCACTTCGTCGGTTTTCGCGAAAGAGAGATATTGCGCGGTGGCCCACACCAGATTGCGTCGTGAAACTGTCTCGAGCGCGCTGATGCAAGAGCCGAGACCCGCGCCACCATACATGAAATAGCCGCCCGTCGAAATGCGCAGGTCGACGGGCATCGAGAAACTCGAAGAGTCGTCGATGCGGGTCAGACCGAGAAAACTGCGACTATCCACTTCATCACTCTAATTAATCGCATGTATTCGCCGACTAGTTTTGATGTATGGCCGACTCTCCGTGGCGCGGTGACGCAGTTTCGCTGGTCGAGGCGTTTCGTAATGGCGAGCGCTCGCCCGCCGAAGAATTGAAAGCGACGTTTGCCGCGATCGACAAGAGCGAATTGAACGCGTTCTGTTTTCTCGATCGCGAGGCCGCCGAACGCGACGCCAAGAACGCCGATGTCTCACTGCCGTTTGGTGGCGTGCCGATCGGCATCAAAGAACTCGATCTGGTCGCGGGTTGGCCCGACACCGAAGCGAGCATGGTGTTCAAAGATCGACTGGCCAAAACGACCGACACGCAGGTGAATCGAATTTGTCGGGTTGGCGGGGCGATCAGGATCGGTCAGACCAACGCGAGCGAGTTCGGCGGGGTCAACCTGACGCGCACCGTTCTGCACGGCGCGACGCGAAACCCGTGGAACCGCGACCGCACACCTGGCGGCTCTTCGGGTGGAAGCGCGTCGGCGGTTGCCGGCGGTCTGGTGACGCTTGCGACCGGCGGTGATGGCGGCGGATCAATTCGCATACCCGCGGGCTTCACGGGACTTCTCGGACTCAAGGCGACTTTCGGTCGGGTGCCCCGCGGACCGGGCGCGCCGAACGGCAACCTGACCACGGTGATCGGTTGTCTGTCGCGCAGCGTTCGCGACACCGCTCGCTGGTTCGATGTGGTCAATGGTCACGAACCGCATGACCCGCTCAGTCTGCAACGCACGTCTGGTTGGGAGAACGGCCTCGGCACGATTTCGACAAAAGATCTGCGCGTCGCCGTGGTGCCGAATTTCGGTGGCGGCGTGGTCTCGCCCGCGATGTGGCAGGTGATCGAACGCGCCGCCGAAGAACTCGTCGAAAGCGCGGGTTTGAAACGCCGTGATGTCGTCGATCTGTCGTTGCCGCGACTGGGTGCGGCGTGGTCGATTACGGGCATGGCGGCGATTGCCTTTCAACTCGGGGATCAATGGCCCGCATGCGCCGATCAACTCACGCCCGAGATTCGCTACGGCATCGAACGCACGGCGAATCTTTACGGCGTCGAGGCGCGCGGAAAATTCGAGCAGCGACGAACCGAACTGAACAATCGCATGTCGCAAATTTTCAGCGAGGTCGATCTGATCATCACCGCGAGCAACCCCGATGTGGCTTTCAACGCCGAGGGTCCGCTGCCCGACACATTTGGTGGTGTCGTCGGAGGTGCGGGCAACAACGGTGTGCTGACATTTCCCGCCAACATCTACGGCAATCCCGGTGTTTCAGTGCCGGTGGGTTTCGTCGACGGCCTGCCCGTGGGCATGCAGATCATGGCCCGCCATTTCGAAGAGCCGTTGTTGTTGGATCTCGCGCTCGACATCGAGCGCCGCGCTCCCTGGCCCCTCACCTCGCCGATCTAGGCGGCGAGGATGGCGCGGGCGACGAGGTCGGTGCCGAACGCCGTGAGAATCGCCAGATAACTCAAACCGGTCGCCGCCATCACCGCCGAATAACTTCGCTCTTTCAGCGCGGCGCGAGTGAAAAAAACCAGCAACCCCGTCAACACGGCGCATCCCAACCAGAAATATCCGAGAATGCCGTTCCAACCGTCGTCGATCGTTTTGTTCAGAACGCTGATCATGCCAGTCGGCAAGATCATCGCCACGACTTCGAGCGGCCAGATGAACAACACTGCGTTGGTCAAGTCGTTGAGAAGTTTTCGAGTCATTCCTGGCTGCACGAGATACCAGTGACCTAGCAACATCAGGTCGGTGATCGCGCCGAGAAACGCCGCGCCGACCAGAACGCGCACCAAATCGACCATCGAGCCGCTGCTGGCGACGACCGAACCGATCAAACCCACCGCGCCGACACCCGCGACCAAAAGATCTGCGCGCGAATCGCGTTTGGCAAACGTCGCAAAGGCGACACCGGCGAGGACAAGACCCGCTATCTCGCGGATGATCACGCGGTCGAAATAAAAACCCGCGACGACCCCGAGCAACGCCAAGACGCCGAATGTCGCCCGCAACAACTTCGAATAACCGGCTGAGATCTCTTTGCTGCGCAACGTGAACCACAAAAATGCAAGGCCGCCGGTCGACCATTGCAGCAGGAATGTCGCGGCGTCGAGGCGCATCAACTCAAGATCACGAGCGAATGATCGACATGATTCATCGACAACGGCCCCGCGTCGGTGGCAACCACGATGTCTTCGAGTCGCATCCCCCACTTGCCCGGCAGATAAATGCCCGGCTCGACGCTGAAGGCATGGCCGGCCGCGATCGGCAATTTGTTGCCGCTGACCATGTACGGCTCTTCGTGGGCCTCCATGCCGATGCCGTGGCCTGTTCGATGGATGAAGAAATCTCCGAAGCCGGCATCGTCGATGACTGCGCGGGCCGCCGCGTCGACCGACTCGCAGGTCGCGCCAACGACGCCCGCTTTTACGCCGGCCGATTGGGCGGCTCGCAAGACCGAATAGGCGCTGGTGATCTTTCGCGAGGGTTCGCCGATGAACACGCATCGCGTGATGTCGCTGCAATAACCGTTCATCGTGCCGCCGAAGTCGCACAACACGATCTCGTTGTTTTTGATCACGCGCGACCCCGCGTGATGGTGGGGACTCGCCGCATTTTCACCGGCGGCGACGATCGCGAAGTTGACCACGTCGTGGCCCTCGGCGATCAGACGCGCGGAAATATCGGCGGAGACCTGGGCCTCGGTGCGACCCAACAAGGCGATCTCGCCGCGTTGCAGTTGCGAAGCCACCCGATCGGCCGCCGCCCCGGCTTTCTGCAACGCCGCAATCTCGGCGGCATCTTTGCTCATGCGCATCGAGCCCACGACATCGACCGCACGGGCGAAACTCGCGCCCGAGATGAAACCCATCAACTCGACCAAGAATCGGGCCCACATCTGGTCGCCAATCGCGATTTTTTTGGCACCCCCGAGATGTTTGGCGACGATCGCGACGGGATTTTCGGTTTCTCCCCAGGCGACGATCTTGAAAACTTCGTCGTGCGCGGTGACTCGCGGCGCCTCGAGTCGCGGCACGATCAACGTCGCCGGCGAGTCGTGCGTGACGACCAGCATCGTCAAACGCTCGAGCGGCATCGCGTAATAGCCCGTCAAATACGGCAGATCGTGGCCGACGCTGAGCAGCGTGGCGTCTATCGATCGACGGCGCATTTCTTCGCGAACCCGATCGAGACGCGAAGCATAAAGTGCGCTTTGGCTCGTGGCTGCGATGACGCTCATTTCACCAACACGCCGTTTTGATAATCGTTGACCGCATCGACAATTTCTTGACGCGTGTTCATGACGAACGGCCCGTAGCGCACGACGGGTTCATTGAGCGGTTCGCCGCCCAGAATCAACAGCTGCGCCGGTTGCGAAGCGCTCGCCGCCTCGGTCGAGATATGCACGGTGCCCGCAGACCGATCGAACACGACCATCTGTCCCGACACCGCGCGTCGACCATTGACCGTGACTTCGCCCTCGAATACATGCACGAGCGCGGTGTGCGACGGCTCGGGTGTCCATTCGATCTGTTCGTTTGCACGCATCACGGCATGCGCATATGTCATCGGGCTCGTCGTTTCGACGGGGCCGACCGCGCCCAAAACTTTGCCGGCGACGACTTTGACCAGACCGCCGTTCGCAAGTTTGACCTGGGCAAGTTGTTCGGCGTCGTAACCCTGATATCGAGGCGGGATCATTTTGCGATCGGCGCTGAGGTTCACCCAAAGTTGAAAACCGTGCATTCGACCGCCGAGCGCCAACATGTCGTCAGTTGGCAGTTCGCTGTGCACGACACCCGAGCCCGCCGTCATCCATTGCACACCGCCGGGTTTGATCACCGCTCGCGTGCCGATGGAATCTTCGTGCACCATCGCCCCCGACATCAAATATGTGACCGTCTCGAAACCACGATGCGGATGCGACGGAGCACCGACCGCCTCACGCGGTGCATAATCGGCAGGACCCATTTCGTCGAGCAACAAGAACGGATCGATGTGGTCGACACTCGGGGTCGGGAACGGACGACGAACTTTGAAGCCGCCACCCTCGAGCGTGGTTTGCGAGTCGATGATGCTCGTGATTTTGCGCAGGCTCATGATCGCACGCTCACGAATTGCGCCGTGGCTGCGACATTGTCGCTTGGCGCCGTGGCTGCGACATTGTCGCTTGGCAACGCGACTGACACACCAACACTTGGCAACGCGGCGGCGGCCTGCTTCGCGTGATAACTCGACCTCGTCAACGGGCCCGCCTCGACATGTTGAATGCCAACTTTTTCACCGAATCGCGCGAAGTAAACGAACTCTTGCGGGTCGGCCCAACGCACCACGGGCAGGTGCTGCGCAGACGGCCGCAGATACTGACCGATCGTCACGATTTGCACGCCCACGCTCGCCAAGTCAATCAGCGTCGCCTCGACTTCGGCTTTGGTCTCGCCCAAACCCAACATCAAGCCCGATTTTGTCGTCAAACCTGCCGCCCGAGCACGGGCCAAAACACCCAGGCTTCGCGCGTAACCCGCCGACGGACGCACCTCGCGTTGCAGTCGCGCGACGGTTTCGATGTTGTGGTTCAAGACATCGGGTCGCTCGGCGAACAGAATGTCGAGTGCATTCGAACCCTTGGCGTCGGAAATCAAAGTCTCGACACGGGTGAAAGGCGATCGCGCGCGAATCTCGCGCACGCAAGCGGCGACATGTGACATGCCGCCGTCTTGGAGATCGTCGCGGGCGACCATCGTCAAAACTGCGTGTTCGAGTTTCATTTTTGCTACCGCTTGCGCGACTCGTGCCGGTTCGTTGACATCGGGCGCCATCGGCTTGCGGGTGTCGATCAGACAGAAGCCGCACGCCCGCGTGCACCTCTCGCCCAACACCATCATCGTCGCCGTGCCATCTGCCCAACATTCGGAAAGATTCGGGCAGCCCGCCTCTTCGCACACGGTGACCAGATTCAGATCACGCAAAGTCTTCTTGGTCGACAGAACCTCTGCGCCATGATTGACACGCGGTCGCAACCAATCGGGTTTGCGCGCCGAGAATTCGACGCTGCTGCGCGCTACCGGCGTCGCTATCGGCGTCGCTGCCGGCGTCGCTATCGGCGTCGGTTCCGGCTGGTCTGCAGACAAAAACGGCGCGACACCCCAGGCCACGTCGTGTCGGTCTGATTCTCCGCCGCCAAAGCGAACCGCCGCCAATCGAGCGACCACATCGGCGACTTCGCGCAACGAAAGATTGAAGCCCAATTCGTTCAGCGAAGTAACGCCGAATTCGGCGATGCCGCAAGGCACGATGTGGTCGCGCATAAAACTGAGGTCGGTCGAGACGTTCAATGCGAAGCCGTGCATCGTTCGACCGCGCGAAACTCGAACCCCGATCGCGCAGATCTTTTTGGGTTGGTCGCTGCTCGTGTCGACCCAAACACCGGGAAAACCGACGAGACGATCGACATCTCTGACGCCCAGTTCTTTGAGCGTGTCGATCACTAGTTGCTCGACACCGAAAACATGTGCCTGCATGTCTGCCGGCCCGCCAACACCGTGCTTCGCCACCAGATTCAAAATCGGATAAACGACCAGCTGCCCGGGCCCGTGATATGTGATGTCACCGCCCCGATTCACCTTGACCAACTCGGCGCCGACTGCGGCGGGATCGCACTTCAGATTCTTTTCGAGGTCGGCGCTCGGCCCGTAGGTGAAGACATTCGGATGTTCGAGCATCAATAGATGCTGTGCGTCGGTATTGGCGAACATCGCCGACTGAATCGCCAACGCCTCGAGATACGGCACCTTGCCGAGCCAGCGCACGTTGAGTTTCGTCGCGACTCCAGAATTTTCGCGCGACACGATTTAGATCTCCGCTGACCAGTCCTGTGTTTCAAGAACTCGCTTGACTTTTGCCAGAAACCCTGCGGCGTACGCACCGTCGAAGGCGCGGTGATCCCAGCTCATTGCCAAGTTGCCGACGGGATGAATCGCGATGCTCTCTGAGCCGTCGGACAATCTCGCCACAACCGGCTTTCGAACGATTGCGTCTGTCGAGATGATCGCCACTTGCGGCTGGTTGATGATCGGCATCGTCAGGACCGAGCCGGCCGAACCGTTGTTCGAGATCGTGAAGGTGCCGCCCTGAATCTCGTCTGGCGTGAGTTTGCGCGATCGGGCACGAGTGGCGAGATCTGAGATCTCGCGGGCGATCGCACGCAGTCGTTTGCCGTCGGCACTTCGCACGACGGGCACCAGCAACCCGTTGAATTCGAGATCGACGGCGATGCCCAAGTCGACATAGTTGTGCACGACGAGGTTGTCGCCCTCGATGGTGGCGTTCAAGTGCGGAAACTCGGCCAGCCCGTCGACGATTGCACGGGCAATGAACGGAAGGTATGTCAGCGTGAAACCCTCTGACTGTTTGAAATGGTCTTTGACTTCGGCGCGGGTCGCATCGACATTGGCGTAGTCGACTTCGACGACGCTGAGCGCGTGCGCGCTCACGGCCTGCGACATGATCATGTGCGCGGCGGTGAGACGGCGAATCTTGCTGAGCGGCGAAACTGTTTCGCGCTCGGAGGGCGAAGTGAACTTGGCGGGTGGTGCTGCAGAAGTTTTGGCGGTGGACGCGGGTGCAGGTGCGGGTGATGGCGCTGGTGCAGGTGACGACGCTGGCGCGGGTGCGGGTGCAGGTGCGGGTGCTTGCGCAGGCGCAGGCATTGCGGCTTGCGCCGACCCGCCATTCGTCAAGCCATGTTTGTCGATGAAATCTAAAACATTTTCACGAGTGATTCGACCACCGGGGCCGGTGCCGACGAGCGCATCGACATCGATGTGGTGATCGGTGACCAAGCGACGCACGACAGGTGAGAGAAGTTTGTTCGATGCGCTGACAGTCTTGGTGGCGGTTGCCGCGACGGGCGCAGACTTCGCGACGGGTGCAGGCGCGGGCGCAGGCTTTGCGACGGGCGCAGGTGCGGGCGCGGGTGCTGGCGCGGGCGCAGGCTTTGCGACGGGCGCAGGTGCAGGCGCAGGTGCAGGCGCGGGTGCTGGCTTCGCGACGGGCGCAGGCGCGGGTGCAGCCGCTGGCGCACTGCCGCCAGTTGCA
>Ga0194126_10005824_pt1 | contig 17940 bp, 12 predicted proteins | sample TA2KigC150mmetaG_FD_148641 | JGI IMG/M metagenome (GOLD analysis project Ga0194126, IMG submission 148641) | Freshwater microbial communities from Lake Tanganyika, Tanzania - TA2015035 Kigoma Deep Cast 150m | ecosystem: Environmental > Aquatic > Freshwater > Lake | place: Tanzania: Lake... | reverse complement strand
CTGTCGGCGCCCGCACCGTCGCACCGTTGAACGTGATCGAGAGATTCATGCTTCCCGACCGCGTGATCTGGTTCACTTGGAACAGGCCGCCGTTGAGGTTGATCTCGCCGGCAACCGAACTCTTGGCGTCGATCGTGCCGACGAGCCCCGTCCCGCTGTTGATCGTGAGGACCGCGCGGGCGCCCGAGTTGCCGAAGAGCATCGTCTGGTTGGTGGCACTGACGTACCTGCCGCCGTCGACAATGACCGCCGCGTAGCTGTTCGCCCCGTTGCCCACCAGGTCCCCGGCCGCGCCGCGGGTCTCGATCGCCCCGCCGGTGATGGTGAGCGTTCCCGTGGCCCCGCTGCCGTCCCCGATGCGCAGCACGCGCCCGCTGCCCGTCGTCGTGTTGGTGTTCGCGTAGTAGCCGTCGCCCAGGGCGGCGGTGTAGTACAACGCGTTTCCGGTGCCGTTCGTGATGAAGATGCAGGCGAAGTTCGTCCCGCCGACGCCGGGGGCGGTGCCCAGCCGCCAGTTGCCCGTGTTGGACCAGTCCGTGTCGACCGTGCCCGCCCAACCGTACGTCGTCACCTGCGCCGACGCAGGGACCGCCGTCGCGAGAACGGCCGCCGCAAGCCCCGCACCCAGTCGCTTGATGCTCTCGACCATGGCAATACCCCTCGTCCGGCAGGCAGGCCACGGCGACGGTCGGTCCGCACGCCGGGTCCAGCCTCAAAGCTCCCTCGGAAAGTACGAAAGACGGCCGGCGACGGGAAGCTAATATTTGACAGATCGGAGCTTCCATGCGAGGACATCCCTCAGACCGTCGCCGGCCGCACACGAAACCGGCCCGTCGTCCGTTTGACGTCGATGAACCTGACAAGGGAGACTGACTGCATGACCTCGACCACCCGCCGGGCATTCCTGACCGCCTCCTCCGCCGGCCTCGCCGGAATCCTCCTCGCCCGCCGTGCACCCGCCGCGGCCGAGCCGGGCGGGCCGAAGCTCCGCGTCGCCTGCATCGGCGCCGGCGGACGCGCCAGCGCCAACATCGGCGGGATCGCCGGCGCCGTCGAGTTCACGGCGTTCGCCGATGTCGATGAGAAGCGGGCCGCCGAGACCTACAAGAAGTTCCCCGGCGTCAAGCGGTTCCGGGACTACCGGACGATGCTCGAAGCCGTCGGCCGCGACACCGACGCGGTCGTCGTCTCGACGCCCGACCACACCCACGCCGCCGCCGCGCTCGCCGCGATCCGGCTGGGCAAGCACGTCTTCTGCGAAAAGCCCCTCGCCCACTCGGTCGCCGAGGTGCGCGCCCTGGTGAAGGCCGCGAGGGAGCACAAGGTCGCCACCCAGCTCGGCAACCAGGGGCACTCGTCCACCAGCATCCGGACGTTCCGCGAGTGGATCGAGGACGGCGCGATCGGCAGCGTCCACACCGTCCACGCCTGCTGCCGCAAGTCCCACAGCCGCATCCGCGACCTGCCGAAGCTCGCCGAGAAGGTCGAGCCGCCCGCGAACCTCGACTGGGATCTCTGGCTCGGCCCCGCCCCGTTCCGCCCCTACAGCCCGCTCTATCTTCCGAGCTCCTGGCGCGACTGGCGCCCGTTCGGCACCGGCACGATCGGGGACTGGACCTGCCACGTCATCGATCCCGTCTTCTGGGCGCTCGACCTCGGCGCGCCGGCGGCGGTGACGGCGAAGGTCACGGACGGCTGCGACCCGAAGGCCCACGCCGACACCTTCCCGTTCGGCTCGCAGATCGAGTTCGAGTTCCCGGCGAAGGGCGCCCGCAAGGCGGTCAAGGTGATCTGGTACGACGGCAGCCAGAAGCCGCCGCGGCCCGCCGAGCTGGAGGCCGGGCGCAATCCGCCCGACACGGGCGCCATCGTCGTCGGCGACAAGGGCACCATCACCTACGGCTCCCACGGCGCCGGCAGCGTGCGCATCATCCCCGAGGCGAAGATGCAGGCCTACAAGCGGCCGGCGGAGTCCATCCCGCGCGTGAGGGGCCACTACGAGGACTGGCTCTCCGCCATCCGGGAAAGCCGCCAGGCCGGCTCGAACTTCGACTACGGCGGACCGCTGACGGAAATCGCCCTGCTCGGCGCCATCGCCCAGCGCTTCCCGGCCACCCGGCTCGAATGGGACGGCCCCGCCGGCCGGTTCACCAACATCCCCGCCGCCAACGCTCTCCTCGCGCCGCCCTCTCCGCGCCCGGGCTGGGGCGTGTAGGATGGACGTTGGTTCCTGAATGCTCATGGTTCGGTGTTCGGTGTTCGATGCTCGGTGTTCGATGTTCGATGCTCGGTGTTCGATGTTGAGCTCATGCCCAGTACCGCGTCTCGTCCGCGAGGCGGCGACATTGCGAGCCATGATCGCGATGCACTGCCGCGACCGGCACGGGACGCGGAAGGGCCTTTGCGATGCATGCGCCGACCTGGAGGCCTACGCCCTTCGGCGGCTCGACGCCTGCCGCTACGCCGGGGCCAAACCCGCATGCTCGAAGTGCCCGACGCACTGCTACGCGCCGGCCCGGCGGCAGGCCATCCGCGAGGTCATGGCCTACGCCGGCCCACGCATGGTGCCACCTCGCCGACCAGCTCCGTCCCGCCCCACGCCCGTAACGTCCAACACTTGGACGCCTCCCGCCTTCCGGCTTCCAAGACCTGGAACCCTTCCGCCCGCCGGATACCCCCGCCCGGGCCCCGCCCGCGGACGAGATGCAACGCATTGATTTAGATATGTTTGCGAAGTGCTTCCGAAGTCCTCGGCCGAATTGGCTGATCAGACACCGACGATGCTTCGAGGGTCTTTCGCACGGCGCCGACGGAGCGGCGCCCTCCAGCCCCGTCCTCTCGCATCGCGATGAAACGGACCTGGAGGGCCGCGCCACCACTGGCCACCCGACGCGAAGCGGCGCGCGGACGCGGCCGTGCCCATGCGCGTTTCGCATGGGTGGTCACCGGATATCCGGAGCCAGCCGACAATTTGAATGCTCTGTCCAACATTGACACTCCACCCCGGCTCGACTAATCTCTTGGGTTCGCTCGTTTATGGCGGAGGACCGCACGATGAATACAACGTATCTGGATCAGGCCAAGTCGCGCGTGCCGCACGTGCCGATCCTGATCAACATGGTTTCGCGACGCGTCCGGCAGCTGGTCAGCGGGCAGCGCCCGATGGTCAAGCCGGACAGCCTCAACATGGAGAAGATGGATCTCGCCCTCAAGGAGATCGCCGAGGGCAAGCTGACGGCCGAGATGCTCTTCACGGAAGAGGATATCCGCCTTCGCAACCGCTCGACAGCGGGCGCGATGTTCAGCCTGTAGCCGCCACGGCGGCCCGAACGGGGCGCTCCGGGCAACCGGGGCGCCCCGTGCGTTGTCCCCCACCCCGTCCGCGGCGCGACGCTTGCCGCGGCGGACCCGAAAGCGAATACTGACCCCATGAGCGGCGAGAAGCCACAGACGGACGGCCGCAAGGTCGTCGCCGAGAACCGCAAGGCGCGCCACGACTACACCGTGCTCGACTCGATCGAGGCGGGCATCGAACTCCACGGCACCGAGGTCAAGTCGCTGCGCGAGGGCCAGGCGAGCCTCGCCGGGAGCTACGCGATGATCGAGAACGGTCAGGCCGTGCTGATCGACTGCCACATCGCGCCCTACAAGTGCGGCAACGTCCACAACCACGAGCCGAAGCGCCCGCGCCGCCTGCTGCTCCACCGCCGCGAGATCGACCGCCTCTACGGCCATGTCCAGGTCAGCGGCCAGACCCTCGTCCCGCTCCGCATCCACTTCCGCCACGGCCGCGCCAAGGTCGAGATCGGCATCTGCCGGGGCAAGCAGTTCGACGACCGCCGCGAGACGCTGAAGCGCCGCGAGGCCGACCGCGACGCCCAGCGCGCCATGGCCGCGCGAAGAGGCTGAGCGCCCGAGGGCGGGCTGCGCGACGCCGAGGGGCGGTGGGGCCGTGGGGAGGTATGGCCGTATGGCCGTGGGGCGGTGTGGCCGTGGGGCGGTGGGCTTGTGCGCGGGGCCCGCGTCGGGTGTTGGTTGTTCGACGTTCGATGTCGATTGTTGAGTCGGGAGGGTCCATCGAAATGAAGCTCCGTACGGCCTGCCTCGCCATCGCGATCGCATCCTCCCTTTCCTCCCCCGCCGCCGATCCGCCGTCGCCATGGCCCGAAGTCACGCGCGAGTGCCGGCCGTGGGCCTACAACTGGTGGATGGGCAGCGCCGTGGACCGGGAGAACCTCGCGCGCGAACTCCGCCGCTACAAGGAGGGCGGGCTCGGCGGCATCCACGTCGTGCCGATCTACGGCGCGAAGGGCGCCGAGGCGCTTTACATCGACTACCTGAGTCCTCAGTGGATGGACCTGCTCGCCTTCACGATCGACGAGGCCGCGAAGCTGGACCTCGGCGTCGACATGACCTCCGGCTCCGGCTGGTGCTTCGGCGGCCCCCCCATCACGAAGAACCTCGCCGGGCAGAAGGCCGTCGTCACCAACGGCGCCATCGTCGCCGCCGCCGCGTCGCCCAAGGTCAAGCGCGCCGCCCCGGGCGGCGAGGGCTTCATGCTGAATCCGTTCCACGCCGACGCGATGAAGGCCTTTCTCGGATGGTTCACCGCCCCCTTCGAGAAGCCCGGCTCGCCCCGCCCGCGCGCGATGTATCACGATTCGTTCGAGTACCACGGCGCCAACTGGTCGGCCGACGTCCCCGCCGCGTTCGAGAAGCGGCGCGGCTACCGGCTGGCGGACGAGGTCGAGGCCTTCGCGGGCCGTGGCGACACCGACCGCGTCGCCCGCGTGCGGTGCGATGTCCGCGAGACGCTCTCGGACCTCGTCACCGGCCCGGTGTTCTCGCAATGGACCGACTGGTGCCGCACGCACGGCATTCGCACGCGCAACCAGGCCCACGGCGCGCCGGTCAACCTGCTCGACTTCTACGCGCTGGCCGACATCCCGGAGACCGAGATGTTCGGCCGCGGCGAGCGCGACCCGCTGAAGTCGCAGTTCGACGAGCGCTTCGGCGAGGGCGACCGCGACCCGCTGATCTCCAAGTTCGCCTCGTCCGCCGCCCACACCGCCGGCCGCCGCCTCGCCTCCGCCGAAACCTCGACCTGGATGGCCGAGCACTTCTGCGAGACGTTCGAGGAATGGAAATGCTTCGCCGACCTCCTCTTCGCCTCCGGCGTGAACCACGTCTTCTACCACGGCTGCGTCTACTCGCCCGACGATGCCGCGTGGCCCGGCTGGCTCTTCTACGCGTCGTCGCAGATGAACCCCCGCAACCCGCTCTGGCGCGAGGCCGCGGCGCTGAACGGCTACCTCGCGCGGTGCCAGTCCGTGCTGCAGGCCGGCCGGCCGGACAACGACCTCCTCGTCTACTGGCCCATCCACGACCTGTACGCCTCCGGCCGCTTCTTCCAGTTCTCCGTCCACAGCCACGGCTGGCTGACGGAGGAGCCGCTCGGCCTCACCGCCCGCGCGCTCTGGGACGCCGGCGTCGCGTTCGACTATGTCTCCGACCAACTGCTCCAGGGCATCGCGGCGGACGACGGCGCACTCACGGCGCCGGGCGGGGCCGCATGGCGCGCCATCCTCGTGCCGCCCTGCCGCACGATGCCCGATGCGACGTTCGCGCGGCTGCTCTCGCTCGCCGAGGCCGGCGCCACCGTGGTCTTCGAGGATGCGATCCCGGCCGACGTGCCGGGCCTCGGCCGTCTCGACGAGCGCCGGGCGCGGTTCCGCGCGCTCCGGGAGTCGCTCGGCGCGCTGGCCACAAACGGGCCGACGGCCGCCGTGCAGGAAGTCCGCCGCGGCAAGGGCCGCGTCGTGACCGGCCCGCGCGACGCCGCGCTGGCCGCCGCCGGAATCCGCGGCGAGGCGGTCGTCGCCTCCCATCCCGGCACGCTCGTCCTCCGCCGACGCCTCGACGACGGACGCTTCGTGTTCGTTGCGAACCAGTCGATGAAGCCGATGGACGGCTGGTTCACGATGTCCGCCCCCGCCGCCGGCGCGCTGATCCTCGACCCGCTGACCGGCCGCTCCGGCGTCGCGCCCTCGCGCGCAGGCGCCGGCGGCGCGCTCGAGGTCCACCTCGTCCTCGATCCCGGCCATTCCGCCATCGTCCGCACGGTCGACCGCGCCGCGCCGTCCGGCCCTGCCTGGTGCTGGATGCGACCCGCCGGGGCCTCGCAGGTGATCGCCGGCCCATGGACCGTCGAATTCGTCGCCGGCGGCCCCGCGCTGCCGAAGCCCTTCACCGCAACCGCCCTCGCCTCCTGGACCGCCAACGGCGACCCCGCCACCGAATCCTTCGCCGGCACGGCGCGGTACAGGACGAAGTTCGAGGTGTCGGGTGTCGGGTGTCAGGTGTCGGAGGGGCAAGGGGCGGGGGTTGAGGGTCGAGGGACGAAAAACGCGGACCCCGCCACTCCTCCCCCCGCCCCTCGCCCCTCGTCCCTCGTCCCTCCCCCCTCGTCCCCCGTCTCTCGCCCCTCGTCCTTCGTCCTCGACCTCGGCGACGTCCGCCACGTCGCGCGGGTCCGCCTCAACGGCCGCGATCTCGGCGCGGCGATCCTACGTCCCTACCGCGTGGAGGTCCCCGCGGACCTGCTGAAGCCGTCGGGCAACGAACTGGAGATCGAGGTCACGAATCTCGCCGCCAACCGCATCCGCGACCTCGACCGCCGCAAGGTGGCGTGGCGGATCTTCCGCGACATCAACCTCGTCAACATCAAGTACAAGCCCTTCGACGCCTCGAACTGGCCGGTCTTCGACTCCGGCCTCCTCGGCCCGGTGGTGCTGCACGAAAGCCGGTGATTCCCGCGGGGTTCGAGGCGAGCCGGCCTTCCGCCGGGGTCCTGCGGCGGCCCGCCCGGGCGATCCGAAGAAGGCGGCAAGCGGTCAGCGGTGACGGCCGGTCACTCGGACGCCGGGGGCTTGGCGCTCGGGTCCCCGTCCACCGCCTCGGCGATGCAGATGAGGGAGATGCCGGGGAGCGGGAGGATCGTCTCGACCAACCGCATGAACGGCACGCAGAGGTCGAAGAGCTTGAGCTGGACGCGACCGATCTTCGTGCGGCCGAGGACCCGTCCGTTGAACCACCAGCCCAGGATGGCGAGCGCGTTGAACCCGCGGAGGCGGGAGACGCGGAAGCCGCACGATTCGACCTGCGAGCGGAGCCCGGCGCGGTCGTAGCGGCGGAAATGGCCGAGTTCGCGGTCGTAGGCGCTGAAGAGCCACCGGTGCTGGGGGACGAGAAGGACGAGCCGCCCGCCGGGGGCCAGCATCGAGCGCATCCGGCGGAGCGCCGCGGCGGCGTCCTCGATGTGCTCGAGGACGTTCAGGCAGACCACGGTGTCCAGGCGGCGTTCGCGCAGCGCGGCCGCGTCGTCGTCGGAGGTCAGATCGAACTTCGCGACATCGACGAGGGCGTTGCCGCGCCACGCATCCTCCAGTATCGCGAGGTACTGGGGTTCGACGTCGGTCAGCAGCAGCAGATCGCGCTTCGGCAGGTGGCGGCTGAGGTTGCCGATGCCGGCGCCGGCCTCGAGGATGCGGCGGCCGAGGTGCGGCACGATCTCGCGGGCCATCCACTCGTTGAAGCGGCGGGCGCGGGAGAGGTCGGAGAGGATCGAGTGGCCGTAGCGCTCCTCGTAGCAGTCGTCGAGGACCCAGTAGCGGAGGATCGTCGCGAGCGCGGAGACGCCGTCCTTCCAGCCGATCTTCTTGCCCTCGGCGTAGCCGCGGCCGTGGTAGCTGATGGGCACCTCGTAGACGACGCAGCGGCGCTTGGCGACCTTCGCGGTGATCTCGGGCTCGATGCCGAAGCGCTTCGACCGGATCGGGATCGTGCGGAGGATGTCGGCGCGGAAGGCCTTGTAGCAGGTCTCCATGTCCGTCAGGTTGAGCCCGCTGAAGATGTTCGACATCGTCGTCAGGAACCGGTTGCCGAGCTCGTGGTGGTAGTTCAGCACTCGCCGCATGGTGCGCGGGACGAAGCGCGATCCGTAGACGACGTCGGCGCGGCCCTCGAGGATCGGACGGAGGAGCATCCCGTAGTCCGAGGGGTCGTACTCGAGGTCGGCGTCCTGAAAGATCGCGTACTGCCCCTGCATCTCCCGGATCGCGCGAACGATCGCCGCGCCCTTGCCCTGGTTGCACTCCTGGAAGAAGGCCCGGACGACGGGCGCGTGCTTCGCGGCGAGTTCGTGGACGAGGTCGGTCGTGCCGTCGGTCGACTTGTCGTCGACGAGGATGACCTCGCGCCGCAGCCCCTCCGGCAGCGGCGCCTCCAGCACGCGCTCGAGGCAGCGGGTCAGGTAGGCGCGCTCGTTGTAGACGGGAATGAGAATCGACAGCAGGGAGTGATGAGCGACGGGGGATGAGGGATCAGTGTTCATCGGTCGAGTGTCCAGTTGTAGACCCTCAGCGACGGGTCGGTGGCGGCAAGTTTCGTCCGGATCCGCGCGGCGGCCTCGGCGTCCTTCGCGAGGACGCCCATGAATCCGCCGCCGCCGGCGCCGGCGAGCTTGCCGCCGACGGAGAGGTCCTCGACCTCGCGGAAGAGGGCGTCGATCTGCGGGTTGCTGCACTCCGGGGTGAGCTGCTGGAGGGCGGACCAGGCGCCGCGGAGCACCTCGCCGAGGTCGTCGAGGCGGCCCATCGCGAGGGCGGCGCGGCCCTCGTCGGCGAACTCGACGAGCGACCGGATCGCGCCCAGCGTGCGCGCGTCGCGGCGGAGGTAGCGCTCGACGACGAGCTGCAGGATGTTCCGCGCGAGGCGCTGTTTGCCGGTGAAGGCGACGACGAAGCGCGCCTCGAACTCCCCGATCGCCTCGGGCAGGAGGGGGACGTCCTCGATCTGCATGCGCAGCGGCCGGACGGGGTTCGTGCGGATGCACTTGACGCCCGGCACGAGGCCGCCGACCTGGTCCTGCCAGCCGCCGCCGGTCCGCATCTGCTGCTCGAGCACGAGGACAAGATCGCTGACGGCCCGCGTGTCGTCCGCGCGCCCGGCGAGCTGCCGCAGCGCGCGGATCACGGCGGCGCCGAGGATGCTGCTCGTGCCCAGCCCGCTGCCCTTGGGCACGTCGGCGCGCGTGCGCAGGCGGACGCCCTGGCTGATGCCGCCGCGTCCGCCGTAGCCGGCGACGCGCAGCGCGGTCTTGAGCAGGTGGAACGGATCGGCGACGCCGTCGCTGCGGAGCGCGTCGACCGGCGAGTCGAAGATCCGCTTCGCGCCGAGGTCGACGACCTCGAGTTCCCAGCGCGGGGCGTCGAGCGTCTCCGCCTCCACGCGCACCGGGCGGGCGCCGTTCAGGCACATCGCGAAGTTCAGCACCATCGCGGGGCGCTCGATGCAGTACGGGGGCGTGTCGCTCCAGCCGCCGGAGATGTCGAAGCGGACCGGCAGCGCGACCTCGACCCGGGCGGCGGGCCGGCCGCGGACCGGCTCGGGGGCCTCGTAACGCACGGCGGCGGCGACCTCGTCCTGCACCGCGGCGAAGGCGTCGGCGGCCGACGCGCGGGCCTCGTCCGTGCTGCCGCCCGCGGCGAGCAGGTCGGACCGCATCTGGAGCCGGCGGCTCGGCGGGCAGAGGCCCTCGGCCGGCGCATCGCCGAGGCGGCGGTCGGCGAGCGACATCGCCCTCCGTCGCAGCCCCGGGGCCTTGAGCTGGCGCGCCAGCTCGAACACGTTGCGGTCCAGGGCGCCCTCGACCGACCGGCCGAGCGCCTGAAGCAGCAGCGAGGCGCGCAGCGCGTCCTTCTGCCGCATCCAGCCGGCGAAGTCCGCGCGGCGGTGAAGTTCGGCGAGGTTGATCCGCTCGGCCCCCCGCCACTCGGCCCGCAGGCGCTCGGCGCCGGGGCCGTCGCCGGGGCCGACGAGCCACATCGCGGTCTGGAGGCTGGCGGGAGCGCACTGGACGGGGAAGAGGCGCGCGAGCCACAGGATGCGCTTCTCGCCGTCCGTCCACAGGTCGCCGGGCGAGACGCCGTGCTGGCGCATCCAGAGGGCGAAGTCGCGGTTGCAGAAGGTGGCCGCCGGCCCGGCATCGCCGGGATTGTCGTCGACGCCGCAGCAGACATGCACGACGCCGGGACCGCCGTCCGCATCGGCGAGCGGAACCTGCCAGAGGCACGTGTGGTCGGGGATGCGGGCGGTCTCGCCGCCGTCGTCGACGCCGACCGCCACGCAGCGGCGCCCGATCGTCGCGCCGGGGCCGAAGCGGCATCCGTAGAGAAGGCTGCCCCACCCCACCTGCGCGTCGTGGTGGAGGGCCGTTTCCAGCAGGTGGGCGTCGGGCGAGACGCGAGGGCCGTCTTCCGCGAGGATGCGCGGCGTGAGCCCGCCGAACCACGGCCGGCCGAGATGGTCGAGGATCTCGGCGGTGGTGCCGAAGTGGAGGAAGACCATGTCGTCGGCGCAGCGGTGCTCGAGATCGATCCCGCGCAGCGCGGCGAGCAGCGCGCGCGACCAGGGTTTGGCCTCGAGCGCGGGCCGTTCGGCCGGGACCATCGCGCCGGCCAGCTCCTCGTAGAGGCTGCACTGGTCGCCGGCCTCCAGCAGGGCGTCGTAGGCGCCCGGCCGCGCGGCGGCGGCGGCGACGAGCGCGCGGAATCCGGCGCCGGTGAAGGCCCAGATGCCGGTGTCGAGCAGCGCCGACCCGCCCTCGACCAGGGCGCCCGCGGCGGCGAGCCGTTCGGGGGACGCCTTCTGCAGAAGCCGCGAGACGCGGCCGTCGCCGCCGTCGACGATGACGCCGTGCTTGCCGGCAAGATCGAGCGGGACCGGCGTCGTGACGACCGCGGCTCCGTCGGCCGGCAGCCGGACGCGGGCGGGGTCGAAGAGCAGCAGCATGTCGCCGGACAGCGTGACCATGCCGCCCGTCTCCATCGCGAAGGCGAAGGCCGCGCAGACGGCGAGCAGGTGGTCGAACACGGTCGGCGGCGCGTGGTCGGGGTCGGCCAGGACCGGGAGCGGGACGAAGGCCTTGCCGAAGATGTTGGCCCACGGCACGCGGCGGCTGTCGCCCCCGGAGTGGATCAGCAGGACGCGCCGCGCGCCGAGGTCCGCGTCGGTCTCCGCGGCGGCGCGGAGGGCGTTGAGCGTGGCCCCGCCGCTTCCGATCCGCCGGCCGCCGGGATCGGGCACGACCAGCGTGCGCGTGGCCGGCGCCAGCACGCCGCGCGCGCGCGCCTCCTCCAGCGCCAGGTCGTAGAGGCGCGCCTGGGGCTCGCTGGCGGCGGTCAGGATCACCCAGTCCCACGACGGAAACCGGTCCGGCGCGGCGACGGCCAGCCGGTGCCGGGCCCAGCACTGGCCCAGCCCGCGGACCTGCTCCTCGCCCAGCCGCTTCACCCCCCGCCTCCGCCGCCGCGAACGCCGGGTCTCACAGCCGTCCGTCCGCCTGGCCCTTGCGCAGGACGTACTTGATGTCGAAGAGGACGCTGCGGCGCTTCCCGAGGCGGCGGATGCCGCGGGCGCCCATGTCGCGGAACTGGCGGTGGGCCACGGCGATCACGACGGCGTCGTAGGCGCCGGCCCGCGGCGCGGCGATCGTGCGGAAGCCGTACTCGTGCTGGACCTCGGCCGCGTCGGCCCACGGGTCGAAGACGTCGACCCGCGCGCCGAACCCCCGCAGTTCGTGCACGATGTCGACCACGCGCGTGTTGCGGATGTCGGGGCAGTTCTCCTTGAACGTCAGGCCGAGGAGCAGCACGCGGGCGCCCTGCACGGCGATCTTCTTCCGGAGCATCGCCTTCACGATCCGCGAGACGACGTAGGCGCCCATCATGTCGTTCGTCCGCCGGCCCGCGAGGATCATCTCGGGATGGAAGCCGATCTGCTGGGCCTTGTGCGTGAGGTAGTAAGGGTCGACGCCGATGCAGTGCCCGCCGACGAGCCCGGGCCGGAACCCGAGGAAGTTCCACTTCGTCCCCGCGGCCTCGAGGACCTCCTGCGTGTCGATGCCCATCCGCTCGAAGAGCATCGCGAGCTCGTTGATCAGCGCGATGTTCACGTCGCGCTGCGTGTTCTCGATCACCTTCGCCGCCTCGGCCACGCGGATCGACGTGGCCCGGTGCGTGCCGGCCTTGATGATGCCGGCGTAGAGGGCGTCGACCGTCGCCGCCGCCGCGGGCGTGGAGCCGGAGGTGATCTTGCGGATCGTGACCAGCCGGTGCTCCTTGTCGCCCGGGTTGATGCGCTCCGGGCTGTAGCCGGCGAAGAAGTCGCGGTTGAACCTGAGGCCCGAGACCCGCTCGAGGATCGGCACGCAGACCTCCTCGGTCGCGCCGGGATAGACCGTCGACTCGTAGACCACGATGTCGCCCTTCTTGAGCACGGTGCCGACCGACGCGCTCGCCTTCTCGAGCGGAGTCAGGTCCGGCCGCTTGAACTCGTCGACCGGGGTCGGCACGGTCACGATGAAGACCGTGCATTCGCGGAGCTTCTCGATCCGGTCGGTGAAGACGAGCTTCTTCGCCGCCTTGAGTTCCGCCGGCTCGGTCTCCAGCGTCGAGTCGCGCCCGGAACGCAGTTCCCGGATGCGGGCGGGCTTGATGTCGAACCCGACCGTCCGGTGGCGGCGCCCGAACTCGACCGCCAGCGGCAGCCCGACGTACCCCAGCCCCACGATCCCGATCCGCACGCCATCCAGTTCCGGCATGTGAGTCCTCCCGGGCGCCTGCGCGCACCCGTCCACCCATCATGCCGCGCCCGGGGCCGCAGGAAAAGGCCAAAACGGCAATCCTCACGCGGAGCGTGAGGACTACGTTGGCGCCCGCCCCCGGCCGTCACCCAGCGCAGGACCGGAGACGCACCCCGGGACGGGCCGCGTTCGTTTCCCGGTTGCCGCCGTTTCCGTGCGGGCGTAGGCTCCCGTCCCATGAAAGCGCTGGTGAAACGCGAGGCCGCCGAGGGGCTCTGGCTCGAGGACGTGCCGATGCCGGAGTTCGGCACCAACGACGTCCTGATCCGCATCCTGAAGACCTCGATCTGCGGGACCGACGTCCACATCTTCAACTGGGACGCCTGGGCGCGGAAGACGATCCCCGTGCCGATGACCGTCGGCCACGAGTTCGTCGGAGTCGTCGAGGCCTTCGGCGACAACGTCCACGACGTCGCCGTCGGCGAACTCGTCTCCGGCGAGGGCCACCTCGTCTGCGGCCGGTGCCGGAACTGCCTGGCCGGGCGCCGTCACCTCTGCCCGAACACCCAGGGCATCGGCGTCAACCGCCCGGGCTGCTTCGCGGAGTACCTCTCGATCCCCGTGTCCAACGTCTGGCACGCGGACCCGCGGATCCCGACCGACGTGCTGGCCTGCTTCGACCCCTTCGGCAACGCCGTGCACACCGCGCTGCAGTGGCCGGTTCTCGGCGAGGATGTGCTGATCACCGGGGCCGGACCGATCGGCGCGATGGCGACGGCCGTCGTCCGCCACGCCGGCGCGCGGCACGTCGTCGTGACCGACCCGAACCCGCACCGCCTCGAGCTGGCCCGACGGATGGGCGCCAGCCTGGGCGTCGACCCGCGGGCCACCCCGCCCGCGGACGTGATGAAGCAGCTCGAGATGAAGGAGGGGTTCGACATCGGCCTCGAGATGTCCGGCAACCCCGCGGCCCTGCGCGACATGGTCGGCGCCATGTGCCACGGCGGCAGGATCGCCATCCTCGGCATCCCGTCGGAGGAGGTCCGGATCGACTGGCACACCGTCATCTTCAACATGCTCACCCTGCGCGGCATCTACGGGCGGGAGATGTTCGAGACCTGGTACCTGATGACGTCGATGGTCCTCTCCGGGCTCGACATCACCCCCGTGATCACGCACCGGTTCCCGTTCGCGGAGTTCCGCGACGGCTTCGAGGTCATGCGCTCCGGACGGAGCGGGAAGGTCATCCTGGAGTGGAGCCGGTGACGGACCGGCCGGGCTCCTGAGCCGGCGCGAACGGACGCCATGCACGAGCTCTCCCTGGCCCAGTCGATGGTCGAGGACATCGTCGCCGCCGCGCGTCGCGAGGGCGCCGACCGCATCGTCCGCATCCGGCTCGTCGTGGGCGCGCTCTCGGGCGTCGACGCCGACGCCTTCGAATTCGCCTTCCCGGTCGCGGCGGAGGGGACGCCCGCCGCCGGGGCCGACCTGCGGATCCGCGAGGTGCCGCTCGCCGTCCACTGCCGCGACTGCGGCGCGACGACGTCGCCCGACCCCCTCCTCTGCCGGTGCGAGACGTGCGGATCCGCGGCGGTCGATGTCACCGCCGGACGCGAACTCAAGGTCGAGGCGCTGGAAATCCACGTCCCGGTCGGGTAGTCTGCCGCGTTTCCGAGGACCCCAACCATGTGCAAAGACTGCGGCTGCGAATCGGCCAACGCCAGGGCCACCGGACACGGGCACCCCCATCCCCACCCGCATCCCCACGACCATGCCCATCCTCACCCGCACGATCACGCGCACGCGCACGACCACCCCCACGATCACGACCACGCGCATGACCACGATCACCCGCATGGACACGCCGCGGAGGACGGTCTCCGCCGGATCGAGATGGAGCGCAGCCTGCTGGCTCGGAACGACGAGATCGCCGCCCGCAACCGCGCGTGGCTGACCTCGCGCGGCATCGTCGCGCTGAACCTGATCTCGTCGCCCGGCGCGGGCAAGACGCGGCTGCTGGAGCGGACCCTCGACCTTCTGCGCGGGCGCCTCGCCTGCGCCGTCGTCACCGGCGACCTGCAGACCGACAACGACGCCCGCCGCCTCGCCGACCGCGGCGCGCCGGTCCGCCAGATCGAGACCCGCAGCTCGTGCCACCTCAACGCCGGCCACCTGCGCGACGTCCTGCCCGAGGTCGCCCCGCCGGGCACCCGGCTGCTCTTCATCGAGAACGTCGGCAACCTCGTCTGCCCCGCCGCCTTCGACCTCGGCGAGCATTTCAAGGTCGCGCTGCTCTCCGTCACCGAGGGCGAGGACAAGCCGCTCAAGTACCCCACCCTCTTCTCCGCCGCCCAGATCGCCATCCTCACCAAGACCGACCTCATCCCCGCCCTCGACTGGAACCTCGCCGAGTGCCGCAAGGCCCTCCAGGCGGTCCATCCCGGCATGTTCGTCTTCGAACTCAGCGCGAAGACCGGCGCGGGCATGGACGGCTGGATCGACTACCTCGTGCGGCTCGCGGGATAGGCGGACGGGGCGAGGTTGAAGGTGGAGGAGGAAGGGACGGTGGGGACGTCGAATTCCCTCCGGAACCCGAGCGTGGACCAGGAGCTGAAGCGATTGCACCTTGAACTGAATACCGCCAGCCTCGGACTTCCGAAGTTCGGGATGTACGAGTGGGGCTCGCCCATGCGGCGTTCGTCGAACGCGGCGCCGGCGATCCTCGCGGAAGGATGGGGCAGCCGGCACACGATCCTCTGCATCGAGGCGATCGATCGTTCCAAGGGCGGGATCCGTGAAACCCAACACCCTCGCGATGTCGCCCTCGCCAGGGGCTGCCTGGTCGAGGCCCATGGGGCGGAACTCGACGTCGGCTACGGGATCTGCGACCGGATGCCCGAACGCCTCCACCAGGGCTTGAGCGAGTGGAGCGGGTCCACGCGCGCCGGGTACGAGGTCCGGAAGCCACCCGCGATCCACAACGTAGCCCCGCAGGGCCGCCCGTGGGAGACGGCGGCTGCGATCACCGAACCGATCCTGTCCGGGCCCCTCCCTCCACCTCTCAACCTCCACCCTTCACCCTCAACCCTCCGTCCTCCCCCTGCCCCTCCGCCATGAAGCGCTGCGCCGGCATCCTCCTCCATCCCACCTCCATCCCCGGCCCGCACGGCATCGGGGACATCGGCCCGGCCGCCCGCGAGTTCGCGTTCGCGCTGGCGTCGGCGGGCCAGACGCTCTGGCAGATGCTGCCGCTCGGGCCGACGGGCTACGGCGACTCGCCCTACCAGTCGCCCGGCTCCTTCGCCGGCAACCCGCTGCTGATCTCGCCCGACGATCTCGTGTCCGACGGCCTTCTCGATCCGGCCGACGCCGCCGGCGCGCCGGGCGGCGGCGGCGACCGCGTAGACTTCGGCGCCCTGATCCCGTGGAAGACCGCGCTGCTCGATCGCGTGGCCGCGGACTGGCCGCGCCGGGCGACGCCGGCGCTGCTCCGCTCGTTCGACCGCTTCCGCGCCGCCGAGGCGGACTGGCTCGACGGGTTCGCGCTCTTCAGCGCGATCAAGCAGGAGAACGGCGGCCGCGCGTGGCTCGAGTGGCCCGCCCCGCTGGCCCGGCGCGAGCCGACCGCGATGGACGACGCCCGACGCCGCCTCGCCGCCGCGATCGAGTCCGTCCGCCTCCAGCAGTTTCTCTTCGCCCGCCAGTGGCGCCGGCTGCGCCGCGAGGCCCACCACCGCGGCCTGCGGCTCGTCGGCGACGCCCCGATCTTCGTCGCCCACGACAGCGTCGACGTCTGGGCCCACCGGCGCCTCTTTGCGCTCGACGGGGACGGACGCCCGACGGTCGTCGCCGGCGTGCCGCCGGACTACTTCAGCGCGACCGGCCAGCTCTGGGGCAATCCGCTGTATCGGTGGGACGTTCACGCCGCCGACGGCTACGCGTGGTGGATCGCCCGGCTCCGGCGCGTGCTGTCGATGGTCGACCTCGTCCGCCTCGACCACTTCCGCGGTTTCGAGGCCTATTGGGAAATCCCCGCCGGCGAGCCCACCGCCATCCGCGGCCGCTGGGTTCCCGGCCCGCGCGACGCCTTCCTCGCCTCCGTCCGCCGCGCGCTCGGGCGCCTCCCGATCCTCGCCGAGGACCTCGGCCTCATCACCGAGGAGGTCCACGCCCTGCGCCGCCGTTTCCGCCTCCCGGGCATGCTGGTGCTCCAGTTCACGGTCGAGGGCCTCCTGGAAAGCCCCCCGCGCGTCCCCGAGGAGGCCGACCCGAACACCGTCATGTACACCGGCACGCATGACAACGACACCACCGCCGGGTGGTTCCGCGCCGCGCCCGGCGAGGGCAGCACGCAGGATGCCGACCGCCACCGCCGCGTGCGCGAGGCGTTCCGGACCTATGGCGGCGCCGACGGCGGCGAGCCGCACTGGGACATGATCGGTCTCGCGTGGCGCTCTCCGGCGCGCATGGCCGTCGCCCCGATGCAGGATCTGCTGGGCCTCGGATCCGAGGCCCGGATGAATCTCCCCGGCCGCCCGTGGGGCAACTGGCAATGGCGGATGCGTGAGGGCGCCCTGACGCCGGCCATCGCCGCGCGCCTGCGCGACCTCTCCGCACGGCACGGACGGTCCGCACCCGCCGCACCCTGAGCCCGCCCCTCGGGGCAGGCACTCCGGCGTGCCCTTCGACGCGGCGAAAGCGGCATGGACACCGGATGCCGGTCCTGCGGTGTTTCCGCGATGAGACAACGACGGGTGGGAGCGGGTCGGGCATCGGAGGGGCGCCTTCCTCCCGCATCGCCGTCGCGGCTGAGCCGCTTCGCCGCCTGGGCGCATCTCCGATTCACCGACCTGATCATGCGGGCGCCTTCGTCCTCGCTGCGCAGGACCGGAGATGCGCCCCTCCGCCCATCACCCCGCGCAAGATCGGCGATGGCCCCGCAGGGTAGTCATCACGCTCCGCGTGATGAAGATCCGGATTGCGGAGATGTCCTCACGCGGAGCGTGAGGACTACGTTGGCGCCCGCCCCCGGCCGTCACCCTATGCATGATCGGCGGTGGCCGCCCATAGTAGTCATCACGCTCCGCGTGATGACGATCCGGATTGCGGAGATGTCCTCACGCGGAGCGTGAGGACTACGTTGGCGCCCGCCCCCGGCCGTCACCCTATGCATGATCGGCGGTGGCCGCCCATAGTAGTCATCACGCTCCGCGTGATGACGATCCGGATTGCCGAGATGTCCTCACGCGGAGCGTGAGGACCACGTTGGCGCCCGCCCCCGGCCGTCACCCTGCGCA
>Ga0194126_10005820_pt1 | contig 17949 bp, 14 predicted proteins | sample TA2KigC150mmetaG_FD_148641 | JGI IMG/M metagenome (GOLD analysis project Ga0194126, IMG submission 148641) | Freshwater microbial communities from Lake Tanganyika, Tanzania - TA2015035 Kigoma Deep Cast 150m | ecosystem: Environmental > Aquatic > Freshwater > Lake | place: Tanzania: Lake... | reverse complement strand
TTTTTATAATCTACTAATCTACTAGAAAAGCTTTTCAAAAAATAATTTTCAAATAGAGTATTATATTTGTCCTGTTGACTTTGATCTAAAGTTTTTACAAAAGATCCCAGCGTGTATAAACTAACACCCTTAATATCAACAGTTTCTTTAGCAACAACTTTGAGTTCAGTGATTTTTTGTTCTTTTGAAATATTATCCGATAATATTTTTGAGGTTTTATCAATTAATGATTGAACAAATATATCTGTCTCTTGCGAATAAGCGTTTACGAAGCTTATCAAATACAGAAGAGTTATAAGGAGTATTTTTTTTATATTCATGATTTAGTAATTTAGAAACTAATTATCAATTTCTTCCCAACTACTATCATCTTGGGTATCAACAACTTTATTTGTATTTAAAATTTTTTGTTGACGATCCTGAAGATATAAACTTTTTACTGAAGCATAAAAATCAATAGAATTTTTTTCTAAACTATCAATACTATCATAATTTTTTGCTCTAAAATTAATTCCAGATGTTACCATTGAGGAATAATAATCAAAATCATTAAAGTAGTGGGTATCATTTTTAACAGTAACATTATACCAAGCGTCTCCACCTGCTATATTTATTAATGAGGCAGCACTATCTCTAACTGTGCTAGGACCTAAAACTGGTAACACTAGATAGCATCCTGGTCCCACACCTAAGACTGCTAATGATTGACCATAGTCCTCTTTTTCATAATTTTGTAAACCAACATGTTTCGCAACATCAATCAAACCTAAAATACCAACTGTCGTATTGATCAAAAATCTTCCTGAATTTTTTCCAGCTTTATTAAGATCACCTTGAATTATGTTGTTTGGAATTGTTACTAAGTTAGAGAGATTATCTAGAGAATTGCTAATACCGTTTCTTACTGGTGAGGGAAAAGTCTTATAAACTTTTGCTGCTGGCTTAAATATCAACCCATCTAATGCTTTGTTAAAAGTGAAAGTAGCTCGATTTAAAGTTTCAAAACAATCTTTTATTTCAGAGGGCTGATTTTTATTTAAAAGCAATTCCTCTTTTGAAGATGCATTGAGATTTGAGATTAACAAAAAACTTAATAAAATTGCAAGAACAGTTTTTTTCATTTAATAGGCATTTTATAGAGGAATTAAATTTAAAGTAAATCAAGATTATATGATAAATTTCTTTAAATAATGTTCAATAAAATATTAAAAAGATATTCACCCAACTTTAGTTTGCCCAAAAGAGTTGGCAGCACATTAAGATTTATTATTATTCACTATACAGGCATGAAGAAAGAATCTGAGGCAATTGAGAGGCTTACAAATGCCAAATCTAAAGTTAGTAGCCACTATTTTATTAAATCTAATGGCGAAATTATAAATCTAATACCAGATTTATACACAGCTTGGCATGCAGGAAAATCAAAATGGCAAAAATTTAATTATTTAAATAAAAATTCAATAGGGATTGAAATTAATAACCCTGGGCATGATCATGGATATAGTAACTTTAAAAAGAAACAAATAAATTCATTAATTAAACTTACTAAATATTTAATTCAAAAATATAAAATTAAAAAATTTAATATTTTAGGACATTCAGATGTTGCGCCAGATAGAAAAAAAGATCCCGGTGAAAAGTTTCCGTGGAGATATTTATCAAAGAGAAAAATTGGATTTTGGCATAAAATAACTTACCAAGTTTTAAAAAAAAGTAGAAATCAAAAAATTGATATAAAAAGTCAAAATATTTTTTTTAAAAATTTAAATAAAATTGGATATGTAATAAACTCAAATATAAATTTTAGTAAAAAAAAAAATAAAGCACTTATAACTCAAGCATTTCAAAGAAGATTTCGTCAAGAATTGATAAATGGTAAAATAGATAAAGAATGTTTTTTAATTAGTAAAAACATAGCTAAATTGATCAAATAATTTTACTTGCAAATTTTAGATTTTTTTATTAATTTTAACTTGCCAGATAAATGACTTATCGCTTTAATTTGTTTTAAAGAGGAAAGTCCGGGCTCCACAAGAATGCAGTGCCAGGTAACTCCTGGCGGGGGCAACCCTAGGGATAGTGCCACAGAAAAAAAACCGCCATAACATGGCAAGGGTGAAAAGGTGTGGTAAGAGCACACCGGTTCCATTGGTAACAATGAACGCTGGAAAACCCCACTGGGAGCAAGACTAAGTAGAGATGACACTGTTGAAAAACTAAAAGCCATTCTTGGCTCGTCATCAGGGTTAGTTGCTTGAGCTTAAGAGTGATCTTAAGTCTAGACAAATGATAAGTTTAAAGGACAGAACCCGGCTTATAGTTTATCTGGCTATAAACTTTGAAATAAAATTAAATTAACACCACAAATCTTAAATTTAATTTATCCGTCAACTATTCAATTTTTTAGATTAGTCAAAGCAAATTCTTCTTTTAAATAATCTCGTAATATTTTTAAGTATTTTTTAATATTTAATAAATTCTTCAATTGACTAATATAGTATAAACCCATATATTCCCATACATTCCCATATATGGAATTAACTTTTTTAAAATTAAATGTTTCTATCTACTTTCGAAAACAAGTTGGACAAAAAAGGAAGAGTCTCAGTGCCTGCTAGCTTTAGATCTTACTTGTCAAATCTAGGTTATAATGGTGTCATATGTTATCCTTCCTTTAATAATCCTTCGATAGAGGCATGTTCACAAGATAGAATAGAAAAAATTTCATCCACAATAGACTCGTTAAATCCTTTTGAGGAGAGAAGGGATTTTTTTGCTACATCAATTTTATCAGAAAGTGTTTATTTACAATTTGATACTGAGGGTAGAATTTCTATCTCTGTAAATTTATTAAAACACGCTAATATTAAGAACAGTATGTTATTTGTTGGTCAAGGTCAAACTTTCCAAATTTGGGAACCAGCAATATTCGAAAAATTTAAGGTGCAAGCAAGAAAAAAAGCAAACTTAAACCGTGCAAGCCTTAAATGGGAAAAACAATTAAATAACAACGAGGGGAAATAAAATGGCAATAAATTTTAAAACACCAGAAATAAAAGAATTACATCCACGATTATTAGTTTTAGGAGTAGGTGGAGCAGGCGGGAATGCGATTAATGAAATGATTGAAAAAAATCTACAAGGGGTGGAGTTTATTGCAGTAAATACGGATGCACAGGATTTAAAATTAAGTAAAGCTAAAACAAGAGTTCAAATAGGTTTAAATTTAACTAAAGGATTAGGTGCAGGAGCAAAAATAGATATTGGGCAAGCTGCTGCCGATGAGTCTTTGAATGATATAATTAATATATTACAAGGTTCAAATATGGTTTTTATTGCAGCTGGAATGGGCGGTGGCACTGGTACTGGCGCTTCACATGTTATTGCTAGAGCGGCAAAGGAATTGAATATTTTAACTGTTGGGGTTGTCACTCTTCCTTTTTTATATGAAGGTCCTACTAGAATGAGAAGAGCTCAACAGGGCTTAGAGGAATTAAGAAAGCATGTTGATACAATTATTGTAATTCCAAATCAAAATTTATTTAAAATTGCAAATGAACAAACTACTTTTCAGGAGTCTTTTAATCTTTCAAACAATGTATTGTTGCAGGGTGTTCAAAGTATTACCGATTTAATGGTAAGACCAGGATTGATTAATCTGGATTTTGCTGATGTAGAAACAGTGATGGCTTCTATGGGTAAAGCGATGATGGGAACTGGAGAAGCTGATGGTGAAGGCAGAGCCTCAAAAGCTGCGGATATGGCAATCAACAATCCTTTAATTGACGATTATACCTTAAAAGGAGCTAAGGGGTTGCTGGTAAATATTACAGGTGGCAATGATCTGACACTTTTTGAGGTCGATGAGGCTGTAAATAAAGTTAGAGCTGAAGTAGACCCAGATGCAGAAATTATAATTGGCGCAATTAATGATAGTGAACTTAATGGTAAAATGAGGGTTTCAATTGTTGCTACTTCTCTAGATGGCCAACATCCTGAGTCTAAGTCTATTATTAACATGGTTCATCGAATACAAAATCGAAACCCAGGTTATTCAGATTTTTCAAAAATTGGATCAACGGCTTCATTTAATTTTTCGAACACAATGTCAAGACCAATTTCTCATGGCGCAAATGCCCTAAAAATTGATAATGAAATTATCCAAGAGCAGATTACTCAAAATATTTCTACGGATGAAATTAATGAGGGTAATTCTCAAAATACATCAGCTGACTCAGCGACCATTGTCGATCATGCTTCAATTAATGAGCATGAAAGATCATTTACTCGAGAGGCAATAGACTCAACTAATAATCAAAATGATATTTCAAATGATTTAAAAGAATTTGGGGTTGATAAGGACGCTCCTGATTTATTTAACTCAGATCATGAAAATTCAAATTCTTCAGGATTTTTATTGAATGAGGATAACCAAGATGAAGAAGATGATCTTGAAATACCTGCATTTTTAAGAAGACAGAAATAATTAATGTTTTTTGAAAAAATAAATGGAAGCCACTATAGAACTGGATACAAAAAAACATTATCCGGTTCTATTAAAAGAGGTTATTAGTATTATATCCCCTCAATATGGTGGTACGTTTATAGATTGTACATTTGGTCAAGGCGGATATACAAAAAAATTATTAGAATTTAAAAATACAAGAGTAATTGCAATTGACAGAGATGTTGATAGCCAAATTAAAGCAGAAAAATTTTTAAATGAATATAAGAATAGATTTATATTTAAAAATTTAAAATTTAGCCAATTAAATAATCTTAATCTTAAAAATAAAAATATTAAAGCAATAGTTTTTGACCTAGGATATTCATACTCACAAATTAAGGATCCAAAAAAAGGTTTATCGTTTGAGTTCGAGGGTAATCTTAATATGCAAATGGGATTAAATAGTTTTTCTGCTGATGATGTTGTTAATAAACTTGAAGGAAATAAATTAGAAAAAATTTTTAAATTCTTTGGTGAAGAAAAAGATAGTAGTAAAATAGTAAGACGTATTTTAAATGAAAGATCAAAAAAAAAAATCGACACTCAAACGCTTGTTGAATTAATTGAAAAATCAAAAAAAAAAAAAATTTTAAAATACATAGTGCTACTAAAGTTTTTCAAGCATTAAGAATTTTTGTAAATAAAGAAGTTAGTGAATTAATAAATGGTTTAATTAATGCAACCAAACTACTTCAAAAAGATGGTATTCTTTTGGTTGTAACATTTCATTCTATTGAGGATAAAATAGTAAAATATTTTTTTAAAAGTCTTTCAGAAAATAAAAGTATTTCAAGATATGTCCCCAGCACTGAGCAACCAGATATTTTGCTTAAATTAGTTCAAAAAAAACCAATTATTCCATCTAAAGAAGAAATCAGAGTAAATCCCCCGTCTAGGTCTGCAAAACTTCGATATGTTTTGAAGAGAAAAGATTTTTACGAATTTGAAACCGATATTTTTGAAAAATTTAAAAATCTTTTAATTATTGAAAGTTTTGGCAATAAATTATGAAAAAATATTTATTAATATTAATAATTTTTTTTTTAATTTTATCAACATCACTCATTAAAAATTCAACTAAAAAAATTGAGGATGAAATTTTTAACGTAAAAGAAAATTTAAGAAATTTAAACTCGGAATTAGAGGACGTTTTTTTAGAATATATTTATCTTAGTTCATCCGAAAAATTATTAGAATTTCAATCACTCTATTTTGAGGATCAATTAATTCCAAAAGATATAAGTAAAATAAAATTAATTAAATTAAAAAATGGTCAAAATTATATTGAAGATTTAAATATTATTAAAAGATAAGAAAAAAAATGAATTTAAGAATTATTTCAGATAATAATAAAAATGATTTTTCATTAAATAAAATTAAATTTAATACAAGTATTCAATTTAATAGAATAGCCTTTATTTTTTTTATTTTTTTTGTTATTTATTTGATATATACTTTTCATCTCATTCATTTAGGTTTAAAAAAATCTTATAATAAACAATTAAATAATTTTAGTTCGACATCTACAAAATTTCAAAGAGCAGATATAATCGATATAAATGGGAATTATTTAGCAAAAACAGTGAGTTCTATCGATGTTGGTATAAAGCCCGAAGATATAATTGATAAAAAAAAATTGATTTTAAATCTAAAGTATATTTTTCCAAATAAAGATTTTGTTGAAATTGAACAAAGAATTGAAAAAAACAAATTTTTTAAATTTGAAAGAAGAATTACACCAGACAATTACGAAAAAATAATGAAACTAGGAGACAAATCTATCGTTGCAGAAGAAAATGTTATTAGGCTTTATCCGCAAAAAAATTTGTTTAGCCATATAATAGGTCAAATTGATGATGGAAATAAAGGTATTTCTGGACTTGAAAAATCTTTAGATGAAAGATTAAAATACTCTAAAGATCCAATTCGTCTAACTGTTGATAAGGAAATACAATTTTTAATTCGAAGTGAATTAGTTAGGTATCAAGAAATTTTTAAAAATAAAGGTGCTGCAGCGTTGTTAATGAATGTTAATAATGGTGATATAATTTCATTAGTGTCATTGCCTGACTTTGATCCTAATTTGAGAGAAAATATTACAGATGCAAATTATATTAATAAAGTTACTAAAGGAACATATGAGTTAGGGTCAGTATTTAAATCTTTCACTTATGCAGCGGCACTAAATGAAGAATTAATTAAACCAGAAAGTGAGTTTTTAAATCTTCCAAAAACAATCTATTGTGGCAGATTTCCTATATCAGAATATGATGAAAAAATACCCTCTGACTTAACTGCAGAAAAAATTTTAATAAGATCTGGTAATATAGGATCTGTAAGAATTGCAGAAAAAATTGGTTCCGAAAAATTTAAATTTTTTTTAGAAAAAATTGGTGTCCTTGGTCAGATAAATTTTGATATTGAAGAGATTGCAAGCGATAAAAATTTTGAATTTGACAGATGTAGACTTGAAACAGCAGCTTTCGGACATGGAATAACCACAACCATCCTGCAGTTGGCTAAAGGATATTCCATTTTATCAAATGGTGGCTTCTATATTGAACCAAGATTAATTAAAAGAAAAAAAAATGAAGAACCAAAAAATCAAATTCTAAATGATGGGGTTTCAGAAAAGGTAGTTTCAGCTTTAAGAAAAATTGTTAATACAGAAGAAGGTACCGCAAATCTTGCAGATGTGAATGGATATGAAATTGCTGGTAAAACGGGAACAGCCCAACAACCAATTGAGGGAGAGTATTCAAGAGCAAAAATAAATACTTTTGCGTCCGTGTTCCCATCATCAAAGCCTGAGTATGTTTTTATTGTAATGTTAGATACTCCTAAAAAATCTACTGATTATGTTTATACACTCAGAAATAATAAAGGAATTATAAAAGGAACTCCTTTTAATACAGCAGGATGGACTGCGGTTGAGGTTGCTGCAAAAATTATTGAAAAAATTGGGCCTATTTTAGCCACAAAATCTTTAGAAGTTGAAGAAAATGATTTTGAAAGATTACTTCAGTAATATTAAAAAAAAATATCAAAATTTTTTTTTTTCAAATATTGCATTTAATAGTTCAGAAATAAAAAAAAATTATATCTTTTTTGCCATAAAAGGAAATCATTTAGACGGAAATAAATTTATCAATCAGGCTATAAAAAAAGGTGCAAAAATCATAATCTCAGAAATAAAATTTACCGGAATTAAAAATGGAATTTTATTTTTACATTCTAAAAATATTAGAAAATTATTAGCAGAGACTTCATATAAAATTTACAATGGAGTTCCAAAAAAATTAATTGCAGTGACAGGTACCAATGGAAAGTCGTCAATAGCGGATTTTTATTATCAAATATTAAAATTAAATAAAAAGAAAGTTGCTTCAATTGGTACTTTGGGTCTTAGAACCAACAATTATAAAAAAAATCTTTTTAATACTACAATAGATTCAATTCAACTAGCTAAAATTTTAAGTAATTTAAAAAAAAAAAATATTAATTATGTTATTTTAGAGGCCTCAAGTCATGGATTAAAACAAAATAGATTAGATGGTTTATTATTTGATATTGGTATTTTTACAAATTTATCTCATGATCATTTAGATTATCATAAAAATTTAAATTCTTATTTAAATGCAAAGTTATATTTATTTGAAAAACTTATAAAAAAAAATGGAGCTATTATTTCAGACAAAAATATACCTGAATTTAAAAAAATAAAAAAAATTTCTTTTAAAAAAAAATTAAAATTGTATTCAATATTTGACAACAAAAATAATTTTGAATTAATATCGCATAAATTTAAGGATGAAAGTCAAATATTAAACATCAGAATAGGAAAAAAAATCTATAAATTAGTATTAAACCTAATTGGAAAAATTCAACTTAAAAATATTTTAATGGCTTTAATAGCTGCTTCTAATACAGGCATAAGTATTAAAAAAATATTAAAAGTCATTCCAAAAATTAGATCTGTTAATGGAAGGTTGGAAAAAATTGGAAAAATTAAAAATAATTCCAAGGTTATCTTGGATTATGCTCATACCCCAGATGCAATGATGATTTGTTTAAAAAATTTGAAAGAACAATTTCCCAATAAAAAAATTTCTGTTTTATTTGGATGCGGAGGTAATAGAGATCAGAGAAAAAGATCAAAAATGGGAAAAATTGCAGATGTTTACTCTGATCAAATTTATTTAACCGATGATAATCCTAGATTTGAAAGTCCTAGTAAAATAAGAAGCGATATTATTAGAGGTATAAAAAAACAAAATCCAGAAGTAATTCCAAACAGAAAAAAAGCAATTTTAAAAGCAATAAGCGATCTAAAAACAGGAAATATACTATTAATAGCTGGTAAGGGACATGAAAAAATACAAGATTTTGGAAATAAAAAAATTTTTTTCTCTGACAAGAAAGTAATTATTAAGGCTATTAAGATCAAGAATTCTTTTTTGTCAAAAAATTTAAAATTAAATATTATTAAGGAGTTATCAAAAAATAAAGGTTTAAAATCAAATTTAGTTTTTAGAAATGGTTCTATAGACTCAAGGACAATTAAAAAAAATGATATTTTTTTTGCAATAAAAGGAAAAAAAAATAATGGAAATAAATATATTGATCAAGCTTTTAAGAACAAGGCCTCACTCGCAATAGTAAATAATTTTAATAAAAATTGTAACCTTTCTAAACAGATTAAAGTCCCTAAAACTTTAGATTTTTTAACCGAAAGTTCAAAAGTGTATAGAGAGAATTTAAACACTAAAATTATTGCTATTACAGGAAGTTGTGGCAAAACAACTCTTAAGGAGCTTTTGGCTCACGCACTAAAAAAATTATTTAAAATAAGTTTTTCGCCAAAATCATATAACAACAAGTATGGAGTACCATTAAGTTTATTCAACTTAAATCAAAATGATGACTTTGGAATTCTAGAGGTTGGAATGGATAAGAAAGGTGAGATTGATTACTTATCAAATATTATTAAACCTGATTTGGGTGTAATCACAAATATTAATTATGCACATGCAAAAAATTTTAAAAATATAAAGGAAATAGCATTAGCTAAATCAGAAATTATCAGAAATATTAGAGATAACGGTTATATTGTCTTAAATGCAGACGATGATTTTTATAATTTTCACAAAAAAATTGCATTAAACAAAAAACTTCAAATTTTTTCGTTTGGAATTTATAACAAAAAATCTGAAACTAAACTTTTAAATATTAAAAAGCATGGAAAAAAATTTAAAGTACAGATTAAAATAAATAATTTTGTAAAACATTTTTATCTCTACAATAATTTTGAGAGTAATATTTATAATTTTTTAGCAGCAATTACGGTAATGAATATATTCTTCAATATATCCAAATTAAATAAAAATATTTTTTTTGATTTTAGGGTCCCAAATGGAAGAGGTGATATTTCCAAAATTAAAATTGATAATAAAAAAATTTTCCTAGTAGATGAAAGTTACAATTCGAATCCTTTATCTTTAAAATCAGCAATTATAAATTTTGATAAATTAAATTCAGGAAATTCTAGAAAGTATTTAATCCTTGGTGATATGTTGGAATTAGGAAAATTTTCTTTAATGCATCACAAATCTATAGCAAAAACAATTAATAGGTCAAAAATACATAAAATTTATGTTATAGGCAAAAAAGTTATCTCTACTTTTGATAAAATTTCAAAACCTCAAAGAGGAAGAATTTTGACTAATACATCAGAAATAACAGATCTAGTTAAAAACGTTTTAAAAAAAAATGATTATTTGATGATTAAAGGTTCCAATTCTACAGGATTGCACAAATTTACAAATAACTTAAAAGGTTTAAATTAAAATGTTGTACGAATTTTTAATAAATTATACAGAAAAATACTCATTTCTCAATGTCTTTAGATACATAACTTTTCGAACCGGTCTGTCGATATTTACCTCCTTAATTATAGTTCTTATTTTCGGAAATCCATTTATCAGATATTTTTCAAATAGAAAAATTTTAAATCCAATTAGAGACGATGGTCCAAGTGAACATATTATAAAAAAAATTGGTACACCGACAATGGGAGGTGTGATTATTTTAATTGGATTACTATCTTCAGTTTTTCTCTGGGGAGATCTGTCAAACATTTATATTTTACTTTGCGTTTATATTGCTGTTTCACTAGGTTTGCTTGGAGTACTAGACGATTATAAAAAAATTAAAGATAAGCATTCGTCAGGAATCTCTTTTAGATTTAAAATACTATCTCAAATTTTTATTGCAACTATTGGAATTATTTTATTCACATATTATGTTGATAGTAATGAAATAACCAATTTATATTTTCCATTTTTTAAAAATCTTATTTTAAATTTAGGATGGTTTTTTATTCCGTTTTCAGTATTTATAATTGTTGGATCATCTAATGCAGTGAATTTAACCGATGGATTAGATGGTTTAGCAACCGTCCCTATAATTTTAGTGGCAGGATGTTTCGCTTTTATAAGTTACCTATCTGGAAATATAATTTTTTCAAATTATTTGAATATACCTTATATTTCAGGTTCTGGAGAAATTTCTATTTTTTGTGGCGCTATCATTGGAGCATGTTTAGGATTTCTATGGTTTAATGCGCCTCCAGCAAAGATATTCATGGGAGACACAGGTTCACTTTCTCTAGGTGGCTCATTGGGAGTTATCGGAATAGTAACGAAACATGAAATTGTATTGGCTATTACCGGAGGTTTATTTGTTCTTGAAGCAATTTCAGTAATCATACAAGTAATTTCTTTTAAAATAACTGGTAAACGAGTTTTCAGAATGGCACCTATTCATCATCATTACGAGAAAAAAGGATGGCAAGAATCAACGATAGTAATTAGATTCTGGATTATCTCAATTGTTTTAGCAATTATAGGTTTAGCTACTTTAAAATTAAGATAATGGAAAAAAATGAAAATTTTTTTTTAAAAAAAAAAATATTAATTTATGGTTTAGGCAAAACAGGTGTTGAAACTTTTAATTTTTTAAAAAAAAAAGCTGATGTATATGTATTTGACGATGCAATTATAAAAACAAAAAACTTATTCTTAAAACAAAAAATTCTAAATTTAAAAAAATTATTAAGAATTAAATTTGATCGGATTATAATTAGCCCAGGAATTAATATAAACAAATGTAAGCTATCATCAGTATTAAAGACTAATTTTTTAAATGTTTATTCGGATTTAGATATTTTTTATTGTTTCTTCAAAAATAAAACTTTTGTTATCACTGGAACAAATGGAAAATCAACTACTTCCAAAATACTTCATGAGGTGCTTTTGGATCAAAAATACGACTCAAGATTAGTTGGCAATATAGGAAATCCTATTTTATCTGAAAAAAAAATAACAAATAAAACAGTTTTTGTAATTGAAGCTTCCTCATATCAATTAGACTATAGTAAAATATTTAAAACAAAATGTGCAATTATATTAAATATTTCTCCAGATCATTTAGAGCGTCACAAGACTTTAAACAATTATATAGATGCAAAATTTAAATTAATAAAATCTCAATTAGCTGATTCAATAGCATTTGTAAAAAAAAATGATCAACACATAATTAAAAAAATAAAAAATAATACTTTTAAATCAAAAATTGTCAGGGTTGATACCTCGAATGTATTTAAAATTTTAAAAAAAATTAAAAATAAATATTTTTTATCAAGTGGAAATCAAGAAAATCTTTCTTTTGTTTTAAAAATATCAAAATTTTTAAAATTAAATAAAAAAAAATTATATAAAACATTAAATAAATTTAGAGGTTTGAGTTATCGACAAGAAACTATTTTTAAAAGTAAAAAACTAATAATTATTAATGACTCAAAATCTACAAGTTTTGCTTCATCAGCAAATTTACTAAAAACGTTAAATAATGTTTATTGGATGGTAGGGGGTATACCAAAAAAAGGTGATAAATTTCCACTTTTTAAAAAAGATTGTAAAGATATTAAAGTATATATTTTCGGGAAATATTTTAAAATTTTTAATAAAAAATTTCAAAATAAACTTATTATTAAAAACCATAAAGATTTAAAAGCTAGTCTGAAAAATATTTTTTTTGATATAAAAAAAGAAAAAAATAATTTTATTAAAACGATTTTTTTTAGTCCGGCTGGAGCGTCGTTTGATAGTTTTAAAAATTTTGAAGAACGTGGATTGTATTTTAATCAATTAGTAAAAAAAATGATTAATGAAAATAAATAATTCAATTTATAAACTCTATTATCAATGGTGGAAAAATATTGATAAATCGATTTTTTATTTAATCAGCCTTCTATTTTTCATGGGTTTATTTTTTTCTTTAGTTTCCACATCTTTAATAGCTTCAGATAAATTAGATACCAATAGTTATTTCTTTTTTTTTAAACATTTCATTTTTATATCTATAGGAATGTCTATTATTTTTTTCTTTTCCTTTATTAGCTCTGAAAAACTATTTTTTTTTTCTATAATTCTTTTTTTTATTTTTTTTATTTCATTACTCTTAGTTCCAATAATTGGTATTGAGGTAAAGGGTTCGAAAAGATGGATTGATTTATTTATATTGCCAAGGTTTCAACCCATCGAAATATTGAAGCCTTTTTTTATTGTTTTCATAGCAACTATTCTTAGTAATGAAAAAAATCGAAATGTACTTATCAAATATTCCTTATCATTTATCCCTGTACTTGTAATTTTATTTTTATTAATGCTCCAGCCAGATATTGGGCAAACATTATTAATATTATTTTCTTGGTTGGTATTAATTTTTATTTCGGGTGTAAATCTTTTTTATATTTTTGGTTTTTGTTTATTGATTATGTTTTTATTGTCTTATCTTATTATATTTGTTCCAAGATTTGAATATGTTCAAGGAAGAATTCTGTCTTTTTTTGATAGAGATAATGGAAACTATAATTTTCAATCTGAAAAATCAATAGAGTCAATTGTTAGCGGGGGTTTTCTGGGAAAAGGCATTGGTGAGGGAACATTAAAAGGTAAGGTTCCTGAGGCCCATACAGATTATATTATTTCTGTAATTTCTGAGGAATTTGGAGTTATTACAATTGTGTTAATCTTATTTTTATTTCTCATTTTTATTTATACAATTTTCAAAAAAACTTATTTTGAAAATAATCAAAAAAAAAAAATAATCTTAGTTGGATGTGCAAGTTTAATTTTGATGCAAGCTACTATTCACATAGGTGTTAACATAAGACTTTTTCCGACCACTGGAATGACTTTACCATTTCTAAGTTATGGAGGATCATCAATAATAAGCATATCATTTTTATCCGGAATAATTTTAAATTTAACAAGAAGAAGAATAAATCATAAGTTGTGAAAAAAAAAATTCTAATAAGTACTGGAGGATCGGGTGGTCATGTCATACCAGCGTCTATTTTATTAGATCATTTAAATAATTTATATAATGTTTCAATTTCTAGCGATCAAAGAGGTATTAAATATTTTAATAAAAAAGTTGATAATATTATTATTATCGATACTCCAAGATTGAACAATTTTTTTTCATTACCCTTTAATATTTTTAAATTTATTTTTTTAAGTTTTAAATCTTTTTTTTTATTGAAAAAAGAAAATATTAAAATTTTGATTTCAACAGGCGGATATATGTCGTTACCAATTTGTTTTTCTGCAAAATTACTTAATATAAAAATTTTTCTGCTAGAACCAAACATGGTATTGGGCCGAGCAAATAATCTTTGCTTATCTTTTAGCGAGAAAATATTTTGCTATTCAAAAGAAATTTTGAATTTTCCAAAAAAATATTTTTATAAAATAATAGTTTTAAAACCATTAGTAAGACAAAAATATTATGAAAGGAAATTAATCAAAGAAAAGAAGGATAAATTTACAATTATTATCGTAGGTGGTAGCCAAGGTGCAAAAATATTTGATGAAGTAATACATGAGGCTATATGTGAAATTTCTGCTAATTATCCCTTAAAAGTAATTCATCAAACCAGTGAAAAAAATTTGCAATTTTTGAAAAATTTTTATCTAAGATATAATGTTGAGTGTGAAGTGTTTAGTTATGATGATGATTTGTATAGATTTTTTTCTGAAGCGGATTTAAGTATAACTAGAGCCGGAGCTTCAACTCTTGCTGAGCTTTCATTACTTAATATTCCATTCTTAGCAGTGCCACTTCCAAAAGCAAAAGATAATCATCAACTTGAAAATGCAATTTATTACAAAAATAAAAACTGTTGTTGGATAATTGAACAGAAAGATTTTAATAGAAAAAGTTTTAATAGTTTTTTAATAAAAATTTTAAATAATAAAGATCTATATCTTGAAAAAAAAATAAATTTAAAAAATTTTAATTATCAAAATACCTGGACAAATGTGAATGAAAAAATATTAAATACAATAAATGAAAATTGAAATAGCAAAATCTGAAATTATTCATTTTATCGGAATTGGTGGAATAGGTATGAGTGGATTATCTCTGATAATGAAAGGCAAAGGATTTAAGGTGCAAGGTAGCGACATAACACATAATAAAAATATTGATAGGTTAAAAAAAGAAAAAATAAAAATTTTCATTGGTCATAAAAAACAAAATATTAATAATGCAACTATATTGGTTATATCTTCTGCGATTAAAAAAGATAACTCTGAATTAATTGAAGCCAAAAAAAGACAATTACCAATTTATGGGAGAGGCGAAATGCTTGCAAACCTAGTCTCATTGACTAAAAATATTGTTGTTGCTGGTGCTCATGGTAAAACTACTACAACTTCATTAATCGCAACTATTTTTCAAAATACAAAAATAGACCCAACAGTAATAAATGGCGGTGTAATAAATTCCATAAATAATTCAGCTCAACTTGGTAAAAGTAATTGGTCTATTCTAGAGGCAGATGAGTCTGATGGTAGTTTTGTTTATATACCACCAACTTATTCAATTATTACTAATATTGATAGAGAGCACATGGATTATTATAAATCTGTAAATGATATTAAAAATCATTTTATTAGGTTTATCAATAAAGTTCCTTCATTTGGAAAATCATTTATATGTATTGATGATAAAATTAATAATGAACTACTTAAAGAGATAAAACACAAAAATTTTTACACGTATGGTTTAAATATTAAATCCAATTTTTTTATTAGTAATATAAAACAATCTAAAGAATTTTCAGAATTTGATTTAAAAATATCCCTTCCAAATAAAAATAAAAAAACAATTAAAAAAATTAAAATTCCTTTATTGGGTTTGCATAATATCCGTAATTCGGTAGCAGCAGTAGCTGTTGCTTTGACAGTAGGAATATCTGTTCCCAAAATAAAAAAAGCTTTAAAAAATTTTCAGGGAGTGCAAAGAAGATTCAATAAAGTCTTTACATTTAATAATGTAGATTTTTATGATGATTATGCTCATCATCCTACAGAAATAAAAGAAGTTTTAAATAGCATTAAAACTGTTTATGATAATTATGAAAAAATTTGTATTTTCCAACCTCATCGAATATCAAGATTAAAAGATCAAAAAAAAGAATTTACTTTTGCATTCAAAGATGCGGATCAGGTAATTTTGTGTCCTATTTACGATGCTGGTGAAAAAATTAAATTAGGTTTTAATTATTATAGTTTTGCTGAAGATATTATAAAAAATTCAAAGGTTAAGTTGTTTTTAATAAATGACCAATTTCAATTAGCAAAGTTCGTCAAATATAGCATTTATGGAAAAAAAATAGTTGTTGGTATGGGAGCAGGATCTATTTCTGCCTGGATTAGAGAATTACCAAATTTATTAAAATGAAAAACTTAAACACAAAAGATTTACTATTAGAATTCAAAGAGAACATAATATTAGATTGCGATTTAAAAAAAAAAAATTGGTTTAATATTGGTGGTAAAGCTAAAATTTACTTTAAAGCTGAAAATCTCAAAGATTTAATAAAATTTTTAAAAAAAATTAATAATAAAGAGAAAATATTTGTGATTGGAGCAGGTTCAAATACATTAATCACAGATGATACTTTTGACGGTGTAGTAATAAAATTGTCAAAAAATTTTAATAATATTTCACAATTTTCTGAGGATATAATAATAGCAGGTAGCGGAGTGTCAGATAAATCACTTTCTGAATTTGCAATGAATATTGGGTTAAGTGGTTTTGAATTTTTATATTGTATACCAGGAACAGTAGGAGGTGGCATTAAAATGAATGCAGGGTGTTTTGGAAGGGAATTTAAGGATATTTTAATTTCACTTCAAGCAATCGATAAATTTGCAAAAGTAATAACCATTCCTATTGAAGATATTAATTTTAAATATCGAGATAGTGGATTGCCAGATGATTTAATCTTTTTAAGCGCCTCATTTAGAGGTGTTAAAAAAGACTTAAAATTGATTAAAAACGAAATGTTAAGGCTCAAAGAAAAAAAAGATCAAACTCAACCTACAAAAATCAAAACTAGCGGTAGTACCTTTAGAAATCCGATTGATCAATCTGATAAAAAAGTTTGGGAATTAATAAAAGAATCAGTTCCTTTAGAAAAATCTTTTGGGGACGCATGTATTTCCAAAAAACATTGTAATTTTTTTATTAATAAAGGAAATGCAAAATTTACAGATATGAAAAAATTAATAGAATTTGTATCTGAGTGTGTTTTAAAAAAAACTGGTATAAAAATTGAAACAGAAATAAAAATTTTGGAATAAATTGAAAAATAAAATCTTAATACTTTCAGGTGGAATATCTAAAGAAAGACTAATTAGTCTTGATACTGGTAAGCAAGTTGCCAAAGAGTTAAAAAAAAATAAATTTAAAATAAGGATTTGTGAACCAGATCAAAATTTATCGAAAAATATTATAAAATTTAAGCCAGATATAATTTTTAATGCACTTCATGGACAATACGGTGAAGATGGTTATATCCAATCTATTCTTGAGAGATTCAAAATACCTTATACTCATTCCGGTGTAATCGCTTCAGCAAAAGCTATGGATAAAGAAATTTCAAAAAAAATTTTTATTAGTCAAAAAATCAAAACTCCAAAATATCTAACCTACTCTTTCGATAAAAAAAATTCGGATTTAATAAAATTAATTAAGAGAAAATTAAACTTTCCAGTTGTTATTAAGCCTTTAAATGAGGGGTCTAGTGTTAATGTTTATATATGTACAAAAAATAATCTCTTTAAAAAGCTTAGATTATTAGAGAGTTATAAAAAGATTTTAATAGAAGAGTTTATTGGAGGAAGAGAGATTCAGGTTGCAATCATGGGAAAAATAAAACTTGGGGCTATTGAGTTAAAGCCAAAGAGAAAGTTTTACGATTATGAGGCAAAATACAACCCAAAAGCAAATACCAAACATATTATACCTGTCAAATTAGATAAAAAAAAATTTGATGAGTTAATGAATATTGCATTAAAAGCGCACAC
>Ga0194126_10005819_pt1 | contig 17949 bp, 24 predicted proteins | sample TA2KigC150mmetaG_FD_148641 | JGI IMG/M metagenome (GOLD analysis project Ga0194126, IMG submission 148641) | Freshwater microbial communities from Lake Tanganyika, Tanzania - TA2015035 Kigoma Deep Cast 150m | ecosystem: Environmental > Aquatic > Freshwater > Lake | place: Tanzania: Lake... | reverse complement strand
GCATAACCCGCGCTTGAGCTGACGCTCGCGCAAGTAAGCTTCATTCGTTTTTGCCTGAAGGGGCGGATGAATACACATTCAGGATAAGGAACCGAACGCTGCCGGAGGTGTACATGGTTCACGAAAATTCAAACACCGGAGATGAGTGTGGTGGCCTTATCGAGCAATGTTCTGGACGCGGGTTCGAGTCCCGCCATCTCCACAAATTCCTAATCCGATAACATCCAAAGAAGTCCATAAGCCCCTGTAAAATCAGGGGCTTATGCTTTATATGAGTCTTTTTTAGTCTGAGGCTGTATTGTGAAATCTATTCTTTTTAGGTATAATTATAGGTATAAGTAGACCGCTCTATCAATCATGGGTCAAAAGTTATACCTATGTCGAGATCAGTTACTCCTCTATCAGCAAGAAAGGTTGAAACCGTAAAGGCTACCGAAAAACCTCAAACCTTCTTTGATGGTGGTGGTTTGTTCTTGTTTGTTCCTGCCAAAAAGTTTAGCAAGGAAGGCAAGCTCTTACCTGTTGCAAAGTGGTGGCGTCTAAAGTATAATTTCAATGGAAAGTCGTGCCTGCTGTCTCTGGGAACCTATCCGGATATAAGCCTGGAGGAGGCTCGTGAACGAAGGCAGAAGGCCCGAAATCTGCTTGCCAATGGTATCAACCCCAGTGAGGAACGAAAACAGCGGAGTGCTGCTGAATCATTATCAAAAGAGATTGAGCGGAATACCTTTGAAAGAGTGGCGCGGCAATGGCTTGAGGTTGCGCGGACGGAGTGGACTGATGGCCATACAAGAACGATTATTAGCCGCCTTGAAAGGGATATTCTGCCACCACTGGGAAACCTCCTGATTTCTGAGATCACTACGAAAGATGTTCTGGCCTCCCTTCGTCTGGTTGAGGCTCGCCAAGCTTATGAATCCGCTCATCGAATTAAAACTATTATTGGCCAGGTTTTCAATTTTGCGATTGTCAGCGATATTGCAGGCGTTGAAAATAACCCTGCGGCTGGTTTGAGCAAGGTGCTGAAGCAACCCAATAAAAAAAGTATGGCGGCTATTCTGGATCCTGAAAAGTTAGGCCGGTTATTGGCGGATATTGAAAGCTATGCAGGTTCTTTTGTTGTTCGTTGTGCCTTGAAGCTTGCGCCTATGTTGTTTGTCCGCCCTGGTGAGTTGCGTAACGCGAAGTGGGAAGATGTTGATATGGAGAGGCTGGCTTGGCAGTTGCCAGTTGAAGATACGAAACTGACCCTCAAGGAAAAGGCCCGGAGGAAAGGGCAGGTTCACACGGTTCCACTTTCCCGGCAGGCTATCGAGGTGTTGCAGGCACTTCAACCCTTTACCGGTAGTAGCCAGTATCTTTTTCCCGGCAGGGCGGCCTCAAGGGTACTTTCAGAGAATACTGTTAATCAGGCATTAAGAACCATGGGGTGGGATCGGGACACCGTCACTGGTCACGGTTTCAGAGCAACAGCACGGACCATGCTACATGAGACTTTGGGGTTCAGTCCTGATGCGATTGAGGCACAGTTGGGCCATCGGGTACCGGATCGGTTAGGGGTCGCCTATAATAGGACTAAGCACCTCGATGAGCGTTACCAGATGATGCAGGCCTGGGCGGATTATCTGGACAGCCTGAAGGCTGGGGTGAAGATGCCGGCACCGGGTGTTTTACCTGTAACACGGGAAAGAAAGGCGCTTGTATAGGCGCCTTTTTTCTTTGCCTCTCCCCTGCTTCATTTCGAACCTCTTGGCTTTCAGACTTCATCAACCTGTTGTAATTTGTGATAAAAAAATCCGTATGATTCGTATACGCCATTAGCGCTTTGCCCCAAATTGATCAAACGAAACGACCATATCTCTATGGGTGTATTTCAGGCCACTGCGAAGGATATAAGAAACACGGTTTCCTCCGCCATGCAAGCTTTACTGGACAGTGAGGAAAGCTGCCACAAACTTGTTTTGTCAAATTACGAGGGATGCAAGTCCATTAATCTGAGGAGTTGGGATGAAGAGACAAAAAGATCGGCCGATCAGGACATACAGGAAGTAACAAAACGTTACCATGAGATCCATAAAGAGCTGACTGATAAACAGCTCAAAATCAATAAAGCTCTTGAGCTGCCAACTCTTGCAGAGGCTTTGCGGTCAATTTATGAGCAGGGGTTGATTCAAACGATTACCGACGGCCTGAAGAGCTTGCAAAGGAAAATCGATGCTCGTCGATTGGTCAACCAGAGGGTTCATCTTAATGAGATCGACATGCAGGTTGTACTTGACCGGTATGAAAAGTTCCGGCAGAGTGCCGATGATTATACCGATGTACGGGAGTGGCTGTGTATTGTTGCTGTAAGTAAATGGCTTTCGGGTGAAGCAGTCTTTGATGAACAAATACAAAACAAATTCAGCAATAAATTAACGAGTAATGCAAAGAATAGTCAAGGTTTTTCTGTTTCGGCAGAAATGATCCTGAATGGTATCTGGAAGTCTTGTACTGGGTACAAAAAAGTTGTTGATGAATTGCCCGTTATTGACACATTACAAACCATAACTGCCCTCTCGTGCCTCGACAGCAGGACTAATGCAAATGCTGTAAATGAGGTTAAAACTGCATATGAGAAATACAGGACATACCCGGCTCGATGGGAAAAGAATGGCTCTTTAGCTGCTGCAGCTACGGACATGCATGGAAATAAGGAACTCTATGACTTTATACGTGCGATTACTGTCCACCGATATAAAGAAATGAAAGAGGTGCTAAGAAAAGCTGCAATGAGTAATAATGACCAACGGAAATACTATAATTATGTTTCAGAAAATTACCGGTATTCAAGTGATGATATTGCTCATGCTGAAACATATGCTGAGGGGTTGATGCTTGAGAATTTATATGTAATTCAGGAAACTCTTTATTGGCTTGAGGGGCTTGATGAACCAGAAAAAATGAGCTTTACTGAAGCTGTTGTTGTGGATAGAGCCTCTACAATAGATAAACCTGAAATCGCACGAAATATACTTTTTGCGATAAGAGAGTTTATAGAGAAAAGAAAGACGGGAAATCAATCAAAAAGATCAAATCGCGAACGCTTGACAGGAATAGCTGGTGAGTCATGGGGTAATGCATTTAAAGAGTTCAACGAAAAAATTGATACTGCCAATGCTTTTGATTTAAATGCCTTGGATAAATGGGGCCCTATTATAAAAAAAGCAGGTTATTCGACAAGAGATAACTTGTTTAACCAGCAAGCATCATTAAGGGATTTATTTGAGTTTGCTGTTGATGAAAAAATGAGTGAAATTCGAAGCCAAAGCAACCTATCTGTTGATTATATAAAGCATAACATGGAAAATAAGGCATATGGATTAGAATATGATATAGCTGTCGATATTTATCTGGCATTAAAGGTCGCTCATACTTGGTTAATTGATCTTATGCAGCAAAAAGAAGGGGCGTTTTCTGTATCAATAGATGAAAAAGCAATGCAGACAGCAGCTCGTGATGCAGAAAAAATTCCGGTAATAGATTTATCAGCAGAAAAAGAGGTTTATCGCATTGCAAATAAACATAAGCCAAGAGAAAAATGGCCGGATTGTATCTTTGATGAGCTGTTTGAGATCAAAAAAAGAACAGATGAAACCAACCTCAAAGTATGTCAGGAGTTTTGTGGAATTGCCGGAATAAACGAACAAGCCAATGCGTTAAAGAAAGCATGGAAAGACCACAATGGATCGAAAAAAAAGAAAGGAACGATTGAGGCACAATCGAGGCACGATTGAGGTACGATTTTGGTACGTATATCTATTTATAAAAACAGGTTAGCATTGTATGCGACATAACAACATTGCAAATTATAGATGACGTGAATTAGTCAACTATAATTGAAGCTATGTTATGAGCACGATACCTGCATTTGAAAAGCCTGTCAAGCAATTCCTCAATCTTGAAAGCCTGATTGAGTACACCCGGCAGATTTACGATTTGCCTATTTCAAAGATTTCAATTTATCGCGCTGTGAAGAGCGGAAGTTTGCCTTCGATGAAGGTGAATGGGCGTTTGCTTTTCCGTATTTCCGACGTTGAGCGGTGGATTGAGGGATCCTCTGAGAAAAAGGGGGATGCGTGATGAGTGTATCAAGATTCTATCGGTTGCGAGAAATTATCGGTGATCGTAAACAGGGAATCCCTGGCATTGTGCCGATCTCACGAGCCGCCTGGTATGCTGGCATAAAAGAAGGCCGTTATCCCAAACCCGTGAAACTTTCAGAAAAGACTTCCGCATGGCGGGCATCTGATATTGAGATGTTGGTCGAAAGACTGAGTAAGGGGTTGTGGAACGAACAGGTGGAGGAATAAAGCATGCCCGGAGTACAAAAGCCTTGCTGGGGAGGAGGGGCGCTCTATGAGTGATGTAAATGGTTCAATCGGGCCGCATGCTGTTCGGTTGCAGGAGGCAAGAGTAAAAAATAACGCGAAACATACGAACGGCCGCTCTGAAGGTTACGGCAATGATGCGGATGGGATGAAACAACGTGCTGATCCTGTGTTTCCTTTAGATGTGTTCCCTGATGCAGTGCAGAAGATGGTACGCTCTGCTGATGAGTTGCTCAATTATGGATTGGAGTTCACGAGTTGTTCGCTCTTGTTCGCTGCCGCATCGGCAATCGGGAATTCTTGTGTGGTGGAGATGCATTCGGATTGGCTTGAGGGTGTGACCTTGTGGATGGTGATGGTCGGTGATCCTGGCACGGGAAAGGGGCATGCTTTGAAGCGAGTGCTCAAAGAAATTGACCGGCAGGATGCTACGCGGTATAAGCTGTGGATCGATGAAATGAAGGTTTATAAGCGTGCGCTGGCGCAGTTCAATCGAGACAGGAAAAAGGAATTGGTAAGCGATGCCGATGAACCGGAAAGGCCGGTGTTGAAAAAAACGATACTGTCTGATGTAACACCGGAAAAGATGGCGCGAGTGCATGCAGACAATCTGCGAGGAATATGCCTGTATGTGGATGAGCTGGCAGGATGGCTGCAGACGTTTAACCGGTACAGTTCGGGCAATGCTCAGAAAACGTATACCAGTGCCTGGAGCAGGAGCCCTGTGATTGTTGATCGGGTTCAGTCCGATTCGATCAGGGTTGATGTGCCGTGTATTATGGTTGGCGGGACAATACAGCCGAAAATTTTACCAGAACTGATGGCGGAAAGTCGAAGTGATGACGGGTTTACGCATCGACTTCTGTTCTGCTTCCCGAATGTGGAAGCAAAGCCATGGAACAGGAAACAGCAGGACCTGAGTCAGTTTAATGGATGGGATGCCGCGCTGAAAAAACTGTTAGCGCTCCCTTATGAAGTTGGTGACGAGGTTATGCCTCAGGTACTGAAGTTCACGCCAGAAGCAAAAGAATTGCTGCATAATTGGCAGGAAATAATTATTGGAGAAAGTAATCGTCTACGGAGCAGCTATGTAAAGGGGGTGTATGCCAAAATAGGGCAATACGCAATTCGATTATCCCTGATTATGCAACTGATACGGTATGCTTATGGTGAGGCAGGAAAGGACCGAATCGATATTCGGTCTGTTGGGGCGGCGATCAAGCTTGCTGATTATTTCAAATTAAGCCATCTGCAGATATGCGATGTGATTGATAATCAATCGCCTTTGGATGACCTGCCAGAAAACAAACTGAATGTATATCTGGCACTGCCGAATGAATTCAAAAAGGCTGACGGGCTGGTTATTGCCGTCAAGCAAGGAATGGCTCAGCGGACATTCGACCGATTTCTGCAAAAAAAGGAGTTATTCAGAAAAAAACAGTGGGGTGATTATGAAAAACTACTGTAGACAGCAAGACCTGTGGCGAAACTGGCGAAAGTGTCGTAAAAAAAGGTATGCTCTTGATTTACATGCTGTTATCGTAATGGATTATCGCCATAATTCCGCCACTTTCGCCACTATACCGCCAATATTGAGAATGATTGTACTGCTTGCCAGTAAAGGTTCTTCGGGCGTTTTCGCCTGTTTCGCCACTTTCGCCACTATGCCGGGGATGCATTATGACCGGATTGGTTCAGAGTGATAGCAGACAGGATGGCCGGGTGCTGGTGTCGTTCAGTCGGAAGATGGCTGAGGGGTTTCGATCTGAAAGGGTGCTGTTCGATAAGATCGAGGGACTTGTGCGGTTTCAGGGGAATTATTCGGCTACGGCGTTCCGGGATGGGTACCGGGATGGTGAACATGCGTTGCCGGGTCAGGAACTGGTGATTCTGGATTTTGATGGGGGGTATACGATTGCTGAGGCGATGGTGGATTTTGAGCTGTTCGTTGGTGCGATTGCGACGACGAGGAATCATATGAAGGCAAAGCATGGTGTTGTGGCGGAACGGTTCCGGGTGTTGCTGCCGGTGAACCGGCCTGTAGTGCTGGATACGGAGGGGTTCAAGCTGATGATGACGGAGGTGATGCGTTCTTATCCTCAAGCGGATCCGGCTTGCAAGAATATTGACCGGATGTATTACGGGTTTCCGGATGCGGAGGTGTTGTTTCTGGAGGGGATGCGTTTGTTTGCGTGGGAGCCGTTTTACCGGGCGGCATTGATTCGCAGGGCTGAAGAGGAACGGGAGCGGCAGCGCTGGAGAGCGCGGGAAGCTGTGCCGGGTGGCGGCCAGGGTAAAGGGTATGAGACGTTTTTCAGAAACAGTTTTGTCCCGGGTAACCGGAACGTGGCGCTTTATCGGCTGGCGTGCTGGATGCGGGATGAGGGGGTTCCGGATGTTGCGGATCGGATAGGGCGCATGAATGCCGAGTCCGGGTGTCCGGTGGAACATGCGGAATTGAGCGGCATTATCCGGCGGGTGTTGTAGTGGATGCTGGATTGAGTGTGCCGGTGATGTCTTCGAGCATTCTGTTGACGTCGAGCAGTTCTTTCTGGAGGTCGATGACGGTGTTCTGGAGGGCACGGAGTTTGTCGGTGCATTCGTGCAGTTTGGCGATGACTTCGGGATCGGGTCCGGCTGGGACGGGTGAGAATCCGCGTTTTCCATAGAGCACATAGCCGACGTCGATGCCGACGGCTTCGAGTCTTTCGCGCAGGATGTTGCCGATTCGGTGTTTGCCGCTGACGTATGCGCTGAGGTAAGTTGCGTCGCTGGTTCCGATGGCTTTGCAGAGAGCTACCTGGGTATTGAACTTCTTTTTGACCTCTTCACGAAGCCGGAGAGCTTCTTCCCTGTATTGTCCTGTAATGGCCATATGTTGTTGAAATAGTGTATATTGGCAATAATAGATATATCTATCTATTTATTATGATAAAGATAGGAAAAGATTGCGAAAGATAAGCAGAGATAATGGTGATGAGCGGTATGGTATTGATAGTTCTTGTTGTATTTCCCCATTTCCGCTTATAAAAAGAGGGGGATGTGATGCCGGCGGCGAAGATTTCGGAGGATAAGATAACGGCGATACGCTCAGCCCTGGAGGATGGGCATTACCGGGAGGTTGCGTGCAAGCTTGCGGGGATCGACCGGAAGACGCTGTTGAACTGGCTGAAGCGGGGCGAACGGGAGAGGAGCGGGTTGTACCGGGATCTGTATCTGGCTGTCGAGCAGGCTGAAGCGAAGGCTGAAGAGTTTCATTTGAAGAACATCAAGACAGCTTCGGCGAAGAACTGGTTTGCATCGGCGTGGTATCTGGAGCGGAAGCATCCGGAGCGGTGGGCGAAACGTGATCCGGGGCCTGGGGATGATGGGCCGAAGGATGAGGTTGTGGTTATTGGGTGAGAGTTAGCCTGACAGCGCGTCCGATCGGAACATTTTTGTTGCTGCAGTAATGTTCTGGATTTTTGAACAATTGAATGATACCATTAACGCCGCAATAAAAGGCGAGCGTCAGCGATTCCAGCCCACGCTTTTTGTGGGCGATTTTTAATCGCCTTGTTAAGCATTATTTTACAGGATACTTTTCCTGAGCCTCTTTTATCACATCTAGCAAGTCGGGCAAGATTGTTTCTTTAAAGTGAGACCTCTGAGATGCAGACATGCATGCATCTAAAATATCCTTATAGGCTTTTTCTGAAACTTGACCACTCCTCATAAGATAGTAGTACACTTTTACGTAATTCAAGATGGCTTCGTTTATGTGCATGTCTTCTAGATAGGCCACACAATCAAATTCTTCCCAATCGAGAATCTCAGAAGGATACCTTATGACCTGTCGATAACACTTATCGTCATGAATCTTGTACTTCCCTGTGTAGGATATAAAGCCAGCATTGCTTGTGCTGGATAGAAACAAGAGTATTGCAATAGTTGCTATTTTCCTCATGACTTCCCCAGATGCTTAACGTGGCCGCAGGGCGGGTGAACGCTTGCCATAACCGGAGCCAAAAAGCGGAACGGAGCGCAGATTTTTGGCGTCCGAGTTAATGGCATTGTTAAGTGATTGCTGTGAACGCGCTTTTCGCATAAACTGCTCCCCAAATGAAAAAGCCGTAAGAGCTTAAACCCATAACAATTACTAGGATGTTCAAAGCAAACCCTAGTATAAATGCCCATTTATATTGATCGCGGAAAGCTGCTACATATTGGGCTAGATATGTGCAGCCAGAAGCTAGCCCAGCTAGAAAAACACCGGATACAAAAATTAGCATTGCATCTGACAAGGCAGACATTGCAACTTGGTTTATACCTGCCAATTTCCCAAGAAACGCCAGTATTGCGATTACAGCGCCACCATTCATTAAGAATGCTGCTTTTAAGGCATTTTGTCCTTGTTGTATTACGGCTTTAAATTCTTCCAGTTTAAATGACTGTTGAAGCTTGTTTCGCTCGACCCATAATTGAAGTTCAGCTTTGTATTTATCTTGGTTTTTCTCTTCGCCACCAATCACTTCATCAAGGTAAGCAATCAAGTTATCACTTTTAATTTCATTGATACCTTGTTCATTTTTGAGCTGAACAATCAGCTCTCTGAGTTCTGCTGCAAAAGTCTTGGTGTTCATATCTTTTTACACATAACAAATAAATAGGTGGATCCGCATATACAGCGGATTAATGAATTACAACCCATATAAGACACAATATTCACACACCTTAAAACGCTATTAATTGCTTATTTAAAATAAGCTTACACGATATAATGTGTTTTAGATATGCGTCTTATGCTGATCCGCATAACAATACTTGATCTTGTCTCTTTTTAGAAAAGCATACGAGATAAATGTAATCAGGAAATCTGAGTATTCCGCTGTTGATAGCGTAATTATTTGCCGATTGATGGGGTGAGGGAGGAGGATTCGGGGGGTGTCCGGGGAGGTGAGCAGGGGCGGGTGCCCCTGCTTTTTTTGTTTTAGTTGAAGAGCCCTTCTTGCCTGAAGCTGAAGTGGTTGCCGTTGCTGCCGATGATGACGTGGTCGAGTAGTTCGATGCCGATGATGTCGGCTGAGCTGCGGATTTGTTTGGTTACCTGTTTATCGGCATTGCTTGGTTCGGGGTTGCCGGATGGGTGGTTGTGGACCATAACGATTGAGTAGGCATTGGCCAGGATGGCACCTCTGAAAACTTCGCGCGGATGAATGAGTGATGCGTTGAGGGTTCCGCGGGAAACGAGCTGCGTGCCGGTGATGTAGTTTTTGGTGTTGAGGAAAAAGACGTGCAGTTCTTCATGTGGCAGATCGGGCAGGCCGATGGTGTTGCAGATGCCGCAAATATCGGCAGCAACAGAAATTTTTTTGTTGTCGTACAAAACCTGCGATTCACGCACCAGACGGACGCCGTAACGCGGGATGAAGGTTGCTTTTGGTTCTGCGGCTACCGGAGCGCTGCCGAAGAGTGGAAGGGTGTTTGCCATGGTGGTAAGGATTGCGTTTGAGAGCCATTCCCCGGGGGGACAGCGGCCTCCTGAAGCCGGGCAAACTTTTTCTGCAAGGGGGAACAGAGAGCTGCACAAACGAAGGCGCTCTCCTCTGCTGTTGCTCTGTAGAGCGGAAGCGAACGGCCCTTGCGGAAAAAGGCAAACCGGCTTAGCTTTTGCAGCGCCCTCCGGGGATGTGCTGTTGTTGCGCTTTGCGCCATGGCTGGAAGCGAAGCGGACTCTGAAGCGAAGCGCTTACGTTTTTCAACGACGCGGGCGGGACGCTTGCGTTTTTCCCTGCAAGCGGCATGACGGCGGCGGTATAGCGCTGGGTTGAACAATCGGCGAAGGGGTGGCGGGCTGCTTGCCTGCCTTTTTTGCAAGCAGCATGACACCCCGAAGCCCGGCGGCTGGCGGGGTTTTTGCGTTTCTTCCGGCATAAAAGCATGACAGCCGCCGAAACAGCCAGCGACTGCGCGGCGGTATAGCGCCCGGATAAGGGAAGATCGCAAGCAGGAGCGGCGCCAACGTAACAGCCGCAGTGTGCGTGCGCTCCCCTGACTTTGCGCGCGCGCATGGCGGGTATGCCTGTTGTTTTCCGCACGATGATTGATCGGACTGGCAAGAGCATGGGTTGCATGGAGGCTTTGGCGGGGCGCTTGCTCTGATTTTGCAAGCGGCATGACGAAGCTGGAGGGCAACCGATGCGGAGTTCCATCGGCAAGGATATGCAGGGAGCGGGATATGCAGGGCTCTCGCTGATACTACAGGCTCTACGGGGGGCGACATGTGAAGCGTCGCGGAACATGTCGGCCAACGGGCGGGATGCTCAGGAAAAGATTGCGAGTGTGGTTCCGACTTGTCGGGGGGCACATTCGCTCTTCTCTTCGATGTTTCGTATTGGCACAAGCAATGGCCGTGACGATCGGACTGCCGGGCGCTTGCGTTCTTTCGGCAAGCGTCTGGCAGTCCGAACGGCGGCGCTTGCGCTTTGCATGGCTGGCGTGATGTTCCGGAATACCATGGCGAGTGCGCTCCTTGCGCATTCGCTTTCTTCTGCGGTGTTTCGGGTGGCTGAAGCAAGGGCTGTTATGGCTGGACTGCAAAGGGGTGCGCATTCTTAAGCGCTCGCTTTTGCAGTCCAGACGGCAGCTTTTGCGCACTTTATGGGGGCGTGATGTTCCGGAGCGGGAAAAGACCAGACGCCAAAGATGCGGTGGCCCGACCTATGGTTGCTTGCATAACTCGAATTATGTAAACCCCTGGGCGGCGAAGCCGGCTGTACTCAGCTTTACATAATTGCAAGTTATGCACCCGAAGGGCTTGACAACCCCGACTACCGCCAAATGGAATGTTAGGACGTGACAGTAAGTCTTCCGGCGTCGCGGGCTGGCGGGGCTTTTGCATGCAAAGTGAAGCGAAGCGGAGCGTAAGGCATGACAGCACGCGGGAAGCCGGGAGGTATGATTGAGTGAGAGCGTGAGCGGGAACGGCCTGTATCGGGAGCGTGGCACGGAGCCGGAGCGTTGCGCATCCGCTTATTCCCTGTTGTTGGGGTTGCGGGTGCGCTGCGCTTTGGCGGAGGTTTGCCATGCGGCGTTTCTTTTTTCCGGCAAGCGAAGTGCGCAGATAGATGGGGCTGTACATCTATCGTTTTTTCGTGCCGAGAGCCGTTCAGGCAGAGGCTTTGCTGTGGAGCGACAGCGGAGTCGTGCTCTTGCGCGCTCTTGATGAGGGGTGGGCTCTTCCCCTGTTTTTTCTTTCCGTTACTGCTTCGGGGTGTTGCGATGGTTCACGGCGCTGGCCTGGCGGGCGAAGCAGGGACAGGCCGGCTGTCCGGTTGAAGGTGTTAGGGGCGGCAATGCGGGCTACTGCCCGCCACGTTATTTGTGCGCTGATTGCTGTTTTCTGCGACAGAGCGGAACGGTATGCATGGAGCGTTGTGGAGCGAAGCGTAACGGTGCGGAATGCAGGGAGTGTAGCGGCGGAGTGGACAACAGCATTGAGCGCCTTGCTATCAATGCAGGGGGTTGGTAGCGGCAAAAGCAAGGGTTGAACGGAGGCTTTGGCGGGGCGCTTGCTTTGAGTTCGGCAAGCGGCATGACAAAGCCGGAGAGCAACCGTTGCGATGTCTCAGGGGTGGCGTGATGCTCGGGGCGGGATCGGGGTGCTGGTGGTGGCGTTGGGGTGTCACGGGGGGCGACTTGCGGAGCTGGCGGAGCAAGTCGGCCATCCGGTCGGGGTGTCCGGGACTGGTGTCGCCAGAGGTCAGTTGTCATATTGCAGGGATTGAGAGGATAACCAAGGAGTAGGTGTCATGGAAGCGCGTGTTGCGCACCCGGAGCCGGAGAGCTAAGCGGCTGTAGTGAAGCGTGGTTGCTGGTTGGTCATGGGGTCGGAAGAGATGGGAGCGGAACGGAGGCTGCGTGCGCGGAGGCGCAGGGGCGTAAAACAGGCGCTGCATTGGGGCTGCCGTCTTCGGGGTTCGGCAGCGGTGGTAGCGGCAAAAGCAAGGGTTGTGCGGAGGCTTTGGCGGGGCGCTTGCTTTGAGTTCGGCAAGCGGCATGACAAAGCCGGAGGGCAACCGTTGCGTTGTCACATGGGGGCCGTGATGCTCGGGGCGGGATCGGGGTGCTGGTGGTGGCGTTGCGGTGTCACGGGGGGCGACTTGCGGAGCTGGCGGAGCAAGTCGGCCATCCGGTCGGGGTGTCCGGGTCTGGTGTCGCCAGAGGTCAGTTGTCATACAGCAGGGATTGAGAGGATAACCGAGGAGTGGGTGTCATGGAAGCGCGTGTTGCGCACCCGGAGCTGGAGAGCTAAGCGGCTGGAGTGAAGCGTGGTTGCTGGTTGGTCATGGGGTCGGAAGAGATGGGAGCGGAACGGAGGCTGCGTGCGCGGAGGCGCAGGGGCGTAAAACAGGCGCTGCATCGGGGCTGCCGTCTTCGGGGTTCGGCAGCGGTGGTAGCGGCAAAAGCAAGGGTTGTGCGGAGGCTTTGGCGGGGCGCTTGCTTTGAGTTCGGCAAGCGGCATGACAAAGCCGGAGGGCAACCTTTGCGAGGTCTCAGGGGTGGCGTGATGCGAAAAAACGAGATAAACACAAGTATCAGTATTTTAATACTGTGAATATATAAGAAGCAAGAAGAAGTATAATCTTTAAATAAAAATAAGACTTTATAGAAAGTACCATGCAAGAAGAATAATAAATAGTCCAGCAATCCAAGTCCAAGTCAATTTAGATGTTTTAGAAATACTCTCTTTTGTTGATGAGTCTGATTCAGCGGCTTGCATTGAGAACAATGGCAATGCAAGTAAAACATATATAAAAATAATGGCACCCCATATTTCTTCTTTCATCATTATCTCCAAATATAAAGAAATATCCCTATTATTATCTGTTAAAAAAAAATACAAAAAAAACGCAATTAATAAAAGAGTGTTGCTTCGCAAATCGCCAGAGGTCAGTTGTCATACTGCAGGAGTTGAGAGGATAACCGAGGAGTGGGTGTCATGGAAGCGCGTGTTGCGCACCCGGAGCTGGAGAGCTAAGCGGCTGTAGTGAAGCGTGGTTGCTGGTTGGTCATGGGGTCGGGAGAGATGGGAGCCGAACGGAGGCTGCGTGCGCGGAGGCGGAGGTGCGTAAAACAGGCGCTGCATTGGGGCTGCCGTCTTCGGGGTTCGGCAGCGGTGGTAGCGGCAAAAGCAAGGGTTGCACGGAGGCTTTGGCGGGGCGCTTGCGTTTCTTCCGGCAAGCGGCATGACAAAGCCGGAGGGCAACCTTTGCGATGTTCAGGGGTGGCGGGATGCTCGGGGCGGGGTCGGGGTGCTGGTGGTGGCGTTGCGGTGTCACGGGGGGCGACTTGCGGAGCTGGCGGAGCAAGTCGGCCATCCGGTCGGGGTGTCCGGGACTGGGGTTGCCAGAGGTCAGTTGTCATACTGCAGGATATGCGTTTCACCTTGCTATGAACCCCCATTTACCGCCTATTTGAACAGGAGCAAGGCCCTCTGAAAAGCTCCAGGCAAAATCAAATTGAGGATTGATAATGTAAGCACCTTTTTTGTCGATAAAACCGGATTTACCGCCTATTGAAACTTGAGCAAGGCCCTCGGAAAAGCTCTCGGCATAATCAAACTGAGGATTGATAATGTAAGCACCTTTTTTGTCGATAAAACCATATTTACCGCCTATTCGAACTTGAGCAAGGCCCTCGGAAAAGCTCCCGGCATAATCAAACTGAGGATTGATAATGTAAGCTCCTTTTTTGTCGATAAAACCAGCTTTACCGCCTATTTGAACTTGAGCAAGGCCCTCGGAAAAGCTCATGACACCATCAAGTTGAGGATTGATAATGTAAGCACCTTTCTTGTCGATAAACCCCCATTTATAGCCTATTTGAACTTGAGCAAGGCCCTCGGAAAAGCTCCCGGCACCATCAAACTGAGGATTGATAATGTAAGCACCTTTCTTGTCGATAAATCCGTATTTACCGCTTATTGAAACAGGAGCAAGGCCCTCGGAAAAATCTCCGGCAAAAACAAACTGAGGATTGATAATGTAAGCGCCTTTCTTGTCGATAAACCCGGATTTACCGCCTATTGAAACTTGAGCAAGGCCCTCGGAAAAGCTACAGGCACCATCAAATTGAGGATTGATAATGTAAGCACCTTTCTTGTCGATAAACCCCCATTTATCGCCTATTGAAACAAGAGCAAGGCCCTCGGAAAAGCTCCAGGCACCATCAAATTGAGGATTGATAACAATTTGACCTGTTTTTTTATTAAACATATTATGTTCTGACGTTACAGAAGAAAAATTTTCTGTAATCTGATCGCAACCTATTAAGAAAAAAAGGTTCATCGAGATGAATACAAGAAAAGTTATTTTTTTCATAACAAATGCTGATTTATAATTAACGTAAAATAAAAGCGTTGTGATGAGTAAATGGAAAACAATAAATACTATGAACGGAGATTTGTCTGAATAATACTATAATGATATTAGCATAACCGATGTTATATCTTCGGATCCGAAATGGATTATCAGCTCATTCAACGTTCTGGCGCAAACGAGATACTGCTTTCAAAGCATAATGCATGTTACCGCATGAGTATATGTTAGCAAGGGATGTTATATTGGCAAATAAGCCATTCTTCCTATGCAAGAGAGACTTTGGTTTTGAGTATGCTTTATAGAAAAAAAGCCATGATTCAGCAAAGACGAAAGATTTAGCTATACCCACTTCTGTCACATAAGCAGCATGTTTTGAAGCATCCATAGCCGTATGGATTTCTCTATTACAGTACTTTGACATTTTGTTACATATCTTTGAGATAGCACTGAGCATCTGCTTTTCCATATTCAGCAGTAATGGGCCGTTCGGTTATTTTGGCTTGTGTTGGTGGTCCAGTATTGGCAAGGGTTTGTGAACAGGCGAGCATTGCTACACAGAGGATGGAGAAGCTGTACTTCATGACAAGTTGGAATTGGAGGATGGTTGCCTGTACAATGCTTTTAGAATGTACACAGATTTTTCTTGAAATGGAAGGGTGATAGCGTAATTTTTTGGGATGTGGGATGAAGATCGTGTTGCGGGTTGCGTGTTAGGTGAAGATGCATGTGTGCTGTTTGGGATCGTTGGCCGGATGGCTTTTTTTTGTGCTCGAATAATAGATATTTGTTTCTATTAATCGGGATTTTGCTGTATATTTGTAATGAAAGATATTACTATTCATGAGATGGAGGGGTTATGGGTTTGATGGATGGTTTTTTGCGGCGGACGTTGTTTCCGGTGCGGTTTGTGGTTGAGGATGGGGGTGGTGCGGGGGCTGCTGGTGGTGCTTCGGGGAGTGGTGATGGTGATGGTTCTGCCGGTGCCGGTGATTCGGGTAAGGGCGGCAAGGGTGGTGGTTATCCTTCGGGGAGTGAGGGGTTGTTTACGCAGGGGGATGTGGATGCTGCTGTTTCGAAGCGGTTGGAGTTGTTTGCGGGGGTGGATGTTGAGGAGTATCGGGCTTTGAAGAGTGAGAAGGCGAAGCGGGAGCGGGAGGTTCTTGAGAAGCGGGGTGAGTTTGACAAGATTCTGGCTCAGACGGTGAAGGAGAAGGATGAGGTGATCGGGTCGAAGGATCAGGAGATTGCTTCTTTGGTGGATCAGTTGACGCGGATCAGGGTTGATAATGCGTTGCTTGGTGCAGCTTCGGCGGCGAGGGCGATCAAGCCTGCTCAGATTGTGATGCTGCTTAAGGGGAATGTGCATTATGACCGGAAGTCGGATTCGGTAGAGGTTCGGGAGAATGGTGCTCCGTTGTATAAGGGGGGCAAGCCGGTTTCGGTTGATGAGTATGTGCAGGGGTTCCTGGCTTCGAATCCGCATTTCGTTCTGGCTGGGCCGGGGGGCAGCGGCGCTGCTGGTGGTACTGCCGGGCAGGCGACGGGGTCGGTGTACAAGATCAGCGCGGCGCATGCGAAGGATCCGGCGAAGTATCGGGCGGCGAAGGAGGCGGCGGCGAAGGCGGGGGTGCCGCTTTTGATCGAGCGGTAGCTCGAAGTGCTGAGTTCTGAGTGGCTGGATGATGGGTAATGGGTAATGGGTAATGGGTAATGGGTAATGGGTAATGGGTAATGGGAAGAGGGAGGGCTGGATGGCTGGATGGGGGGATGGCTGGATGGCTGGATGGGGGGAAAGTGGAGAGTGGAGAGTGGGTTTTGTGATGATGGTGTTTTTTGAATTGTAAATGATGATGAGGTGGTGAATTATGGGTAATAATCTGAATTTGTATGATCCTTTGTTTTATGCACAGGAGGGGTTGATTCAGTTGCAGAAGGCTTTGGGGATGGCGAGCCGGGTGCATCGGGGGTATGATAAGGAGCCGCAGCAGAAAGGGAGTACGATCAAGATCAGCAAGCCGGGGACGTTTACGGCGCAGGATGCTCCGTCGAATGATCAGGATATCAATGCTGAAGGGATGGAGATAAAGCTGGATAAGTGGAAGGAGGTGAAGTTCGGGTTGACGGATAAGGAGCTGAACAGCACGGGCGAGCAGATTATTGTGGATCATATCCAGCCAGCGGCGTATGCGATTGCGGATGATATTGATATGAACCTGAATGCTCTGGCGAAGTTTGTTCCGTGGTATTACGATGTGGCTGCGACGACGGAGATAAAGGATATTACGCGGGTGAAGAAGATTCTGCGGGATAACAAGGTGCCGCTGAATATTCCGGATACGTTGTTTTATGAGGTTGGCAGCGAGATGGAGGCCGGGTTTGCGGAGTTGTTTGCGAACAGCGGGTTTGCGGGTACGTCGGCTGAGGAGTTGCAGCGGACGGGTGTGATTGGGATGAAGTTCGGGTTCAATATTTTTGCGAACCAGAATGTGGGGACGCATACGAAGGGTACTGCTTCGGTGTCGGCGCTTTTGACGAGCGGGGCGTTCCTGAAGGGTGCGACGGTGGTGAACCTTGATGCGGCTTCGGTGACGGGTACGCTGGTGAAGGGTGATTCGTTTGCGATTGCGGGTGATGTTCAGCGGTATGCTGTGGTGAATGAGTCGCCGGTGACGGCTGCGGGTAATACGTTTACGGGTGTGCAGATTTTCCCTCCCCTGTCGCGGGATACGGCTGATAATACCTCGGTGACGGTGAGCCTGGTGAACCATGTGGAGAATGTTGCGTATCACCGGAATGCGTTTGCGCTGGCGATGGCTCCGCTTTCGGAGATGGGGCGTGAGTTCAGTGTGAAGGTTGAGACGGTGTTTGATGAGGCGTCGGGGATTGCGTTGCGTGCGCGGATGTGGTATGACGCTGACAAGTCGAAGACGAAGGTGGCGCTGGATGCGTTGTATGGGGTGAAGTGTCTGGATGCTAATCTGGCGGTGAAGGCACGAAGAGCTGCTTAGGAGTTCTGAGTACTGAGTGCTGAGTTCTGAGGGATTTGGAAAATACTGATATACCGTTTATAATGCTTCATACAGCAACGCAACCATAGGAGGTATTGCATATGAAGACGTCAGTACTGAATCAGAACGGCATATCACCAGACATGGTCAATTTGATAGGTCGGCTGATTGGCATGATTCCATGGCCTGAAAGACGCCGAGCCATGGGAG
>Ga0194126_10005818_pt1 | contig 17950 bp, 21 predicted proteins | sample TA2KigC150mmetaG_FD_148641 | JGI IMG/M metagenome (GOLD analysis project Ga0194126, IMG submission 148641) | Freshwater microbial communities from Lake Tanganyika, Tanzania - TA2015035 Kigoma Deep Cast 150m | ecosystem: Environmental > Aquatic > Freshwater > Lake | place: Tanzania: Lake... | reverse complement strand
AATGAATTTCTTTCAGTATCTCTGGCGTAAGTTCGAGTTGCATGGTCATCCTGCGATTTTATCAGACCCGCATTTCATCTCCTTTTAAAACCGCAATTTGTGACCGTGCCCAGTATACATCGATTTGCTCGGGTTTGTGGAATTCGCGAAACCCGCCGGGTTGGTCAAACGCGGCGGGCTCTGGGCTGGATCGGGCAGTGCCCTATTGCATCTCGGCGTCGAGGCGGAGTTCCGTCCAGCGCGTAAAGCCCATCCCGCATTCATCGTGGATGATCTGGATGATCTGGTCGCACGCGTGAAGTCGGCCGGATTCGAGACGGATGCTTCCCAGCCGCCCCTGGATGGTTTCAAGCGCGCGCATGTGTTTGATCCCTTTGGAAACCGGATCGAGTTGATGCAACGATTATGAAGGCACCTCGCCTTACCCCCTGGGCGGGGTCAACCGCGCCCAGCCGATCCGCACTCTGGCAGCTCATGGTGAACGAGTGGTTGACCCCGTATTCGTGGTCGAACGATCCCGGCGATGTGTACGCCGCGCACGCACATGCCTACGACAAGGTGATCTATGTCGTGAGCGGTTCGATCACATTCGGACTGCCCGAACTTGAGCAGCAACTCCCGCTCCAAGCCGGAGACCGGCTGGACCTGCCCGCCAGAACCGTTCACAACGCGCGGGTCGGCGAGGATGGAGTGGTGTGTCTGGAGGGACACCACGCATAAACTTACGGGCTCCAGGTCAAGGTCCAATCGCCGGGGATGAGCACTTCGACCCTTGTAAAGGTGAACGTCAGGGGCCCCTGCGGAATCGGAACCTGATATCCAAACCCACTGTTGAAGGGAACGCCGGCTTCCAGTATTCCTCCTCCTCCGCCCCCGCCGCCTCCGAGTGGTGGATGGTCAAGGTCTACAATGAAAGCGCCGATGATGTTCGAGTCGGATTGCATGGTGAACAGGAAGAATCCAGGTTCGATGCCCCCCTGCTCTGCGCCGAGGATGTGGATGACTTCCTGGTTCACCGTCACCTCCTGATCGAGCTCCCATTTCTGACCCAGCTGAGGATTGGGACCCGGGTCGAAGGTAAAGGAGCCTCCCTCGGCGGGGAGCGAGGCAGTCATCCCAAAGGTAAGGGTTAATGGAGCGGTGAAATTCTTCCCGATCTCGTACGCCCAATACCCACGGAGTTCGCCGGATTCCGAATATATTCTGGGGTCGGCATAATCGAAGGGAACCTCCGCGCCGGCGGCATCCTGGATGCCTAACAGGATCGAACCAATGCCATACGGCGGGATGATCGGGTTCGTCCACGAAGTGTTCCCATACAGGATATACCCATCGGGCAGGGCGACAAAGGTATCGAGACGGTTCGTGATTCCGTACGGGCTGGCGCTGTTAGTTGGCGGATCGCCGGGTTGGGTGGCCGGCTCGGGTATCACCGTCTGCTCGAAAACCGGCGCGATCGCCGAGGGGTCAGCCGGCTTGAACCTCAATTGCATCCTCCAATTGCGCGGCGCGGTGTTGGAAGGGACAGCCGCCAGGTCTGGAATTTCGAGAGTTGCCTCATTCACGTTGAATGGAACGGCAGGGAACTCCATCAAATACCGCAGGTAGCACTGCGGACAGTCCCGGCTGTCGACGTGTCGCGCGCGTGAAACATCTAGGCGGGTTCCATCGGGCAGGGTCAGAAAGGGCGCGTGGAACTCCGACGAAATAGCATCGGGGATCACCATATCCGGCGGCAGGGTGTAGGAATACACCACTGCGGCCATTTCGCTGGTCAGCACCGCCTGCTCGACCGTGACCGTGTAATTTTCGCGTGTCACTGTCACGGACTCGGCCAGCATTCTCACTTCTGAGGATCGGTCGATGATGCCGACATTCGGGACGTAGCCAAACAGACGCTTCAACGCGTTCACCACGCCGGGGCGGGTGAACAACACGGCAAGGGCTACGATCGCAAGCATAACCAGCCCCCATGTCAGGCGCCGGGAATGGCTCTTCTGTCTCATCTGGATCACCCGATTCGTATTTGCACGTGCCTGTCCTTTTGCTAAAAAATGGGCGCGCAGGGTGTTGATGAATTCCCCATCAGGCTCAGGGACACTGGTCAACCTCTGGATGGCTTCTTCGAGTTCGGATGAGCGGGTGGTCTCAGGCATTTTACGCCTCCATTTGAATGGATAGACGGTCGAGGATGCGCCGTATGGCTTTGCGGACGGCATCCTCCCTGCGCCCAAGCAGGTGGGCGATCTCCACGAACGAAAGTTCCGCGGTATATCGCAGGCGGATCAACTCGCGTTCCTCCTGCTCGAGCGAATGGAGCAGGGATTTCAACTTTGCGCGGGATTCGTTTCGATCGACCGCTTCCAGCATATCGACCTGGGCCGGATCTGCAACCCATTCATGCATCTCCCCGTGCGGATGATTTCCGCGAAAATGATCGGCCAGTTTGTTCCGCGCGATCTGGAAGACCCATGCCTTGAATTGATTGCGATGCTGATAGCTAGGCAAAGCCTCAAGCACCGCCATGAAAGTTTGAGAGGTCAAATCCTCCGCGTCGGCTGCATTTTCCACACGGCTGTAAAGGTAGCGGTAGATCGGTCTGGCACAGGCATCGTAGATCTGGCCCAGCGCAGACGGGTCTCCATCCATCGCGCGCTGGATCGTACGGGAATCCAACTCCAGACCCCGTGGATTTTGATTCTCCATACACGTCTCCTCGGAAGGGTTGCATGCAAGCATTAATTGTATATCGGAAAAAATCCCTAAAGCGGACGGAAATTCCCCTTTCCCAGATCGAGGCCGATGGACGATCCCTGCGCCCCGGGCAGCCGGCGGGGATCGTTTCTGTGACAGAATTGGTCTGTTGCAATGAAAGATTTAATTTTCCGGTGTCATTGCGAGCGAGCGATAGCGAGCGTGGCAATCTCATGCTTGCGTGTGCGCTGAGATTGCCACGATCCTTTCGGGATCTCGCAATGACATGCTTGGAACAAGGCATGACAGAATCAAAAAGAGGCCGGGTTCGCAAGAACGCAGCCTCTTTCCTTGTTCATAAGCCGGATTACACGCTGCCGGTCAGCCAGCCGCGCATGTCCATGGCCTGGACCACGCGGTCGATCGCCACCATGTAGGCTGCATCGCGCATGTAGACCTTTTCCCGCTCGCTGCGGTCGAGCACGGCGTGAAAGGCGGAGGTCATCTTCTGGTCGAGCTTTTGCAGCACTTCATCCTTCGGCCAGTAGAAGTTCATATCGTTCTGGACCTGCTCGAAGTAGGAGGTGGTTACGCCACCCGCGTTGCAGAGGAAGTCCGGAATGTTGAAGATCTTGTTCTTCTTGAAGTGTTCGTCTGCTTCCGGCGTGCATGGACCGTTGGCGCCTTCCGCCACGATCTTCACGTTCCTGGACATAACCTTGATCGTATCGGCGTTGACGTGGCCTTCGATGGCGGCGGGGATCAGCACCTCGGCCTCCTTGGTGATCCAGGCCTCGCCGTCCTCGATGGTGTAGCCGCTGTCCTGTGCCTTCTTCTTGTCGATCGTACCGTATTCATCCACGATGGTCATCAGGAACCTGGGATCAACGCCGTCCTTGCGGCTGTAGGTGAAGGACTTCTTCTCGTGGCGGTCCCAGCAGGAGACGCAGGCCACCCTGCCGCCGAGCATGTCGATGAAGCCGATGGCCGCGTACTGCGCCACATTCCCGAAGCCTTCGATGGCGGCAACAGTTTTCTTTGAATCCATGTTCAGGTGTTTCATCGCCTCGCGCACGGTGTAGATCACACCGAAGCCGGTGGCTTCCGTGCGGCCGAGCGAGCCTCCGCCCCCCAGCGGTTTGCCGGTGAACACGCCGGGCGTATACTGACCGACGAGCCGCGAGTATTCATCCATCATCCAGCCCATCATCTGGGGTGTGGTGCCCACATCCGGCGCGGGGACATCGTTGCGCGGACCGATGTTCTTCCACATGGCGCGCACCCAGCCGCGGCACAGCTCCTCCTTCTCGTTCACGGTGAGCGTCGAGGGGTCCACGATGATTCCACCCTTGCCGCCTCCAAGCGGGATGTCGGCCACGGCGCATTTCCAGGTCATCCATGTGGCGAGCGCGCGCACCGTGTCCATGGTCTCGGCCGGGTGGAAACGAATGCCGCCCTTGTTCGGGCCGCGCGCATCGTTGTGCTGCACGCGAAATCCCTGGAAGACCTTGATCGAACCGTCCTCCAGGCGGACCGGAATTCGGAAGGAATATTCGCGCATCGGCCAGCGCAGGATCTCGGCCACACCCGGGTCGAGTTTGAGCAGCTTGGCGACCCCGTCAAATTGTTTCTGCGCCATTTCAAAAGCGTTGATCTGTCCAGACATGATGTTCTCCTCGGAGGGGTTTATGGAAAAATATAAGCGGGCAGCCCGGACGGGGTGCCCGCTCTACGCACAAGGTATGTCGCGGCACTGAACCATTTCGTTGATTCTATCGTTCACAAACGCCCTCGAACTTTACACGAGATTCAAACCAGCGTCAATATGACAAAAATCCGTTTGGGATGGATCGTGGATATGATCTAAGGCCTGTCTGATTTGTCCGGAAATGGAGGGTAAGGGAATTTCGGCCTTCGTTTCTCAAGGAAGGCGGCCACTCCTTCCTGATGCTCAAGGGTCCTGCCAGCCAGTTCCTGCAGAATCCCCTCCCCTTTCAGGGCGGGTTCGAGGTCGGGCAGCACCGACTGATTGAAGGCCTGTTTCCCAAGGGCAAACGCGCGCGCAGGTCCCTGCGCCAGAAGTGCAGCCGTCCGACTGACCAATCGTCCAAAGCCGAAGCCTCGCACTTGATTGACAATTCCCCATTGAAGCGCCAGGTGCGCCGGAACCGGGCGATTGGTAAAAAAGCACTCGAGCGCACGTCCAAGCCCGATCACTTTGGGCAGCAGGTAGGAAACCCCCGAATCCGGTGCGAGCGCGATGCCGCTGAACCCGACCACGAAATAGGCGCGGGCGTGGGCGATCCGCAGGTCGCAGGCAAGGGCCAGGCCGAGTGCCGCGCCGGCACAGGGACCGTTGACGGCCGCCAGGACCGGCTTGCCCATTTTGCGAATCTGAACGATGAGCGGATTGTAGGTCTGCTCCAGGTGCTCTCGGTAGGATATCCCCTCTCCGCGTTTCATCTCGTCGATATCCTGTCCGGAACTGAAGACCCTGCCCGCGCCGGTGATCACCACACAGCGTACCTGCGTATCCGCCTCGGCCTGCTCGAGCGCCTGATGCAATTCACCGATCATCGCCGTGTTGAAGGAGTTGGCGCGTTCGGGTCGGTTGAGCGTCAGGGACAGGACACCGGAGCCAAACTGGGAGAGCAGCGGTTTCATGGTTAAACAGAAACGGTCACCTCCAAGGTGACCGTCCCGGTTCACTCTTCCGGATAATCGTCGTTTTGTTCGTCATCCCCCGGGTCCATTTCGTATTCGACCTTTTCGCCGTCGAGGTAAACCCAAAGCAGCAGAACCTGCCCTTCGTTGGTGTCCACGTTGCGGGCGGCGAGGATCGGCGCGGTCTGTTCGAGTCCCGTGTCGTTGCGGTAATGCAGGTGAATGGAGGCCTTGTTATGCCAGGCATGGTAACAACGTTCCACGAGGGCCGGACCATTAAAGGTGCGCAGGCGCGTCAGCGCCGGCACGGAAAGATGAGGGCTTTCGTTCAAGCCCATGGCCCACCCGTCATTGACCTGTTCGAACACCGGCGGAGGGCCTTCGATGATGGTGATTTTATCTTCCATGATTTTTCCCTGTGCCGGGAATATACCACATTCACGGTCGAATCATTTCAGAAATTCATTAGAATTTTGAAAGGATACGCGGGTCACCCTTCACGCGGAACCTGCAAAGACTTTACAATCTCTTTCACAAAGCCCGGTCCGCGAAAGATCAATCCACTGTAGATTTGCACCAGCGCGGCGCCCATATCGAAGCGTCGTCTGGCGTCGGAGGAGGTCATGATCCCGCCGACGCTCACCACCGGAATTTGTCCGTTGACCAGCCGCATCGTCCGTCCGAGGACCGCCTCGCTTCGCTCCTGGAGCGGCCTTCCGCTTAACCCGCCCGATTCGGTCCGATGGATCGATTGCAAATTCTCGCGCGTGAGGGTTGTGTTGGTGACGATGATCCCATCCATCCTTGTTACCAGGATGGCTTCCATGGCGTCGTCGAGCTCCGCTTCGGAAAGATCCGGCGCGAGCTTGACAAGAATCGGCAGGCGTTTTTCGTGGATCCTCTCGCTGAGCAGGCGCTGCTGGTGGATTTGGGAGAGCAAGACCTCGAGCGATTTGCGCTCCTGTAATTGACGAAGACCTTCGGTGTTGGGCGAGCTGACGTTGATCGTCAGGTAATCTGCGAGCGGCGCGAAACTGTCCACCAGGGAAAGGTAGTCCATTACGGCCTGCTCGTTGGGCGTGTCCTTGTTCTTTCCCAGGTTCACGCCAAGCACCGGCCCCCGCCTCATTCTCGTGGAGGGCGGACTGATTTTTCTGCGAGGTGCGATCCCCAGGAATTTCTCCAACGCGGTCTCCCGCAGCGGGTGTTGGAGCCTCCTTTGCACGAACGCCGACCCGCGTGAGGGGAATCCCATGCGGTTGATCACCGCTTCGTCCTCCACCAGGCGGAAGAGGCGCGGGCGCGGATTCCCGGGTTGAGGCAGCGGAGTGACCGTCCCGATCTCGATGTGACCGAATCCCAGCGCGGCCAGTCCGCTGATGGCGAGGCCGTCCTTGTCATATCCCGCCGCCAGGCCGACCGGGTTCTTGAAATTAAGTCCGAAGGCCTGCACCGGCTTATCCGGGCATTTGTAGATTTGCGCCAGCAGCCAGCGCGCCGGAGGAAGAATCCCTGCCAGACGCAGCAGGTTGAGAGTGAGTATGTGGGCGCGTTCAGGCTCGAAGCGGAAGAGAAATGATCGTAGGAAGGGATACATCGATCAACAAAGGACTATCGTTCGCGCTTCCCTTGTTTGAGCATCACCAGGGTTTTTGCGATACGGTTTTGCCGCGTCTCGGCTTTCTTCGCTTCTTCGATCCACTTCACATATTCCTTTTGGTGGGTGTAGGACAATTTGTCGAAGACCGCCTTTGCTGCCTTGTCCTGCTTCAATTCCTTCAGCAAATCCTTGGGGATTTCCACCCGGCGCGCTTCAGTATCTGCTTCAATAGTGACCTTTACTTTGTCACCGATGGTCTTGCCGATCTGCTCGCGAATGCCTTTGAGGATGATCAGCATGTGATTCGGCCCGCCCCGGCGTACCAGCGTGCCCCGGTAAGGGACTCCTTCGATCACGGCTTTGACCTTGGGTTTCTTCGAGTCGAAGGCCTTTTCCACATCGAACGGGATTTCCACGAACGCGCCGCCTCCGCCGGCGTTCATGATGGTGGCGGTAAAGGTATGTTTTTGAGTCATCTTGTTCCTTCATATTTTGAAGCCTGCAGGAATACGCGGGTTTCCTCAATTTTTTCCTTCTCAACCCGCCTGTGTGATTCCCAGTGATCCAGCATTTGCGTCATGGTCAATACAGCGTGCATGGAATATCCCGCCTGCTCCAGTGATTCTTTCGCGCCGGATTGACGGTCGATCAACACCACCACGTCCTTCACTCTCAATCCGGCGGAGGTCAGCTTTTTTATGGCCTCGAACTTGCTGCCGCCGGTCGTGGCCAGATCGTCGATGACCACGACGGTCTCGCCGGCGTTGAATTCACCCTCGATCTCCGCTCTGGTGCCGTAGGTCTTTGCTTCTTTACGAGGGTAGATCATCGCGTAGTTTCCTTGCAGTGCGATCGCAGTCGCGATCGGAATGGCTGCATAAGGCAGGCCTGCAATGCGGTCGAACTTCAAGCTTCGAAGGACCGGCAGATATGCCGAGGCAACCAGCTCGAGCAGTTTTGGGAAGGTGATGATGCGCCTCAGGTCGAGGTAGATCGGCGAGATCAATCCGGACTTGAGCGTGAAGGATCCGAATTTGATGCAGCCGGCTTCGAGCAGTCCATCCGTGAGGGCGGAAAGGCTGGAGGTTAATTGTGGCATGTGGTTTCCAGTTCTGGTTGTTCTCCGATTATACGGCTGGAACCATCCATCAATAATGAATATCAGAGGCGCCGGGCTTTATGCACCAGGCGCCTCTGATGAAGTCCGGCCTTGCCCTCACGGCGAGGGGGTGTTTGTGGGTTGGGGCACAAGGGTCACGCCGAGCAGGCGCGCCATTTCGATGTCGTACTGGTTGTGAGAATCGCGCGCGGCAGCGATGCCCTGATTGACGGCGTTCAGATCCGCGCTGCTCATGAAGGCCATCAGGGTCTGGATGACGACGTTCATGTGGGCAAGCTGCAGGTCCTTGAGCGTCTGCAGGCAGGCGGGCACAGATTGATCCTCGGCCTCGCGCAGGATGCGCTGCATCTCCGGGATCAGGACGACCAGCTGCGCCTGCGGTGTGTTGGACGCCAGCTCTGCATAATCATCGAACTCGCGCATCAGGCGGTTGACCCGCGCGACCTGATCCGGCAGGTTCGTGGAGGAGCACAGATCCGGCGTGGAAGTGATCGCCGGTGATTCAGTGACGGCGGATTCGTCCCTGGCGCACGCGCCCGTCAGGAGGGAGAAAATGAGGATCAGCCCGAATAGTTTGTTTTTCATACTATGTCCTTGTCAAAAAAATGAGGGACGGGGGTCGCCCGTCCCTCTGATTGTAGCATTACATTCTTATTTGCTTACGAGCGCGTACAGACCGGGTTGATTGACGGTGATGACGTACTTTCCATCGACAACACTGCCGCCCGGAACCTTGACCCAGGCCGAACCATTCCAGAACATCACAGCCAGATCGGCATCCTTCATCCCGTCGGGGATCGGGAAGGCAAGTGTGATCTCGAGTCCCTGGGCCTTCTCGCCTGCGCCGGTGAGTTCCACTTTGAACGCCGAGCCGAAGGTGAGGCCATTATCGAAACTGGCGGGAAGCTGGCTTTGGAGCAGCTCAACCACAATGTACAACGGCTCACGTGTTTGTTCCTTATCGTAGGAACCATTACCAGCAACCGGCTTGCAGTTCCCACTGCCCACGTTCACCGCGCCTTCGTGATAGTAGCCGCCTTCGGCGTTGCCATTGAATGTGACGCCATTGAAGGCTAGGGTCCCGGGCAGGTATGAATAGACACCATAGCCGCCGTTGTTCTCGAATGTGGAGCACGTGATGGTGGCCATTACACCGCCCTCTTCAGGCATGGCGCCTTCCTCAAACCTTGCCATGGCGAATACCCCACCTTTACCGCCCCGAAGCATGACGCCATCCAGGTAATTATCGCTGGCGGTAACATTCGTAAGGGCAAAAGCATTCCCATACAGGTAGGCACCGCCAGTATCATAAGATCCTGAAGAGGAACCATACGTGTCGCTGTAACTCCAGAAGCCATGCGAGCCATTGGAATTGAACTGGCTGTCTGTGATATCCACGGTCCCATAGGTATCAATGTAAGCACCGTATTCAAGGTTTCCGATCGCGCTGACGCCGTTCAGGGTGACATTGCCATCTGTATACAACTCCAGCCCAAAACCATCATATACACTATCTCCATAATTGAACCACCAGTAGCCGTTCGAATCGTTACCAGTGTCCGACCATGTATAGGGAGAGCCGTTGGAATTGAACTGGCTGTTTGTGATATTCACGGTCCCGTAGGTGTTAATGTAGGCACCACTTCCATAGTTTCCGTTCGCGCTGACGTTATCCAGGGTGATGTTTCCAGACGGATCCAAATACAATCCATCGCCATACCCATAAGTATACGTATACGTACCATTACCATTGTCGTATGAGTATGTATAAATCTGACCATTATTTGAAAAGTCGCCGTTCTTGATGGTCACATCGCCTGTAGTATCGATCCAAACACCATACTCATCGGAGTGGGTCACGGACACATTGTTCAACTCGACATTTCCAGAACCATCCAAAGCAGTTAATCCGGTATCGGTTGATTTGGGACCATTCCAGCCTGCACCGTCAAGGACGAGGTCGTTGAGGGTCAGGGGTGAGGACCAGGACCAAAAATTGAGGCTGTTGATGCCGCTCAGGTTGGAGGGGGCACCGGCCGCTCCACCCCAGCCGCCTTGCACGACCAGGTCGGTCAGCCCAAGTATGGTTTGATCGAAATCGATGTTAGCCCCATTGTCGGGGGATGCGTCAGTGCTGGCATCGTAATCAACTGCAATGTAGATCGTCCCGGCACCTTCGTAATCAAAATTGACGCCGTCGGTTTGGGTCTGCAACACTGCAATCAGGTCGGAGAGGCTGGATTGCGCGTCCGTACAACCACCCGTCCCCGGGATCGGGTCTGCGCCGGTTGGGCACCATATCGGGTCACCACTAACCACCACGGCAGCGGCTTCCTGGCTGGGCAAGGGAAGGGCTTCACCACCCGCGTCCAACACAACCAGGTCTGTATCGGCGGGCAGTTGTTCGATCACCTGCTCCACTTCAACTGGAACGGGCTCGGTCACAACCGGCTCCTCGGTCGGGGGAGGTGTGCCGTCGTCTGCAAAGGCCGTCACTGTGTTGAACAAGGAAAACACGAGGACGATGATCGCAGAGGAAAGGAACAGCTTGCTTTTCAATTGTCTCATTGGAATCTCCTTATGTGAAAAATGGAAACTTGGATTCGAATACCTTTTCATAATCCTATGCATCGTTTTTTTTGGAAAAGGTTTAAAACCGGCGTTCATGAAAGGATATTCCATCAATTTTGCAAATTGGAATTAATTGTCGGATTACATTTGGCACTGACGAATGTCATGTTGTCTTTGTTACATCGACAGGACAATCCGCTGATCCGGGTTGAGGTACAATAAAGCCTATAATAATACTAGGAGTTAGGGTGTGAGGCTGTCCAAACGCGGAGAGTACGGGTTGCGGGCCATGATCATGATGGCCGAACCCGCGGAAAAAAAAGGCGTCCACAAGATGATGCAGATCAAGGAGATCGCCGAGCGCGAGGAGATCTCCCCCAAGTTCCTCGAGCAGATCATGCTGGCGCTCAAGAACGCGGGATTGCTGCACAGCAAGATGGGTGTCGGCGGCGGATACTATCTCGCGCGGGCCGCGGGCGAGATCACGCTGGGTCAGATCTTCCGCGTGCTGGATGGTCCTGTGGCGCCGGTCAAATGCGTGAGCCAGATGGCCTATGAACCTTGCGGCTGCCCGGATGAACAGACCTGCGGCCTGCGCCTGGTGATGGGCGACGTGCGCAATGCGATCGCGGACATCCTGGATCACACCAGCCTGAAAGACGTGATCAAGCGCCAGGGCGCGGTGAGGCGCAGGCTCGGGTTGTCGAAGAAGTAGTTTTCACGCGCCATGGGGAGCGCGTTCTTTTTTTGGGCCTAAAGCATACTAATATTATAGGATTTATAGATCTCTGAGCATTCGGAGAGATAAACTCGACTAAGGAGAACATCGAAATGGAACTCTCAATTTTCCTGTACATGCTCGTCGGTTTCGTCGCGCAGATGATCGACGGCGCGCTGGGCATGGCCTATGGGGTCAGCTCGAACACCTTCCTGCTCAGCATCGGGATTCCCCCGGCAGCCGCCTCCGCCAGTGTACACATGGCCGAGGTGGTGACGACCGGCGTTTCCGGCGCCTCGCACTGGAGGCTGGGCAACGTAGACTGGAAACTGGTACGCCGTTTATTGATCCCCGGCGTGATCGGCGGGGTGGCCGGCGCGTATATCCTGACCTCTGTGGATGGGAATATCATCAAACCGTACATCGCAGTCTATCTGTTGTTGATGGGCGGGGTGATCATCTACAAGGCGGTCACGACTGTGCCGCGCAAGAAACCGGATGAGTATCACGGACCAAAGACCGGTCTGCTCGGATTGTTCGGCGGCTTTTGCGATGCGATCGGCGGCGGAGGCTGGGGACCGGTGGTTACCTCCACACTGGTGGCGCGCGGCAAGTATCCGCGCACGACGATCGGTTCGGTGAATTTCTCCGAGTTCTTTGTCACCCTGGCGGAATCGATCACCTTTGTGCTCACGCTAAGCTTCGCAGAATACTGGCAGATCATCATCGGCCTGCTGGTCGGCGGCGCGGTCGCCGCTCCTATAGCGGCGCGCATGACCAAGGTGCTTCCTCTCAAGACGTTGATGATCATGGTCGGTGTGCTGATCATCCTCCTGAGCATCCGCACGCTGTACCTGGCGCTGAAGTAACCCTTGCAACATCACAAATAAAGTTTGGTGGGGTGTGTGGAATTGCTGAACGACTTTGTCGATCAGCAATTCTGCTGGAGAAACCCCTCCCCCGCTTAGCGGGGGAGGGACTCAGGGTGGGGTTGGAACAAGTCAGGCTCGATGTATCACCACACGCCCGGGAACAGGCGGTAGCGCGTCTTGTGTGCGTACTCGCGGTAATCGGGCAGTTCCTCGTGCAGAGTCCTGTCTTCGAGCGCAGTGCGGACGACCAGTACACTCATGGTCAGTGTCGCTGGAATAAAAGCCCAGAGCGAATCGAGAAAAAGCGGGGTGAATAGATACGACCACAACGCGCCGGCGTACCCCGGATGCCGCAGAAAACGGTAGGGACCGCTGGTCACCACATGATGCCCGCGGTCGGCCTGGATGCGCACCACGCCGGAGAAGAAGCGATTCTCGATCAACGCCCATGACCCGAAGGCGAAACCGGCCACGATGACCAGCAGGCTGACGATCTTTGCCCCCGCTGAAAAGGGATCTGTCCACCCATTGCGCGCGTCGAGGCCGGCAACGATCAACACCGCCACCAGGCCGGCGGTGAGCAGGGGCGCCAGTTTCCTGTCCCATGCTTTGGCGTCCTTCATCTCCATCGACCGGGCACGTTCGGCGAGCAGGTCCGGGTGGCGCCGCGCGGCCAGGGCGCGGCTGAGGAGGAATCCGAGGACGTGAATTCCGGCGTAAGCCCAGGCCTCCGGCCATGCCCAGCGCGAGGAAATCATCATCGGCAGCAAAGGGACGATTCCCAGAACGACGAGCAGCTGCAGGATGACCCGCGGCGTGAAGGCCTTTCTTTGATTATCCATGCCACCTCCTTAGCCATTATAATAATCCGCAGGATTGGATGCAAACATGAGATCTTTTCGCATGCTTTTACTGGTGGTGGTTTTGGCTTCGTTCTCCCTGGTCTCGGCGCAGACGGACGAACCGCTTGCGATCGTGCTCACTGCCGACGGGCCGATCGTACCGCCGATGCTGGAGTATTTCAGGCGCGGGATCAATACCGCGCAGGATCGCGGAGCCGAGCTGCTGATCATCGAGTTGAATACGCCCGGCGGCAGCGTGGACACCCTGCTGGAGATCATCCAGGTGATGCGAAACAGCGAGGTGCCGGTGGTGGTGTATGTGGCGCCGCGTGAGGCGATCGCCGGAAGCGCCGGGGCGTTGATCACCATGGCCGGCCACGCCTCCGCCATGGCGCCCGGCACGGCCATCGGCGCGGCCAGTCCCATCGACGCCAGCGGAGCGGATATTAATGAAACGCTCGAAGCCAAGGTGCGGGAGATCCTGAAGGCCAAGGCGCGTACGCTGGTGGAATCGCGCGGAGAGCAGGCCGTGAAACTGGCCGAGGCGATGATCGAAGATGCCAAGGCCGTCACAGTGGACGAGGCGCTGGCTGCCGGGCTGATCGACTTCACTGCGGACGATACGCAGGACCTGCTGCAAAGCCTGGACGGCTTTACCGTCGAGACGGCGGGTGGGGAACGAGTCCTCGATACGCAGAACATCCGCACAGAGCCGCTCGGCATGAGCTTCATCGAACAGTTTCTGCTGCTGCTCACAGACCCGAACATCGCCTTTCTGCTGCTGGCCATAGGCGTGCAGGCGGTGCTGATCGAGATCTCCAGCCCCGGCGGTTGGGTGGCCGGGTTCATCGGCGCGGTGTGCCTGATGCTGGCGGTCTACGGCATGGGCGTGCTGCCGGTCAACTGGTTTGGGATCCTCTTCCTTTTAACTGCGTTTGTCCTGTTCATCCTGGATATCAAGGCGCCCACGCACGGCGCGCTCACGACCGCCGGCGTCGCCTCCTTCATCGTGGGCGCGCTGGTGCTGTTCAATTCGCCGGGCACGCCGCAGTTCCAGCGTGTGTCCGTGCCGCTGGTCGTCGGCATGGGTATATTCCTCGGCCTGATCTTCTTCGCCATTCTGATGGTGGCTTTGCGGGCGCAATTCAAACCGGTCCGCATGGGCGCGGAATCGCTGATTGGCAGGCAGGGGATCGCGCGTACCTCCATGGAAGAGTCGGGGCAGGTCCAGCTGGGTTCTGAACTGTGGAGCGCGGAGTCCGCCAAGGGATCCGGCCGGATCGGTAAGGGGGATCGGGTGGAGGTCGTCGAGGTCAAGGGACTGCGATTATTGGTGAAGAAGATCAAATAAGGGAGTTGCGAACTGCCGCGCTTCCGCTCAGCGCGGAGGCGGCTCGTATTGACATGGACTGATATGCCCTCCACACCCACAAGAGACAGGGTCAAGACTCAAACACTGGCGCCTCCGCTCCGCCGCCCGGAGTGGATCAAGGTGCGCGCGCCCTCCGGTGAAACCTACGAATGGCTGCACAGCCTGATGCGCAAAAAGGAACTGCATACCGTGTGCGAGGAGGCCATGTGCCCGAACCTGGGCGAGTGTTGGGGCAGCGGCACGGCCACTTTCCTGATGCTCGGCGACGTGTGCACGCGCACCTGCGCCTTCTGTGATATCAAACACGGCAAGCCGGGTATGTTGGATTGGGGCGAAACCGAGCGTGTGGCGCAGGCCGTGAAGGCGATGGAGTTGAAGCACGCGGTGATCACCTCGGTCAATCGGGATGAACGCCACGACGGCGGTGCGCCGATCTTCGCCATGGTCATCCGCCGCATCCGCGCGCTGCTGCCGGGCTGTTCGGTGGAGGTGTTGATTCCTGACTTCAAGGGCAGCCTCGAGGCGCTGAAGATCGTGATGGATGCGCGGCCTGAAATCCTGAATCACAATGTCGAGACCGTGCCGCGTTTGTTCAAGGCTGTCCAGCCGCAGGATAACTACGAGTGGGCCGCGGCTACGCTCTCGAATGCCAAGAAACTCGATCCCGAGGTGCTGACCAAATCCGGCATCATGCTCGGGTTGGGAGAGACGCTGGACGAGGTCAAGGCCGTGATGCGCGACCAGCGCAGCTGGGGCGTGGACATCCTGACGGTCGGCCAGTACCTGCAGCCGAGCAAGCAGCACATGCCCATGGACCGTTATTACACGATGGAAGAGTTCGCGGAATTACGTGACTATGGAAAAGAGATCGGATTCAAATGGGTGGAATCGAATCCCCTGGTGCGCTCATCCTATCACGCGGCGGAGCAGGTGCGCGCGTTGAGTGTCGTACATCGCAAGCTCTACGGGGGTCGGAACGCGCCTCCCGCCTAAGGTGGAATGAATTCCTTTCTCACAACCGGCTTGTTCTTCCTGTTCCTCTTCCTTTCCGGCTTCTGGTTGAGCCGCTCCGGGAAGCCGTATGGTGCGGGCATCTTCAACATCCACAAGCTGATCGGGCTGGCGCTGGGCGTCTTTTTGATCGTGACGGTGTATCGCACACATCAGACCGCGCCGCTGGAATCGACTCAGATCGCGGTGGTCGCGGTGACTGTAACGATCTTCATCGGTTTGATCGCGGCAGGGGGATTGTTGAGCGTCGTCGACGCGGGGAATTTGCCGGACCTCAGCCGGGCCCTTCATAAAACGATCGAAACCGTGCACCATTGGGTTCCGTACCTGGCGGTGTTTGCCACCGCGGCGACTTTGTATCTTCTGTTGATTCGTGGAGTCTGACTGTTCGGTGACGAGAAGGCCGAAGGTCTCACAACCACAATCAACGCCTTATAACTTATCAGGACGAAGGCGACCTGCGCCCTTCACCTCTCGGTGGGGATGCTCCGCGATCCCGCGCTGAGCGAGCAAGCAATTCACGAATCGCCATTATCATTTTCCGTTTTCCGACGGCGGGAAACCAAATTTTTCACGCCGATAATCAAATTATCCACTATCTTCATCGGGGATGTAATTTCCCGAACGCTGTCCAAAGCCTTCTGAGAAATCAGGCTCATTCAACAGGTCACGAATGAAGCGCTTAAATTTTTTCCCTGTTGAACGCCGATTCAAACGTCTCACGCTCAATTTTGATGGCTTGTTCTTTATCCATGATCATTCTTTGTAGCTCAGGGTGACGTGGGCATGGGGGTTAAAACCACCCGCTCCCGATCTCCTTCGCCTGTTTTCGAAACCAATCCTTCACCGTTGCCCATTCCGCGTGTTCGATCAATGGTACGGGCTTTTCCTGCTCGGCGCGGTCAAAGTACACCATGTGTTTCACCACCTGCGCCTCAAAGTCGCGCACATCGGGGTATTTTTGCGGAGCCAGATCCAGCAGTTCCCGCAAAGAAATCCTTTGGCAGATGGCGTATAGATCGTGAAAATCCTTGCGGCTGGCGCGGGCGAGCAACGCATCCATTTTCATCAACGCAATATCGTGAATGCTGGCCAGCTTTGTGCCTTCCGCCTCCACCAACGGTGCAATCAATGCGTAGCCATAGCCGTAAAATCCCACACGCACATTGTCTGCCAGAAAAACAAGGTTTCCCCATGAACTATCCGATAACGCAGGTGAAAACTTCTTCAACGCGCGGCGCAATGGTTCCATCAGCGCGGGGACGTCGCTGTGGATCTGGGAGAACAAATCCAGATCAACGGACAAACGATGCCCCAACTGCAAGGCCAGCGCTGTCCCGCCTGCCAGATAAAACTCGCCCGCAATCTCACTCTTGAAAAATACTGCAAGGATTTCACGGATTGCAGGCGTGACCGTAATCCAATGCAGGTCACTCATCCTTCGACCTCCAGCATCAAACGCCAAAAGGCAAGGTGCGGTTCGGGCAGGGCAAACTTACCCCACGCCTTTACCCATTCCTGAATCTGCTCGCGTGAATATGTGGCGAACAGCCAGCGCAATTCAGCACGTGTGCCAAAGCGCAAGGCGCGCTCGATGATCGTAGCCGAATCGCTTTGCGGATTCAGGCTCGCAAAATCGTATTCCTGAAAGAACGGGGCAAGGGTGGCAGGTATGGTCTGCATGTTTTTTCTCCTTCCCCTTTCAGGGGAAAGGTCGGGATTGGGGTTATTCCGCCAACTACATACTCAAAATCACCTCGCGCTTCTCTTCATTGGTCTCGGGATGGGGACGAAATACTGGCTGATCCGCCGCGCCTCGATGATCTCATCCGTGATGCCATCCTCCGTAAACTTGAAGTGGCGTTTCGGCTCTTCAAAGGGCGAATTCAGGACGGGATTTTCTATTACTACCTGTTGCATATTTCCCGGGCTCTGCTACCCTTCCGATGGCAGCTGGTTTTCCCAAGCATACCCGAAAAATTCCGCCATGAGCAGTAAAATTGCCTTTCAAGGCGCAGGTCTCGGAGTTTCACCAAGAAACTTTGGAATTAAACCAACAAACTTTCGAATTAAGCCAACAAACGCTCGAATTAAAGCAAGAGACGTGGGGATGGGAATCCGCTTCCGGCAGGGTGGATTATATTTGACTATCCGCAGTTTGCATTGGGCGGCTGCACTCTCCAGTTATGGACCTCGTACGTCCATCGCGTCGTCGAAAAGGTCCACACACTGCACTTGGAACCGGAGCAAGCTGCGGACCGGCCGTCGCCGTTGATCCCCGCACAGACTTAATGACAATTCTCACTTGCCGGCATGGATTTCTTGACATGCATGCCAACCCGTTATAAACTCGTTGTGCTTGAGTTATACCTTACACGGTGACAAATTGCGTTTTTTGAAAGAGTTGGAAGCGCAAGATGAGCAAAGAATCGAGTTCAGATTTATGTCTGGTCATGGTTTCGTCCAAGCAAGTAGAGATAGCGGAT
>Ga0194126_10005814_pt1 | contig 17962 bp, 14 predicted proteins | sample TA2KigC150mmetaG_FD_148641 | JGI IMG/M metagenome (GOLD analysis project Ga0194126, IMG submission 148641) | Freshwater microbial communities from Lake Tanganyika, Tanzania - TA2015035 Kigoma Deep Cast 150m | ecosystem: Environmental > Aquatic > Freshwater > Lake | place: Tanzania: Lake... | reverse complement strand
TTAAAGCGTATGGTTCCATGAAGCCGTCCTCCTCGTCCAAGCCTATGACTTTCCAGGAAGCTCAAGAGCAATGTGCCGCATGGAGATCGCAGGGCCTTTCGGTGGTTTTCACCAACGGCTGCTTCGACTTGCTTCATCCTGGTCACTTGGCGGTCTTGCACGAGGCGGCGATGCAGGGGGATCGCTTGGTGGTTGCCCTCAATTCCGATCTTTCGGTCACCAGACTCAAAGGCCCGGCCCGCCCGGTTCAACGGGAAGAGGCGAGAGCAGCAGTTTTGGCTGCGCTGCAGGTGGTGGATGCGGTGGTGATTTTTGGGGAAGACGATCCGGCCCTACTGATCGAAGCCTTGCAACCCGATGTCTTGGTCAAAGGGGGTGATTATACCTTGGAGCAAGTGGTGGGGGCGGAAACGGTTATGGCCAATGGCGGAAGGGTTCATCTGGTGCCTACGCTTCTTGGCCATTCGACTACCGCTTTGATTGAACAATCCAATCGTAGGTAATGGGTTGGTTCGGAATCGCTAGGTTCATTTTGCGTCAACGAGTTCCGCTCTTGGCGGTAGTGCTTACGTTGACGGTTTTCATGGCCTACCAAGCCTCGGATATCCGCTTGTCATACTACGGGAATCGTTTGATTCCCGAATCGGATCCCGACTTTATCACCTACCAAGACTTTCGAGAAAAGTTTGGGGTCGATGGCAATGTGTTGGCGGTCGGGCTGCAGTCGCGCAGGTTGACCGATCCTTCCTTGATGCAACAATGGGTCAAACTCTCGGAACGTATTCGTGATATTCCAGGAGTAGTTCGTTGTTATACGGTCGCAGATTTGCCGATTTTATTGCGCAACGATTCGACACGTTCCTTTGAATTCAAGCGACGCTTCCAAGATGGCGCATGGTTCCAGGGGGTTGCTCCATTTGGGAAAACCTATGAGCGTTTGTTGATCAATCCGGAAGCCTCAACGACCCTGATGGCTGTTGCCCTGGATCCCGTAGCCTTGAACGATGCAAGGCGTTTGCGCATTGTGGCAGAGGTAGAAGATTTGGCTCATGCCTTTGCGGTTTCCACCGAATCCTCCGTTTATTTCTCGGGCTTACCCTATATCCGTACGGTGATGGCCACTACCATCAAGGACGAATTGATTCTCTTCTTGATGGCCTCCATTTTGGTGACATCGTTGATGCTCTTCCTTTTTTTCCGTTCACTACAGGCGGTATTCTTGTCGCTTATCTTGGTGGCGATTGGCTCGGTATGGGCCTTGGGGCTGATGAGCTTTTTGGGGTATCAAATCACGTTGGTATCGGGGTTGATCCCGGCATTGATGGTGGTCATCGGAGTACCCAACGGGGTTTATTTGGTCAACAAATACCACCATGAATTCCGAAAGCATGGGAACAAAATCAAGGCCTTGACCCGGATCATTGAAAGAATCGGAGTTGCTACCTTGATTACCAATGCGACGACTTCGGTGGGGTTTTTGGTGTTCTATTTTACTGAAAGTTCGATGCTTCAAGAGTTTGGCTTGATTACCGGGGTCTCGGTCTTGCTGATGTTTGTGATCAGTATTGTGATGATTCCGGCGCTCTTGAGCTTCTTGCCGGAGCCCGGTTTTGGGCAAATTAAACATCTTGAAAATCAGCGTATTCGTCGATGGCTTGAGCGGCTTGCCCGATGGATAGAATTCCATCGCCGCAAAGTATGGTGGTCAGCCGTCTTGTTGTTTGTTGTATCAGCTGTTGGTATGTTTCAGCTTCGTTCCAATAGCTATGTGGTGGATGACCTACCGCATGACGATAATGTATACACGGATTTGCGTTTTTTGGAAAAGCGCTTTGGTGGGGTGATGCCGATGGACGTGGTCATCGATGCAGGTCGGCGCAATTTGGCCCAATCTCCTTCAACCTTGCAACTTGCTGACGAGGTGCAGCATTTGTTTGCGGAACAACCGATTTTTGGACCACCCATGTCGCTGGTGGAATTGATCAAGGCGGCAAACGAAGCGTATTTCATGGGCGATAGAGCGCATTATCAATTGCCCAATGCTCAGGAACGGGCCTTTGTCTTGCCCTACCTTCTGCGAAGTAAGGGGGATTCCGGAACCGTGATGACCAGCAGACTCATGGACTCGACCAAGCGTTACTTGAGAATTTCATACAGCATGGCGGACGTGGGCACCGATTCTTTGCGTACCGTGATGGCGACTCTTCAAAAAGGGGTGGACTCCTTGAATCAGGGGGGTAAAGCCAAAGTCATCTTCACGGGGAATGCCCTGATTTTTCTCAAAGGCAACCAATACCTTGTTCGGTCCTTGGCAGGTTCGATTGGTTTGGCCGTTGTGTTGATTGCTTTGATGATGGGGATTACCTACCGAACTTGGAAAGCTGTTGTTTGGGCTTTATTGCCTAATCTACTCCCATTGATGTTCACGGCTGGTATCATGGGGTGGATAGGGATCTCCATCAAGCCCAGTACCGTGTTGATATTCAGTATTGTGTTGGGCATTGCTGTGGACGACTGCATCCATTATTTGGCGCGCTACTTCCAGGAGGTGCGGCGTCATCAGCGTTCGACCATGGAACATTTGCGTGTTTGCACCTTGGAAACCGGGGGGTCCATGATTTACACCTCCATTATTTTGTTTTTTGGGTTCATCATCTTTGCCTTTTCCGATTTCGGGGGGACCCAAGCCTTGGGGTTGATGTCAGCAATCACCCTGCTGCTGGCCATGGTCGCTAATTTGGTTTTGTTGCCGACCCTTATTTTGGCCATGGAGGGGTGGGGTTCATCGCGTAGGAAATCAGCCTCCAAGTCCTAGAATTTTTCCTATTTTTGGGGAGCGATGGAGAAAAGATACAGGGAACATGCCAAGGCCGATTGGACGTCCTTTCAAGCCGAGGTAACCGCATTTTGGGAAACCCACCAAGTTTTTGAACAGGCGGTGGCGGAGGACGGTCGGCCATCCAAAGTCTTTTACGAGGGCCCTCCTTCGGCCAACGGTATCCCCGGTATTCATCATGTCATGGCAAGGGCCATCAAGGATTTGTTGTGCCGGTATTGGACCATGCAAGGTTACCGGGTTGATCGCAAAAGCGGTTGGGACACCCATGGCCTGCCTGTGGAATTGCAGGTGGAGAAGAAATTGGGCATCCGCAGGGAGGATATCGGCCAGACCGTTTCCATCGAGGACTTTAACCGGCATTGCCGGGAAGATGTCATGCAGTTCACCGGAAAATGGGAGGAATTGACGCGGTTGATGGGGTATTGGATCGATCTTGATCGCCCTTATGTGACCTATCACAACGAATACATCGAATCCGTGTGGAATTTGTTGCAGAAATTGTACAATAAAGGATTGCTATACAAAGGATTTACGATTCAGCCCTATTCCCCTGCGGCAGGAACTGGGTTGAGCTCGCACGAGCTTAACCAGCCTGGCACGTACCGGCAGGTGAAGGATTTATCCATGGTGGCTCAATTTCGCCTTGAGAAGGATTCTGCCCAACAGGTGCTTGGCATGATGGCTGAATCCGGGGACACGGCCTCTGCTGATCCGGCTAAGGTGAGCATGCTTGGATTGCCCGTTTTTGCATTGGCATGGACCACCACCCCTTGGACTTTACCCTCCAACACCGGTCTTGCGGTAGGTTCTAATATTATCTACGCAGTAGTTCGCTGCGCAAACCCCTACACGTCCACGGATCAGTTGGTGATCTTGGCCCAGGATCGTGTAACATCGTATTTTTCCAGTAGCGAGGCTTCCAGTGATGCCCAGGCCCAATTGGGCTCTCACATCTTGGGGCATGTCCAAGGTTTTGCCCTTCAAGGACTTCGTTACGAGGCTCTCCTGCCGTATGCTAGGCCAGAGGATGGTGATCCCTACCGGATTGTGGTGGGTGATTTCGTGAGTACCGAGGACGGTACCGGGATTGTTCATTTGGCGCCCAGCTTCGGGGCAGATGATTTCAGGGTGGGAAAACAGAACAACCTGGGCAATCTTACCCTGGTGGATCGTTCTGGTCGCTTCACCGCCGAAGTCCTTGACGCAGAATTTCCCTTGCAAGGTTACCCGGTCAAGGAAGCTTTCTTGACGGATGACGAGAAATCCCAATGGTTGGAAATTCAGCGGGAACGCTTGTCCGCCATGATCAGCGACCAACGAAAACTGTTGAGTGCGGATGAATTGATCGCTCTCAAATTGAAGAGGGAGGGCTTAGCCTTCCGCATTGAGAAATACGAGCACTCCTATCCCCATTGTTGGCGAACGGATAAACCAATTTTGTATTATCCCTTGGATTCGTGGTTTGTGAAAACCACTGCCGTCAAGGATAGAATGATTGCCTTGAACCGTGAAATTCAATGGAAGCCGGAGAGTACCGGATCCGGTCGCTTTGGCAATTGGTTGGAGAATTTGGTGGATTGGAATTTGTCACGTTCGCGTTATTGGGGTACGCCTTTGCCGATTTGGAGTACCGATGACGGTTTGGAAACACGTTGCATAGGGTCCATCGAGGAACTTCGTGAAGCGATTCAAGAGGCCAAGGTCGCCGGGATTGCCAATCCGGATTCCTTTCATGATTTGCACAGGCCGGAGGTGGATCGATTGGTCTTGAAATCTTCCACCGGAAAGCCTATGCGTCGAGAAACGGATTTGGTGGATGTTTGGTTTGATTCCGGGGCAATGCCCTATGCCCAAAACCATTTCATGTTTGGCAAGGACGACCAAGGTAACGCATCTTGCCCCACCAATTTTCCAGCAGATTTTATCGCCGAAGGAGTGGATCAAACCCGAGGGTGGTTCTTCACCCTGCATGCCATTGCGGTCATGCTGTTCGACAGTGTTGCGTTTAAATCGGTAATATCCAACGGTTTGGTCCTTGATAAGGACGGCAACAAAATGTCCAAGCGATTGGGAAATACGGTGGATCCTTACCTAATGTTAGGAAAATATGGAGCGGATGCCTTGCGATGGTACATGATCAGCAATGCCCCGCCTTGGGATAATCTGAAATTTGACACCAAAGGGGTAGAGGAAGTACAAAGGAAGTTCTTTGGCACCCTGTATAACACCTATCAATTCTGGGCTTTGTATGCCAACCTTGATGGTTTTACAGCAGTTCTCCCCGAGGGCAAGGGTTCGGCAATGGGCTCCGCCAGCCCATTGGTTACCGCCTCACTGACGGAGATGGATCGTTGGATCCTCTCGGTATTGCATTCCCTGATTCAAGAAGTGGACAATGCCTACGCCGAAATGGAGCCAACCCGTGCGGCCCGGGCGATCCAGGACTTTACGGATATGCACTTGAGCAATTGGTATGTTCGCCTAAGTCGCAGGCGCTTCTGGAAAGATGGCTTGAGCCAAGACAAGGCCGCGGCTTTTCAAACCCTGCATCAATGTTTGCTGACGGTGGCTCATCTGATGGCTCCGCTAGCTCCATTTTATGCCGAGGTCTTGTACAGCGATTTGTTAGGCTTGGGATCTTCCAAGGCAGCAGTCCCGTCCAAGGCGGAGCCGGGTTCATGGCCTTGTTCCGTGCATTTGTCTCGTATGCCCCAACCAGCGATCGATCTGATTTCGGTGGACTTGGAGGGGAGAATGGAATGGACGCAAGCGGTGTGTTCTTTGGCCCTTTCGTTGCGCAAAAAAGCCGGCATCCGAGTCAGGCAACCGCTGTCCCGCTTGGGTTTGATCTTGCCCTCTGGATTTACGGAGGAAAGCTTAAGCAGCATGCTCGATTTGATTCGTTCGGAAGTTAACATCAAGTCGGTGGTCTGGGCTGGAGGGGATTCATTCCGCATCCAGCGCAAAGTGAGACCAAATTTCCGTCGTCTCGGCCCGAAGTATCCCACGGTGATTCAGCAATTGGGTCCTGCCCTGCAAGCCATACCTTCGGAACAGGTGGAGGAATTTCTTAACAATGGATTCCTTGAACTGGAACTTGACGGCGTACACGTCCGATTGGAGACCGAAGATTTGGATGTGCTTACCCAAGACATCAAGGGATGGCAGGTAGCCAGCGAAGGTGCCATCACGGTGGCGTTGGATACGGCTCTCACTCCGGATTTGGAGAGGGAGGGTCTGGCTCGCGAATTGGTGAACCGTGTGCAGAAGCAACGCAAGGACATGGGTTTGGACCTCACCGATCGTATTGTGCTGCACTGGGAAACCTTGCCTGGAATGAGGGAGGTGGTGGAAGAATTTGGCGCTTATATCGCGGGTGAAGTACTGGCCGATCGCCTCCAACCCTTGGTTCAAACCCGCGAAACGGCGATTCAGGTGGATTTGGAAGGCTTGATTCTGCAAATAGATGTGGAAAAAGTGGAAAAATAGGGGCCGGGTATTATTTCTGAAATCACCTTTCTTCCCTAGCTTCCGTGATTATTTTTGCCATCCCTCAGACAGGTCCTTGGATTATTTTATAATTTGAACACGATGGAGAATCCCAACAAAACCCGGTACAGCGACGAAGAGTTGAACGACTTCCGCTCGCTTATTTTAGAAAAATTAGAAACGGCGCGTGCAGAATTCCGTTACCACCAAGAGCAACTGATGCACGTCAACGAAAACGGGACCGACGATACTTCCAATTCCTATGTTACTCTGGAAGAGGGATCGTTGACCTTGGAGAAGGAACAGCATTCTCAGCAGGCCTCCCGTCAGCGTAAATTCATCGATCACCTAGAGAACGCCTTAATTCGTATCGAAAACAAAACCTACGGTATTTGTCGCGAAACCGGAAAGCTCATTCAGAAGGAACGCTTGATGGCGGTGCCTCACGCCACCTTGTCTATGGAGGCTAAACTCAAGCAATAGGGGCGTGAACCGCATGAAGCTTGCGGCTTGGGTGGCCTTGGCTTTGTTGGTCGCAGATCAAGCTTCCAAATTGTGGGTACGCACCCAGATGTTTCCCGGCGAATCTTTCGAGGTTCTTGGAAGGTATTTTCAGATTTTTTTTATTGAGAATAACGGAATGGCCTTTGGTTTGGAATGGGGTGGTCGCTTCGGTAAATTGATGTTGACCTCATTCAGGTTGGTCGCTGTGGTGGGATTGGGTTACTATTTCCGACGTATGATCCAAAGCGGGCAAACAAGCCAAGCGGGTACGTTGGCTCTGGCCTTGATCTGGTCAGGGGCATGCGGTAACATTATCGATTCTTTGTTTTACGGACCCTTGTTCGGTTACGAGACTTTTATGCACGGGCGGGTCGTGGATATGCTTTACTTTCCTCTTTATCAAGGCTTTTTGCCGTCATGGCTGCCGATATGGGGTGGGGAATACTGGGTTTTCTTTCGTCCTGTTTTCAATTTGGCCGATGCAGCCATTTCGGTAGGCGTGGGGATGAGCATGTTGTTTTATAACCGCCTCTTTGTAACCTTACCGGTGGAAGAGCAACCGTTGTCTTGAATCAATGGATTTGAGAACTATCCATCCTTTTAATTACGAACAATGCGCTGTTTAATTTTTCGATTTCCAAGCTTCAGGCAAGGTCGGAGCCTTGCTGCCTTGCTGCTCTTGTTAACCCTAGGGGCCTGCAATTCACCCAAGAAATTAACAGGCAGAGGGGATGAATTGGCGATTGCGGGAATGTACGAAGAGGCTAGCATGCAATACATGCGGGCTTTGCGTTCCAAGCCAACCTACGTCGATGCCCGGGTGGGTTTGAAAAGAGCCGGTCAGAAGCATCTGGATGCTCTGCTTGTCAAGTTCGATAGGCTCCATGGGGAGCGGCAGCACTACGATGCAGTGTTTGCTTTTGTCAAAGCGGAGACCTTCTACAGGCAGGTCGAAATGCTGCGTGTGGATTTGGATTTTCCGGCCAGGTACCGGGCGGATTACGAATCGGACAAGGCGATTTATCTGGAAGAGGCTTACAACAAAGCCGCCAGGTTAATGGACCAAGGCCAGTTTACCGAGGCTCAAGCCGTATTGTCGGATATGAAACGGGTGGATCCCAATTATAAGGATGCCGCTCAGATGGAGAGGGAAGCCAGGGTGATCCCAATCTACGAAGACGGCATGGCTATGTTTGATAGGCAACGGTATCGGGCCGCTCATCAGCGCTTCAAGGATGCGGAGGCCATTCTTCCGGGCTATCGTAATCTGGATTCCATGATGGTGGCCTGCGAGAATCTGCTCACCTTGAAGGTCGCCATTCTGCCCTTCGACGGAAGCTCAGGTTTTGCTTTTATGCTCAACCCGCACACCTTTCTCCGTTCGTCGTTGACGATGGAGCGCAATCGTTTTCTTCAACTGGTGGATGAGAACGCTATTGCCAATGCCCTGCAACAACAAAGCAATTTGTTATACGGAGGTAACAAGGTCATCCTGGAAATTGCCCGCAACTTGGGGGCCAATACCGTGATTGGAGGCAAAGTTCTAGAATTGCAGGTGGTTCCCCCGGAATTGCGTTCCGAAATTAAGCGAGGTTGGGAGGCCTACACGGCCGAAGTCACTAATCCGACCACTCAACAGAAAACTACCGAAACCCGTTACCAGAAAGTGGAATACAGCGAGTGGAGCGGTCGCTCCCTGGTCCGAATGAAAGTACAATGCCAAATGGTGAATGCCCTCAACGAGCAAGTGTATTTCTCGGATATTTTTCAGGTGGAGACCGGTGACGAGGTTCGTTATGTCATGTATGACGGTGACAAGTCCAGGCTCTACGCCGGGGTTTGGGCAGACCGTAACCGGGATGATGCGACGGACAAGGTATTCAAGGAAAGGGATCAGCGCAGGGATATGGAAAGGCTACTGAATGGGCGCAGAGAATTTGCGCCGGTATCAGGGATGATGGGCGAATTGCAAACCGCTATGTCGCTGCGCCTGCGGGATGCGGTACTCTTCGCAGAGCGTAACCGGCCTTAGCGGACCAGGTGGAGCAAGCCTGAGCGCAGACCGCTCTTCCCTGCGGCGTCCACGTAGCTCAGGAGGTAGGTGTAGGTTCCCGAAGGAGCTTGCCCTCCGCCTCCGGTCCCGTCCCATCCAAAATTCGGATCCTGAGATTCAAAGACGACCTGACCGTATCGATCAAAGACCTTGACATCCACCTTCACAATGTTATAGGCCAACATGCTGAACTTCCTGTTTTCGGGTCGCGTCGGATCATCGGGAATGAAGGCGTCCGGTAAATACAAATAGGCGTTGCATTCATCGTGAACGCGGATGCGCAAAACCGCGGTATCGGAACAGCCGAATTCATTGGTCACCCTGTAGCGAATCTCATAATCTCGCTTGGCGTTGGGTTCAAAGGAATTTCCTCGTACCCCATCCCCCCAATAGATGCCGCCCGCAGGTTGCCCTTGATCCAAAGTGATTGGGCCATCGTCCAAACAATGCTCCAAAGGACCGGGCAAAGTCGCATCGGGAACAGGGCGCACCGTGAGCTGCAATTCCAGCAAGGAGTCGCATCCCGCGGGGCCTGGAATAACCCGTGTATACGTTCCGGATTGGCTGTATAACATTCCTCTCCATCGGTACGGCCCGCAGTTGTTGATTTGTTCCGAAGCCGCATAGCTGCTTCCTACCGTTAACTGCAAGCGAACGATGCTATCGCAACCTTGCAAGCTGACCAAGGTATCACGGTAAGAGCCGGATTGTCGAATCCATCGCCCATCAAAATAAAAGGAATCGCAAACCGTGCGTTGAATTTGTTGGTTGTACAGAGTGTTAATTGTCAATTGAATACGGCTTAGGCTATCGCAACCCCAGCGATTGCGCAGGGAATCGGTGTACAGGCCGGATACCGTGACATTTCGCCCGTTAAGGCGATAGTAACCGCATGCCTGTACCGGAACAGCGGTGAGGTTGAAGGTGTCTTTGGGATAGACCGTGAGGTAAAGGGTGACGGTGGAGTCGCAAAGCCTGGTGGTGCTGTAACGAATGATGTAGATCCCCGTGGTATCGTAGCGACGATTCCCAATAAACACTGCTTCTCCCCTGCAGAGGGTATCGTAGAGATCGCGGTTGGAACTCAAACCGTAATCCGAAAAATAGGCATAGCGAATGGCATTGTTCGAGGTTTGTGGGTCCCCTTCAGGGGAGCCGGCAATAATCCCTGCATGAAAATTAAATTGGCTGTTGAGCAAACTCATGGTCCCCGAAGCAGGGAGCAGGGGGCCGATATTTTTGCGTGCGACCCACCATTGATTGCCCGGGAGGGGAGCGAAATCTGCCGCAGTCAAAAAGCTTGTATTGCCGTTCAGGGTGAACAAGCCTTGCCCGCCGTTTTCGACAATGGCCAGCAAGAACAGGGAATCGCCTGCATGGCGATGGAAGAGGGCTTGGCGGGATCCGGTGCAATTGATGCGGGGAAGCAGAGCGCCTCCAATTTCGCAACCCATACCTGTAACATGGAATACATAAACAGGCTTGGTGGTTTCAATGGTTTCGGATGGGTTATTTACATTGAGTAAATAGGTTTCTCCTGCGGAACTGAAGGTGTGCAGGGTCAGACCGTTGATCCGTAGCGCCGTTCCCGTGTCCGTTGAGGTGACGTAGTAACGGTCGGGCATGGAGCCAGGACCGTTGCTTAGGATGCCCCGACCGACGATATAGTCTTGGCCAACGGATTGGACCGGCACCAATTGGTCGCCAATCATATCGCGGCATGTGCCGTAAGCGGGATCGTACACCGCATCATCCGAATAGGTCACCGCGATGGGCTTATCGGAAACGATGCGGGATCCGGTAACTTTCTGAAGGCCACCAACCCCGGAGGCCACATAGGCCAGGGTTTGACCCCGCATCAACAGGCGTTGGAAGGGGACATTTGCAGGATGCCCAATCAAAGGATTGCGTGGGGTCACGGTCACCAAGGTGCTGTCTTGGGTGGCAACCACATCGAAGCGGCTCTTGGCGTTGCCTGGTGCAAGAGTCGTGTCGTTAACCCATGCGCCTAGCGCAAACGGGGTGCCTTGGCCACCTACGAAGAAGCGCGTGCCCAATGCGGTTTTGCCTTTGAGAGTAAAAGATGCGGCATTGAGGGGGGATTTGATTTCGTAGAGGACACCTACCGGATGGTTGGAGCGAATGCGGAGACCAAAAGGTTGAACAATGTTGGGGGGTTGATTCTCGAGTTGGCCCAAACGCGATGTCAAATCATGGACCAGGACCGAATTGGGCGGGACTGTGAGGGTGATGGCCGGAAAATTGGTGCTGTTGGCCGGTTGGTCCACCACGACTTGCGCCCCTGCCGGTCCTGCGCTTAAATGCAGTGCTACCGGGGATTCCCCTAGGCCCACCACAGCATCCGGGGCTACGAACCAGAACAAGGTGTCGGTTTGTCCGAAAGCGATATTTCCTTGGTACATTAAGAGGAACAAGGAACAAAGGCCCAGCATCCTGGAGGAATATGATTTTAGGGAAATCATCGTTACGGGGTATAGGGATAAGGACAACCGTGCAGATTAGTCTTCGGAATGCGTACATAATCACTGAATTCCAAATCGCGCAGGGCTTCGGCAAGATCGGCTCTCATGGGGCTTGCAGGGTTTTCGGCGTCAGCGTCCACGGCGCCGCTGTAACATATTTTCCATATGGAGCGGTGTTTCGTGGAACAGCGGCTCTTGGGACGAGGAGCTGCAGATTTTTTGATGACCACGATATGCGGGATTTTGCGGATTCCGTAGGCAGCGAAGGTTTCACCGCGAAAGTCTTGAGCAAAGACTGCCTCGGCATGAGGTAGCATGGAAGGGTTCAGGGAATGCGGAAATATCCACAGGGCTTGACCCTGCAATCGTTGCCACATGGGCTGAAGGGCCTTGATCTTGGGTTGGTACAAATGATGCGCCGGGCAAGCGTAATGACTGAAAACCAAAACCAGGACTTGGGCATCCTTGAATTGATTGAGGCGAAGGTTCTGGTCAAGGTGATCCTTAAGCAGGAAATTCGGGGCCTGTTCCCCCCATTGATGGGCCGGCAATTGCCCGAAGGCTGCCGAGCAAAGCGCGGTTAAGGCAAGCATCCACCACCATTTGGCGACCGATAGGACTGGTATTGAACCACCCCTTAGGGTTGGACCGCTACTCTCACGGGGGTTCTTGTCAACAAGGAAGGCCATTTCAAGGAATGTCGCTGAACGTACGGAATAGGGTAGCCTCAAATTTATCTTTGAGAATGCTCACGCAGACCCGTTCGACCGAGAATTATCTCAAGGCAATTTACAGGCTTTCGGGTCTGGATTTTGGAGGTCTGCGCGATGGGGAATTACCGTATTCGGTGGGGACCAACGACTTGGCGGTCGAGCTTCAGACCAAGGCTTCTTCGGTCACGGATATGTTATTGAAACTGGCCGAGAGGGGCCATGTGGATTATGTGCCTTACCAAGGGGCGGTGCTTACTCCTTCGGGGATCTATTTGGCTTACCAGGTGGTGCGCAGGCATCGGCTTTGGGAATATTTCTTGGCGCATCGCCTGGGCTTCTCTGCGAATGAAATTCATGATTTGGCCGAAGAAATGGAACATGTGCGCTCGCTTGCGCTCACCGACCGCCTTGCAGAATTTCTGGGACAGCCTAAATGGGATCCGCACGGTGACCCAATTCCTGCAGCGGATGGTCAAATGCCCGCCATGAAGCGAGAGTCCCTCTGGGATGCCATGGAAAGGGTATCCCACCAAGGGGGGGCTACGGTGGTCAAATTCAACCTCTGCGGTTTGGGTTCTCGTGATCCGGAATTAATCAAGGGTCTGCAAAGCCTGGGCATGAGAATAGGGGCTTCATTGCAATGGACGGTTCAGGAACAGGCCTCGGAAGGGCAGGCTGTTCTGCTCTTATCCAGCATCAAGCAGGTGGTGTTGCCCTTGGCATGGGCCAAACTCCTTTGGGTATTCCAAAAACATCCATTCCATGAAGACAGCGCTCTTTAAGCCTGGAGACCGCCTCGAGACCACCTTTGTGGTGGAACCCAAGGATTGGGCTTCCTTCCATGGCGAAACGGTTCATGAGGTTTGTTCGACCTATGCCTTGGCCAGGGAAGCGGAATGGGCCTGCCGTCAATTTGTATTGAAGATGAGGGAAGACCACGAAGAGGGCATAGGCCATGGGCTCAGCATCCATCACAAGTCCCCTGCCTTGACCGGTCAAATCGTGGAGATGCAGGCGACCTTGCTGGCCGTGGACGGGATGAAGGTGGATTGCACATGGGAGGCCAAGGTCGGTGATCGACTCGTCGCCTCCGGCACTTGCGCTCAAACAGTTTGGCATCGAGAAAAGATCGACAGGCATTGGAAATCTTATGTGACCAATCCATGAGCCGCGCATCAAAAAGTTCTCCAACGGTTCCGGAGATTGTGAACCGCAAGGCCAATTTTGAATACGAGATCTTGCAGAAATTCGAGGCGGGGATGGTATTGACAGGCTCTGAAATCAAGAGTCTTCGGGATGGCAAAGCCACCATGGGGGACGCTTACGCCTGTTTTGATCAGGATAGGCTAGTGCTTCGTCACATGAACATCGCCTTGTTCACTCAGGCTTCTTACCTCAACCACGAACCGTTGCGGGATCGTTTGCTCTTGTTGAATAAATCCGAACTCCGTAAAATCCGACATCGAATCACCGAAAAGGGACTTTCGCTAGTGCCTTTGAGGTTGTATTTCAGCGAGAGAGGTTTTGCCAAGGTGGAAATTGCTTTGGCAAGGGGTCGCAAATCCCATGATAAACGCCAGGCCCTCAAAGAGAAAGACTTGGATCGCGATCAGCTGCGCGATATTTAATCCATGCCCGGAGGATTGGATCCATCAGGATCTAAACCGACCAGCCGCCCTCCCCGGTAAGCGGCACAAATCGAAATCCCGGAAATGCCTCTTGGCGCCATTCCGTGGAAGAAATTTTGGTAAGCTTGAGCATGGTTTGTTCGGATAATTCACCCACCGGGATGACCAAATGACCTCCGGTTCGGACTTGGTTTTGGAGGGCTTCGGGAATATGGGGCGATGCAGCAGTCACCAAGATTCGATCAAAAGGTGCATACGAGGGAAGGCCCAGGCTACCATCCCCGACAAACAATTTGGCTCTGCATTTCAAGTGTTTTAACAATAGTTGACTCGAGCGATGAAGGGCCTTGATGGTTTCAACACTGAATACCCTAGCCCCCATTTGGTCCAGAATGCAGGCCTGGTAACCTGAGCCTGTACCTATTTCAAGGATTTTCATGTGGGGCTCCACCGCAAGCAATTCGCTTTGAAAGGCGACCGTGTAGGGTTGGGAGATGGTTTGGCCTTCTCCGATGGGCATGGCTTTGTCCTGGTAAGCCAGCTCCGCCAAGGCCTGGTCCAAGAAAAAATGTCGGGGGACTTCCATGATCGCTTTCAACACAGCCTGGTCACGAATCCCTTTAGAGCGTAACTCATCCACCAGTCGAAGGCGCAAGCCTTGGTGCTTGGGGAGATCAAGCAAGGAATGTGCAGTATGGGCTGGCATAAAGCCCTAAATTTAGAGCCCTGAGGCATTAAGTTTGTTGGGTGATGTCGTCAGAATTCCAGTATTCTTCCCATGCTCCTGTTCGTATTGCCCTGTTGGGCGCAGGGCATCTAGGTAAAATTCACTTGAAATGTTTGTTGGATTTGCCCCAACGATTTGACTTGGTGGGGGTTTATGATCCGGATCCCCAAGCCTTGGCCAAGGCGGTGGAGGTCTTTGGGGTTAATCCTTATGCAGACCTGGAGGATTTGATGTCGCGCGTGGATGCGGTGGATATCGTAGCTCCGACGTTGTCCCATTACGATTTGGGCCTTGCGGCCCTTCGCCAGATGAAGCACTTGTTTGTGGAAAAGCCTTTGGCCGAAAACACAAGCCAGGCCGCCGAATTGATTAAAGTTGCTCGGGAGGCTGGGGTCAAAGCCCAGGTTGGTCATGTGGAGCGCTTCAATCCCGTGTTCAGGAAGGCATCGGAATGGGGCCTTCAGCCCCGGTTTGTAGAGGCCCACCGTTTGGCTCCGTATAACCCAAGAGGCACCGATGTATCCATTGTTCTGGACTTGATGATTCACGATATCGACCTGGTTCTGGCCATGGTCAAATCAGAGATCCGAGATATCCGCGCAAGCGGTGTTTCCATTGTCTCGGCTACCCCGGATATTGCCAATGCTCGCATTGAGTTTCATAACGGTGCGGTGGCGAATCTTACGGCTAGCCGAATTTCCATGAAAAGCATGCGCAAAATGCGCTTGTTCCAAAGCAACGCCTACCTGTCCTTGGATTTCTTGGACAAGGAGCTCGCAATCATCGAACTCGAAGACCAGCCGGTCAACTCCAAAGCTTGGCAAGAAATTCAGCTTGGTCCGGATAAGCCCTCCAGGTACATTGCCTTTGAAAGACCTCAGTTGGAGCCCACCAATGCTATTCGGGATGAGCTGGATGCCTTTGGTCATTGCATCCAAAACAACCTCAGCGAGGCCGTTAGCATCGAAGAAGGCTACGAAGCTCTCAAGGTGGCCTATCAAATTCTGGATAGAATTCAAAGCCCTTGAGAGGAATGTCTAATGATTTAAGGAATAGCCCAAGGGGGCAAACCATCAAAGCGTCCACCATGACGCTTTGGATCCTCTGTCCCTTGATGGCCTTCGGGTTGGCAGGCTGCGGATGGTACAAGCCGGACCAAGGCGTTCCTTCTTACCTGTACGTTGACAGCATGATTCTTGAAACTAGTCCTGAGACCCAGGGCACCTTGTCGGCCAATATCAAAGATGTTTGGGTTTTCATTGACGGGGATTTGCAAGGTGCCTTTCCGTTGCCTGCGCGCATTCCCCTCTTGAGGGAAGGTCCGGTGAATCTGCAGTTAAGTGCGGGGGTTTTCTTGAACGGTATTTCGGCAACGCGGGCCATTTATCCCTTCTACAACCGATGGGATACTGTGCGTCCCCTCACAAGGGGACTAACCGATACGCTACGCCCTCGGGTAACTTACCGGAACACCGTCCGTTATCTCTGGCTAGAAAACTTTGATAATCTAGGATTTGGTATGCGTGCTCGGCTTGGTTCGGATACCGTGCTTTTACGTGATTCCAATTCGGACTCGGTTATGGAGGGCACATCCTGCCTGCGCATGGCGGTGGATCAAAGAGCGCCGTACCTCATTGCGGAAAGCATCGATCAAATTGCCTTAACCCCCGGGAAACCATGTTTTCTCGAAATTAATTATCGTAACAACATCCCGTTGCAGGTCGGCCTCCAAAGCCAAGTGGGTTCCGATATCAGCGACCCGTTGTGGATTGTGGAACTGGCCCCATCCATAGGGTGGAACAAGCAATACATCAATTTTACCCCCTATTTGGGAATGGTAAGCGGAGCTCGTTATCGCCTCATGTTGAGGCCTTTCCTTACTAGTTCAACCCAAGGCAACGGAGTCGTGCGGGTGGATAACCTCAAATGGTTGCAATGAAAAGGCGGCATATGGACCTGACAGTGCTGGTGGCGGGGGATTGGGTGGCCGCGGCAATGGCTTGGGCCTTATTTTTCTATTACCGAAAAATTTATGTGGTCAAGGACTGGTTTGGAGACCTCCATTACACCGATCTGGATATGCAATTGTTTACGGGATTGCTTACCCTACCATGGGGTTGGGTGTTGTTATACGGCTTGTCTGGTTCCTACCAAGATATTTACCGGAAATCCAGGCTTAATGAGACGGGTCGCCTATTGTTCTCGGTGATGGTGGGTGGGGTTATTTTGTTTTTTGCGGTCATTCTAGATGATTATGTTCGGGATTACCGGTTTTATTTACGCAGTCTGTTGGTGTGGACCTTGTTACATACCGCAATCACTTGGCTGATTCGAATGATCGTACTCAGCGGTATTTCAGCTCGGATGAAGGCAGGTTTGATTCGCTTTCAAACCTTGTTGGTTGGGGCTGGATCCGAGGCCGCTCGAATTTATAAGGAGATGAATGCCCCTGGTCTTCCCCCGGCAAACGAGTTTGTAGGCTTTGTGTACCTCAACGGCCACAGGCCCGATCGGTTGGAGGCTAAGAATTTACCTACTTTATCGAATTTGGGGGAGGTGGAATCCATTAGCGATATCATTCATCGGTACGAAATCGAAGAAGTTATCTTGGCCATCGAACCCGAGGATCGGGATAAATTACCGACCACACTGCAAGGCCTGCGTTCTGAAGGAGTGATCGTGAAGATGGTTCCCTCCATGTATGATTTGTTGTTGGGGAAAGTGAAAATGCAACAAATTCTCGGGGCTTTGCTGATCGAAGTTCGAACCGAGGTTATGCCCGCCTGGCAGCAATTGATCAAAGCAATCTTGGACAAATTTGTGGCGATGGTGGCCTTGATCGTTTTGTTTCCGCTCATGATGTTTTGCATGCTTAGGGTTCGTTTGGACTCGCCGGGACCGGTTTTGTACCGTCAACAAAGGGTGGGGCTCAAAGGGAAACCGTTCAAGATCCTTAAATTCCGTTCCATGACCGAGCACGCGGAGTTTGACGGGCCTCAACTTTCATCCCTAAACGATCCTCGGATTACACCATGGGGTAAAGTGATGCGCAAATGGCGCTTGGATGAATTGCCTCAATTTTGGAATGTACTCATCGGGGAAATGTCCCTGGTAGGCCCTAGGCCTGAACGCAAATTCTACATTGACCAAATTGTTAGTAGGGCTCCCCATTATCGCCATCTCTTGAGAATTCGTCCAGGGTTGACCTCTTGGGGGCAGGTCCGTTACGGTTATGCCGAAAATGTGGAACAGATGATCGAAAGGCTGCAATACGATATCCTGTACGTGGAGAATCGATCCCTTCTGGTGGATTTTAAAATTCTTATTTATACGCTTTTGATTATCCTCAAGGGCGAAGGAAAATAAACGGCATTGCGATTACTCTTTTTAATTTTGGCTCCATGGTCCCTGTTCGATTCCCAAGGAGTGTCCCCATGAAGTCTGCGATTTCGTGCCAAGCCTTCTGGGTTGTACTGGTAGGAGTTTGGCTTGGTCTTGGGCAGCAGGCAGAGGCCACCCGCATTTT
>Ga0194126_10005812_pt1 | contig 17969 bp, 13 predicted proteins | sample TA2KigC150mmetaG_FD_148641 | JGI IMG/M metagenome (GOLD analysis project Ga0194126, IMG submission 148641) | Freshwater microbial communities from Lake Tanganyika, Tanzania - TA2015035 Kigoma Deep Cast 150m | ecosystem: Environmental > Aquatic > Freshwater > Lake | place: Tanzania: Lake... | reverse complement strand
ACCTTTACGTTTCAGTTCAGGACCTCCTTTTTCCCACCATTCCATATAGGGTTTCCAACCCATAGTATTAATATTATTCATAATATCCTGTATTGTTACTTTATTAGGATCTATACCAAATTTTTTATTAAAAGCAGTACCATAACTAACACCACCGGGTATCTTTCCAGCATACTGAGATCTATTATGCATCTTGGTAGCTATTGCATACTTTTGTATGGGACTTAGTTCACTATCATCATCTACAAAGAAGGAAGGATCAAACTGTGAATAAGCACTATCAAACACACGTCTTGCATTCCTATCCATTTTATCACCATAAACATTATAATAAGGATCAAGATACTTCTTCCTTTCAGCAGCATGTTGAGCAGCTATTAATCTATTTTCATAAGCTGCTTCTCTATCAAGTATTTTGTTTAATTTTGAATTTCTCCTTGAAGACTCTTCATCAGCTGCACACGCTTGCTTAGTTATATCACATTTACCTCTTGGTGGTTGTACTTCACCTCTTATTTGATAGGTTGGTAGCTCACCACCATCTTGTAGGTATCCTGTAGCTGTAGCATAATCATCACCCTCTTGATATGTAGCTCCTCTTACACCCCCTACAAAAGATTTAAGAGCAGACTTGCTAGGGAAATACATAGTTTTTTGCTCATTGTATTTGCCTGTAGGATAGGTGAAGCTGAATTTAGTTGGTGTGTCTGGATTGTATTCAAATAGCTTGGGAGCTGTAAACTGTCCAGGAGTTGGTAAATCATAACTCAAGTCTACTGCTTCTCTAGGAATAGGAACATACTTTCCACGTCTTGGTGTTTCAATGATAGGAAAAGGTCCAAATACCTTTCTTGTTGTTTTTGAAGTTTGATTCTGACTAATAGTCTTAGGTTTGAAATCTAGTCCTTCTTGGTAGTATTTCATATTAATATTATTTTGTACTATAGGAACATACCTATAAAACTCACCAGAGCTATCTATAAAATACTTGCTTCTGAAGTCTGCACCTTCAGGACTGTAATACCATGCAAGTTCTTTCCCCAGTGTAGGATGTCCTTTTGCCTTTAGAAACTGTCCAGTTTGGTTATCCACTGTGGGTAGGTGTCCTGTTTTATCAGGAGTGTACCCAAGCTCCCAAGCTCTCTTGAGATTGTAGTCAGGGGTCTCTTTTAGGTCGTATTTCTTCTTCCACTGATCATAGGATAGCTTCTCTGGAATAAGTCGTTTAACTTCTCCTCTTGTTTGATATTTAGTTAGTCCTCCGTGCTGACCACCATTCTTCTTTTGTTCTATTGCTCCTGCTCCTATTATAGCTGCTGGAGGAGTAATCATACCTCCTATGGAAAAAGCTTTAATTTCACCTTTCATACCTTTAAATCCTTCAGGTATATCAAACTCATACCATGTATTACCTTTACTATCTGTAACTATTTTAGGTTCTACACCAAAGAGCTTCTTAATATTTTTAGGTTGTTCTGCATATTTTTTAAGGATGGTTTGGTGTTGTGGAGAATAACCTAAATCTGTAGGTAATCCCATCTCATCCATTCCAGTTGCTGTATTTTTAGAATACCCTTGCACCTTAGCAGCAGTTTCAGAAGTAGGTAGTCTTACTTTATTTACATCTCCTCTTTCTCCAGCATAGTTTACAAGTTCTTGTAAATATCTTTCTTGATGGTTTTTGTCTAATAGTTGTTTTTGAGTAAAGTTTTCTATATCTGCTTTTTTAAATAAATTAGCTTGTTCTTGACCTTTTACTATATCTTCAAATTGTCTTATTTCGTAATCTTGAACTGGTCTTCCTGCTTCATCAACACCTTCCGTTTTCATTTTGTTAAGAACAGATTTATTTCTATTCTGTAATTCTTCCATTCTTTGTAAAGATTTCTGTTGTCGTTCTAAAGCTGTAGCATTAGGGGTATTTTTAGGCATCATTCTATGAGTACCTTGAAAAGCATCTGATTGTATTTGTGTTACTGTTAATACATCAGGATTTTCAACATCTCTTAAAAAATGTATATGTCCTAATGTTTCATCAGGATTACCGTGAGCATTAGATCCTTTACCAAATTTACTTTTATTACTTAATATAAGAGTTTGGTTTTCTATTGGTCTATAGTCTATTGCATTTTGAAGTTTTTGTTTTTCAGCTAGTATATTATTCATCCATTCTTCAATCTCTTTTGGAGACAAATCTTTTGTCCAATCTGCTCCTGATCTTAAATTATTAATCGTTTCATCATAATTCTTTATTTGCAATTGTAAATCTTCAATAGGGTATCTAGATTCAGGACTATATCCTATTCTTGGTAAACCATAATTACTACTACTTTTAGCAAACTGTCTTTCTAAAGGAATAAGTTGGTTTTGAACTACTTTTCTAAATTCATTGTAGTCCATCTTTTTAGGAAACGTTTCTCCTAATCCTTGTTTAATTAAAGCTACTTTATCAGCACCCCCAGATTCCTTACCTATAATACCTAATGCTTGTTCTACATTCACAAGTCCTGTTTTAGGCTCTACTATTTTGGAAACAGCTCCATCAGACATTGTAGATTTTAAATGTAGCCCAGGTAATTCTTGCATAGACCAAGAAGAAGACTTATTTGCGTCTTTTAACTTCTCTGCAAAAGGATCTAGCTTATATGTATTCCTAACAGGTGTTTCTGTAGTGATATATCTACCAATCTGTGATGCTGTTCCAGAGGGTACAGTGCTTCTCAAAAAGGCAACATCCCCTAACACTCCTATAGCACCTAACACATTTCCAGATGTACTTTCTCCAAAGCCATATGGATTCTGACCACTTGCTTGACCATATAGTCTGGTGCCAGAAAGAAAGGGACCAGTGATCAAAGGGTTCATGATTACAAAAGTCTCAGCACCTATCACACCAGCATCTGGACTTCCACTAGGTGTAAATGATCCAAATGTCTGAGCCAGTGCACTGTTTCGCATAGCCTCTCTACGTGCCATTTCATCACGCTGAGCTGCTTTCTCACGATCAGTTCTATAGTCTGGTCTAGCAGGACCTATAGTGGGTTGGTTCTCAACAAATCTTTTACTAATCTCTTCTATTAGTTTTTGCTTTCTTTTCTTCTCAATTTCAACCTTTGTCTTATTTATTTTAGGCTGTTCCCTCATCCTCCTTATAGCAGGATAGTAGGATGCTATATCTCCTGTCATAGGACGGAGAGCATACTCAGGACCATCTATTCCCGCCTGTGCTTTAGGAAGCTGACCACCACCTTGCATCACAGGTATCTCATCTACCATCTGACCAGGAAACTGATACTCACCACCTGGGAACATCATCTGACCGTAGCCGGTCTCATCTTGTCCGTATACAGGATAAGGAACATCTTGCATAGTAATCTTCCCTGTAGGTGTAGGAACTATAGTGTTTCTACCAGGATGGGCCCACTGACCACGGGGGTCTACTATTGGTCCACCTGATTTCTTTATATATCTAATCCAATACTCTAAATCTTTATTAGGCTTTAATACATTATCTCTAAGATCAACTATACGTTTGCCATAGAGAGGATTTTTACGCATGTCTATACCTTCTGGAGGAATAGGAACACCATAAATATTCTTCATTTTAAATCCATGATAATCTTTCTCTGTGTTACCAGATATCTTACCAAGACCATTGTACACCTGCATTTTCATATATGGATCCTTAATACCAAGTCTATCTGCTTCTTGCATTTTTGTAGCAAGTACTTGTGCAAAATCATTATATGGTTCAAAAGAACTATCTTCAAGAAGCTCATCTTGTGTGAACTGAGAAGGAACAAGTCGGTCGTTCCATCTATTCATTGTTATATGTCCAACAGTTTCATTTCCTGCTCTTTTAGAAGTACCAAAACCAGTTTCTTGCAAATCAATAGCTAATGCATCATAAGGATCAATACCATATCTTTTAGCAGCTTTAACAATATTGTATATTCTATTAGAAGAATACTTACCAGATACTAAGTCACGATTTGGATTAATAGTCTTACCTGTAGTCAGACTTTTAGTGCGAGTGTCTTTTATATCTATATTTTGAGGCATGTTTAGAACTACCTTTTTAGGCATCTCATCCTCTATTCCAAATAAAGCTCTTAGATCTTTATTAACTCTGCTAAACCAACCAGAATTTTCCATACCGTTCTGAGCTTTAGGAAGCTTAGACATATAGAACTGTTGTAATATAGAATCAGGGCGTTTCATTATCTAGAACTTTGTTGAACTTTTTGATTAGACATTTTAAATAAGTATTTTACATCATCACTCTTTAGTTTACGTAAGAAGACCTTGTTAACATTATGACGGAACTTCTTATGCTCTAAAGGAGACTTCTGATAATTTACATAAGCAGGATTAATACCAAATTCATATCCATTAGGGCGGGTATTAAACATGGATATATTTAACCCAGGGGTAAATTCTCCACGATTTTTTGTAATATCCCAAAATTGATTAAACCTATACTTTTGTTCTTCCTTAGAGTACTGAATACCAATTGATTGTGATCTAATCTGAGGATAAGTAAGTAGTGTAATGGGGTTAGTCTTATTCTTAAGTTCCAACTCCAGTAACCCAGAAATCTGCTCAGAATTATATACAATAGCCTGGTCAAAGTTTAGATCCAATACATGAAACTTATCACGGCAATCATTATGAGTACGATACGCCTCTAACAGATACTCTACGTTTCTCATAGAAGCAACCTGCTGTCCTGTTGAAGATATAAACTCAATCTCAAAAGGATAGTCTATACCATAGAAGTTTGTATAACTGTTACAATGTACATTGTGCTTCCATATAGAGTTCATATTTACACTCATAAAATGGGCCTTACCGGGAATCAGAAAACTTGGAATCCAGTCATGAAAACTTAACCACACCTGATTTTTTGGATCATAAGACATAGTCCAACTTGCATTCTCAAAATTACTTGTGTCAGTAAGTGGAATGTATACTTTACCAGCAATGGTTGCCTTATAAAAACCTCCTGCATCATAAAGTAGATTAGTTGTCTTAGGTTTATAGTCTTTTTTAGTAATATATATTACCTCATTAGTATTGTCATATATCATCTGTACCCCGACACCAGCTACCGGATTATCATTTAATGGATACTCAGGATATACCTTCAAAAGTTCAGACGGTAGATATCTTGCAAACCACCACTTCATACCATCTCTGGATATTTCTTTGAGCTGGCCAGCATATTGAAATACTTTACCCTGGTTCTGAGAAACCCAGAATACACCGTGAGTACAACCAAGTGTAGCAAACTTATTTTGACAGCTTCCATATTCATAAGACTCATCCGAGTTAACTATGTTCTGTAAAGGCTGATTAAACAAGCCACCATCACCTACTGTTATTTTTGTTCCTGCATCTGTTTGCAACTGATCTACTCCCATAAACTGAAGAGGACTCTGACGTTGCATCATAAACAGCGCACCTGTTCTATTAACTAATTTTACAGAAGTAATTGGTGAGACAAAGTCTTTGTAGTTATTAGCTAAAAATACTCTCCAGTTATCTTTAAGTCCTTCTAACTGCTGTTGTAAAGAATATATAACACGGTTAGGATAGTAGGTGAAACATGTACTAAATTTTTTAGGATCGTAGTACCGTGGAAGCAGATTTCCATAAGACACGTACTGATTAAACAGTTTGCTCATGCTTAAGGAATAGTCATACTTATAATAGTTAGCACTCTTTATAACGTCAGATCTAAATAACGAAGCATAATCAGCATAGTTATACGGATCATAGTGACGTTTTTCTGTAATGTCTTCCCAATCACGGTATGCTGTATTCACCTCACTCTCCACAAAGAAGTCTCTAACTCCTGAATTAAAGAGATAAAAATATCCCTGACTTACAAAAAAAGTAGAACTAATACGCTCATCAAGATGTCTATTGTTAGAAGCATTACTAAATAATCTATAACTAGGTCTTTGTGAGTTTATCCAGAATCTAGGATAAGCTATATTAATATAGTTTCTATAATCAAACTCCATTTCATCAGGTTCTCCCATTAACCACGTATTGAAGAAAAAGAACGAGTTCTTTTCTGTAAAACGGTTAATATAGGTATCTCCATTAAACATCACATCGGTGGATTGTTTAGAAGATTCCGTATTTATACTGTGAACACAATGAGAAACGGGAATCTGTTTTATTTGATCAAGCTGACCATACTGTGATGGAAAATTAACTTTGATAGCACCATAATGACCAGATATTCTTGATCTAATTTCTTTATTTAATTTTTTTCCAGGAATAGCAGCTAATCTAAATCTTGAATTGTCAACTGTTATAGGATTATTCTTAGAACGGTGTATATTCAAAGCAACAAAAGCTGATCTACTGACATTATTAATATTATAGCTAGTACTAAAACTTTGGATGTTACCATCCACATATGTAGAGTTTTTAATTTCAAAGCGTCTGTCACCCTCTACAGTAGCTTTACTTCTATTATAAAAACCATGTGAGTCATACTGCAGTGCATTCTGACATTTTGGTACCATTCCGTACACAATATTAAGTACTTGTTCTCCAACGGCAGTAGCCTCTAGATAGGACATTGCTACACTTATTGCAATGTTATAAGCTCCAATAATAGCATTAGTAGTAACGATTGCCGGATTTGGTATAACAGCACCTGTTCCTACAACAGTAACACTAACACCATGATTTGGCATCTTTCCTAAAGTAAGTTTCTTCTCATAAGGTAACTTATCTGTTTTTCCTAAAGTTATATTACCATTATTTGCAATAGCAGAAAGAACATTACCAATTGAACTTATTACTGCTATTACACTAGCAAATATACCAGCAAAATTAGTTAGAGTTTTAAACTTAGGATGTTTATGAGGAACAGAAAAATATCCAATTGCATTCCCATGAACTTCTTGATAAATCTTAAGTTCTGTAACTCCAAGAAAAGGTCTAGTAAAAGTAGTATCAGGACTATGAAAAGAAAAGTGATCTTTCTTATAATTAGCCAGAGGATAACTTAGATTAATATCATTATTTCCACCACTATGTGCAAGTCTTCTTCTTGCTTCTTTAAGTCTCCTTTTAGCTTCTTTACGTTGAGCTTTACGATATCGTTTTTCTTCTCGTCTACGTTTCTTTTCAGACCTACGATCATCATCATCATCTTCATCATTTACCTCATCTATATTATCTTCAGTTTGCTCTGATTGTTCTAAAAGATCTCTTTGAAGATCTACGTCATCTCCCGCAGGATTAATTACAGAACCAGCCTCAGGATCAATCAAAGAAAGATCGGAAGTAAGAAATAAATCTGGATCAAGATCATTATAAGGATAGTTTTGATAAAGACCTTTAATACTTGTCCCAGGTATATCGTACTCTCTAAGATTATTAATAAGACCTTTAGCTATAATACTTTTCTGCCCTTCCCTAGATCCTCTAAGTATTTCGTATCCTACAATAGAAGATATAGCGTTTCCATTTAAGTCTACAGGAAGCTGGATATTGCTAAAAGAAACACCAAGTATTACTATATTGTTGCCGTCTGAATTAAATGGACTTAATATAGGATTTACTGTTTCATCAGGCATTTTGTGGTGACGAATATTCTTACCACAAAGACTAGCCCAGATCTCAAGTTTGTCATCAGGATACTTTTCAGTACTTTCCCAATAACCCATTTTACCACTAGCTATTACAACACCACCATCAGATAGGGTAGTAGATGTTAAAGAATCTACTGTTGCAGTATTTTGAACCTGCCAGCGTTGACGCCAAAGACCAGTAGGTGCTTCATAAGCATCTGATCCAAAGTCAAGTTGAGTGTCTGTATCTAAAGGTGCTCTTCCTGGAATATGATAAGACTCAGAACACTCTCCTGTATTATATATCCAGCGTATGAAAAACGCATACTGCTCATCTCTTAAGTAACCAGCATTATTACCACCCTTATAGTAGTATTGTGACGGATATTGAATAGCGTTCCATTGAACCTGAATACTATTAGCTAAAGGCTGATAGTTAAATTTATACTTTGATCTAGTTCCAATTCTTAGAAGATAGTCATTGACACTATACATAGTATCAGACATTTCTATTGGTTCGGATCTTTGTAAAACAAAACTTAACGGAATAGTTACAAGCTCTGGACTAATTGTATCTATGTATATTTTACCTTGGCTACTAGAGTAAATACCAATTTTTTTAGCAACTGTCTGCTGATTGACATTAGATATAATAACCAATTCAAACTCATCAAAGGTCTGGTCAACCGATAATACTTCTACTTCTATAGAACCAGTAAGATTCTGATGTGACCATACAGGCTGAATCTCAGTTGCTCCTATATAGTCTGTAACCCTTACTCCATTAATTGTATAAGCAACTAATGCTTGATAAGAACCATTGGCTAATGTACCGGCACCGGCTCCTTTCTTTATATTTAAACAAGGTTGTGCTATCAGTGATGCAATTCTAATCTTTTCACAGTCAAGCTGTAAAGGTTGAAGCAAAGTCTTTGTAGCACACCCGTTTACTATTGTTTCTATAAACTTAAACGGTGGTTCATTTACATCTATGTAGCGATCTGGATTCAGACCATCTACCCAATATACTAATCTATTACAATCAAACTTTCTACGAGATGCTCCTGTAATAAGATTAGTTGTCTTAAAGTTAAGACACTTGTCATTTACAACTTTTGTATAAGAGCAAGCACTTTCATCAAAAATACCTATCTCAGAATCTATATTATTTGTTGTAAAGACAACCCATTGATCATCATTAAGATGTATACATCCTATAAGAGTATAGGGGAGCGTGATACAGAGTAGATTAGAAGGTTCGTTTCCTATAACACCCATCTGCCCATCGTGTGAGTTGTTAACTGCATTACGAGCATGTGTCCACAAGCCTTCACCAACAAATGTATCATTCATGTCTTTTACCATACCCTTAGTGAAGGTATTAGTAACAGCTCCTGGGTTCTGTGATTTTTCAGCCATGTTTTATCTGTAGCTTCTTCTTGTGTAAAAATTTATAAATTACTCCTGAAATATGTCCTGCCAACCAAGCCTGAGCTTCTTCATCAGTTATATCACGATCTTCAGTCATCCTTACAGCGGCATGAAATACTTCATGAGCTATTGTATTATGAGTTAAGTAGGATTTATTTAGAAGAAGATAATAAATAGTACTATCAGGCATCACCAACGCTCCCTCTGCTTCATCTTCAAACCGTTCATCTAAAGAATATTTTTTATATAGCCGTAAAGCTTCTGTTGCAACACTTTCAACAACAGTTATCCTTAACTCACAACCATAGGCAGGAAGTTTTATAGCTGTACTTGCTCTCATGATTAGAAGTTCTCATTTGACTTAAACATATCATAGTATTTAGAATATTGTGCTTTTCTATTAGTATTCCAAAGTTTGCACATTTCTGCAAAGTCAGGAGTATTAACTATGGTCAAAGCATTATTACGTGCAGCTCTAAGACGTTGTTCTACAAGTTGCAACTTCTGTGTTACCTCTTCGCCAGCTATATATAGATTTTCAAGTATACGTTGCTTCATGGCATACTCATAGTACTCATTAATCATTGGATGATCTAGTACTAAAAGATTACCATCATCATCTTGTAAACTTCCTTGATATGATATAAAAAGACGTCCTTCTTCTACGTTTGTATAAACAAAACCGTTCTTAATATATCCTACTTTATCAGAATCATTAGTAGCATCAATTTTTCCTGTAGAAGTAGCTATACGAATAGGTTCAAACGTGTCATATGTACGAGTTTCATACTTACGTTTTTCTACCACCTGTACAAATACCTTCTCACCAGTATTGCATTCTACAGTATATGTAGATTCGCAAGAACAAGTAGGATCAGGTTGCCCGCATTTTTTACAAAGATCTGATTTAAGAATTACATTTTCAGTTTCACGTCCAGCCATAACTGGACTGCTTACAGTATACTTACCACACAGGTAAGCATAATTTAATACATAGAAATCATCCGGAAGTTTAGTCTTTTTCTTCTCAATATCTAGTATCTTTTCTTTTGTACAATGAATACGTAGACCTAAGTCATAGTTTACACGCTGGGCTACTTTAATTAGCTGACCAGGCTCAATCATACCTTCTATACTGTAAGTAGTAAAATCTGCAGAGACTTCATCTAACAGCTGGTCAAATGTTTTATATTGAATTTCTGTATTCATTACCTAAGTATATTCTGTTTATCATTTGGCATATCAGCAGGTATTTGTGCTATACCTGCTAGATCTTTAAACACCTGTGCTTCCAGTTCTCCATAGAGATAATCTGGAACATTAAAGGTTTCATCTGAACGTACCCGACAACTATCTTTTTCACAAGTAAAGTTAGAAATATCATCTTCAAATATACCTTCAATTCTAACGGCATCCCACTCAAGATTTGGAAAATATAGATAATCATCTATATACCAGAAGTATTTGGTCTTATTAAATCTAAAGTTCTTACTGCTGTTCATTGCTAAGTAAGAGTTTGGATTGGTAGGATGAAGTTCTTCTGAACCATCCAGTGATGCAACTGTACGAATAAGTGGACCATAATAACCCTGCATAAACACAGGCATCTTTTCTTTGGTACGCTTAATCTTACAATCAGAAGTTAATCCTGTACAACAAGCTTCTACTTTATCTACTTCAATAACCTCTACAAAGTCCATAGTCTGAACCACCCCAGAGAATCCCAGAATACGGTTCTTACCGTCTTCACGTTTCATCAACCATTTAGCATGCTTAAGTACAAATGTATAAAGCATCCGGTCAGTCAGCAAGGCATCCTGCCTCACCGCTTTTACCTGTGTGCGTATTCTTGAGAGTATATCTCCTATAGTAGATCTGGCCATGGTTGTTCTAGATTAAACTCATCATACTTAGGTAAGAGTTGCTGAGTCAAGTCTTGTTTATAATGTTTAAAACGTTGTTTACGAAAGATCCTACTTACTCTAACTAAATTATCCACCATCACATACTTCTTCCACTCTTTAGGATAAGTTTGACCCACCTTTCTTTTAAAATCTCTAATACCAGTAAAGCCCCATAAATCATTGTGCTTAAACCGATATTTAGTCTCGTAATTTGTGTAGAATATCTTAGCAATGTATTGGTCTGATTCCCAGTTCTGATTCTGAAGCTTTACTCCATAACTTACAGATTTGGCAAAATCTACATTACTCTTTTTACGTGGACAGGTTCCTATAAAAATAAATCCAAGCTGCTCTGGCAGCTCTACTCCATCTCTTTCTTCAACCACCGTCTGCCATATCATTCCGTTAAAGGTGTTTATTATCTCTTTAAACTTATCTATTGATAAGGAGCTAAATCTTGGATTATCTTTTACAAACTGCTCAAAAAAGGTAGTGTTTGTAAGATTTAGCTTCTTAGGACGATAGCGTGGGGCGTTAAGATCTGGTTTTTTATAGGGTTTGGCCACAATGTTCTACATTATAATTTACAAAAAAATCTCTAGAGTTTGAAACTAAACTTATAGAGTTTACTATTATGTAAACTGTATTAAACGTTATATGTAAACTCTGAAACTTTTCCTTTAGAGAAGTCGTGTATTTCCATAACAGCCTGGCGTTTAGCCCCGGTGAACTTATTATGGTAATGCCAGTAGTCTGAATTAGAGAGGCTTGGTAGCTGCTTAATAGCAAATCCGTGTACCTCATTTTCAGAGATATACTCCACAGTCTTCTTACGGTGATGGTGACCGATATAACAGGTACGGTATACTGTAGATCCCCACTGTTTTGGGTACTCTGTGGCGTAGACTAACGGGGTATTCTTAGAACTGACATCCCCATGCTCAAAAGCAAAAAAGTTATCACCGTAAGTGATAACCTTTCTTTCTGAGTATTCTACGTCAAATATGATATTAGAGCCAATTGGGAAGCATTTAGACAGAGCATGAGCCATATGGTATGAACTTAGTCTATCGTGGTTACCTGGCAAATAAACCACCTCTAATGTCTCACAGAACTGTTTTATATAGTTGATGCTCCAGTATAGGGATTCAAATGCCTTCTTATAGGCATCATGAGCCCTAAGTTCATTATCTAAAGGAGTACCCTTAGTGGTAGTTCCCATGAAGGTATCCATGTTTAACAGATCCCCGCCAAAGATATTGATGATCTTCTCAAGACGGTGGCTCTTATAAGCCCTAAGTATTAGGTTAGAAACAGCTTCACGGAAGTCTTTGGCAACAGTGTCATTCCCCTCCTTACCAAAGTGAAGGTCCTGAATACTCAGGACCCCCACGGTAGGAAAGGTGAACGTGCTGTTTAAACACACCTCTGCAACAGGAGTATAACTAGGTTTGAAATTTTCTAATGTTTCTTTAAGAAGGTCTTTGCCTTCCAGTGTCTTTTGTGTGACAAGAGCTGAAATAAGCCAACAGTCTTTATGTTGTTTATTCCAGTAAGAGGATAGTTTCCACTTGGTGGTGTCTATCTTTAGAATCCTGATTATTTCTTCAGGACTCTTTGGCTCAACAAAGGCTATCCCCTTTATTTCGGCTGTGCCAGTTTCAAGGTTCTCTTTGAACTCTACAACCTTTTCTTTCTGCTGGTTGATAGCGTCCACAAGCTGGTTTTCTAAGTCAGAGATATACTGATTTTTGATAGTTTCATCATCAATCAGATCTATCATTCTTTTGCTGGCAATCTCTACAAGACTAGAATCTAGCTCACTTTGTAGTAGCTCTTTTGTTTGTAAAATTTGTTTCTTGATTTCTTGGTATTTCTGCAATGAAACACCTAACTTTGTGGCACAGAACTCATCGGTTTTTTTCCACCTCAGAGATCCATATACCTGATGGATTAGACTCATAAAAATTAAGGTTGGGTATATGGTGTATAAAATTAGCTTAATTTACATAGCTTTTTTTATATTTATACACATTTTTTCAACAATCTGCAGTTCTATAAGCTTTACCAACGTGTTGGTTTTATTTACGATTTTCTGTAAAGGTTACAGATTTCCGTATTTAAAACAAAATTAGGTCCCAATGTAGAAACACCGGGACCACGTCATATGGGTAAAACCAACAAAACCACTGACCTTTATATTTTTTAACATACGATACCTGTGTAGGTTGTCACCACACCATTACTATCTACATTGTACAGATTACCATTTAAATCTGCTATCATAGTGACAGTAGTAATGGCACCACCAACAGAGTTATATAATTGTACTCCTGTGGCTATATCAGTTACTCCTGAAATAAAGTAAATATCGTTTGCTGTAAGATTATTAGAACTTGTTATGACACAAGGAATGTAGTAGGTAGATATAGCATTATAGCTTGTTCCACTTGTACTTGCACTAAAAGAAGTAATAGAAGAATAGTTACCACCCCCGCAAGCTGCTTCAATAGTTCCAGCATAGGAATTAAAAATCAGTCCAGAAATAGTAACTGGAGAAGATGTAGGATTTGGGGATACTGTGGTAACAATATCAGGACTTGACGTAGCCCAATATCTAACCCTATATCCATTACTAGGAGCTGGGTTAGCTGGTGTAAAAGATATAGTAAGTGTATTAGGCATTACGCACTACATTCTGATGTTCTAGTATATGATCCGCCAGTTACACTGCCATCAATAGCACAAACTGTTTGAGGAGAACTAGAAACATTATTTACATTTACAGAGCCTGCTCCTCCACAAGGAACATAAACATAAAGTCCAGTATCTAGTAATTGAAAATTATAACAAACAGTGGTTGCACCACTAACAGCAAAAATAATCTCAGCACCAAGATTACCATTTCCACAATTAGCTTGAATAGTTCCTTCAATATTAAAACAAGCAGGTACGTTAGCAATAGTAATAGGATTCTGATTTTGATAAACAGTATTCCAGTTAGTTTGACCAACAACTCTCCATTTGACAATGTACCCATTGGCAGGTGGTATAGATGGACTGTTAAAACTAATCTCTAATGTTTTATATGTTGAACAAGGAAGTGCGGGCATGAGTTATTGGTTTATACAATAGTGCCAGTTCCAGATACTGCAACAGGTGAATTTACAAATGCTGCAAAAGTCTGAGGCGTATTAGCAATTACATTTATAGTGAATATTTGATGATCTGTTCCAGTACCTCTTACTACTGTAGCACCACCAGACAAAGCTGTTGTAGGTGCACTAGAAATTACAAATGTTGTAGTATTAGTAATGGCTGTTACTGTAGTACCAGCAGCAAAAACTCCAACACCAGCCACAACTTCTAAAGTCATACCAACTGATAAACCAGTTGTAGAACTAACAGTAATAGTTGTACTAGAGCCAGTTGCTCCAGGTGCAGAATTATAAATAGGACCAAGTCCAAGATAAGTAACTACAAAAGGTGCAATAGGAGCTACAGTTTCTGTATTGGTAGCTGTGTGATTGGTAATAGGAACAGGTGTAGCAAGTAAAGGGTTAATCTTCTTATGAAGTCTTAACAAAATAGTTTGTAATCTATCACCATTTAAAACCCCCAAAGCAGGAAGGTGTGGCTTTTTATTTAAGCTACCACTAGCTGAATTACCATACTCTACACACTGAGTATCAGAGATTTCTTCACAAGCTTCTCCTCCTGCACAAGTAGGATAAGTATAAGAAACCTCTTGAGGGCATGTATTACAAGGGTTGCAATAAGGTGTATTTTCAGAAGACATATACCAAAAGTTTTATTTTTTGAGCGGTTAAGCTAATGTAGTTACATTTACCATAGCACAATTAGTTTTAGAAAAAGAACCAGCTGTGATTATAACACGAATCTTATATACTGTAACTTCAGTAAGACCTGTAAAGGTTCCACTTCGTGTAGTTGTCCCAACAGGTGTTTGACTTGCTAGTTCTGTTGTACCTGCAGAATCAAACAACTTTACTGTATAACCAGTAATAGATCCGCCAAGCTCAGGAAAACTATAATCAATACTTACATCAGAAGGAATCGTACTTAAAGAAGGACAGGTGATGTTGATCTGCTGAATAGGTACACTACTACTAGGAGTTCCCTGTACACAGTTTGTAACAATTCTAAAATCATAGATTCTATTGTCTAACAGACCGTTTATTGTTGATGTTGTTACATTACCTGCCACATTCTCATGTGTAATCCAACTAGAAGATATTGAAAGTTTATACTGAACGTCTTGAGTTACAAAACCGCCACCTGTTATCCAGGTTAAAGTTATATTCATGTTATACCAGTGTTGCAGTTACTCCTGAAACTACAGGACAAGGAACAGATACAGTTTTAACAATAGTCTTGCTACAAGCCTGACCAGATTTAATGATGTTACCAGTAATGGTAATTGTGTAAGGTTGAGAAGTATTCAACGCAGACCCAACAACGTTACTACCAGCAACAATAGCTGTAAATACTCCACTAGCTGCAAGCGCTACTAGATCCAGTGGGAAGGTTTTAGTAGTTGTACCATCGCTGATTGAAACAGTAGAACCAGCAGGAGAGTTAGTATACCCAGAAGGTATAATAGTTCCTGGATTAAAGTCTAAAGTAACCTCAGTACGATCGTTATTTGCACTGGCATCACAAGTCAAAATAAATTGACTACAATCAGCCTGTCCACAACAATTCTTAATATCTGAAATAATAGCTCTCATATCACAAACCGTAATCCAAAGATTTTGAAAAGACTGTGCCATATTAGTAACAGAGTTGTTCCACCCTGTAATACTTGACATAGTGCCATTTTGAGACAGTGCTGTGGATGAACCAAGAGCTGAACACTGTTCGGCAGTCGCTGCTGTGATCTGATAATTAGAACCTATAACACCTCTTAATAAACAATACTCCTCTTCAAGTTTATCCAATACTGTAGCCATAGCTGTAGGTACAGCTGGAAGAATACAATTAGGAGTTATCTGAGGAAATACTGCAGCAGGAGCATTCTCCAGGGCTGTAATACGAGTATTGTGAGAAGTAAGTGTACTTGTATGACCAGCAACAGTAGCATTTAAAGTACAATGACCTTGTGCTAACTTCAGTGTATACTGATTATGAATTAATTGAGTTACAGTTTGTCCTGTAACAGGATCTGTATACTGAAGACAGGTAGGAAGACTTAAAATGGGTTCTGTAAAACCAGATGTACTTCCACCTGTAGGAATAAGATCTTCTAAACAACAGATCTTTTTAACAATAAAATCCAATACTGCCAACAGAGTTCTGTTATTTAGTAGTGGAGCAGGACCTACGCTAGTGCAAAACGTGGTCAGACAAGTAAGGTCCAAATTGGACAACTTAAGCTCATCCTTGATAGTACAGAGCTGTACTGCTACCTTGTAGACTACATCAGAAACGGTGTCACCATTGCAGAGGTTAATGCAGGGTATATTAGGACCCTGCCATATTACACAGTTAGAGGATACAGGAGAGCAACCCTGTTCGGCAGTATTAGATTTCACAGGAATCATTGTGATCCGTTTATTTTGCAATTATTGAAGATCGATGTTTTCTTAACAATCAACCACGTTATCAGCTCCAAAGAGTCCGACTAACTTAGCTTTAAGTTTACCGTAGCCAAATGCAAAGATATCTATATCTTCAGCCGAGCTTAGATCAGGTACTACACGCTTATAAGTTACCTCTACATCTTGCTCTTGCATCTCAGTACGAGTTACAGTTTGAGTTACAGTAGTAGGATTTCCATCCTCGTCTGGTGGACCTGGAGTCTGAACTTCTTCCTGCACCTGTACAGGAACCATTTGCCTTTGGGTTGAAGTAACATCAATCTCTTTAGTAAGAGCTACCCAAAGATTTTCTCCAATCTGTTGATTACGAGCTGATCCGATCATAGGAGAAGGCCCAGCTGAAGAAGGGGAAGGAACATCTGCCTGAGATTGATAGATTTCAATCCGAAAGTTTGCTGAACCAGACTTAGAGATCTGATAATCAGAAATACGTACGTAAGCCTCAGAGGTAATTCCTTTGTCTGTACCGATCTGAGTAGTGATTTTAAGTGCCATAGGATTATTATAGGTTTAAAGTTTATATAGTCTACAATATAATATACTGAATTTCTACAAGAAAAACAAAAAACCACCCAGGTTTAAGGAGGTGGTTCTTAGATATATAAAGGATTATGAGAGACTTACTTAGCTGGCATGGTCACCACAGGAGTGTCGTCAACCTTAACAAGCTTAAAGAAGGTAGCATAATTCTCGGTAGTTTCCACCTTTTCAAAGTCTTCTAACTTAAAAGGCTTGTACTCCAACTCTTTATCAGTTTGAAGAAGCTCATTAAACTCCTTTTCAAACTGCTGAAAGTCTGGGTTTAACTTCTTACGAGTGACTTCGTTTCCTTCAGCATCAGTACTCTTTATAGGAGCACCGTCTGCATCCAGTTCATCAACCACCATGGGGATAGCAATCCCACCACGATCGTCTTCTTTACCATACTTTTTGATCAACTCATTCTTAAGCTCTTCTACAGCGACTTTTTCAGCAGCTACAGTTTTGCCCAGACTGGTCAACCAGTACTTGGTAGTTAATGGTAGTTTTTCCTGGATAAGGCCGGAAGAGAGTTTCTCACCGGTACCTTGGTTTACTAGTCCGTTAAGTTCTGCATCCAGGTTATAGAACTCAAACAGTTTTAGGGTAATTTTTTCCATGGTTTGTAGATTAATCTGTTACGAATATACAGAGTTCTACAAGTTTTATACCAAATAACATATTAACATATTGTGGATATCTTTGCATGACAGACTGTCTATGGCTTTTATCCATCATTCGGTGAAGCATCATATCCATAGAACTCACTAACAGCGTGTGGTGCAGACTTACCAGCAGCAGTACTTAATGAGCCGAGCGACTTGCTGCCGCCAGCCTCATACACACCACCATTCACCATTTCGGTAAAGATGTTGTTAATACTTATCTGTCCACTA
>Ga0194126_10005806_pt1 | contig 17978 bp, 14 predicted proteins | sample TA2KigC150mmetaG_FD_148641 | JGI IMG/M metagenome (GOLD analysis project Ga0194126, IMG submission 148641) | Freshwater microbial communities from Lake Tanganyika, Tanzania - TA2015035 Kigoma Deep Cast 150m | ecosystem: Environmental > Aquatic > Freshwater > Lake | place: Tanzania: Lake... | reverse complement strand
ACCCTGGTAGAGCCTGTTGCCGAAGGCACCAACCTGAGCGCTGTCAAAGCGGGAATCGATATTCTGGCACATCCGGGCCTGATCAGCCCTGAAGCGGCCGGGATTGCCGCAGCCAGCGGCGTCTGCCTCGAGATCACGGCCCGCAAGGGACACTGTCTGTCGAACGGGCATGTCGCGCGCATGGCACGCCGCTATGGTGCCAGGCTGGTGCTCAATACCGATACGCACACACCCGAAAATTTAATCACCTGTGCATGCGCGCAGCGGATCGCCATGGGCGCCGGCCTGGATGCGGAGGATTTTTCAGCGATGCTGGAAACCAGCCGGGCTCTTGTGGCCAGAGCACTGCAGTAATAACGACAGCTGCGCTACTGCCCGGCTGCAAGGGCGCACAGATGAAACAGTATCCTGGCGCCTGCGTTGGCATCCCAGCCGTCCGGCCCGGGCACCACCTCGCACAGGTCAAAGCCGATAAGGCTGCGGCCTGAACCTCGCAGCTCATCAAGCAGAAAGATAAGTTCCTCCCAGGCCAGCCCGCCGGGTACCGGCGTGCCGGTATGCGGGCACAGCCCGGGATCAAGTCCGTCGATATCGATGGAAACATGCACATTATGCGGCAATCCGCTGATAATACTGCGGCAGATCTCCTGCCAGGTGCCGCCCTGGTAGAGGCGCCTGCGCATATCGCGGTCATAATACAGATCAATTCGGCTGCTGTGCTCAAGCGAGTAGTCATACTCGCTTCGGCAGTAATCGCGTATGCCGACCTGCACAACCTTTGAAAGAGCCGGCAGTGTTTCCAGCGCATTGTAAAAAATAGACGCGTGTGAAAAGGTAAAGCCCTCATACGCGGCGCGCAGGTCATGGTGGGCATCCACATGCAAAACGCCGAAATCCGCATGCTGCCCGGCATGCAGCTGCAGATAGCCGAGCGGTATGCTGTGATCGCCGCCCAGCAGACCGACCTGTTTACCCTGCTGTTTCCAGTATGCACAGCGCTGGTAAACCCAGGCGTTCATGCGCGCACATGCTTCGTTAACATCGGCAAGGGTACGTGCCTGACTGGAACCGGGTGCAATGGCACCGTATGCGTGCACGCAGGCAATAACTTCCTGTGCCATATCCCTGGCACGTTCGGCACAAACGCGCATGTCTTCTGGAAATACATCCAGATACACCCCGCTTTTCCATGCATCGGGATAAGTATGATGGTGCAGATCAATCTGCGAGGAGGCTTCCAGTATCGCGTCAGGACCGCGTGAGGCGCCTGAGCCGAAGCTCACGGTTGCCTCCCAGGGAACCGGCACTATAATAATATCGGCATGTTCGGACGTAAAGGGAAGTCCGAACAGACCTGCATCCTTTGATGCAGGTGCATTGGGATCAAATGCTGCGATAATGTCTTCTTTTGTCATGTAATGAATCCTTGTAAAAAAACGAGTAAGCCGGGTTCCGTAGACGTGCTGCCGGAGAGCGCCTAAAAAAACAACTGCAATATAGTTGCCCGGCATAACCGCTTCATCCTGCTGAAAGCCTGCGGTTATCGAAAGCGCACGATTAAAAAAAGACCCGGCCGGATGGTCGGGTCTTTTTGTGCATATGGAAACATGCCTCGCCGGAACGGAAGGCCTGTTGTTTAGACGGTTTTTACATTAACAGCCTGCAGGCCTTTCTGGCCCTGGGTAACCTCGAAGGTTACGCTGTCGCCGTCGCGCAGGGTTTTAAAGCCGTCGCCCTGAATGGCGCTGAAATGCACAAACACATCCCCATGCTCTTCTGACTCGATAAAACCGAACCCCTTTTTTTCATTGAACCATTTTACTTTTCCGTTTGCCATACTCACCTGCTCCTTGCGTTGTGTTAATACTGTTATACACCCCTTGTTTACCCTGGTGCCGGATTGTACCATACATGCAGGGATAAACGCTATGCCAGACCATGATTGTGAGTGTGCTTACCTGCGTTGCAATTGTTCCTTCGCCGGGGCACGTAACGGGCCTGTTTGTTATATCGAACCTCGCATACTTTTTTCCCGGACCGCCTAACGCTGCCTGCGTGAGCCAGCGCCGTTTTGACGGTTTTGTTCAGTCTGGGCAAGCTTGACAACCAGCCGCTGGCCGTCAAGCATAACACCCCGGCATCTTTCAACAGTCTGACGTGCCTCTTCCGGGGTTGACATTTCAACAAAAGCAAATCCCCGCGAGCGCCCGGACTGCTTGTCGCGTATAACGTGGGCGGACAGGCACGTACCCAGGTCACCGAAATTATCACGCAAATCCTCTTCAGTGATCATGTCAGTCAGATTGCCGACATACAGTTTGTTATTCATAGCTTTTACCGCCTGCCGTCACAGTGAACGCGCTTACCAGAGCTGAAAATCAGCCCGGCGGCACAGGCTGCATTATTCGCTGATAACGCGGGTTGTTGATTGCGACCGCGGTATCATGCAGGGAATTGCTCGCGTATTTTTTCTTTGTCGGAATTGTTTCATAAAGCCCGTACACTGTCAACACTAAAACACACTAAAACAATTCAGGCTCCGGCACTGCGATTTTTCAAGTTTGACAGCGCATGCCTTGAATTCGGCAATACCAGCAACCGGGTCACAGGCAGCGCCGGTCAGTACGTTGGCGGCTGCTTCGCAGTAATGAAAGGGAATAAAGACAACGCCGGTATCGCATCGCGACGTAATGCAGACGATGGGTTTAATTTCACCGCGCCGGGAGATGACCCGTACACGCTGCCCGTCGGTCAGGCCGAGTTTTTCGGCGTCAGCGGGATTTATTTCAACGAAGGCATCAGGCGCACGTGATACGAGCGCGCGCGATCTGCCGCTCATCGTTGCGGTATGGTAATGATACAGTATCCGCCCGGTTGTGAGTATAAAAGGATACTCACCATCAGGCGGTTCTGATAACGCACCGGAAGCAACCTCGCTGAAAAGCGCGCGCCCGCAGGGAAAGCCGTCAATATGCAGAACAGGAGTGCCCGGATGATCGACGGAGGGGCACGGCCACTGCAATCCGGTTGATTCAATCCTCTGATACGTTATGCCCTGGTACTGGGGAACCAGATCGCGCAGTTCATTAAAAACATCCTCAGCGCCGGTATAGTGCCATTGAGCACCCATTGCTGCAGCAAGGCTGCACAGCAATTCCAGATCACTGCGCGCGCGACCCGGCGGTATCAGTGTCCGGCGAACGCGCTGCACGCGGCGCTCAGTGTTTGTAGACGTACCGTCTTTTTCAGCCCATGCAGCTGCAGGCAGGACAATATCTGCCAGACGAGCAGTTTCATTTAAAAAAATGTCCTGGCACACAAGCAGCTCAAGCCTGCCGAGGGCTGTGGAGACATTGGCGCTGTCAGGCTCGGACAGCATGGGGTTTTCACCCATAATAAAAAGTGCCTTGATGGAACCATCAAGGGTTTTTTCAAGTATCTGCGGTGTGGTCAAACCCGGCCTATCAGGCAGGCGGCAGTCCCAGGCACGTTCAAACAGCGTCCTGGCAACGGGGTCTGAAACGGGCCGGTAACCCGGCAGCACATTGGGCAGGCATCCCATGTCACATGCTCCCTGCACATTATTCTGGCCGCGCAGGGGATTGATACCGGTGCCCGGGCGGCCGATATTGCCGGTCATCAGCACAAGGTTTGCAAGCGCCCTGACTGTATCGGTTCCACACACATGCTGCGTTATGCCCATGCCGTAGAGCAGGCTCGCACTGCGGGCACGTCCGTACATGCGTGCTGCAGCTGTCAGGTCATCAGCGGGAATGCCGGTCAGGGCCTGCACGCGTTGCGGCGTATACGCTGCCACGGATTCCTTGAATTGATCGAAATGCGCGGTTCTGTCGCTGATAAAACTCTCGTCAATGAGGTTGTCACGCAGCAGTATATGCGCAAGTCCGTTGATCCAGGCGATATCGGTTCCGGGCCGAGGCCGCAGCCAAATCGATGCATGGCGCACCAGCGCAACCCGGCGCGGATCAACAACAATCAGTAATGCCCCCCGCGCTGTAACCGCGCGCTTGAGTGCTGCGCCGATAACCGGGTGATTTTCAGTGGTGTTGGAGCCGGTAACGAGAATGCAGTCGGACTGCGCAATATCGGCAATCGAATTGGTCATGGCGCCCGAGCCCAGAACGTCGGCAAGAGCCGCAACGCTTGGACTGTGGCACAGCCGGGCGCAGTGGTCTACATTATTGGTTCCGAGAACGGATCTGAAAAATTTCTGAAAAAGATAGTTTTCCTCATTAGTGCAGCGCGCTGATGCCAGTCCCGCGATTGCATCCGGGCCGTGGGTCTGCTCAATCGCGGCAAGTCGCTGAGCGACCGCACGAACGGCCTCATCAGGATCTGAGACAACCAGCCTGCCTCCCCTGCGGACGAGCGCATGGGTAAGCCGGTCAGGATGAGCGCTAAAATCATAGCCGAAGCGCCCCTTGATGCACAGGCTGCCGTTGTTGGGTGCGGGCGCACCCATGCGCGGTGTTGTTACCCTGATGATCCGGTTTTGCTGCACATGCAGGTCCATCTGGCAACCTACTCCGCAGTAGGCACAGGTAGTGCTCACTGTTCGATCATCGTCCGTGTCCACTGCAAGAGGGTGTCTTTTTTCTCTCAGCGCACCTACGGGACATACGCGCACGCATTCCCCGCAGAACACGCAGTCGGATTGTGCAAGGTCGTCTCCGGCGGGTGGCCCGATCCGTGAAGCCGGTCCGCGCCCCATGCATCCGATCGAACTGCTGACCTGCAGCTCATTGCAGGCCTGAACACACAGTCCGCACAGAACACAGATGCTCTGATCGCGGACGATCATCTCATTGCCGTCATCGGTCAGTGGCTCCGCAGGCACAATAACCTTAAAACCGGTGCGCTCAATGCCATACATATCGGCCAGCCTGCGCAGGACACAACTCCGTGCGGATGCGCATTCTGAGCAGCGATGATTTCCCTGCGCCAGCAGCAGCTCAATAACGGTCCGCCTGAAACTCCGCACGGCATCAGTATCGGTATGAATGACCATGCCGGGCTCAGCCGGCTGTGTGCAGGACGCAACAAGTTGCGCACAACCCTGCACCTCAACCGAGCAGATACGGCAGGAGCCGCTCGGGCGCATATCTTCATGCCGGCACAGTACCGGTATGAAAATTCCGTGGTCGCGGGCGACTTCATACATCGTCATGCCCGGCTGGAATGAACACCGTCTGCCGTTAATAGTTAGATGCATGCTGATAACCGGAGCGACACGGAGAGCAAAACATCGATGCGTGCCGTAATATTCCACAAAACGGCAGCGGAGGAGATGGGCACCATGGCATAATTATACAAACCTGTATACTCCCGGCCGGTGCAGCGGGCAGCCAAAAAATGCAACCCCGTGTGCTAATACTCAATACTTTCGGACTTGCCCGTATCCATCATGCTCTCAAAGCGGCGCTTGCCGCGTTTTGAGGCAGTGTCGGCCAGCTGTTTGATCTCTTTGCGCACGCTGTCACTGACGTTGCCGCCCATGGAACGCAGCAGGGATTTTTCAGCATTAGAGGCCAGGCCGTGTTCGCGCGGGCCTGAAGAGTAGCGCACACGCGAGACCAGCTTGGCTGCGTCGGTGCTGTTACAGGCCGGACATTGCGGTGTAACTTTTTCAGAAATACGTGTTGTTACGCAATCGAATTTTTTTCCGCAGGCATTACAGCGGTATTCATAAATAGGCATTGCTGGGTCCTCCTGGTAAATCCCCGGTTACAAACAGATGATTCCGGCAGTACTCATGACAGTTACAGGGCAATGGTGCCGCTGCCGCCAGAGTGTACGGGTCTGTCGTGTACATCGAGGGCCGTCCTGAATTTTAAAAGCTGTTCTTCGTAGTGCGCACGATTTTCAGGCTCTGCAGCGTGCAGGGCCTCTTCGGCTGCGATGACTGCCTGGAGGTAGCGCCCGTTTACATACAGACACTCGGCCAGGGTATCGAGTATATAGGCATGCGGGGCCAGCGAAACGGCGATGCGGGCCAGACGCAGCGCTTCAGGATAATTGCGCACGGCCGGATCCTCGCAGGTCGCGTACAGCCAGGCCAGATTGTTGTAGGCGTCATAAAAATCCGGCCGCAACTCGATAGCCAGACGATACTTCTTTTCAGCAGCGCTGAAAAGTTTTTTTTCGTAATACATGCCGGCAAGCTGGAAGCATAAAAAAGCGTCATCAGGACGCCGCTGCGACAATTTTTCGATAAATACAAGCGCATACCGGGCATCACGCTCCGTGAGGTCCTGTCTGCTGAACCACAGAAGCGCTCCAAACATGCATAAAGCCGCGCAGAATCCGAAAACGTATGCCCGCACCAGCCGGCCGTGGCGCGCGCTCAGTCCGGGCCTGCTTTCACATGCCTGCAAAAACCCGGCGCGCTCGGCAATGCTGTAGTGATGCCAGTCCGGCGCGGTACGGCTGGCGGCACTTTCACGGGAGATTTTTTCAAGGGCGCCGGTAATTCCACGGGACGTTCCGGTGAGAGCCAGCGCGGCACAGTCGGCCTGCCGTTCAAAAGAGCGGGAAAAAAAGCCGAAAAGAACCCTGAAATACAGTAGAAAAAAACAGATAACCACCGCGAGTGTCACGATATGATACCTGAAACCGAAGGTGCCGTCCGTGCGCAGCGTCAGATCGAGAAACAGGTCGCTTGTATGCAGCACCGGAAACAACAGGCTGTAGAAGGCCGCGCACAGAAACCCGTAGCCAAGAATAAAGACAAGGTAAAAAAGCATGTGGTGATGGCGAATATGCCCGGCTTCATGGGCAATAACCGCTTCCAGCTCATCTGGTTCGAGCATGTCCAGAAGCGCCGGGCTGATCAGCAGATAGCGCACCGAAGGCACAAACCCCATAATACCGGCGCTGAGCATATGGCCGCCGAAGAGGTTCCACAGATATATCCCGGAACAGCGCACCCGCGCACACCTGCACACCTGCTCGATGCGATCGCGCACCGGGCCCGGCGGCAGAGGGCTGCAGCCCCACAGTCTGACAAGAACCCAGGGGAAGACAAGCGCGGCAGCACCGATCACAAGCGTCAGCAGCAGGCCATACACTGCCGGATTGCCGCTCACGCGTTCATATACGGCTGCGGGCAGCAGGGAAAGCCCGTCTATGAACGCGGAAAAAAACAGCCACGGCAGCACCAGCGCAGCGCTGATGCGCGCATGCCAGAGAATATAGGCGCCGCGGGTGCTTCGGGGATCACACCACATGCGGTATGTGCGAAATGCGCACAGCCACACGATCAGCAGCAGTGCAATAAATACAGCGATTCCGCAGGCGTTCAGGGCAAGTTCGCTGCGGTGGACGAGGGTCGGCAGTGCCTGTTTGAAATCAACTATCAGCACAAGCGCGACATAGGCGCACAGCGCACCTGTTTTGGCGGTGGTAAGGGCTTTGGCGTAACCTGCTGCGCTGCACCCGGCACCATCGCGTTCGCATCGCTTAAAAACCGCCCGGCAAAACAGATACAGACCGGCCATGGCCAGAAGACATATCAGCAGTGTCTGCGGTGCCGACACTGCTGGCGGCTGCTGGGGCGCATACAGGGAAAAAACTGAAAAAGCGATAATAAAGAGAAAAATATCAGCGTACATGGCGATCAGACGGGTTTAACAAACACTGCTGAAACATGGCGCAGATCAGGCGAACTGCTGCTGAGCAGTGCAAGCACATCGGCCACCGGTGCAAGGCAGTCCCGGATCAGCTCCTCTACAACCCCGGTATCACCTGTCAGCGGCGCCAGTTTTTCACGTGCCCACGTGCAGGCCTGCCTGAAGAAAAGCTCAAAACCGGCGGCCATGTCAGCGCGTGCGCTGTTCGACATACGCTCCGCAAACATCCGTAGATCATCGCTGGACAGCAGCGGCACGCGCGCATCGAGCTCCAGTGTGTGTGCAATCAGCAGCGTGGACAGCAGCGCGGGCATGGTAATCTCGGCAGGGTCACTGATGGTTCCGCTGTTGACATAGGCAGCTTCAAGAACGGTAAAGTCGAGGCCGGCACACTCAAACAGCAGGCAGTCAGCTGCAATCAGGCGGTCGACAGCGGATGCGGCGGCGTCAATGTCAGCACAGCTTTCAAAATCGCGGTACAGGCTGCTGCCCGGCGATACCAGTCCTTCATAGAACAGAGGGCGGCTGCGCACAAGGCCGAGGCCGGCATCGGCAAGCGGGGAACCGTAAAAACAGGTAAAGCGGGATGCTGTGCCGGTCCATATCCGACCCGGATGACGGCGCATGCGTGCCGCAAGTGCGCCGACCATATGGGCACCATAGCGAAAGAGCTGCTGCGGATGGTGCCGGGCAAGCAGTGTTGCCGCGGCAGCGGGGTCGCCGGAACTGAAACGTTCAAGGGCTATGGATATACAGCCGGATGTTTTGCGCAAAGCGCGGCGCACATCGTCAAGATCGCGCACTTCCATACAGTCGGCAACCATGACTTTATTGGCGGTTGTCACAAGCAGCTGCTCGAACTCATCAAGCCGGAGCGAATCCTCATGAAATCCCAGAGTCGCATGCAGAAAGGCCGGCAGCCTGTCGCCGGCAACGGCGTAGCGCACCCGCAGCCCGGATGGCCGATGCGCCGAGGTCCGTTGCATCACATCCGGAAGCTCAGGCTCAAACTGCTGCAGTTCTTGTTCGCTCAGCGGTCCGTAAAGTCCGATCGCTTCATCAAACGTGGGAAACCCTTTTTCGGCCGTACGATTCTGCCGCCAGTGCAGGGCCTCGTCTTCGGCCTCAACCCTCGAATCCCAGATAATGCCTTCAATCAGGGATTGAAAACGGCCGACATCGTGGCTGTGCAGCACCTGTAACAGCGGCAGCAGTAACAGCTGCGCATCCTCGGAAGAAAAGCGGAGGTAATTGATGCCGTCAATGGTACAGGGCGGCATGGCATCATATTCTTCTGAAATGTCGCTTTCTTCTTCGATCTTATGCACATGCAAAAACTGCTTAAAAGCAGACACCAGCAGGCAGTCATCTGCCTGCTCAAACCATTCGAGCACCTTGGCCTGATTGCAGCGGCCAAGAACTCTGTACCAGGCAAGGCAGGCATCCGGCACCAGCTGTTCGCGATGCCAGCAGTCGATATCTATCAGGTACTGAAACTGTTCATGCGTAGTGCGCGCAATTACCGGCAGCGAATCCTCGATACCTCGCTGCTTAATCATCCAGAAAACTTCTTCAGCAGGCAGGGCCTGTACAAGTTCGCGCGCTGCGGGCGACTGCATGATAACGCTCATGCGTTCCTTCCAGGGAACCTGCAGGATACAGGCAAGCTGTGTTTCAAAGGAAAGCACACTGAGCGCCTGTTCAGCTTCCGGCCCTGTCATTGCCAGCAGCTCTGTGCCGGTCGGGCCGTTGTTTCTGTCAAGCATTGTCACCTCTGCGCCGTTTGGTAAGATAATAATTTTGCATGGAATATCAAAATGTTAAATTCATACATAGGATAATTTACCTGCATACCCCTTTTTAGCCCAGGCGAATCCAAAACACAAGAACAATCTCTCTTCCAGGACACGCGACGGCAATATTGACAAGCCGGCAGCATCGGCCTACAATGTAAATTTTTTATACACGGATGCCTGCCTGCGGCCCGCAGCGCAGTGCGCCATTCACTGGTCCAACATTCGGGGAAGGATCTCATGGCTGACGCGGCACATAAAACGTACAGGTTCGCCGGCATCGCAATCAAACCGGGGTTCACCCGTTTCAATTATTTTTTTCTTTTCTTCAACACCCTTCTCATCGGCATGTTCATGAGTGTTCCGGCGATTGTGCAGCCGGCATTCATGCGCGAGGTTATCGGTATCAATCCTGAGTTCGCCGGTTCAATCAACAGCTTTCTGCAGAACATGAGCCAGCTTGCCACGCTCGCCTTTGTAGCCCTGATCGGAGCGCTTTCCGACCGTACCGGCCGTCGGATACTGATCATCGCAGGTTTCTGCCTTTTGTTTGTATTTTTCTATCTCTTTCAGAGTGCCGGAGCCGTTGCAGCGGCGCTGGGGATTCCCGCGGATGCTGCCGCGCGAATCTGCGCGCTGCTGAGTTTTGCACCGGGCCGTGCTGCCGAATTCAGCGCATTTGCTCCGGGTCTGCTGGCGGCCTATTGCATACGCTTCTTTATCGGCTTTGCCATGATTCTGGCCTATCCGCAGTTTATCACCATGGTCGGAGATTATTCCGGACAGACCGACCGCGGCAGGGCCATGGCCCTGAACGGAATGGCCATGGGGCTGTCAGGCATTATCGTCTACAGCTGCCTGCCCATGATCATGCAGCGCAGCGGTGTTATTGCGGCACTCGATGCCGTCATTATCCTGGCCGGTATCGGTGCGCTGCTCACCGCCTTTTTCTTAAAAGACAACATGCCGCCCAAACCGGCTGCCAGAACGGGGCTTATGGCGGTTGTGCCTGTCTTGAAATCAAGCCGCGCCCTGAGGGCTTCCTATTTGTGCGCGCTTGTAACCCGGGCCGACATTGCGGTCATGTCAACATACATTCTGACATGGGGCGTTAATACCGGCATTGCCCGTGGCCTTGAACCTGGCGCAGCTACGTCCCTTGCGAAATGGCCGATCCTGATCATCACGATAACATCGCTGGTGTGCTTTCCCTGTATCGGGATACTGCTGGACAAAAAGGGGCGCGTATTCACGCTGCTGCTGTCGATATCTTTTTCAGCGATTGCCATGCTGCTCGTAGCGCTGGCCCCTGACCCCTTCAGCCCGCTGTGCTACATTGCCGCGGTTCTGGCAGGATTCGGTATGTCCGGCTCAATCGCCGGAGCAAATACACTCGCCATTGATGCCTCTCCGGCCGGCATGAGCGGCTCAGTCATGGGCGGGCTCAACACGATGCAGCCGATCGGTATCCTTCTGTTTCTCGGGCTTGGCGGATATCTGTTCGATACGGTCGGCCCGTATATGCCGTTTGTAATAAAGGCCTCGGCAAGCATTGCGCTTGCCGCCTGGATGTTTGCCGTCCGGGGTGCGCTTGTGCGTGAACTGCGGCCGGTTTTTACCATGATCTGGGAGGACGAAGCGCGCCGGCACGTTCTAAGCCTGGCCGGCTCAGAGCGTGTGCTGGCTATCGAACGCATTGAGTCATATGCACGTTCACAGGGTCTTGACCGCATAACCGGGCAGATCTGCGGCGATCTGCCTGCGTCACGCGCCTGATGCGTCCGGGTCTGGCTGTAAGCTTACCGCCGGTTTATTTTGTACAATCTCCATGCATATGGTAGTACATGTTCGGCAGCATGACGTTAACTGGCCGAGCTGAAACGCTTGGCCTTCAGGATTTTCAGTATGGAAGCACACGTTCTCGAACAGTTTCGCCTTCGCCTGCTCACCAAAAGAAATCTGCTGCTGCATGCAGTTAAAAAAACCATGGAAGAAAACCGGCAGTCCGATTCGCGCATGAGTTTTGAACTCGTGCACGACAACCCCGACCGCTCGGTTGATGAGCTGCTGAAACACGTCAGCGCCCATGTTCTTGGAAGCAAGGCCGACGAACTCGAAGTGATCGAAAGCGCTCTGCAGAAAATCAGCGAAAACAGCTATGGCGAATGCGAAGTATGCGGCGCGCAGATCGCGACGGAGCGCCTTCAGGTCTGTCCTGAGGCTGTGTGCTGTATTGCCTGCCAGGCCTTGCGCGAGCGTATCGACCGGACAGCGCCGGAGCCCGCCGCCCGCCCGCAGCCGCCCGGCCTGCATGACTATCTTGACGATGATGAATAAAAGCACCGGTGCTCTGCCGCCCGAAGCCCCTTGATGAACATTTTTGCTATTGTATCGTGATTTGATTCCGAGAAGTATACTATTGATCCTTTACGTACCCGGCTGTGGCCCTGCATAGACTGAGGGAACCCGTGCGTTGACGGATCCGGCCCCCTGAACCAGCACGACCCTGAGATGAAAATCATGCATCCCGTAATGAGACCTGCCATTGTGACAGCCGTACTTGCAGCGGCACTGATCCTGCCGTCCGCTGCCTGTGCTCAAAGCGACGCTTCCCGTGCAACTGAGCCCCATCTTGTGTTCAAGAAATCGGTTGTGGTTAAAAACCTTGATAAAGGACAGGCCCATGCCGAGCAGCATCGCATTCAAAAAGGCGATCATCTCTGGAAGATTCTGCGCGAGCACTACAACATGTCCGACACCAGCATCAGTTTTTACTGCCGGATCGCACGGGAGGTCAATCCTGACATTGACGACCTCAATGTCCTGAGCCCTGACCAGAATATTTTGCTGCCGTTCAAATTTATACCCGCTGACGGAAGCGACAACCGCACCGTCATGATAGAGACGGCCGACTACCGCCACCGTGTACAGCGCGGCGAGCATCTCGGCCAGATCCTGCGTTCGCGTTTCAGCCTGCCGGATACCGTGATTTTCAACCGGATCACCAAAAGCCTGATTCATGAGGCAAACCCCCATATTGCCGACCTTAACGTGATTGAAGCCGGCCAGTCCATAACGGTTCCGCGGGAGGTTTTCGCCATGAGCCAGATCATCTCACACGGCGCGATGCAGGAGCCGCCCCTCAGCCCGGCCGAACCGGAGATGCCCCTCGGCCCGGCCGAACCGGTAATGCATACTGCTGCAGCATCACCGGCTGAACCCGAAACCGCAGCAGCTCCTGTTCAGCCTGATGAGATGACATTTGACGCTGAACCGCTGAGCGCCGAAGAGATCGAGATAAAAAATATGCTTTCACGGATGACCCGGCAGCTTGAAGGCACCGACAATGCTACCGGCGTCGAGGTTTTCAACCCTGACGGCAGCGCGACCATGCGCCTTGATTATTCCCGGTTCCCGGCCTACAACTTTCCGTGGGGCAAAAAAGTTGTGCTTGATTACGGCGGACGCCTGCCCGATGACATGCGCGCCGTCATTTCCAGCCAGTGGGACAATGCCGAGATTGTCAGCGTTCAGGCCCGCGATGATATGGAAGACATCATCGGCCGCGTCCTGGATGTCTGCGGGTTTTACAAGGTTGAGAAAGACGCTGACTATACCGTCAACCGTGATGCCGTACAGATCAGCGTGACCGGCAACTGGATCGTGTTTAAAGACAGCAGCCTGCGCAACGTGTTTGTCGTCAACCTTGCCAGGGACGGCAAACCCTCAATCAACCCCGGTCTGCGCTCTTATCTGTCAGGCATCGGCCTTGAAATCATGGACATCGGAGCTGCCCCTGAAACGTCATCTGATGCGTCCGCAGGGCCTGGCGGAGCACGGCCTGCGGCAGCCTACACTGAAGTTGCCGCTGCTCCCGCGGCACTGACCGATACGATACTGCGCATGCTGGGCATTGATTTCAAGACCGGGTTTAACACAAATATATTCCAGAACATGTACAGCGGGTTTTCGCTTGAAGTCGTGGCCGACCGAAAGTTCACTATCGACAACAAAATCCATTTGATCGACTTTAACAGCCTGCCGGAGCGCATTACCGACATCATTACCCGGCAGGGTTTTAAGCTTCTGCAGATAGTTCCCGGTGAAGAAAAGCCGGACGCTGTTGCCGGACGCGTGCTTGAATTCTGCGGTGCAGATTTTCTCCCCCCGCCGGCAACCCTCGGATTTGACGGCAGCACCCCTCAAAATGTGCGGCTTACCGTGCCCGGCTACGTGGTGCAAACAGCGCAGGGTCGCATGCTTCTGACCGGTTCTGAGATCAACGAATCCATCTCCGGTTTTCTCCGTGAAATGGATATTGCTATAGTAAAATATTAACTAAAAACTGATAAGTATTAAAAAAGCGGTAAAGTTTGGCCCTGCCTTTCCGATAATTTGTCATGTTAAAACGAAAGCATCAAGCGGTCCGGGACATCAGGAGACACGGAAATGCCTGACGATATAATGGATATCCGCAACGCTGCAAAGTTCCTGCAAATCAAGGAACGCACCCTGTACCGCCTTGTGGGCGAAGGTGAAATACCCGGCATCAAGGTCGGCGGTCAGTGGCGCTTCAGCAAGAAATGTCTGGAAGAAATGTTCAGTAAAACATCCGTACAGGCGGTCAAAGAAAAAGTCGTCTGAATCACCCCTGCTCTCCAGTTTAGCCCCCTTCAATTCCGCCTGGCCGAAACTGAAGCCCGAAACGAATTATCACAATAGCAGAAAGATTGCTCAATCACGGCCTCAGGTGTATGCAGCCTGCACTGTTCGAGCATAAACAATCGATACGGCTTCAAACAGAGCCGGCCGAAAAAAAGGCCGCAGACTCGGTCTGCGGCCTTTCATGTCATTGTGCTGCATTGACTGCGGATCGCTTACGTCCGAACTATGCCGGCTGAATCGATCAGCGCCCACCGTCTTTCTTCTTTGAAAAACAGTCCTTGCAGTAAATCGGACGATCTCCGCTTGGCTTAAACGGGACCTCACACTCTTTTTTGCATTCGGAACAGACCACTTTGTGAAATTCCCTCTGGCGACCTGCACCGTATCCGCCGCCCGAACCGCCTCTGCCGCTGTTCTGATTGTAACCCATGCCAACTCCTGATTGCGAAATCTGAACAGGCCTTACACACGTACGGCCACTCTTTCAGAAATACCTGATGAGCGCATGATAGGGCCCTTTAGGAGCAATAGCAAGCTAAATAACCGCTCGGGTGCTGATCGCCCTGTTTCAAAAAAACAGCCGCCGCTGGAAATAACTGTGTCGCGAATGAAATGTCGGCTCAAAGTGTGCGCATAAATGCGACGATATCCTTCTTTTCCTGACCGGTCAGCTTAAGACCCTGGATTACATTAAAAAACTCAACCACATCTTCGAGCGTCAGCAGACGACCGTCATGCAGATACGGCGGCGATTCCTTGATGCCGCGCAGGGGGAATGTTTTAATAGGACCGTCAGCCGAGGCCATACGGCCATTGATCATCTGCGGCTTGAAAAAGCGCTCGGTCTTCAGGTCGTGCATGCTGTTATCAGTATAGTATGGAGCCGGATGGCAAACAGCGCATTTCGCCTTGCCCATAAAAAGTTCCTGGCCGCGCAGCTCCTGCTCAGTTGCTTTCGACGGATCAAGCATGCCGTAGATATCGAGTTTTTCAGCCGGCGGGAAGCCAAGGATCGACATGAATTCTGACATAAAATGCACCTGGCTGCCCCGCTCTAAAACATTCACGCCTTTTTTCGTCGCAATCACCGGGTCGCCGTCAAAATACGCTGCCCGCTGTTCAAACTCGGTAAAATCCTCAATGGACTTGAGCGCCCGCTGCGAGCCGAACAAAAGCTGAATATTGACGCCCCGCAGAGTCGGCGTATCGAGCCGATGGCGGAACTCCTGGGGCCGGATATCGCCGACAAGATGCGTGGTGCCGTTTGTATGCCCGTTCACATGACAGTCAAAACAGGTTACCCCGAGGCTAAGCCGCTCTGACCTGCGGTCATCGGTAGCGTTGAACTGCTGCTGCGGAAACGGGGTAACCAGCAGACGCAGGCCCTCAAGCTGCTTGGGGTTCAGAATGCCGTCGAAGATTTCAAAGTAGTTGTCGGTTGTCACTACCCTGCCCTTTGATACATCGCCGAGATCTGTTCGGGTATTCAGGAAAATGGCAGGTGGAAACTCTGCCAGAAAATGATCGGGCAGGTCAAAGTCAAGGTCAAAGCGCGTCAGGTCCCGTCCGGTCTGCTTCAGGATTTCATCGATATGAAATTTAGGGAATACCATACCGCCTTCCGGATGATTAGGGTGCGGCAGGGGCAGAAAGCCTTTGGGGAAGACACCCTGTGCCTTGATCTCGGCCGGGCTCATTGCTCCGAGCTTATCCCAGGTCATGCCGGGAGCCAGCTTTACTCTGGTACCTTCCTGCACAGGCTTGCCGCGTGTCATGCTGACGCCGCTGGCGGGCGCATTGCGCAGGTCATAGCGTTCCTGCAGCAGGGCCGTATGTTTTTTCATGACAGCCGCTTTTTCGGATTTCATTTTTGCCATTGTTTCGGCAAAAGGAACGGTAATGTTGACGGGGGAATAACTGGTTGTCTTTTGACCTGCTGCACACACTGTTGCGCTGAAGGCGCCTGTACACACCAGCACAGCTATTGCACATCCACTCTTTAGGTTCATGGCTTCATCTCCTTTGCCCTCAAGGTTTGACTTCACCAAACGCAGTGTCTGCACTCAATCCATAGTAAATCACCCCCTTTATCTTTTAAAAAAGATGCCGCAGGGAATCCATTGAGGCAGATTCCCTGCGGTGCAGTTATAAAACGGTATACGCCGTCAAACGATCACCGGTCGATATCCGGCTATTTCGGCAAATCTTTCACAGGTATGCCAAGAGCTTTGGCTACACCTTTGCCGTAGGCCGGATCAGCCTTCAGGCAGTTGCCGATATGACGAAGCTGAATCTCTTTGGGCGCCGCGCCGATAGAGCGGGCTGTGTTGTCAAACAGGGCCTGCTGCTGTTCGGCTGACATAAGCCGGAACAGTTTGCCCGGCTGCGTGTAGTAATCCTCATCCGTGCGGTGATTCCAGTGATCGGCCGCTCCGTCAAGGGCCAGGGGCGGCTCTGAAAAATCAGGCTGCTCCTGCCACTCGCCGAAGCTGTTGGGTTCATAGCCGATGGTTGACCCGTAATTGCCGTCAACGCGCATCTGACCGTCTCGGTGATAGCTGTGAAACGGGCAGCGGGCTTTGTTGACCGGAATCAGGTGATGGTTCACGCCGAGCCGATAGCGCTGCGCATCGCCGTAGGAAAACAGGCGGCCCTGCAGCATCTTGTCGGGCGAAAACCCGATACCGGGCACGACATTTGCGGGATTGAAGGCGGCCTGCTCGACTTCCGCAAAATAATTGTCCGGGTTGCGGTTGAGTTCGAGCACGCCCACTTCGATCATGGGGTAGTCTCCATGAAACCAGACCTTGGTCAGGTCGAACGGATTGTAGGGGCACGTGGCTGCCTCTTTTTCCGGCATGATCTGAACATACATGGTCCAGCGTGGAAAATCGCCCTTTTCAATGCTTTCATACAGGTCGCGCTGATGGCTTTCCCTGCATTTGCCGATCATTGCTTCAGACTCGGCATCGGTCAGGTTCTTGATGCCCTGCTGTGTTTTAAGATGAAACTTCACCCAGAAGCGCTCGTTTTTTGCACTGATAAGGCTGAAGGTATGGCTGCCGAAACCGTGCATGTGGCGGTAGGTGGCCGGAATTCCACGGTCGCTCATAACAACGGTTACTTGATGAAGTGCCTCGGGCAGCGAGGTCCAGAAATCCCAGTTGTTCAGGGCACTGCGCAGATTCGTCCGAGGATCGCGTTTGACTGCGTGGTTCAGGTCGGGGAATTTCAACGGATCGCGCAGGAAGAAAACGGGAGTGTTATTGCCCACCAGATCCCAGTTGCCTTCATCAGTATAAAACTTGATGGCAAATCCGCGTATATCGCGCTCAGCGTCTGCGGCGCCGCGCTCGCCGGCAACAGTTGAGAAACGCACGAACAGGTCGGTCTTTTTGCCGACTTTTGAAAAGATATTCGCCCGTGTGAATTTGGTAATATCATGCGTTACAGTAAAGGTTCCGTAGGCGCCTGAACCCTTGGCATGCATGCGCCGCTCAGGAATGACCTCACGGTCAAAATGGGCAAGCTTTTCAAGAAACCAGACATCCTGCAGCAGTTGCGGTCCCCGCGGCCCTGCAGTCATTACATTCTGATTGTCTGCAACCGGCGCACCGGCATTGTTGGTCAGTTTTTTCTTGTCAGCCATGGCATTGCTCCTTATCATATTAGAGGGTTAACAGTTTATGAAGCCGGTACCAGTCTGGCAGGGAAAACCTCCTTTCTAATGTAGTTTTTTTTGTGTAATAATCACAGGTAAACCCCCGGCTTTGCCGGGGGACTCACAGAGTTTGACATTTGCGGGAATATAAGAAAACCTCCTGATTCGGTGAACCGCTCAAAGTTAACCGAAAGGAGGTTTTCAGTGGAA
>Ga0194126_10005805_pt1 | contig 17982 bp, 16 predicted proteins | sample TA2KigC150mmetaG_FD_148641 | JGI IMG/M metagenome (GOLD analysis project Ga0194126, IMG submission 148641) | Freshwater microbial communities from Lake Tanganyika, Tanzania - TA2015035 Kigoma Deep Cast 150m | ecosystem: Environmental > Aquatic > Freshwater > Lake | place: Tanzania: Lake... | reverse complement strand
CCCCATCGGCCCAACTGTCTTTGGCAGTGACTTACCGCTGTAACCTAAATTGTCCGGTTTGCTACGCCAAGGCCAACGAGATCAACATTGCCGATTTGGTAATTGAAAACCTTAGCAACGATATCGTTAACAAAATAAATGAGTATCCGATAGTGTTTTTAACCGGCGGAGAACCGACTGTTCGCGGCGACCTACCCGAGATAATTAACCGTTTCAAAAAAGCCGGAAAAAAGGTGATTATGTTTAGCAACGGGCTTAAATTGTCGAACCTAAACTACACAAAAAAACTTAAAAAAGTGGGCCTTGATTGCGTAATGTTGCAATTCGATGCCCTGGATGACGCTGAATACCAATATATCCGTGGCAAGAAACTATTGGCAACCAAAATGCGAGCGCTTGATAATCTGCAAAAATGTCATTTGACGGTTTATCTCTGCTCAGTAATACTGAGAAACAGAGGCCTTGGGCAAATGAAAAGAATTTTTGATTTTGCGAGGCAGTACCCGGTGATAAAAAATGTGAGCGTTAATCTCCTCTGGCGGCTTGGCCGCTACAATGAGAATGATTTTGTGCCAACCTCTCAGATTTTAACCCGGGCCTCTAAAATAAACCAGCTGACCAATTTTGATTGGCTGGAGTCAACCAGGCTTCTTTGTGGGATGGACAAGTTGATCTCCATGTTTAATTCTAAGAGGCGCCGCCTTTTCTGTAAATGCAATTTAAAATGTTTAATGCTCTATTATAAGGGTAGAGCAATCCCTATCACTAAAATTTTTGATACCAGAGAAATTAATCGAAGAATAGAAGATTTTTATAAAAGGAGGAGTTATGTTAGACTTTGCATGTTTCTAGCCTACTTCTTAGGCAGCCAGTTGATTGGGAATTTGTTTTGGAATAAAAATTTTCGGTTTTTGCTCAGAAAAATGTTTTGCAATATGCTATACTTACTGCGTCGGAAGTTTAATTTATTTATCCCGCTGGACGTCATCACAATCGGCACTTTTCCTACTTTAACTAACCTAGATTTCGACTTTATTGAAAAGTGTAACTTTAATGCCATTTCTTCGGAAGACTTCGGGTTTGAGCCGGGTTGCATTCATCGCATCAAGGCACTTAAAAAGAGAGGAGAGAATTAGTAATTTGGAAACATGCTTTCTTACTTTCCTACAATCGGAGTAATTGATTTAGCCGGTTACGCAGTGCCCACTGTTATAATTACTAACATTTTGGGGACAGCCGCACTATTTTTCGTTGCCATCAAAGAGGGAAAAAGACTGGAGTTAAGCCTGGATAAAACTCTCCTAGTTTTTTTGGTTTTTTATATAATGAGCAGTTTTCTTTCGCGGGCCCTTTTTATTTTTTCTCGCGCTTTTTTGCATCAGGATCTGGAAAGGCAAAATGTGATATTGTATTTTTTTTCTACCCAACGAGTTTTTTTTGGAGTGCTAATAGCGGTTTTTGTGGCAATTCCTATCGGGGCTTATCTTAAAAAATTTATGGGAGATGTCCGGAAATATTACGATGTTTTTTTTCTAGGGTTGGCGGCTTGCATGATAATTACCCGACTGGGGGACGCTTTAGCCCATTATCACCCGGGGAAGGTAGCCAGCGTATTTTGGGGAATCCAGGTAGCGGGGGCTTATCGTCACGAGCCTTCCCTTTATGAGTTTATCAGTTTAATTCTACTTTTTTTGCTTGCCTGGAATTTAAGGAGAAAAATAAAAACTCCCGGGCTACTTGCTTTAATAATTGTTGCTTGGATGTCGCTTTCTCGTGTAATCACCGATTTTTTCCGGGCGCGGGATCTGCCTTTTTTCAGCCAAGAAGGAGGAAGCGCTTTTAACAGTTCTAATTATTATTTTGAAAGCGGGCTAACCCTTAATCAGCTAGCCTATTTTTTGATTTTCCTGGCAGCCAGCGGGACACTTTTATATTTGTTTTTTAAGAAAAGAGAAATCTTCTTTTGGAGCCCTGAAATTAGCCTATCCAGCAGGTCTAATGTAGAGACTCCAGGCGTAGAATTGAAGGGCGGCCATGAAAAAGAATAAAGTTATCACAATAACCCAAACCAATATTTCTGATCTTGACATCTTTTTATCACTTATTAGGGACAATTATACCCGAAGTTTATTATTTTATGGAAAATATTGGTAAAACAAGGATCATTAGAAAAACTTTTAGCATCTGTGACAAATGCTTGCGGAAGGTTCCGGCCGAAACTTATGAAAAGCAAGGTGGAATAGTAATTTTGAAGCGTTGCCATCAGCACGGTCGGTTCACGAATGCCCACTTTTGGGATGATCCGGTTGTTTACAAGACGCTTCTCAATGTCAAAACGGTTAACCCTGAGCCGGCCAATCTCTCCATCGCGCTTACCAATAAATGTAATCTTAACTGCCAGGTTTGTTATGCAAGATCTAATGATGGAAAAGTACGTCATTTCAACATAAGAAAACTTGGGGTTATCAGCGGTTATAAGGGAGTTTTGTTAACTGGAGGCGAACCGACCATCAGGAGCGACCTCCCAGAAATTATTCGGCTAATCAGGAAAAAAAGGAAGAGAGTAAGCATCTTTAGCAACGGACTAAAACTGGCTGACAGGAATTATTTAACGCGGCTTAAAAAATCCGGCTTGAGCGGAGTGATAATGCAGTTTGATACACTCAACCCAACTATTTCCCGCTTTAGGCGGGGCGGCGGTTTAATTAAAATTAAAGAAAAGGCTATTAACAATGTACAAAAAGAAAAGCTCCCGCTCTATCTTTATTGTGTGGTTCTTGAGAATAACCTGTATGAAATCAAAAAGATTATCGAATTCTCTCTGAGGTATTCCGTTATAAAAATGGTAAGCTTTAATACTTTAGGAATGATCGGCAGGTGTGACCGCGATGAATATTTGCCATCCTCAAAAATTATCCGGATCATTCGCAAAGAATTGGGCATTAAGAAAAAAGACTGGATTGAGTCTTCCCGCTTGCTTAACAGCTTGGACCGGATTTTGCAGCCCCTTGGAGTAGGCCGCCGCCTTTTTTCCAAATGCAGTCTGAAGTGGATGGCACTTCCTTATAAAAACGAACTGGTCCCAATCAGCAAAATATTTAATTTGGAAAGGATAAACCGCGATGCCGAAAAATTATCGCCATTTTCGTTTCTTACTTCTTTTGTTAAAAACGAGGTGATACTTAATTTTTTCCGGAATAGATATTTCCGGATGCTGCTGATGAAAACATTCAAAAGCGCAAAATATTTGTTCATTAAAAAATATTCTCTTTTTAACCCCTTTTTTATTGTGGCGGTTACCGTAGTGCCGTCGGCGGAAAACATTGACTATGATTTTATAAAAGAGTGTAATATTGAAGCTATAACACCGGGGATTACAACTCCTGAGCCGGCTTGTCTACACCGGGTGAAACAGAATAGGGCCTGATAATTAATATTTTATGAGGAACGGACAAAAAAATTTTGTTTTTATCTTAATTTTGTTAGTTGCAGCAACGGTTTGGGTAATAAGTAATGATTTTAGGCAAAATAAAGTTACGCAAAAAGGATCCCCTTGGCGCCAAGTCATTGGCGATGCTTCCTGGAAAGAAAGGGCTTATGCCAATTTGTTGGTGTTTCAGAATAAAATTTGGATTTTAGGGGGTGTAACAACTGCGGACAGTCCCGGTGAAGAGACCGGAGAACTGGTTAATGATTCAAAGGTTTCTCAGAAAATTAATGCTATTTTTTCCAGCGGCAAGAAACTTAATGATGTCTGGTTTTCGCCGGACGGAGCAAGGTGGAACGAGGCCACTGTGTCCGCTCCGTGGAGTGCGAGACGGAGCTTTAGCTCTCTGGTTTTTGATGATAAAATCTGGGTTTTTGGCGGTTTTGGCGATAAAGGAAACCTGGCTGACGTTTGGCGATCTTCCAATGGAGTAGATTGGGAACTGGTTACCGACAGTGCTCCCTGGGGACAAAGAAGAGGGCACACGGTCCTGGTCTATAAAGGGAAGATTTGGCTTCTTGGAGGGGCGGGAGGGAATCCTGATTTAGGATGGGAAGACACTAAAAACGATGTTTGGTGTTCAAGTAATGGAAAAGATTGGGAAGCGAAGACTGATTCTGCCCCTTGGAACCCCAGAATGGAACACATTTCTCTGGTTTTTGATGATAAAATATGGGTAATCGGCGGATGGGGGAAATGGGGAGAGAATTACAATGATGTTTGGTCTTTTTCCGATGGAGCCGGTTGGATAAAATCCGCTGAGCAAGTTGATTGGAGTCCGCGCTGGGGACATGCGGGAGTTTCATACGATGATAAAATTTGGATTTTAGGGGGTAACCTCCGCAGTGAATATGAGGAAACGGCGGAAAAGAGCAGTGATATAAATGAAGTTTGGTTTTCAAAAAACGGCATTGATTGGGAGAAGGAGAAAGAGCTGGTTCCTTGGTCGCCGCGCAGGAAACTAAGCGCTGTAGTTTTTCAAAACAAAATATGGATAGCCGGCGGTTTTTGGGGAAAATACGAAGGAGGAATAAGGGCTTTCCATGATGTTTGGGATTATGTTGCGGAGTGAGGAGTTTGAAAATTTAGTCAAAACTATCTTTATTGCCAGATTGCGTTTCTCCCCCTTTTTTATTGAAAGTAAGTTGTTTTTTGAAAATAAATAGAGCCAGCAGAGCGAGAAAACATAGCCAGAATAGAATAAAGTAAGCCAGCTGGTTTAAAGTGAAGCCGTTTTGGAAATGAAAGTTAGAGGCTGGTAGGTCGTCGGCGCGGAAAGAATCGGTGATCACGCGGGAAAGGGAGAGCCAGCCGGTTATGATGAGCGCCAGTACCCCGGGGGTTTTAATTCTTTTTCTTAGTTTCCAAATAAAAACCGAAAGAATTGCAAGGCTTATCAATTCGTAAAAAACAGGATTGTGGCGGGCCACCCCCTTGAAGTAAAATCCCAGGGGAAAATCGGTCATTGTTCCCGGGTGGGTCTGGCCGAGAAAATTGCCCAACCGATAGAAAATTAGAGTAACGGCGCTTGCGGTGAGCATCACGTCAAAATAGCGGGGGATTTTTTTGAGTGATCGGCTTACAATGGCGCCAACCAGCACCGCGAGCGCCAGACCAATAAGAGCACCAAAATAAACTCTTCCCCAAGAGAACCAATTATTCAAAGACAAGTTTAGATTACTCTGATGGAGGGCTTTTTGGGAAAGAAAAAATAAGATTTTTTCAAAAAAACTAACGGCGAAAAAATTAAAAACGGCAATCCCGATAACGATACGCCGATTAAGATCAAGCCGAACGGCTTCACGGTAGACGATCATGACAAAAAAGACTCTAGCCAGCACCCAAAAAATCTGCCAGGAAGCTAGGGAGTAATTTCCGATTTTGACAATGGGGAAATATATTTCCGATAATGGCGGCATCAAGGTATTGAATGGGATTATTAAAATTTATTGTCCTGTATAGTCGGCGAATTCCCAAAGGCAGTCCCCCCGGAAGTTTTTGGATCCTTCAGGAGTTGTTAATTCGACATCGGCTATCCCGGCGTAGCGAAGATATTTGTTGTCATAAAAGGGCAAAAGCATTCGCTCTGATTTAAGTTTGATTGACAGTGAGATGTTGTCATTATACCGTATTGTTAATTCCGGTAATTTTTCCTGACTGTTGCTGGGATGATCGGTATAGGTTTTTTCTTCTAGAGAAAAGGAAGGGCTATGGTCGGCGCTGTGGTCAATAAGGATTTTGTCGCCTTGTGCAAGGTAGAATTTGTTCGAAGCAGGGGAGCCTATTTTTTTCTGGAAGACGACTTGGCTAAAAACAATAGCATAATCCTGGGCGATAACTCGGCCCCAATATCTTTTACCGATTATCGTTTCCAACTGCACCCAGCTCATATTCGCCCAGTTATGGTCGTGATAGCCAATCCCAGATACTTCTTTCTCCTCCCCTTTAAAACTAATTTTTCCATGGATTTTTCCAGCCGGGACCGCTGGCAACCAAGCAAAATATTTTCCTCTTGCCCCCGTATAATAGCGGATATTATTCCGAGGCCTCCAGGATGGGGCGGTTCTTTCTAAATACAGATCTCCCTTTAGGTCTTCTAGTTCAAAATGTTGGCGATAGTTATTTAAATCACCTTCTAGAACATTATTTCCTATTTTTACGAAACACGATTCGCGAGATCCTTGAAATTGGTCCGGAGGGAAAGAGTAGCGTTTTAGAAACGTTTCTTCGTCCGGCGGTGTGAAGGCAACAGAAATACTGGAAGTTTCAGGCGGATAGGCGGTATGCCAGATGATAACAAATAAAGTACCGTCATCGAGTTTTCCGTCAAAGTACCACCATTCAAAAGCTTCTTCTTCTCCGGCAGTTCTCATTCCATCTTCCCATTTTTGCACTGGTTCTTCAGTCTCAACAGCTAAGAAATATTTTTTTGAAAGCAGGGCGGATGTTAGAACAGCACAAATGGTTAAAACGCACACTTGAAATTGGCGAGTTGTCATTAATTTTTTTTAACTAGACAAGTTATTATAAACAAGGAAAAATGATAGATACAAAAAAGAAAATATTAGCCAATGAAAGTTGTTAATAAAACAACCAGCATCTGTCATAAATGCCAAAAAGCCATTCCTGCGAGGGTATTTATAAAGCAGGGCAGAGTGTGGATTGAGTCGGATTGTCCAGAACACGGGAAAACTGTTTCTGACCACGTTTGGGATGATCCGGAAATCTACCGGGGGTTGCGCAGTATAAAGTTAGCCCCGAACAGAGGCACTCAGACTTTAGTAGACATAACCAATAAGTGTAACCTAAACTGCAAAATTTGTTTTGCCCGAGCCAACGAGTACAAGGGCGATAAGTTCAAAAAGGAATATCTGGATGAGCTGCTTGACCATGACAGGATTTTTATTTCCGGCGGGGAGCCGACCGTGCGGGAAGACCTGCCGGATATTTTAAGGCGCTGCGTCCGAAACGGCCAAAAGCCGGTGCTGTTTTCCAATGGGATAAAACTAGCCGATTATGCCTATGCTCGTAAGCTCAAGGAAGCTGGCCTACGTTCGGTTCTGCTCCAGCTGGACACTTTGCGCGAGGAAGATTGTGATTACATCCGAGGCCGGAAACTTGTGAGAGTCAAGATAAAAGCCCTGCGTAATTTGTGTAAATTGAATATCCCGGTTTCGGTGTGGGTGGTGGTAGTGAGAAACCGTAATCTCAAGGATTTGAAGGAAATCTATAATTTCGTTTTCCGCTTTCCGAATGTCAAAACAGTATCTGCCATTCCCATCTGGCGCATCGGAAGGTATGACAAAAATGATTTTGTGCCCCCTTCTGAAATACTAAAAGAGCTAGAAAGAAATTATCCCGGGCTCGATAAGCGCGAATTTATTGAGACTACTCGACTGATGTGCAACATTGATCGCTTTTTTATTCATTTTGGTTGGAAGCGGGGCAGGATTTTTGGAGCTTGCATGATCAAATCGCTAGTTTTTGATTATAAAGGTCACTGTTTGCCTCTCGGGAGAATATTTAACCTAAAATTTGTTAACTCTTCAATAGAAAAAATATTATCGGGAAGAAAACAGCGCTGGTGCCTAATCGGTCCAGTCAGTAAATTGTTGTTTTGGCAGGGGATTGTTAACTCAATCCGTAACCGATATTTTCGAGCCGTGCTTGGTCAACTGGCTTTTAATCTCCGACATTTGTTTACTAAAAAGTATTTATTGGTAAGTCCTTTTCGCTTCATTACGGTGGGGATTTACCCCAGCCCCCAAAATATCGACCTTGACTTCATCAAGGCTTGCAATACTTATGCGCTTGATAATAAAGACCATCAGTTGAGGCCTGCTTGTCTGCACTATATTAATAAAGAGAAAAAGCTGATCAAATAAAAACAGCCCCGCCAAGGGACACCGTAATATAAAATATTTTGTGTGTCTGGGGGGCTGCTTCCCCAGACGGAAGGGTTCAACAGACCATGGAGCATGAAACATGAAACATGAAGCTTGAAACTTGAAAACAAAAAAATGAGATTACAGTTTACTCTCCCTTTTTATCGTGTTCTATTTTTTTACCTGAAGCGTAGGAGGTATTTCTTGTTTTTATTCCAAGTTACTTTTTTGGAACTGACCTTGCGCTTGCCGCTGTAAAATTTAGCGGTGGCGCGGCCCTTAAACTTGCTTAATTTTATCTTTACTTTGGAAACATCTTGGTAGGTGTAAAGAGCGATTCGCCCTTTCTTATCGGCAATGTCAAAGTCAATCAGCTTGCCGGTTGCGGCGTTGTAGACTTTAGCTTCGGCGTTGCGGGCAAATTTATACTTCCCCTTTTTATTTTTCTTTTTAAGGGTGAGGGATATTTTTTTATAGCCAGTTTTTGTGTAGAGTTCGCTTTCGGTAAGATTATTGCCGTTAAGCCGCTCCACCCCCTCGCAGCTGAGATCCAGCACCCAAAACCATTCAACGGTTGATCCGTTTTTAGTCGCTCCCGGCTTGTAATATCGGGCGACTCCTATTGACCTCGCTTTGGCGTCGCTCATATTTTCCCGGTGGCCCTCGGAAGCTTTCCAGGCGTCAAACATCGCCTGGCCAGTTTCGTAGCCCCAGCCCATATTTTCAGTGAGGAAATAAAAGCCATAGTGTTGACCGCGCTCCTCCGGCCCGCCATAAACCCCGTCTTTGTGGATGTTGACATCGGCATCGTCCGGATGGTTGGCAAAATATTCCGCGAAATATTCCGCCCCGTTTATTAGGGGGGTGGTGGCTTTCAGCTCCGAGCGGCCAATGCTTTTTCGGTAGTCGTTGAGAAGGTTGATTAAATTTTGCTCTTCGGAATCCAAAGTCGCGGCGCGAGCGATACAGCTGCTCGCAATAAACAATACTGCCGAGGTCAGCAATAAACCTGCCTTATCCATTTTGCTTTTTAGGGCTTCATGAAATGTTTTATGCTTCATGTTTCAAGTTTCAAGATTCGTGTTGCGGGGGCAGGATTTTTACCCGTCCGAAGCCCCGTAGGGGCGCAGGCGGGCGAACCTGCATCTTTGTTGCGGGGGCAGGATTTTTACCCGTCCGAAGCCCCGTAGGGGCGCAGGCGGGCGAACCTGCATCTTTGTTGCGGGGGCAGGATTTTTACCCGTCCGAAGCCCCGTAGGGGCGCAGGCGGGCGAACCTGCATCTTTGTTGCGGGGGCAGGATTCGAACCTGCAACCTCGAGGTTATGGGCCTCGCGAGCTGCCATTGCTCCACCCCGCGGCGATGGCGAAGCGCTAAAATCAAATAAATAATAGCATATTATTTGCAATTGTAAAATCCCTGAGCTGGATTTCATAAAAATTTTATCTGGATTTAATGATTGTTGTGGTAAATAGGAAACCAGAAATCTGGCCTATACGACCAATAGATCTTATGGGATTAAATGGAATTAAAAAAAACACTCCCGCGCAGTGTACTCCAAAATAAAATATAATTGTGAGTCTGGGGGAGTGTTTCCCCCAGACGGAAGGGTGAAAAAGGATTTGTCGTTTATGTCCTATAGGTCCAAGACAAATGCTTTTTGCCCCCTCCGTACCGGGGGAATAATAAAACACCTGCAACATTCGCGATTAAATATTTTTTTTCGCAAATATTGGCTGGTTCGATCTCGTCGACATTTCGAGACCTCGCAATTCCTTCCTCCTTTCTTGCCTTAAATCTTTTCGCAACGCGAAAGATTAAAAGCGGGAATTACTAATTAAATTTAAGGTGCTTTAAGCTTAAAACAGCTTCTCACCAAAAGGAGAGGGAGGAATTTTTACCCTCTCCTTTTGATTGGGCCAACTACGGGATTTTGTATTTGGGAACACAAAAAGTGTTCTGATCTTACTATCAACAATGTTCAACCTTGCGGTTCCTTCGTTTTTTGTATTTGTTTTAGGATACGCAGCCATTATATCGGATAAATATATCGGCGCAATTATTTGGGGAAAGAGTGTTTAAAATGTGTTTTTGACTGTGGATAATTTTTTACATATCTTGTTATTGTGCGTAATATCGGGTCAATATTTGACACTTTGAATAAAATTTAAATTATCCACAAGTTTTGAACAGTAGCTTGAAACATGAAACATGAATCACAAAACTCGGTTCTCGCCAAAGGCGAGTCCTTGCCTCACCGGCAAGCAGGCACCTATGGTGGAAACCCGGTCTACTCTATCAACAAACCTTTGATGAAAACATTTTCTTGAAGTAAGAATAGAATAGTCAGGAATAACTAAATTATTTTCTTATGAAAAAAATATATTTTGATTATGCCGCTACGACCCCTTTGGCGGCGGAGGTGAAAAGGGCGATGGAGCCATTTTGGGATAAGAATTTTGGCAATCCGATGGCGCAACACTTTTTTGGTGAGGATGCTCGCAGAGCCGTTGAATCCGCCCGCGAGCAAGTTGCCGATTTTTTCAGTGTTAATAAGGAGGAGATCATTTTTACCAGCGGGGCAACCGAGAGCAACAATTTGGCGGTGAAAGGCGTGATTAAGGCGGTTAGAAAACAAGCTTCAAGTTTTGTGCCTCATATAATCACGACTGCTTACGAACACCATTGTCTTTTGGACAGCGTGAAATATTTGGAGAAAACAGGGGAAGCTGAAGCCGATTATGTTAAGCCAAATCGGGAAGGAATAATAAATCCGAAAAATGTTGAAGAGGCGATAAAACCCAATACGGTGCTGATTTCAGTCATGTATGTCAATAATGAGATCGGAACGATAAATCCTCTTTCCGAAATCGGGGAGTTGGTAAAAAAAGAGAACCTGCGGCGAAAAAGGGAAGCCGAGTTAACGGGTGGGAAGGCACTGCCCCTTTTCTTCCACAGCGACATTGTGCAGGGGGTGAATTACCTTCCTTGCGACGCGGAAAAGTTAGGATTGGATTTGTTTTCTTTCTCCGGCCACAAGATTTACGGTCCCAAAGGCGTTGGGGGGCTGGGAGTGAAAAAAGAGGTCTTGATTGAAAAAATCCAGCACGGGGGAGAACAAGAATTTGATTTGCGCTCGGGAACGCATAACGTGCCGGGGATTGTGGGGCTGGCGGAGGCGGTGAGGCGGGTAAACCGGGTAAACCGAGTAGACCGAGTTAGGAAGTTGAGGGATTATTTTTGGAGGAAACTGCAAAAAGAAATTAAAGGCATCAAATTAAACGGCTCGCGGGAGAAGCGGGTGGCGAATAACCTTAATGTGAGTTTTGCTGAAGCGGAAGGGGAAAGCATGGTCTTGCTGTTAAGCCAGGTGGGAGTTGCTTGCTCCACCGGATCCGCTTGCTCTAGTGAGTCGCTTGAGCCCTCCCATGTGCTTTTGAGCATTGGCTGCTCCCATCCCGAAGCTCACGGCAGTCTGCGTTTCACCTTAGGCGAGGGGACTACTGAGCAAGACATAGATTATGCAACACTAAAAATAAAAGAGGCGGTGGAACGGTTGAGGAAAATCGCGGGGAAGTAGGACGGATAGGACAAATAAGACGAATAGGACTTATACAAAAGCCCCCTGAAAATTAATTCAAGGGGCTTTTGTTCTCTGTCTGCTTGCGTTGAAACAAACAAGAGGTTGAGAAATAATGAACATCTTAGGATTATTCGCAAGCTAACCACTAGAGGTTAGCAACTCGGGCGCTGTATTTCTTGAGGTTTTGCAATTGCCTTTCGTTGAGAGTCTTTGATTTTTCAATCGCGCCCTTCACTAGAGATTCCGAAAAAACTCGGGTGTCGCCGGGGTGAATCCGTCCCTGAGCGATTTGCCTTCGCAAGTAGTCCTCAATGTAAATCTTGTGCTCTTTGGTAAGAGCGGCATCGGGATTGGCGACTAGGAATTCTTGAAGAGCCCTGCGGGCCAAATGAGTAAGCCCATCACCTTTGCCGGCAGTAACGGTGTAGCCCTCAATGGTCTTTTCGGCGGTAGTGGAAGGGGCTGATGGCTGTTTTTTTTCAGCAGGCGCTTGCTCTTCCGCGCCCTTCGTTTCTCCGGTCTTTTCGTCTTTTACCACAACCTGGTCTTTCTTTTCGGCCTGTTCCTTGACTTCTATGTTGTTGTTGGAATTGGCTTGCTGTTCCGTGAGAGCCACTTCCTGATCTCCAACCAGCTTGTCTATCTGGGACCCTTCTTCGGCCGGTTTGCGGGAATAGTTGTAGATTCCTACGGCAATCAAAGCCACAATCAGTACCGAAAGGATAACCCGCAGGTTATCTTGAACCCAGATCCGGGCTCTTTCCCAAGTATCTCCTTCTTCTTCAAATTCTTCTTCGTCGGCGAAAAGCTCTTCATCTTCCATTTCCTCCTCTTTTTTCTTATTGGATTTTTCTGTTTCTTCGTCCGCGATTTCTTGCGAATCCTTCTTTTTGTCTTCTTCCATCATGTCACCTCCTCTCTTGTCCCGCCCATTGCGATGGGAGGGGCGATTAATTGTTAATGTTCCTAAGATTGGAATTATATCCTACGGGCAAGATGTGATTTTGTCAATAAAAAATCGGTAATCGGCAGTCGGTAGTCAGCGATCAAAATATCCTTTGTTAGAGTGTAGTTTTTGCCGTTGGAATTTTCCCGCGCAATTCACAAGTTATTATCTCTGAGCTGGATTTCATAAAAATTTTATCTGGATTTAATAATCACTGTGGTATATAAAAAGTACTAAGTTCCCAGTACTAAGTACTAAGTTATTATTAACTTTAACAAAATGAACAAAAGATTGATTATTTTGCTGAGTGGTCTTGGGGTTATATTGTTTAGCTATTGGGAGGCCCAAGCTAGCGGTCCGGAGCTTGATTGTCCCTCCCGCGTGCGGGCAGGGGAGACGTTCCAAGTTTTTGCCGCGGGGAGTGAATGGTCAAGCGGGGTAGAATTTTATTGGGACTTTAATGACCGAGATGGGAAAAACGATTTTCTTGATAACCGCGGCAGCGCCATTCCTCACAGTTACGGTAGACCAGGAACTTACACGGTAACCTTAAAGACCTTGGGGGAAGGAGAAACCGGATCTTGCCAACAATGCAGGATAGATGTGGGCAATCCGGAACTAACAGGTCAGATAAAAATTGTTGAGCTTTTGCCTAACCCTCTAGGAGCGGACAATGCTTTGGCGCCGGGGGGAGAATGGCTTAACTTGTTTAACAGCGGGGAAGAATATGTGGATTTGAGCGGTTGGATATTGTACGACACTGATGATGCGCATGAGCTTTTCTTAACTCCGGACAATGTCGGCGGGGCAGACCCGGAAGGATTGAGGCGTGGTCAAATTCTCATTGCGCCCAGAGGGCTGGTTACCGTTTTTCGCGACGGAGACAATGATTTTTCCCTCAATAACGAGGGAGACGCGATCAGACTCTATTCCGGGCCGCTGGAAATGACGGGTGAATTGCAGAACGAAATTATTTATGGGCCAACAAAGGAGGGGAAAACATACCGCCGTGATCCGGATACGGGAGAGTGGGAGGAAAGCAACAAGGTGGTAAGTCAAGCAGTATCCGGCGGCGAGGGAAGCGGCGGGACCGGAGAAGAAGCGGAAGAGCCCTTTTGTCCGGCGCTGGAGCTGGAAGGAGAAAATAGCGAAAACATAAATGATAATAGTGAAGCTGAAGCCGGTGGTTCAAACTCAGAAACAAACGATGATAACGACAGTGGTGGAAATATAAACCCAAATAGCCAAGACAACAACACGGGTGGCGGCAGTGCTGATGATTCTTCCCCGGAAAACGAAAATACGAACGTTAACATGGACATAGTTTCAGATGCGGACGCAGGGGAAATTGTTGGAGGAGAAGACTTGCAGGGATCGTTGGGTGTTTCGCCGGATATTTTGGAATTAGCCGGACTTGAGGGGCAGGAGATTAGTGCAATAAATTATCAGATTCCTGAGGACAGTAACGGCAGTCAATTAACGGTTGTGAGCAGTGGAGCTCTGGAAGATAAGAAAAAAGAGGATAAAAAAGACAAAAAGAAAAGCAATGCGGGCAAAAACGAGAAGAATAAGGGAACGGCGAAGCTCACGGCAGGCAATACAGATTTGGAAAATAGCGGAATAAGCAGGGAGGAAACCGGTCAAGGCGAGACGATTCAAAATGGCGCGGAAGAGCTGGATAAATTAGTTGATATTGGAAAGGAGAAAGAGGGCGCAAATAAACCAATTATCGCTTCAACTCCGGCCGAAAGGTCTCCTTGGCGCTGGCTTTATTTCCTTTGGGGCAGTTGGTTTTTCTGGCGAATAATCCTACCTTTCCTCATTTTGTGGGCATTATTTTATACAGTAGCTCAATTTGTCAGAAGGAAATACTTCTCTTAGGGCGGGTAATACTATTCTTTCCTAATTAAACATAAATTCCACCTAAGTTCGCATTCGCGAACAGAGGTGGACAGATTTTTTATGAGAAATTGCCAGCATTTTTCTTTTGCGTCGTTGATCAAAAAACAAAGCGAGAAGCCTGTTTTTGAAATGTCCGACAAAGAAATAGAGAAATTAAAAAGCGTGGCACAGGTTCTGGTCTCTATATTAGCTATAACGGGGTTAGTAGCCGTGACAGCCGTTATGCCAGGTTTTTTATCAGTCATTAAAACATTTTATCGGATAAAGAGAATTAGGCGGCTGGAGTATGAAGAAAAAAATAAGAAGATAATAAAAACCTTTTATTATCTCAAGGAAAAAGGTTATATTGAGCTGTATAAGGTAGACAGGAACTTTAAAATTGTGTTGACAAAGAAGGGAAGGACTTGGGCTGCAAAACTGCAAAAACCCGTCATTTCTATTTCGAAAGATAAGCATTGGGATAAGAAATACTGGCAGATAGCGGCTGATATTCCCACTAAATATAAATCGGGAGCCGATGCTTTTCGAAGGGAGATACTAAAGCTGGGATTCTTTCCCTTACAGAGGACTTTGTGGTTTTTCCCTTTCGATCCAAGAAAAGAAATCGAGCTTTTATCTCAGAAATACTTAATATCACCCTTTGTGACAGTAATGAAAATAGAAATTCTTGATCCAACAGATCAGAAAAATATTCAAAAGCATTTTATGGAGAAAAAAATAATATAAAAAAGAAAAATCCACCTTTTTACGCATTCGCGTAATAAAGTGGACAAAATTTATTTTAGTAAAAAATACCTGAACAATATGGAGGGTTAAGCGGTTGAAACTTTTTTATTTGAAGTAATCTAGGAACAACTTCAAGCAGTTGATGCAGTATTCCAGCCGGAAAGTTTTTTCTTTGTTATTGAACTTTTTCGCCGGGTTGAAAGTTTTATCTTTTTTGGCCCAGAAGGGATCTTCCCAGGCGAGCCAATCTACTTCAATGCTTTTTAAAGTGCCGCCCAGGCAGTGATTTATTAGAATGAATTCCGTCAAAACCGAAAAATCAAGACTCTTTGATTTGACTAAAATAGGTTTGATAATTTTTGGTTTAAACATTGCCCCGCACCAGGTCCAATCAACTTCCTTGTTAATAAAAACTTTACCTGTTTCAGTAACCATATTTTCCAGAGCGAAATAATCTTTAGGATGGGATTTCCAAGCTTTTTCCGACCGGGAAAAAATTACCAAATCTTCTTTATAATTTTTGGAAACGTCTTCTATAAAACTATTTTTATACTTTGTTTCCAGGTCGAAAAGAACCCTGTCTATAAAACCATAATAAACAGGGCCTCGGAGGCGATTAGCTGAATAAATTTTTAAAGCGCCCCGAAAATAATCGCCCAGGGTAGTCCCTTCTTTATTTTTCAATATTAAACAACCTCCTTTTTCAAGAATTTTTAGGAGAGGGCCGCTAGATTTCACCGCAGTCGGGGTAGCGCTGATGCAAATTTTACTGAAAATTTCTTTTAGCAGACCCAGGTTTTTAAACAGGGTTTTCAAGTACCGTCCGGTTGGATCATGAAAAGGGAACACAAAAACTGGTTTAACCTTCCTATTAATTTCTTTAGGCATCTTTTTTGTTAGAAACTATTCTTAAATTATCCCTCCAGGGGCGGGCAAGTAAGAATATTAGAAGGGTTATTTATTTTTTATCAAATCTTTTAGAAAATGGATAAGCAGATTTAACCGAGCCCGTTTTTCTTTACTGGGACGGCCTGAAGCGATTACGTCGGCCAGGATCGCGCCGAGGGTTCTTTCAATCAAGCTAACCCTTAGCAATTGGCGAGGATTTTTTATTTTGAGTTTTTCGGCGACAGGTAGAAGATCTTTTATCCAGGAGTTGATGCCTTTGCGCCACTCGGGGTAGCTCATTCTCCAATCCGTGCCCATCAGCCAGTCCGACCAGACCATAAAAGCTAACTCGTATCCTTCGGGGTAGAGATAATTGTGAGCAAAATCGGTCAGGTAATAAACGTTTTTTTGCGGTGAGTAGAAAATGTCTTTCGGCTTGAAATGGCCGTGAGACCAAGATTTTGGGCGGATTTTGAACTCTTTTCGGATAAGTGCAAGCGCTGTCAAGTATAAAGGTAGAAAAAGTTCGGCGCTTAAAAAAGACTTTTTCCCTCCTAATTCTGATTCTATTTCTTTATCACTAGCCATTTCAAACCAGCGGCGAATCCTCGTTAAATGAAACTCATGAGCGGGCAATTTTTCAGCCAATAGCAGTGGTCGCCAAGGTTTTCGGGGAAAATATTTTTTGTACTCAAGATAAACTTCCAGAAACTCCCTTCTCTCTTCTTGAGTTAAAGGTTTTGAAATTTCGGGTTCCGAGAGAAAACGCCCATCAGCTGGCAGTTTTTCCATGATAAACCATTCGCGCCAGAAGGACAGCTGTTTGTGTTTGTATAGTTCCGGAGCGATTAATTTTTTGCTGCGATTGTTTTGGTTGAAGAAGAATAAAGATTCTCCTTCCCTTATCCCGTAGTTTTCCAGGTGGTCGCAAATTTTCAGCACGGCTGGGATATCCCTGTACGTGCCTTGATAAATAATATTTCGCAGATTATGTGGATTGCCTGAGGAAGCTTGGTAAATCTTTTTGGGGTTTTTGAAGCCAGTTTTATTGATGATTTGGTTAGCCCACTTGAACATTGATGATTTTTCCATAGGAAGCTTTAAATTTCTAGATGCCAATTTTCGTTGATTTCTTTCATTACTCTAACATTTGTAAACTCAAAAGAGAAATACTTTGTATTTGATTTTAGCGTAATAATGGGCAATAATGGCGGGGTAGTGGAGTGTGGCCAAGTCGCCTCACCGGCGACCTGCCGAAGAGGCAGGCGGTAAGGCACCTCATCGGCGACCTGCCGAAGAGGCGGGGCAACGGTAATTAAAAAATGTTAATGTATTATGCATACGTGTTAGAAAGTTTAAAGAACAAAAGGTTTTACGTGGGAAGTACAGTTAATCTAAAAAAGAGATTTTTAGAACATAATAGAAAGAAGGGTGGGAAATATTCGAGTAAAAATGGCCCATTTAAATTGGTATTTTATGAAGTATTTCTGAATAAGAAAGATGCTTTGAAAGCCGAAAACTTTTTTAAAACAGGTTACGGCAGGGAGGTGTTAAAAGATAAGCTCGAAAATTACTTAAGAGAGAATTTGGGGAATAGCCAAGTGGTAAGGCAACGGGTTCTGGTCCCGTGATTCGGGGGTTCGAATCCCTCTTCCCCAGCTGACAACTTTTTTTATCGAGCGACCCCCGCCTGCGCTCGGAAGCTACGGACGGGCAGGGAGAGGTTAGAATCCTACCACTCCAGCCACGTCGTTCGCGAACGACGTGGCCAGCCACTCGGTTGGTCACGTTTTTCTAAAAAACCATGTACTATTTTTACGTTCTACAAAGTCAAAAGAATCCTAATTGGTTCTACAAGGGTTCTGCCAGAGATCTGAAAAGAATCAAAAAGAGCCTGGTCGTTTCTTGCTAGTTTAGTCCATAAGAAAAGGTTAACCGGCTAAATTACTCCAATATACCCACAAAATCAGGAAAAAGTCAATTTTCGCTTTACTTTTTTCTACTAACGTGTTATTTAAGATAAGAACTTCAAACAAACAGAGGTGATGAAGATGAAAGGCAATGT
>Ga0194126_10005802_pt1 | contig 17984 bp, 20 predicted proteins | sample TA2KigC150mmetaG_FD_148641 | JGI IMG/M metagenome (GOLD analysis project Ga0194126, IMG submission 148641) | Freshwater microbial communities from Lake Tanganyika, Tanzania - TA2015035 Kigoma Deep Cast 150m | ecosystem: Environmental > Aquatic > Freshwater > Lake | place: Tanzania: Lake... | reverse complement strand
GCTTCTTAGATGGCCTGCGTGAGTTGTTGAACGCCATTCAGAAACCTAAGACCCCTTGACGCGAGAGATGTCTGGTCTGCGGTAAAATACGAGGAATCGTTCACCCGTGGTAACTACTCAGCCAAATAGAGAAATTGCCGAAAAAAGGGTGTGCGCAGGGGGCTACGCCCCCTGCGCACACCCTTTTTTCGGGTAAATCCGTTCGATGGCTGAGCAGTAACCACCCGTGAAAGAAATCGAACATGGATTTCGCGGATCGGACGGATCATAACGGATAACATATGGAGATACCCATGACTAAACAGGAAAATGAATTTCCCCCCATCGAAATGAGCGGCGATGAATCCAGCTTACCAAAGGCGGAAATTGCCTCCCTGACAGCATTCGCCGAGGCGTCAGAGAGCAGCCCTGAACCGGTCGTCCCGGTGGAGGAAATCCCTCCCGAGGTCTCAGAACCTGAAGAAGGGGCGCCAAAAGACGAGAGCAAAGCCCGGCGCTTCTTTCGCATGTTACTACGCTGGACGCTTGGTTTATTGATCGTGTTTGGGGTGGGTTTTCTTACGGCGGTTTATACGCTGTACCGGCCTGAGGTTCAACTCAATAGAGAATTACAAAATCAGTTGCAGAGCCAGCAACAGGCCGCAGAGCAGCAAGTTGCCGAATTGGAAAGTCAGATCGGGGAACTGGAAGCCCAGGTGGATGACTTAAGCCCACTGGCTGCCGAGAATGAGGAATTACTCGCCGCGCAAGTCGAATTCGAGGTGCATATCTCGATCCTGGATGCCCGCATGGATGTCTCGAATGCGCTCCTGGCGTTGGCAATGGATGACCCGGCCAAGGCGCGTGTTTCGTTAGATAGAACTGGGGAGACGCTGGCGAATCTCTCTAGCTTGCTGCCTGCGGATCAGCGCGGCATGGTCACTTCCATGGAGCAGCGCCTGGAATTGGCGTTGACCGAGATCGAAGCTGATCCCTACGCCGCAAAATCCGATTTGGATGTTTTGGCGAAGAGTCTATTGGAACTAGAAGATTCGTTGTTCGGGTCGCTGTAAGTGGATCTATGGTGTTGAGTCCGACGCCTGTTCGCCGCCGCTCTGTTCGGAGAACACATACCAATCGGTGACGGTGGTAAAGCGATCTGGGGTGTCGAAGAGCGGCCCGATGCGCACGCCCTTGATCTGTGAGTCCACCCCGTAGGTGTACATGGGGTAGAAGAGCGGCAGGGCCGGCAACTCGCCCGCGAAGCGAACCTGGAAGTTTCGGTAAAGGCGCGTGCGTTCCGCTGGGTCAACTACAATACGAGCCTGTTCGAGGTATTCGCTGGCCTGGCGGTCGTCCCACATGGCGTAGTTTTGGCCCCCAGTAGTTTGGGTCTGGTGCCAGAAGGGGTAGGGATCGGGGTCGGGGGAGCGGAATAAGTTCAGGTCAACCAGGGCAGCCTCGTAGTTGCGGGCTTCGAGATAATCGTTGATCAACTGGTCATAGGGGATGGCCTGAAGCATGACATCTATGCCCAGGGCAGACCAATCACGTTGAATAGATTGAGCCAGCGAAGCGTAAGGCTCTCCCTCAGGATGAATCAGGGTGAAGGAAAGGAAAACGCCTTCTTCGTTAGCGCGCACTTCACCCCCCTCAGCCGGGATGGTGTAGCCGGCCTCTTTGAGCATCTTGATGGCCGCATCGCGGTCGTAATCTATGCGGGGAATGCTTTCATAGTAAGCCCAGGTGTTGGGGAAGATGGGGCCGTCGGCGATGGCAGCCTGGCTGACGAGCACATGGTCTACCATCCATTGGCGATTAAGCCCTGTGAGCAAGGCGCGCCGAATGGAAGCCTCCTGGAAAAAGGGCTTCTCTGCGTCAGCGAGGTTTAGCAGAATGATCGAGAGTTCAGGGAGCCTGCCGGTATAGAAATTTAGATCAGGCTCATCGAGCGCCTCTCCCAGGATATTTGCTGAGATTTGGCTGATCCCCTGGATTTTGCCCTCCCGGTAAGCGGCCATCGCGGAGGCTGGATCGGGGTAGTAGCGAAAGATCATCTGGTTGATGAAAGGACGGCCTTCGTAATAGTCATCGAAGGCGGTCAGGGCGACACCGGCGATCTGCCCACCCTCGACAAGCAGTTGTTCGAAGCGATAAGGACCACTACCGACAGGATTCATGTTGAAGGGGTCGTCGATCAACCCCTCGGGAGTCAGCCCCTCCAGTAAATGGGCGGGGAGAATCCCAAAGGTCAGATAATCTAAGAAGGGGGCAAAAGGTTCGGGGAGGCGGAATTGAATCGTATATTCATCCAGCCCGATCACTTCGATTTCATTCCAAAAGGCTTGCAGGTCCGCGGGGATGGGCAGGGCGGGGTTCTTCAAAAGGCCGATGGTGAAGATCACGTCGGCGCTGGTGAGTGACCCTCCGTCATGCCAGGTGGCGTCGGTGCGCATCGAGAAATTATAGACTGTGCCATCTCGCGAAATACCCCAGGATTCGGCGATGACGGGTTGGGGCAAGCCGCGGTCGTCGAAGCGCACCAGGCTGTCGAAGAGCAGGCGGGAGATGTCCCGGTCGGCGGCGTTATAGAAAGCCAGGATGGGATTCAGGCGTGAAAAGTTTCCGATTAGACCTTCGGTGTAGCTGCCTCCGCTGATCGGCTCCGAGGCCAGGGGTTGTACGGCAGGCGGTTGCTGTCCGGCCAGCAACACCCCGATCGCCGCCAGAGCCAGGAATACGATCAATAATTGCCAGCGTAATCTCTTCATTTGGCGTATGCCAACAGGCAAGAAAATAGGGCGCAATTGGTGAAGAATTTGCTCCCTTGAGGAGTTCAGCTATCCGGTGGTGATGACTGTCAAAATGGCTAGCAGGAAGAATAAAAAGCCCAAACCGATGGTGACACGGAAGAGCAATTTTTCGACGCCGCGCCGGGCTGTGAAAATGCCGCCTGTATCAGCGCCTGTCAGACCGCCCAGCCCAGCCCCTTTACTTTGCAGGATGACACTGGCAATCAGCGCAATAGACGTTATAATCAATGCAACATCTAAGTAAGTTTCCACGAAAAAACCTCCTGTAAATTGTTGAGGAGTCGATGGACGAGAAATCCACCTGCCTCCAAGCAGGGCTGGATTATACTGTTTGTTCGTGGAATAGTCAATTTGCGGTACGAAGTCAAGGTGAGGAGGGCAGTATAAGGTATGTGCGGGGGCGCGCCCTCGCACATATCTTTTACGGCAGATTTACCAGGAGAAATTTTCTTGTTATGTATGAATATATCATCAATTTGCACATGCACACACCATACTCCGATGGGCGCTCTAGCCATGCAGAGATCGCACAGGCGGCAATCGAGGCTGGCATCAATGGGGTGATCGTCACCGATCACAATGTGTGGGTCGAAGGCCCGCAGGGGTATTATGGCGAAGGGGATCGACGCGTGTTGATGTTGATAGGAGAAGAAGTCCACGACCAAACCCGCAACCCGCAGAAGAACCATTTGCTGATCCTTGGGGCGGAGAGAGAGCTGGCGATGTTTGCTAAGGACCCCCAACAATTGATCAATGCGGCCAAAGAGGCTGATGGCCTTACCTTTCTCGCTCACCCCGTTGATCCGGAATCCCGGGCTTTTGGGGAGAAAGACCTCTCCTGGGTGGATTGGGATGTTCGAGGCTACACGGGGATCGAATTATGGAATGCGATGTCGGAATTCAAGTCGCTTCTCCGGGGTAAGTTACCGGCGATTTTCCATGCTTTTCACCCGGCTTCGGTCGCCCATGGCCCTTTCGATGCTGCGCTCGGTATATGGGATGAGCTGCTCGGTCGAGGACAGCGCGTGGTGGCGATCGGCGGCTCGGATGCTCATGCCATGATCGGGCGATTGGGGCCTTTGAGGCGGGTGCTATTTCCCTACGAATTTCATTTCCGGGCGGTGAACACCCATATTTACACTCCAGAGCCTTTCAGCGGAGACGCGGTCAACGATCGTCGTCTGGTATTGGATGCGCTGCGCCAGGGGCATGCTTTCATCGGCTATGATTTGCCGGCATCCACGCGCGGCTTTCGTTTCACCGCTCAAGGGCTGGGATCCGATGCCTGGGCGGGCGACGAGATCTCCGCAGCGAGCGGCGTGACCCTACAGATCAAACTGCCCATCCGAACCGAGTGCCGCTTGCTCAAGGATGGCGAAGTCATCAAGACCTGGCGCGAGCGCGAGGCCTGCACCCATATCACTACCGAACCGGGAATATATCGGGTGGAAGCCTTTCTGTTCTTCTGGGGAAAGCGCAGGGGCTGGATATACAGCAACCCGATTTATGTTTGTTGATCTATGGCTGCCAAACCGCGTTCTCTGCGTGTCGAAGGAATTGTTTTGCGCCACCGCCCGTGGGGGGAGGCGGATCGCCTTTTGAGCATCTACACACGCGAGCTGGGCAAAATTCAAGCCATTGCCAAGGGGGTTCGCAAACCGCGTTCGCGTAAAGCCGGCCACGTGGAGCCTTTTACGCGCTCGAGCCTGCTGCTGGCGCGCGGGCGGAGTTTCTATATTCTCACACAGGCGGAGGCCATCGCGCTTCACATCGCCCTTCGCGAGGATTTGGTTTCGATTGGATACGCTTCCTATATTATCGAGTTACTGGATCGCTTCACTTTCGACGAAGAGGAGAACCGCGCCCTCTACCGGCTGCTTGGCAATTCTCTGACGCGCTTGAACCGAGGGGATGATCCTGAAATCGTGATTCATTATTACGAAATCCGTTTGTTGGATCAGGTTGGGTTTCGACCTAAACTGTTCAGCTGTGGGGGCTGTGAGGGGGAGATCCGGCCCGAAGATCAATTTTTCTCTGCCGCGGGAGGAGGCGTGCTCTGCCCGAAATGCGGGGGGACTGTTCCCGAGGCCTATCCTGTTTCCATGCAAGCGCTCAAATATTTGCGCCATTTCCAGCGCAGCAGTTATCAAGATGCCGTGCGCGCGAACATCGAACCTGCGATCATGGCCGAAATCGAACGCCTGATGAATTATTACCTGACTTATCTATTGGAAAGGGGTTTGAATTCGCCCTCCTTCTTGAGACGAGTGCGAAAGGACAAACAGTGAGTCCACTGAAAAAACCATGAAAGATGGGTCCGATGCGGCCTGCGCGCCGAAGGCGATCCGACTCCGGTTATAACCTGAGAATTCATTCTCAGCCGGGATCGGCTGAGTAGTTACCAATACATAAAGGCATATCTTTCGGCGGAAAAATGTTGAATAGTTGTACATGTTTAGAGGGAGGTTGGACTGAAGGGAGAGAACTATATTGTATAGCTGGATATTATGCTTGCAATCGGGGGTGTTGTAAGGTGGGGAATGTGACAGCGCCGGCGGCGCCGATTGCGGGGAAGGAGATGTGCTAGGCGATGGCTGTCGCCAGGTTGGCGCGGGGGGATGCAGACGCCGATGCTGATACCACCGCTGACAAGATGGCGAGGAGGGTGTTTGGCCTCATTGCGATTCGTCCCCAGTTGTACTAAAATTATTCGTACTAATGACAACAAAAATCGAACTTCTCCTGTCATCTGCCCCTCAGACGACCTTTACCATTGATGACTTGGCGGTGTTGTGGAGCATGCCAGAGCGCTACAAACTTGTGCGGTTGGTGAACTATTATGTCCGCACAGGCCGCCTGTATAGTATCCGGCGCGGTGTGTACACACTCAAAGAAGACTATTCACCGCTCGAAGCGGCCATCAAACTCTCCCCGCCGGCGTATATCTCTAGCACTACTGCATTAGGTATTCATGGTGCATATTTCCAATACGAAAGCGATCTTCATGTTATGGCACGGAGTAGTAAGACCATCAGGCTTTCCTCGGGCCAGACGTTCGTCTACCATCGACTGAAAGATGAAATTTTACTCAATCGTCAGGGTGTAGAAAAGGTAGATAACTATTGGCTCGCTTCCTTGGAACGGGCAATCTGTGATACATCTTATCTGACGCCCAGTTTTGTCTTCGAACATCTTGAGCGTGTGGAAGTTGACGAATTGCGCCGGTTAGCCTCGATCTATGATAATCACGCGCTTGTAAAGCGCATTGAGGCTCTGTGCGCAGTAATCGAGGGGCAGAACATCAGAGAGGCGCACCATGCTTGATCGAGGGAAGCACGAAATCATCCTCAAAAATATTTTACGGGATATCTACCAACATCCGCAACTCCAAGCCCGACTTGCTTTCAAAGGCGGTTCTTGTCTATATCTGTTCTACGGGTTACCGCGCTTCTCGACTGATCTGGACTTCACACTGATCACGGAGGGTACGGACGAACAATTTTCTCCGCGAGCAATGAGCGAGATTCTTGGCGAATATTTGTTTCTTTCCGATGAGCGTCAGAAACAATTTACCTGGTTTTGGCTGGGGCACTATGAGGAAGGCATGCAAAACATCAAAGTGGAGATCAGCAGGCGTCAATATCCAGATCGGTTTGATATCCAGGATTTTTTGGGCGTAACTGTGCGTACACTCGATCTTGCCACAATGTTTGCTCACAAACTATGTGCGATCAGTGACCGTAGAAAATTAGTCAACCGTGATCTCTTCGATACCTGGTGGCTGTTGAAGAAAATGGTTCCCATTCGCGCGGAGATCATCGAAGCGCGCACCGGCAAGATGCTGCCGGATCATTTGGGTTATCTTCTGACATATATTCGTGAATCTGTTGACCGAAGGCATATCCTGGCCGGTTTGGGAGAATTGCTTTCACAATCACAAAAGGACTGGGCGCGCGATCACTTGTTGACCGAATTAATTGCCCAGCTCCAGATGCGTGTTGATATGGAGGGAAGATAAGAGTCCACTGAAAAAAAAACGAGAGATTGATCCTGTGCGGTAAATGGGGGTGCGCGCGGAGCACGCACCCCCATTTGCCGCACCGCCACTTCTGCGTCGCGTTTTTTTAATGGACTCAGATAAGCATTCTCGCTAAAAGCTGTTCCGGACTCTTTTGTTTCCCAGCGAAAACCGCCTTGGTTTCAGGTGGAAGGGGGCAATATTCATACCAACAGCGGCAGTCAGCCTTCAGCAAGCGGGGTGTTTTTGGGGGTGGGGATGTAACTGAAAAATCTCCCCTATCATGTATAATGACCACATGAGCGAACTTCCCCTGGAGATCGTCATCGGAAAATTGCTCCGTCAGCATGGGCTGCGCCTGGCGGTAGCCGAATCCTGCACGGGTGGGCTGCTGGGGCACCGTATCACCAATATCCCCGGCTCTTCCACTTACTATATGGGCAGTATCACAGCCTATGCCTACGAAGCCAAAGTGCGCCTGCTGGGCGTCGAGTGGGAAACGTTGGAAGAATATGGCGCCGTCAGTGAAGAAGTCGTCTTGCAGATGGCGCGCGGCGTCCGCAGGGCGCTGGCTGCGGATGTGGGTCTCTCGGTGAGCGGAATCGCCGGGCCAGGCGGGGGCACGCCGGAAAAGCCAGTCGGACTGACCTGGGTGGCTCTTAGCACGTACGATCACGACGAGGCCCGAAAGTTCGTTTGGGAAGGAGATCGGCTGTATAATAAAGAGAAGTCTGCCGAGGCCACGTTGCAGCTTTTGGCGGATTACCTCGAGGCAAAATTGCATGGAGCCAGTTGAAGTTACCGTGCGTTTCGACCCCCAGGGCAAGATGATTCCCTTGAGTTTCGTCTGGCAGCGCCGAACGTACCGGGTCGAATCCATTGGTCGTCAGTGGGAGGGGAAGGATGGACATCACATTCTAGTGATGACGCCAGAGAATCGCGCCCATCATTTGCTTTTTGTATCTGCCAAGGGTATCTGGCATCGTGTGAAGGGAAGCGATACGCCAACGCTTTCCATGGTTTAGGGATATTTCTGGCCCGGGGACGGGCTTTCATTCTTATTCGTGACCTACTGAGAATAAAGTCCTCTTGCATTTTCCTCGATACTTATGCTATATACTATTGTGCAATTGTTAGCTTTTCTAATCAGCAGCGTTTTCCTGCCATGTGAGCGCTCTGCTGCGTGCTTTGCGATGAATAAAATCTGACTTCGTCGGATCGAACGTGAAGGTAATTAGAAAAAAAGAAAATACTCGATTGAGTTATCAAAGGAGGTGGTACGGGAAGAACGAACAATAGAGTAATGTAAACAGACAAAACCGATTGCGCGAACAAATGAGGAGGTTCAAGATGAAGGTTTTATCTGCAATCGTCCTGGCTGCCATCTTACTGACGCTACCGGGCAGTAGCGTTTTGGCAGCGGCTGCATCTACCAACGGGATAGATACCCTGGTATTTTCGCCCGCTGACATCGGGGGGACAGCGATATATGGCGGTGGTTATTCTGGATACCCGACGTTTTCGATTGCCAGCGTCGTCAAAGGTACGTCGGTGACCATCGTGGGGCATAATTTCCCGCCCAATGATACCTTCTGGGTGCGTATGAACTGGATGGGCACCAAAGGCGTCTCCGGCGCGATCATGGAAACAGTCACCACGAATTCCAGCGGCGTACTCTCCGATACCACCTACCCCATCCCTGCTTTTCTGGCAGGCGAGTACAAGATTGCTATCCGTCTGATCAGCCCAATTACGGGGTACTATGCCTACAACTGGTTCTATAACAACACGGCGCCAGTGTCGTACCCGCCGGCCGGATACGTTAGCTACCCAACCTTCGCTATCTCGGCTGTGCAGCAAAATACGAACGTCACCATCTGGCCGAACAATTTCCCGCCGAATGATACTTTCTGGGTGCGGTTGAACTGGATGTACACCAAAGGCGTTGCTGGTGCGGTGATGCAGACGGTGACCACGGACGCTAACGGGGTCCTGAATGACACGACCTATCCGATCCCCGATTTCCTGAAGGGATCCTATAAGATCGCTATCCGCCTGGAAAGCCCTTATAGCGGGTATTACGCCTACAACTGGTTCTATAACAACGACGCGCCCTGACAGGCGTCCCTCGGGGTGGCTGCTCCTTAAGGGTCCACGCGCCCCCAGGAACCCCCGTCCGATGCTCCACTTAGAAGAGTGGGGTGCACCTTGCATATGCACCCCACTTTCCTTTATTTTTCCAATCTGGCTCGCTCCTGGTCGGCGACGGCGGGTTCCAGCTTCTTGAATAGAGGCCCAGGTTCCTGTAACGCCTGTCCTCCCTCGAGCTGACTTGGCTGCCACCTGCCGCAGGCCTTGTCGGCCCTGTAACGCAGGACAGTATGTTCGCCAAGGTCGTCAGCGCGGGTTTCGGTATATTGTTCACCAAAGAGCGGCTGGAGGTATCCAAAGTAGGTGTGTAGCTGTTCGCTGGAAAAGGGGATGAAGGGAGCGAAAAGCACCTTGAGCGAGTCGATCGCCCGCAGCGCGGTGTAGAGCGTGGTCCCGGCGGCATCCTTGTCGGTCTTGATCTCGAACCAGGGGGCGGCGGCGTCTAAGTATTTGTTGACCTCTTGGGCGAGGCGCATGGCTTCATTGAGGGCGGCGCGTAATTTGACCTCTTCGATCAGTTTGCCGATGTCGGTAAATCCGGCCTCGATCGAAGCCAGAATCTCTTCATCAGCGGGGCGGAGTTCGTTGGGGGTGGGAACGAGGCCATCCCAGTTCCTATCGGTGAAGGAGAGCACCCGGTTGGCCAGATTGCCCCAGGTGGCGACAAGTTCATTGTTGTTGCGGGCAATGAATTCATCCCAGTCCCAGTCGGTGTCGCGGCTTTCGGGCATGTTGATGGTCAGGTAGTAGCGCAAGGCATCGGGGTCGTAGCGGGTCAAGGCGTCGCGACCCCAGACCGCCCAGTTCTTGCTGCCGCTGATCTTTTTCTTCTCCAGGTTCATGAATTGATTGGCCGGCACATCATAGGGCAGGGTCAGAGTCTTGCCCGTTTCTTTGGCGAAGATTTCGATGAAGCGTTCGCCAGCTCCCATTAATTCGGCAGGCCAGAGGGCAGTGTGGAAGAAAATATTATCTTTGCCGATGAAGTAGAAAGCCTGCGCGTCGGGGTTGACCCACCACTCTTCCCAGGCCGGGGGCTCGCCATTGGCAGCCGCCCACTCGATGGCTGCGGAGAGATACCCGATGACCGCCTCGAACCAGACGTACAGACATTTCCCCTCCCAGCCCTCCACAGGCACAGGGATGCCCCAATCCAGGTCGCGGGTGATCGGGCGCGGTTTCAATCCCTCGCTCTCGATCTTGCGAAGCGATTCACCCAGGACGGTATCGCGCAAATAATGCTGGCGCTCCCTCAAGAAGTCGGCCACGTCAGGTTCGAGTTTGGAGAGATCCAGGTAGAAGTGTTCGGTATCGCGCAGTTCCAGAGCATCGCCGGTTTTGGCGCGCGGATCGATCAGTTTCTCCGGCTCGAGCACATTGCCGCAGTTGTCGCATTGGTCGGAGCGCGCGCCCTCCGCGCCGCAGAGATAGCAGGTCCCCTCTACGTAGCGGTCTGGCAAGAACTTGCCTGCTGATGGGGAATACCACTGGGGGCGAATTTCCGTATACAGAAAACTGTTATCCTTCAAAGCCTGGAAGATGCTCTGAGCAACCTTGAAATGATTCTCGGTGTGGGTTGTGGTAAACAAGTCATACGAAATGCCGAGTCCTTGAAACAATTCCAGGAATCCGTCATGGTAGGCTTTGTACACCTCTTCGACCGGTTTCCCTTCGGCGTCGGCGCGCAACGTGACCGGCGTGCCGTGGGAATCCGTGCCGCTGACCATCAGCACGTTGTTGCCCTTCAATCTATGGTAACGGGCTACGATATCTCCTGGGAGATATGAGCCGGTGATGTTGCCAACGTGTATCTCGGCGTTGGCATACGGCCAGGCGATGGCGATGAGAATGTTTTTCGACATGAGAGACCTCCTCGGAGAACTCCACGGAGAACACGAAGGGCACGAATTTTAATCATCCTGGTGTTCTTCATAGTAGTATTACAGCGCAAAGTCGGGAACATGGGTTTTATTTTGCCCGAACCATCCACGAATAGAGCCACGAACGCACGAATGTGCGCGCCCAATTTCGTGTATTCGTGAGAATTCGTGGACGGTGCACGATCACAATCATCAACCTTGCGCTGTAAATGGTCAATGACAAGAAAAAGGGCTGCCTGCCCGGCAGCCCATGTTCATGCTAAGAACCCGGAAAAACTAGCTCATTCTTCCCAGGCTGGTGGCTGCCAATGACCAGGCGCGGCGCATCATGCTCATCATAGTGAACATCGCTGACATAGCCTGGAAAGATTTCGACCTGATCATTTTGCGCGTATCCTTGTGAAAACGAGTCTATACTGAGCGGACTAGTTTGTCAATGTGCTTCGTCATTTAACATAGATTTTAACGCCGATGAGCGTGGATCGCCGCTCCCTATGATGCAATCACAGCTTTGATGGTTGCGGTTGACGCCGCACTCCGGACACAATCCCAGGCATTCGGGACGGCAGAGCGAATTGATGGGCACTTCCAGCAGCATGTAATCGCGCAGGATCGGGGCGAAGTCTATTTTGCCGTTGGCCGGCAGGACGAGATCGGTATCCTTATCGGCCTGGGAGGGCAACGTGAACAACTCGGAAAATCTGCTTTCCAGGGGCTGGTAAACGGCGTCCAAACAGCGACCGCAGGTCGCCTCGGTGATCGCGCTGAATTCGGCCTGGGCCAGCAGTCCATCGCTGGTGCGTGAGAAGGTGATCTCGCCAGATAAGTTGCTGAGGACGAAATCACCTTCCAGAACTATTTCCGGAAGCTCGAAGTCGAAGGTTCGGACATAACCGACTTCTTCGTGCGCGATGAAGCCCACATCGAGTAGAAGTAAATTTGCAGGTTTTGCCATGATGTCACCACCGGTATTGTTAAGGCTGATCGCATTATAGCATAATAAAAGATTCCCGAAAAAAGGGGCGTGGGGTTTGCGGAGCAAGTCGCACCCCCCTTTTTTCGGTATATGTCTTGTGGTATGCTCTTGAAGCTACTCTCATTTTTCGGAGGAATATATGCCAAAACTGCTCATCGGCACACGGAACCCGGGCAAGGTTGCAGAGTTCCGAGCTTTGCTCGCCGACCTGGATATCGAGCTGGTCTCGCTGGCTGACCTCGACCTCGATCTGGTTGTCCGCGAGGTTGGGGCGACCTACCAGGAAAACGCCGCCCTCAAAGCCAAAGCCTACGCCCTGGCCTCGGGCCTGACCGCCCTGGCGGACGATTCCGGCCTGGAAGTGGATGCTTTAGATGGCGCGCCCGGGTTGTACTCATCCCGTTACGCCCCTCAGGTTAACCCAACTGATGCGGATCGGCGCGCGCATTTGTTGAAGAATTTGGTCGAACACCCGCGTCCCTGGCCCGCTCGTTTTCGTTGTGTGGTTGCCCTGGCTACCCCCGGGGGTGATTGCCGCTTTTCGGAGGGCATCTGCCCCGGGGAGATCATCCCCGAGGAGCGCGGCGATTTTGGCTTCGGCTACGATCCTATCTTCCTGGTAGCCGGCACAGGCCGCACGATGGCCGAACTGCCCATGGACGAAAAGAACAGGCTCAGCCACCGCGCCCGGGCGGTGAAGGCAGCGGCGCCTCTTTTGAAGCGGATGTGTCGGTGATCGTCAGTTGATGTGTGATTAGTGCTGTACTGAGGAGATATACGCATGAGTTGCCCAAGCTAATCTCATCATGCCTGTACATTGCTTGACACTATTCCTCGTGGAATTTATAATACTTATAAATGTTATAAACCTTATAAGTTTATATGAGGTGTAGAGATGGAACGAAAGATTGGCGCTACCGAACTCCGCCAGCGCCTGACCGATGTGCTGCAAGCTGTGCGGGAAGATAGAACGGCCTATATCATCGAAACCTTTGAACGCTCTCAGGCCGCTATAGTCAACCTGGATGAGTACCGTCAATTTCAGCGCTATCGCGAGGAGCGGGAAGCTTTCTTCGATTGGCTTGAAACTACGTCTACCCAAAATGCCGAAGGAAACCAGGGCTTGACGGACGCAGAAGTTCTAGGAATTATCGAGCAGGCGCGCCAGGAAGTGGCATCTGAAGTGGGGTGAAATATGCTCAGGGTGGTGATCGATACCTGTTCTCTGGTCAGCTATGTGTTGACGCGCGGCGATCTCATGCGCCGGGTGATCGCGGCCTGGCGTGCAGAACAGTTCGTAGTGCTGTCGTCTGCTGAGACACGCGCTGAACTTGCTGCTGTATTGGCCAGGCCGAAGATCAAACGTCTGGCAGTGGCCCCCTTAGATGATCTTGTAAAGGGAATAGAATTTTTTACTATGCGCGTTCGCGGGGAGTTGAATTTATTGGGGGTTTGTCGCGACCCCAAGGACGATAAATTTCTGGCTTGTGCAGTTGAAGGTGATGCTCAACACTTGATAAGTAGTGATCGAGATTTGCTGGAGATGAAACGGTACCAGGATGTTACCATTCTCAATCCTGGTCAGTTTCTCCTTGCTCTAGAGCTGTATTCTCTGGAAGCTGAAGAGATAACTCGACGCTTCGATCGTGATACTCTGATTGGTATTCTAGAAACTGTTCCACTTGACCCGACCACATTGGCTATCGTGTCCTCAGTGATTGAATGATTCGATTGGTGATAAACGCTCGCCCTTTGAAGTAAATCAGAAACCCGGTTTCTTCGCGAAGAAACCGGGTTTCTTTCATGAATTCAGATATATGATGAGTCACGGCTCAGGCGTTACCTCGGTCACTGTGCTTTCAGGTGCGACTTCTTCCACAGCTGGGCTCGAAAGCGCCGCGGCCTCATCGGCGGTTTCGGGCATTCCCTCCAAAATCCAGCGTTCGAACATCTCGACATATTCGGCTTTGAGGTCTTTGCTTGGGGGCATAGGGCCGATCATCTCTTCGCCGGTTGCAGGGTCGAGGATCGACTCTCTGTACAGCGTCAGAATCAGGTAGCTGTTCTGAAGGTCGCCAGCGATGATATTCTTGTCGGCGTTGTTGCCTGTGGTGAGCATCTCCTGGTAGCTGCCCATCAGGTATTCGTTGTTCTCTTTGCCGGGGCGGTGGCAGGAGATGCAGTAGCGCTTGACGACCATGGAGATATGTACTTCGTAGGAGGGCGCTTCGCCTTCAGTCAGCGCGGGGATGCCAACGATGGCCTCCTCGGGGATTTCGGCGCGCTCGTCCCAGGTATAGCGCATGAAGGTCACGATCTTCTCGATCTCGTTGCGCGGCAACTCGCCGCCGTAGCCCAATCCATTGGGGGGCATGCCCAGGTCTTGCTGGCCGTAGTCAATGACGTTGAAGAGCGTCTCGTCGGTGCGAGTCCACATCTCGTCCTGGCTGTTGATGGGTTTCAGGATTACCCCCTCCAGCCCCTCCACGCCGACGACTTCGCCGCCCTCGCCGTCGGGCTGGTGGCATTCCACACAGTAGATGGAATACAAATCCTGACCCTGGATGACCTGCTCGGCGATGGAGCCTGCCAGGGCGACCTCCTCCACCTCGGGTGTAGTAACTACTGAACGAACAGTCAACCCCACGATGCCAAGGACGATCAACCCCATCACCATGAGGCCGATCTTGCGTTTCTTCCAATGGCGGTAGGGATTTCTATCCAGGAAGGGCAGGAAAAGCAAAATCAGGATGCCGATCCCCGGGATGAGAGTCGTCCCCACCCATTCCAATTGGCCGGGGATGAATTTCAGGAATTCGAACAGGAACAGGAAATACCACTCCGGGCGCGGGACGTAGTTCGAATCGAAGGGGTCCGCTTTGGGTTCCTGGGCGACGCCCACGAAGGCTGCCAACCCGATCACGAGCAGGAAGAGCGCAAAGGAGACGATCAGGTCTTTGTAGATGATATCGGGCCAGAACTTGACGCCTTTTTGTTTGGCTTGAAGGTATTTATCGTAGTATTTATTCTTTTGTTCTTCGTTCACAGCAATACTCCTCGAAGCCTGATTATTCGTCTTCCCCAGGGATATTCGAAATCCCCAGTTTTACGATGAGAACCATGTGAACCCCGAGCAATAGCACCACCCCCGCGGGCAGTATCCAGATGTGGGCAGAGAAGAAGCGCGCCAGGGTCAGCGCGCTGAGGTCCGTGCCGCCTCTCAACACCTTGAAAAGAAAATCGCCGAGAAAGGGCACAGTTCCGAAGATTTCTGTGGCGACGGTAGTAGCCCAGTAAGAGCGCTGATTCCAGGGCAGCAGGTAACCGGTTAAGCCCATGCCCAGCGTGAGTAGAAACAATAACACGCCGGTCATCCAGGTCATTTCGCGGGGGAATTTGTACGCCCCATAGAAGAAGGTGCGTAGCATGTGCAAGAACAGCGTGATTACCAGCAACGTGGCGCTCCAGTGGTGAATGCCCCGCACCAGCCAGCCGAAGGCAACCCCCTTCGTGATGTATTGAATGCTGTCGTAGGCTACAGCCGGCGAGGGCACGTAGTACATCGTCAGAAATACGCCGGTGAGGGCCTGGATGACGCACAGGAACAGGCTGGCGCTGCCCAACGTAAACCACCAATTCACCTTGGGGATTTTTCGATCCAGGACTGTCGAGTAGAATGCCTCGAGGCCGAGGCGCTCATCGAACCAAGCGAAAACTTTTCCAGCCATGATTACTCTCCCGTCAGGTGAATGAGGATATTGCCCTCTTCGATCTTGAATTCGTAGCGATCCATGGGGCGAGGGGGCGGGCCATAGAGGATGGCGCCGTTGATGTCGAATCTGGCGTCGTGACAGGGGCAGAGAAATGCATGAGCATCTTCGTCCCACTTTACCCGACAGCTCAGATGGGTGCAGACGTTGGAATACACTTTCAATTCGCTCTCGGTTTTTCGTAGCACATAGGCGCCGTAGCTGCTGGTGGTTCGCTCCCAGCCGTTGACTTTGGAGCGCGTGAAGGAGAAGAGTGTTGGCGTCCCAATGGGATATCCATCGAAGGCGCCCAGGGAAATCCAATCATCCAGCTCCTGGGTTTTCAGGGCAGGGGAGACGATGAAGCCGATGATGGGCAAGCCAACCATTGCCCCCATGATGGACCCCAAGAAAGTCATCACGATCTTCGTGAAGTCGCGGCGACTGAGATTGGGGGAAGTGGTTTTCTTTACCATGCGTACCTCCCGAAAACAAATATCATCTCAAAAAGGGGTGTGCGCAGGGTGGCGCTGCGACCCTGCGCACACCCCTTTTTGAGTCTATCTCTATCCGATGGGTCAACAATTCCTCAGATAAGTATGAGTCCACTGAAAAAACTACGTGTAGAGGATTCGGGGCGGCATATATGGGGGTGCGTGCGCAGCACGCACCCCCATATATGCCGCCCCGCCACCTCGTTCAGGAGTTTTTTCAGTGAACTCAAGTATTATAAAACAGGAGCTTGGGAAATGTTGAGGATACCTGGAACTAACAAAGCATGTATTCTGTCACTTAATCGAGATGCGACTATTTGTGATAATATGCTTTACGCGAGTTGCTGCGAGTATGGCGTATAATAATCGAACCTCCCGAAGGTTCGTTTTTACGATCGTTGGTTTCTCGCAGGCGACCTTCGGGAGGTTTATCCTGGCAAGAGGAGAGGAGGCTCTCTATGACGCTGGACAGGAAGGTATCTTTTTTCGAAGGGCTGAGATATAAAGGAGGGGGTCCGATGCTGGCCTGGATCCTTCATCGCATCACAGGGCTGGGCATGATCGTTTTCGTCAGCCTGCATGTCATCAGTTCGTTCTTCACCCAGGAAATGGGCAGCGATTGGGCGATCGCCATCAACACCGTATACGAATCGATTTATTTTCAATTCTTCATCGTCTTCTGTGTTCTCTACCACGGCATCAACGGTATACGAATCATCATCCTGGATTTGTGGCCGAGGATGCTGCAATACCAAAAGGAGATGACCTGGCTGCAGTGGCTGGTTTTCGTCCCCATCTATGGCCTGACTATCTTCATCATGATCCAGAAGTTGATCACTGGCGGCTAGCCGACGGGAGGATATCGTATGCAAACCAGAAAAATTCCTCATCCTGGGTGGAATCTCGAGTACCTGATGTTCTTGTTCACGCGCCTTTCGGGGCTGGCTTTCTTTCTTCTAGCGATCATCGGCGTCATGGCGGCCTTGCTCATGGGGGCGCGTTACCAGATGGACCTGGGAACCCTGATGCGCTGGACATTCTTCCCCAATCCCAACCACGTCCTCGATAGCGATATCCCCGACGTGACCTTTGGGTGGGACAATGGGTTCTGGCAGATCATGCAGTTCCTGATCATCTTCTTCGGGGGGACGCACGGGCTGAACGGTTTGCGCGTGGTTCTGGAAGATTATGTTCATCGTCCCTTTTGGCAGATCGTAATCAAGTTGCTCATCTTCGTGCTGTGGATCTTCATGATCCTGGTAGCCGTTTTCGTGGTTCTGGGTTCTTGAGGCCATCGGAGGGTTATTCTATGAAAACGCATCAATACGAAGTCCTGATCGTTGGGGCTGGCGGCGCTGGACTGATGGCGGCTTTATACGCCTCCAGGAGCGCCAGCACCGCGGTGCTCAGCAAACTCTACCCCACGCGTTCCCACACCGGCACAGCCCAGGGGGGCGTAGGCGCGGCTCTGGGGAACCTGGAAGAGGACCGACCAGAGTGGCACACCTTCGATTCGGTCAAAGGCAGCGATTATCTGGGAGACCAGGACGCCATCGAGTTCATGTGCGAGGCGGCCCCGCAGGTGATCTACGAACTGGAGCATATGGGACTGCCTTTCTCGCGCAACCCCGATGGCACCATCGCACAACGGCCATTCGGCGGACATACCAATAACGTCACTGGCAAACCGGTCACCCGGGCCTGTTACGCTGCCGACCGCACCGGCCATATGATCTTGCAGACTCTCTATCAGCAGTGCATCAAGAACAAGGTCACCTTTTTCGATGAGTTCCATGTGGTTGATCTGATCACGGTGAACGGTTCGGTTGCTGGCGTGGTTGCTCTCGAGCTGGCGACCGGCGAAATGCATGTCTTCCATGCCAAAGCGGTGATCTTCGCAACCGGAGGACATGGCCGGGTGTGG
>Ga0194126_10005795_pt1 | contig 17993 bp, 15 predicted proteins | sample TA2KigC150mmetaG_FD_148641 | JGI IMG/M metagenome (GOLD analysis project Ga0194126, IMG submission 148641) | Freshwater microbial communities from Lake Tanganyika, Tanzania - TA2015035 Kigoma Deep Cast 150m | ecosystem: Environmental > Aquatic > Freshwater > Lake | place: Tanzania: Lake... | reverse complement strand
CGCCCAGCGGCAGGGACAGCGCCAGGAAACCGGAGGCGCATGGGACGGGACCCGGCGCCGGATCATCTGATGCGACAGGTGTCTCCGGAATGTCGGTCGGCGGGAGGTCGATCGGGTCGGTTGCGGCGTCTTCGGCCACCACTTCGTAGGCCGTCCCGTCCGAGATGGCGATCACGCGCGGACCGAGGGCGAATGCGGCTGCCAGGTCCGGGTAGGCGGAGGCCAGGGCGAAGTACTCCTCGGAGAGGAAGGCGACCTTGAGTGTATCCATTTCCTGCGGGTCGAAAGCCGTATCCACCCAGACCCCGGAACTCAACAGGAAAGTATGCGAACCGACGATGCGGACGACCTCGGCTGCCTCGGCCGGCGGGGCGGAGGCGGATTCGGCGGCCGCCATCCCACCCTGGTCTGCGGCTTTCTGCACCGCGTCCTGGCCGGAGGAGGCGGGGGACGGGGTGGCCAGCATCTGCTGGTAGGCCTGGTTGGAGAGGCGTTCCTGCTCGGCCGCGCCCAGCGGCGCTTCCTCGGTCACCAGGTACGAAGTGTAGGGGGTCACGATCCCGAAACGGATGCTCAGTTTCACGATCTGGTCGATCGTCTCCAGGTCGGGACCGCCCAGACGGATGGCGTTCAGCAGGTGGCCGATCTTGCGCGTCGCCCACAGGCGAGGGATGCTGGCCTGCGGGCCGGTATCCTTGGACTGGGCGGTAAAGACCTGCCCGGGGAAGCGGAATTCCTGCGCCTGTCCGTTGACCGTCCCACGCAGGGTCACGGTCGCCGTCCCGCCCTCCCGGTAGCGACCGGTGACGATGATCTGTGAACCGGCAAAGAGATCCGGCAGTGGCGAGGGGTGGATATCATAGGCTGAGATGCCACCGAAATCGAGTTCCAGCCCGGTCAACAGCGGGGCGCTGATCCTGGCGTAGAAAGCCGAGAGGACTTCGTCTAGCGCCTCCCCCGGCTGGACGTAGGCGCTGTCGCCGTGGCGGCCTTCGACCAGCGAATCGAGCAGAAATGTATCCACATCGTAGCCCACGCCGAAGGCGAACAGGCTCAGGCTGTCGGGGGCGAAGGCCAGGAAATTGTCCACGATGCGCTGGCTGTCGACTTCTCCGACGGTCGGCAGGCCGTCGGTCAGGAAAATAATGTACGTCGGGCGTTCGCTACCCGCCAGGGCGGCGGCTTCGAGCAGGGCGCGGTTGATGTCCGTGCTGCCGACGGCGGACAGCCGCTCCACCCAGGCGATAGCTTCCTGCGCCTCCTCTACCTGGCGCAGGTTGCGCTGGTAGGTATCGACACCGCTGCTGAATGCCACGATGTTGAAACGGTCATCCGGGTTGAGGCGCTCCAGGATGAAACGGAGCGCCTGCTGCGCCTGCCGGAACTTCTCGCCCTCCATGCTGCCGGAATGGTCGAGTACAAGGATGACATCCTTGGCGATTGCCTGTGTTTCCACATCCGGGCGTGGGGCGAGCAGCAGCAGGAAGAAACCGTCGGGATCGAGCGGGTCGTGGGGGTCGCGGTAGGTCAACAGGTGGAAGGCCTCGTTCTCGCCCAGTGAATAATAGAGGGTGAAATCGGCGTCGGGCGTGACCAGCGCCTCTTCATACCCGGCCGAGACATGCTGCCCGTCCATCCGGTTGACGGCGATCTCGTGGCTCGGTGAATAGACAGCCCGCACCGGCGCGGCGCTGGACGAGATGTCGACGCTGACCGAGACGCTCTCCAGCGGCAGGGAGGAAAACTTCTCGGTATTGAGCGGGTAGGTATATTCCACCAGCCCGTTCTCGGCTGTCAGCGCCTGGGTGTATTCCAGTTCCACCCGCCGCTCGCCGCCGGGCGGGATGGGGAAGATGCGCGCCTGGACCGCCCCGAGTCCGGCGTATTCCAGGAGGGCCGGGTCGCGCAGTTCACTGACGATCTGTTCGTAGGTCTGGCGCGCCTGGGTGGCATCCAGCGCCTGCCCCTCCACCGCTTCCCCGTCGACCCACAGGATGAACCCGGTCACCGCTGCGCCTTCTGGCAGTGGGAAGAGGTACATCCCCTCCACTGCGGTGTCGTTGGGGTTGTAGAAGACCTGGTCGACGCGGGTGACGGCCACCTGGTCCCGGATCGAGACCGTTACATGATGGTAGCGGATGGCGAGCGGAGTCAGCGGGATCGGTCCCGGGCAGGGGGCGGGGTCGCAAATGATGAGGCCATCGGCGTGCACCGGGGCGGCCGGCAGTCCGAGAGCCAGCAGCATGAGAACTGCAAAGAGGGGGGCGGGTCGGCGTTTCATGGTGTCTCCTTTGGAGGCGGGTAGGATGGATCGAGTGACTGCCGCAAGGACGCCGGCGGCTTGGCGAAAGTTCCGTGTATAATCTTCGAGCCATGAAACTCGATGAATGCCTGGCCGAGGTCGCATCCCGTTTGCGGGTGGTTACCGGGACACCCGGGTTGGATTCCGCCGTCTTGTTGGCGGAGGTCCTGGAGCAGCCGCGTTCCTGGGCGCTGGCGCACCCGGATGTGGATCTTTCCCCGCCGCAGCAGGCGGCCGTCATGGAGGCGGTTGCCCGGCTGGAGGCGGGTGAGCCCCTGCCCTATGTGCTCGGTCACTGGGAATTCCACGGGCTGGATTTCATCGTCACCCCGCAGGCGCTCATCCCGCGCCCGGAGACGGAACTGCTGGTGGAGGCGGCCCTTGCCTGGCTCGAACGCCACCCGCAGCGCCGCCGAGGCCTGGACGTGGGCACCGGCTCCGGCTGTATAGCCCTGACCCTGGCCCACAACATCCAGGATTTGCAGATGGTGGCGACGGACATCTCCCCGGCTGCGCTCGAGGTGGCCGCCCGTAATGCGGCCCGCCTCGCCTTGACGGAGCGGGTCGGGTTCGAGCGCTGCGACCTGCTGCCGCCGCCCGGCTCGCCGCCCTTCGACCTGGTCACCGCCAACCTGCCATACATCCCAACCGCCGAGCTGCACCGCCTGCCGGTCTACGGCCGCGAACCCTCCCTGGCGCTGGATGGCGGGGTGGACGGTCTCGACCTGATCCGCCGCCTGCTGGCCGGGGCGCCGGACCTGCTGCCGCGTGGCGGCCTGGCGCTGCTGGAGATCGAAGCCTCGCAGGGACTGGCCGCCCTATCGCTGGCTTACGACGCTTTCTCGGAGGCACGCATTTCCCTGCGCCAGGACCTAGCCGGCCGCGACCGGCTGGTAAGGATAGAACTCTGAACGCTGGTTGTGCTATACTGGTTCCAATCCATAGCCAAAGGAGAAGCCATGACCGAGAATCCGTATGAACGCCTGGCCGACGCCCTCGACCGCCTGCCGAACGGTTTCACCCGCACACCTTCCGGGATCGAGGTCCGCATCCTGGAGCGCATCTTCCCACTGGAAGAAGCCCAAGTCGCCTGCCAGTTGACCGGACGGATGGAAGCGGTGGAGGAGATTTCCAGTCGTTCCGGATTGGAGGCAGAGTCCCTGGCGAAAGCCCTCTTCCAAATGGCGCGGCGCGGCCTGGTGTGGCTCGACAAGCAGGAAGGGCAGGTGCGTTTCCGCCTGGCGCCGTTCATCGTGGGCATCTATGAGGCCTCCCTCCACTTGATGGACAGGGAACTCTCCACACTCACCGAGCAATATCTCTCCGAAGGCGGGGCGCAGGGCATCATGAAACCCCAGCCGGCGCTGCACCGGGTCGTCCCGGCCGCCGGGAGCGTGGAGAAGGAATGGGTGCTGCCCTATGACGATGTGCGCGCCATCCTGCTGGCAGCCAGGTCCTTCAATGTGCGGGATTGCATCTGCCGCGTCCAGAAGGACCAGCTCGGAGAGCGCCGCTGTGATTCCCCCAATGCGGTCTGCCTGAATTTCAGCAATACCGAGCGGTCGCCGCGTCCCGGCGACATCTCTCAAGCCGAGGCGCTGGCGCTGCTGGACAAGGTCGAAGAGGTCGGCCTGGTGCACACGGTCAGCAATGTGGTCGATGGCGTGGGCTATGTCTGCAACTGTTGCGGTTGCTGTTGCGGTATCCTGCGCGGCGTCACCGAGTGGGGCATCCCCGAATCGGTGGCATACGCCAATTACTACGCCGAGATCGACCCGGCCATCTGTACCGACTGCGGCGTCTGCAACGACCGCTGCCAGGTGGGAGCCATCATGGAAGGAGATGGGTCCTCGCTCGTGACCCGCGAGAAATGCATCGGCTGCGGCTTGTGCGTCACAGGCTGCGATACCGGCGCGGCGCGGCTCCAGCGCAAGCCTGAATCCGAGATCGTCCCGCCTCCGGCCACCTTTGCCATCTGGGAGCAGGAGCGCCTGCGCAACCGCGGCCTGGCCGGCTGAACCGGCGGGGCGCGTCCTTTGCCGGAAACCAGTGTTACCTCAGGCATGGCGGCGCATCCGGTCATCATCCAGGATAAAGTAGTCCTCATCACAGGCGCTTCGGCCGGTATTGGGCGGGCAACTGCCCATCTGTTCGCGGCGCAGGGAGCCCGATTGGTCCTTGCTGCCCGGCGCCTGCCGGTGTTGCAGGAAGTCGAGCATGAACTGTCCTGCTTCGGAGTCCCGCTCCTGCTCGTGCGGACGGACATTGCCAGGGAGGCGGACCTGGGCCGCCTTGTGCGGCAGGCTCAGGCGCGTTTTGGGCGGATCGATATCCTGGTCAACAACGCCGGGATATGCAGGGGCGGTATATTCTGCGAGATGGACCCCGAAATGCTTTCCGAAATGTTGCAATCCAACCTGCATGGCACTTTCCGTCTGGCGCAACTCGTACTGCCGGGAATGCTGGGACAGGGTTCCGGTCACATCGTCAATGTCAGCAGTATTTCCGCCCGCTTATATATCCCCGGAGTAAGCGTGTATTCTGCCACAAAGGCAGCCATCTTGGCCTTCTCCAATTCCCTGCGACGGGAGGTTTTGGGCCGCGGTATACAGGTGACCACCATCCTGGGCGGGCCGGTCAGGACCGGTATGATCGCCCATGCAGTGGATGAGGTTTTCCGCTACAATGGCTGGCAGGATTCCAGGCTCCTGGCGTGGCTTTCCGGTGCAATGGACGGACCCGAGGCGGTGGCGCGTGCCATCCTGCGGGCGGTGCGTTATCGCAAGCGTCAACTCAACACCGGCGGCCCACTCGCGGCGGCGATGGTCGGCTTGGAAGCGACTGCCCCCGGCCTGCTGGACTATGTTTCCAGCCGGGTTGACCAGCGTCTCATCGGGCGCGTTACTGGTAAACTGGGTGAAGGGACATGAATACCGAAATCCTGACGATTGAGGATCCCCATTGGCTCGCGCGTGCCCTGAAAACCCTGCATTTGGGTGAACTGGTCGCTTTTCCGACCGATACGGTCTATGGCGTTGGGGCGCCCGCTTTCGATGCCCGTGCGGTCGAAAATATCTACCATGCCAAGGGACGTTCGAACGAGAAGGCCATCCCGGTGTTATTGGGAGATGTGGAAGACCTGGAAAAGATTACGCTGAACGTCAGCCCCCTGGCAATGCAACTGGCAACCCGTTTCTGGCCCGGCCCCTTGACGCTGGTCGTTCCGAAACATCCCGACCTGCCCGAGGCCGTCTCAGCCTCCCAGACCGTTGGCGTGCGCGTCCCGGACCACCCTGCGGCGCGGGTGTTGTTGCGGGCAGCCGGTCCGCTGGCGGTCACTTCGGCCAACCGCTCGGGAGAAGCCAGCCCCGTTACGGCCAAGGAGGTCATGGAACAACTGGGAGGGCGCATCCCGCTCATCATCGACGGCGGGCGGACGCCCGGTGGGATCCCATCCACGGTGGTCAATTGCCTGGGGATAGAACCGGTCATCCTGCGGGAGGGACCATTGACAGCCGGTCAGGTCCGGCAGGCTGCCGGCCTGGAATAGGGTGGATTCTCTTATCCTGTTCTCAGGGTTCCTTCATCTTGTTTTAACCCGCCTGGATATAATAGGAATAGCATTCTCCTTAAAGATCAAACCCCGCCGGGACATGGGCCGTCCTGGCGGGGTTTGGTTTTCCCATTCACGACAGCGGCCAGGTTGGCAGGATATCCATCTCCATTCCATCCCGCTGGCCGTGGGCGAAACGGAAATACCCGGCGGAGGCGACCATGGCGGCGTTGTCGGTACAGAGCGCGAATGCCGGGATGTTGACCGGGAATTCCCGTTGGCCGAGGAACGCCTGGCGCAGCGGTTGGTTGGCCGAGACCCCCCCGGCCACCAGGATCTGCCTGGCGCCGAATTCCCGGGCCGCATTGAGGGTTTTTTGCAGCAGGACATCGATCACCGCCGCCTGGAAACTGGCAGCCAGGTCAGCCACCGGCAGGGGAGTGTCCTCCTTTTCGATCCGCTGCGCCTCCCGCAGCAGGGATGTTTTCAGGCCGCTGAATGAAAAATCCCAACTGCCTTCCAGCCAGGCACGCGGCAGGTTGAAACGATCCGGGTCGCCGCCTTCGGCGGCTTTCTGCACAGCCGGGCCGCCGGGGTATCCCAGCCCGATCAGGCGGGCAGCCTTGTCGAAGGCTTCACCGGCCGCGTCATCACGGGTCGCGCCCAGGCGTTTATATTTCAGGTGTGATTCCATCAAGTTGAGTTCGGTATGCCCTCCGGAGACCAGCAGCGCCAGCAGGGGGAACTCGGGTTCCGGGGGAGGCGTTTCGCCGTCTTTGTAAACCCAGGCCGAGTAAATATGTCCCTCCAGGTGGTTGACGCCTACCAGTGGCAACCCGCTGCCGAGGGAGAGGCCTTTGGCCAGGTTCAACCCGACCAGGAGCGAACCGGCCAGGCCGGGGCCGCGCGTGACGGCGATGGCGTCCATGTCGCCCAGAGTCGTATGGGCTTTGGCAAGCGTCTCCTCCACCACCGGCGCCGCGGACAGGATGTGCTGCCGCGAAGCGACCTCGGGATAGACGCCGCCGTAACGGGCATGCAACTCCATTTGCGAGGCGACGGTGGAGGCCAGCAGGGCGCGCCCGTTTTCGATGACGGCCGCTGCGGTCTCATCGCAGGAGGTTTCGATGGCGAGGATGCGGGCGGGAGGAAGGGAGGTCATATGGACTGATACAATATCTTCACTAGAAAAAAAGTGAACAAAATCATACGGATACTCTGCCAGGCCTCAACCGTACGATCCTGCCAGGACCAGGTTGAAACCTCGATGGACATTCCTTTACCTTTTTATGGCCCTTTTTCAGCCGGTTTATCAGCGATAATATTCGCGCCCTGTCGATGTTGAATGTAGTGCAAGGATGGCCGCCCGCTGTGCCGCGGGATGGCCGCAAACGCTTCAACATCCCGCTGGCGGATTGCCCAGTCTCGCCCGATCTTCTGCCCGGCTATCTTCCCGTTTGCACAATATCGTCGCACCATCGCGACACCCAACCCAAGCCGCTGTGCTGCTTCGGTCACAGTAAGAAAGCGTCCTCCCGGTGGGGGGATTGTCCTGCCCAATTCATGCGCAGTCTCTACCCATTCCTGGATGATCATTTCTGCGTTGGCAATGGCCTCCTGGCGGGTTTTACCATCAGCCATGCAACCCGGCAGGTCGGGAACTTCGACCAGATAAGCCTGATCTTCATCGCTCCAGTAAACCATCATTTGATATTCTTGCGGGCGCATTACTTTTCCTTGTCCAATCGGTGGGAGCGAAGGAGGTTGCGGACCTGTTTGACCTGGTATGGTTTTGCCAGGATTCCAACCGGTTGAAGGTTGATCAATTCCTCGACGCCATCTTTGGTGAAAATATAGTGACTGCCTCGCACACGGACCTGGAAGCCGAGTCTTTCGAGCATGGAGCAAAGGTCGTTGAATGCAATGTCCGCATCGGCCTGGCCGGTCATGAGTCGCTTGAGGAATTTCCGGTGTTTTGTCATGCAAATTGTAGCGCAATCGATACTAATATGCAAGGGGCGGCAGAAAACGGATTATTCCTTCCTCCAACTCTTCATCTCCAAAATAAAATCATACGGATACTCGGCCAATATCTCCACCGTCCCATCCGGTTTGATCCAGACTGAATCCTCGATCCGAACGCCCATCCCTTTTTCCGGATAGTACAGGCCGGGCTCGGCGGTGACCACCACGCCGGGTTTCAACAGGTTGTCGGGGGCGGCGGTCAGACCCGACCAAGGGCGTTCGTGGACATTCAGCCCCAGGCCGTGGCCGAGCGAGTGGACGTAGCCCTCGACCGGGGCGGGGGTATTGAGCGGCGACTGGTGCCCCATCTTTTCGAACTCGCGGCAGGTCAACGTGTTGAGGTCTTTGAACGGGGCGTTGAGGGTGAAGTTCTCCATCACCTTGTCGAAGACATGCCTGACCTGGTCGTACAGTTTTTGCGCTTCCGGCGTGGCGTACCCCAGGCTCCAGGTGCGGGTGAAATCGTAGAAGTACCCGCCGCCTATTTCCTGGGGGTAGATATCGAAAACGATGGTTTGTCCCAGCCGCAGCCGGTCAGCGGGGTTGCCCTGGGAATGCGGCAGCCCGGCATCGCGTCCGATGGAGAAGATGTAGCCCTCGGATGGGACGGCGCCGCGCTCGGCCAGCCACAGGTTGATCCTTTCCTTGACATCCCCAACCGTCAACGGCGTTTCGTCTTCATTGAGCAGGACTTCGTCAGCGCGCACCTGGCGTGAGGTCAGGAAATCGGCGGTCAGGCCAACCACCTCGGTCGTGATCTTTCCCATCCGGCGGATGCGCGCCACTTCTGCTTCATCTTTGGTTTCCATGGCGTACATGAACAATGACCCATCGCGCGCCTCGCCGACCATTTCCACTTCCGGCATCCGTCCTTTGAAGTGCGCGAGCATGGCGAAGGTGGCAGAGATGTCGGTATGGCCGTATAGTCCTACCCGGCCACTGATGTTGTGTTCCTTGAAGATACGTTCCAGGCGCAGGGCGCTCATCAGGGCGGGATCGCCGCCGGCCTCTTTGAGCAGTTCCTGCCAGGGATATTCGCTGTAGGAGCGGGTCTTCAGCCCGGTTTTCGCCGCCTCGCCGCGTTCCATATCCTGGTGGAAAAGCGCCGGTTCACCGCCGCGTTTCTTGACCAGCGTGGCGGCGGAGATGTGGCCGCCCCCGGTCAGGTAGTACATGGGCGGGTTGTTCTCGGCATTGCCCAACACCAGGATGGCGTCCAGGTTTTTGGATTGCATGAGGCTGTCGAGGTCGGATTTCATTGTATGCGCTCCTGCGCTTCGATTTTCGCATCACCCCTTTTTCCCCAACGCATTCTTCAAGCCCACCAGTAGAGCGCCTTCCTGCTCCGGCAGGATAGTGCGCGGGTCGATCAATACCCGGTTGTTTTCTGTGCGGGCGATGACCGGCGGCTGCTGGCGGCGCAATTTTTCCAGGAACTGGTCGGGGCGCTTCACATCCAATGCCAGGACAAAGGTCGGCAGGTTTTCACCAGGCAGGCTGCCGCCGCCGACAGTGGATTCGCCCGGCAGCGCCTCGCCCTGTCCGATCTCTACCGCCCAACCTTCGGCGGTCTGGCGGACCTGGTCGGGCGTGAAGGCGATCATGCGCCAGATGGGCACTTCGTGGTCGGCTTCGTTCTTGAGATAGTGGGTGAGGGTGGCAGCCAGGCCGGCCAGGCGGGTCTTGTCGGCGCGGGTGGCGCGCGCCAGGGGATGTTTTTTCATCCGGTCCACCAATTCCGCCTTGCCGGTGATGATCCCTGCCTGCGGCCCGCCCAGCATTTTATCGCCCGAGAAACAGACGATGTCCGAGCCTGCAGCGAGTGATTCCTGGACGGTCGGCTCGTGTGCCAGCCCGTAGCGGGAGGAATCGAGCAGGGCGCCGGAGCCGAGATCGTCCACGAATGGGATGCCCCTGCCGTGTGTCAGGCGGACGATATCTTTCAATTCCGGTTCCTCGGTGAAACCGATAATCTTAAAATTGGAACGGTGGACGTGCATCACGAGGGCAGCCGGGTGTTCGGCCAGCGCCTGTTCGTAATCGCGCAGGTGGACCTTGTTGGTGGCGCCAACTTCCACAAGCCGGGCGCCTGACTGTTTCATTACATCCGGCACCCGGAAACCGCCGCCGATCTCTACCAGCTGGGAACGGGCGATGATGACGCTCTTGCGATTTGCCAGGGCGGATAGCGCCAGCAGCACGGCGGCGGCGTTGTTGTTGACCACCATCGCCGCCTCGACCCCGGTCAAGAGTTGAAGCAAGCCTTCGGCGTGCGCCAGCCTCGATCCCCGTTTCCCGCTCGCCAGGTCGAATTCGAGTGAGGCGTAGCCATGCGAGGCAGCCTGCATCGCCGCCAGGGTCGCCTGGCTGAGAGGGGCGCGTCCCAGGTTGGTATGGATGATGACACCGGTGGCGTTGATCACCGGCTGGAGGGTGGGTTCCAGCCAGTTTTCCAGCAGGGTCCGGGCGCGTTCAAGGATGTCAGCGCGTTGGGGGATGGTGGTCTGCGGTTTGCCGGCTGCCGAGCGGCGGACATCCCCCAATACGGAACGGATTGCCTGCAAGGTCAGGGGGCGGCCGAACTCTGCGATGATCTCGGCCGCCAGGCGGGTCTGGAGCAGGCGTTCTACTGAAGGGATATTCCGCAGGTCAGCCATTCGGGACATTGGCATCCCCGTCCGGGGCGGGTGGTTCGGGCGCAGGAGGCCGCCATTGGCTGCTTTCGCGCATCCGGATCAGGTACTCAACCGCACACAGGCCGGCGGCGAGTCCCACCGCCACCCAGAGGGTGAGGATATCGCCAAGTTGCAGCCAGGCCAGGGTGGACCAGTAGACGCCGGCCCAGGTGGATTGGCGCAAGATAACGTTCGGTTGGGCAGGCGGTGTGCTTGGAAAGCGCAGGTTGAGGAAATAGGCGGCCGGCAGGGCTGCGCCGATCCATCCCAGGGTGAAGAGGGCAAAGAATCCCCAGCGCACCCAGACTGTCGGCAGGGCGAGCAACACCAGCAGCGCCAATCCACCCCAACCCAACCCCAGCAGGATGAGTGTCGGAACGAGGTATGGCCGGAAGGTGGTTTTTGCATCCATAAGTGCAGGAATTATACCAGCCCCGCCATCGCCTGTACCCCAGCGGTTATAATCATGGCGCCATGACTGATCCGTCCCTTCTTCCCTTTCTCATACCTCACGGCATTGCCGTCGTGGGGGCTTCCAGCGGCCCGGAGAAACTGGGCTACGGCGCGGCTCGCAACCTGGTCAACAGCGGGTTCGGTGGCGCGATCCACTTCGTCAGCAACAGACCCGGCAACCTGTTTGGACGTCCGGTCTATACCAGCCTGGACGAAGTCCCGGACCCGGTCGACCTGGCCGTGCTGATCGTCCCGTCCCCGGCGGTGATGCAAGCCTTGCAGGATTGCGCCAGGCGGGGGATCAGGGCGGCGGTCATCGTCTCGTCAGGTTTCCGGGAGGCTGGTCCGGAAGGGGCAGCCCTGGAGGCCGAATGCCTGGCATTCGCCCGCAGCCAGGGGATCAGGCTCATCGGTCCGAACTGCATCGGGCTGCTGGATACCCACCTGCCGCTGGATACGACCTTCCTGCCCCCGCCCATGCCGGCCGCTGGCGACGTGGCGTTCATTTCACAATCAGGCGCCATCTGTGCCGCCATCATCGACTGGGCACGCGGCCAGGGATTCGGATTCTCGCGCCTGGTCTCACTCGGCAACCAGGCGGATGTCAATGAGACTGACATGCTGGCGGCCATGGCATGCGACGCCCATACCCGTGTCCTGACCCTCTACATCGAAAGCGTCGGGGACGGGCGGCGGTTCCTGGAGGTGGCCGGGCAGGTGGCGCGGCAGAAGCCGGTCGTCGCCCTCAAGGTCGGGCGTTTCGAGAGCGGGCAACGCGCCGCTGCCTCCCATACCGGCGCACTGGCCGGGCAGGATGCAGCCTACGATGCTGCATTCGAAAGGGTGGGTATTTTCCGCGCCGGGACCAGCGAGGAGATGTTCGACTGGGCCTCGGCGCTTGCATCCTGTCCGCTGCCGGGCGGACGGCGCATGGCGGTGTTGACCAATGCCGGCGGTCCGGGCGTGATCGCAGCCGATGCGCTCGAGACCTGCGGCCTGCAACTGGCGGCGCTCTCGGAAAAGACCCACACCGGCCTGGGATCCCTGTTGCCCCCGGCAGCCGGCCTGCACAACCCGGTGGACATGCTGGCTTCGGCCTCCCCGGAGCAATATGCCGCCTGCCTGCGTCTGCTGCTCGACGACCCCGGCGTGGACGGCGTTTTGCTTATCCTGCCACCACCCCCGATGCACCCGGCCGAGGCGGTGGCGGATGCGCTCATCCCGCTCGTCCAAGCCGCACGTAAACCGGTCGTGGTGGCGCTGATGGGAGAGACGTTGATCCAGGCGGCTGCCCGGCGCCTGCGTTCAGCGCGGGTGCCGGAATACCGCTTCCCGGAGCGGGCTGCCTCCGCCCTCTCGGTATTGGCGCGAAGGGCGGAATTCCTCGCGAGATTTGAACTCGAAGATCATGCAATTACATCGAAAACTTGGAGAAAAGGACAGATTCGTGACACCCTGGGTCCTGTGTGGTTCAAACAATCGGCATTGGAAGGAAAACCAGGCTCCTGGCTGGACCCGGATACGGTCGAATGTTTGTTGCGCGCCTGCGGCATCCCGACCGCGCCTGTCAGGTTGGCGGCCACAGTGGAGGAGGCGGTCGTCATCGCGAAGGAGGTCGGCTACCCGAGCGTGTTGAAGATCGCCTCGGCGGATATCCCCCACAAATCCGATATCGGCGGGGTGGTGTTGGGAATAATGAATCCGGATGAGATCCGCAGCGCTTTCGAACAGGTGATGAAGAACAGCCGGGCGGCGCGCCCGCAGGCGAAGATCGACGGCGTCCAGGTCCAACGCATGGTCCCGCCTGGGCAGGACGTGATCGTCGGCGCGGCGCGGGATGTGCAGTTCGGGCCGCTGGTCATGTTCGGCTCCGGCGGCGTGGAGGTGGAAGGGCTGAAAGATGTGGCTTTCGCCCTGGCCCCGTTGAACCCCCACGATGCGGAGCGCATGTTGTCCAGGACCTGGGCCGGTCGGAAACTGGATGGCTTCCGTTCCATCGGACCGGCGGATAAAGCCGCCGTGCTGGATGTCCTGGTACGGCTGGCGCAACTGGCCGAAGAATTGCCCGAGATCAGCGAGATCGAGATCAACCCGCTGCGGGCGCTGGCCCCCGGCCAGGGCGTGGTGGCGTTGGATGTGAGGGTGAAATTATGAACATAAATCTCTGGATCGACATCTTCGGCTGGATTGGCGTGGTTCTGTTCCTGGTCGCCTATGTTCTGGTTTCCATCAAACGGCTGGAGGGGGATTCGATTTTTTACCAGGCGATGAACATCGTGGCGGGTATCCTTCTGGTGGTCAATTCCCTCTATTATCACGCCATGCCGTCCGTTGGCGTCAACGCCGCCTGGATCGGGATCGGGGTGTTCGCGCTGGTGAGGCGTTGGAGGAAATCCGTGCAATCGTGAAAACTGGCTCCTGGGAGAGAGGGGGAGATTTGGGGCCTGTTAAGGCAGTTCGGCTTGGTATTTTCCGGCAAACAATGCCGGCTGTCCGCCGGTATGCCAGAAGAGCACGGTCTCTTCCTTCTTGAAAAACCCCTTTCGGATCAAGTCGATCAGCCCGGCCGCCGCCCGCCCGGTGTAGACCGGGTCGAGCAGCAAGCCTTCGTAACGGGCAAACAACTGGATGGCCTCGCGTTCATGTTTGGTCAACACGCCATAGCCGGGGGCGCAATAATCTGCATTGACCTGGACCTCTGCAGGCGTCAGTGCGATCGGTTCACCCATCAGAACGGAGGTCGCAGATGCAAGTTTGGCGACGCGTACCTTGAGCGCATCTTCCGGCTCGTCCACGCTGATGCCCAGCACCCGGCCGCGGTAGCCGAATTTCTGCGCCCCCAGGACTAGTCCCGCCTGCGTGCCGCCGGAGGAGGAGGCGAAGACGATCCAGTCCGCCGGGCAATCCTGATGGATGAATTCCTGCATGGCGACGGCATAGGCCATCGCCCCGACCGGGCTGGATCCGCCATAAGGGACAAGGTACGGGCGGCGGTTCCCGCTCTGCGCCTGTTCGAAAGTTTCCCGGAGCGCCCGGTCGCGTTCCCCAGGAGCAGCCCAGACGATCTCGGCGCCCAGCAATTGGTCGAGCAGCAGGTTGGCGGATGCCTGCCGGGGCGGTTCCCCCGCCAGCGCCAGGGTGCAACCAAACCCGAAACGGGCAGCGGCGGCGGCCGTCTGGCGGCAGTGGTTGGATTGCGCCGCCCCGGCGGTGATGAGCAGTTCCGCACCCTGCTCCTTTGCATCGGCCAGCAGGAATTCCAATTTCCGGGTCTTGTTGCCGCCAAAGGCGAGGCCGGTCTGGTCGTCGCGTTTGACCAGCAGGCGCGGTCCATTGAGCAGGCTGCCGAGGCGTGGAAGTTGCTCGATGGGAGTGGGGAGGTGGGCGAAACGGAGAGGAGAGATCATTCTGGATTCTTCAAGGCGTCCCATAGGTTGTGTGATTCTGCGTCTCTTCGCGTACCCGGGCGCGGCCTCGCCAACGCAGCACATCCAGGACTTTCGGCAGCGCCTGGGTATACAGTTTGTACAATCCCGGGTTGGGGGTGTAATCCCAGGCGCCGAGGCCGATATAGGGCCGGCAACCCAGGCCTTCCTTGAATCGATAGACGCCCCACAGCGGGTCCGATTCGACGAATTCATCCGGGGCCCCCCACAGGTCATAGAACCTGCATCCGCGGCTTTTGGCGCGCCGGATAGCCTCCCATTGGAGCAGGTGGTTGGGCATCTTCTCGCGATGTGCCTGGCGGGACATGCCATAGAGGTAGTAGGCGCGGCCGGAGAAGTAGAAGACAATGATGGCAGCCACCGGCTGGCCTTCCACCTCGGCAATCAGCGGCTCGGCGGAGGGTTGGCTGTTCGATGCCGGTTGCATGAAAGTCTGCCAGACGGTGCGGTAGTATCCCTCGTCTCGGATGACGAAACCGTCGCGCAGGGAAGTCTCGGCATACATTCGGTAGAGCAGTGTGAAATCGGCGCTCGATCCAACCCGCACCGTCACCCCTTTCTTCCCAGCCAGGCGAATATTGTAGCGGGTCTTCTGTTTCATCCGCCCAAGGATTTCCTCCTCTGAGGCCTCAAGGCCGACCATGGCAGTATTGCGGAACTGGACCTGGTCCTGTGAAAATCGCCAGCCGCGCCGTTCCAGGTCGGACCGGACAGCCTGTCCATCCGGGTCCGGGGCATGATCCTGGCTGCCAGGGACTCCGCTTCCCTGCCAGGCATCGGGGTCGATCTTGAGGAAGATCGCCCCGGAACGCCGCGCCAGCGACTGCAGGTCGTCAAGGACGCGTTCCCGCAACGGAGCGGATGACCAATCCAGCAGTGGTCCCTTCGGTGCGTACAGGATACAGAGTTTTTTTGCGAAACCCCCGATTGGGATGGCGCGCCTGAGCGCCATTACTGCTGCGACAACAGACCCTCCCGATGATTCTGAACCTTCGGCAGGCTGCCCGCGCCAGATGAACGGCGTCGACTGCCAGCCATAGGAGGCCTTGACTTGCGCCCATTCCCAGGTCTGGAGCAGGTGGGGGGCCGGGAGTGCGTCGATCAGCCGGTTCCAGGATTGCGGGTCGAAGTTGCTGGCGGATTCCAATTTCATGACCATGTTACGATTATTTCCAGCGGCAAGCGTGTTCCTGCCCATACCCAGTCCCCCCGCTGGCCGTCTGTTCAGTGTGCTGGAGAGTCAAGTGATCCCTGGGGGAATGTGGTCGGAGTCCAACTGCTTTCCTCGGCATTCGCAAGCAGGTCGAGACCCTCCTTCTTCAGGAACTCGACATTGCTATACATGGCATCCCGGTAATCGCGGATCCTACCGCTGCGCAGGGCTTCGATCACCTGCCGGATCCCTTCATCCACGTGCCAGTCGGGGACGAAACCCAGGATATGGGCTGCCTTGTTGAAATTTACCCAGTAATTTCGCGGGTCGATGCTTTCATCGTTATTGACGATGACGGCGGAGGGAACCTGGCGCTGGATCATCCCGCCGACCTGGTGGATGGTGAAGTTCTGTTCGTTCGAACCGATATTGAAAACCTGGTTGTGCACCAACCGGACGGGGGATTTCAGAACGAGCAGTATGGCTTTGGCCGCGTCGGAGACGTGGAGGAACGGGCGCCACTGGTCGCCGCCAAAAATCGTGATCCTGTCTTCCACGACTGCCTTGGCTGTGAGCAGGTTGACCACCAGGTCGAAGCGCGGCCTGCCCGAGAGTCCGTAGATCGTGCTGAAGCGCAGGACGACCGGCGCGAAACGGTCGTCTGCCATTTTCAGGAGCACTTTTTCGGAAGCAATCTTGCTGCGGGCGTAGAGGGAGACCGGCCGGAGTTCCGAGCGTTCGTCCAGTTTTTCATCGCTGGCGCCGTAGACCGAGCAGGTGCTGGCGAAGATGAAATGGCCGATCCCGCTGCCCTTGGCAACCTCGGCGATCATGCGGGTTGCCATCAGGTTTATGTCGAGTGTCAGCTGCTCGTCCAGCGCACAGGCCGGGTCGCCGACCAGCCCACCCAGGTGGATGACGGCGTCCATCTCGTGCATCGCCTGGACAACCTTCCCCACGGATCGAAAATCGGCCTTGATGATCTCCAGGTGGGGGTGGTCGATCCACTCCTGGATCGGTTCCGTGCCATAGAGCAGCAGGTCCAGCAGCCGGACCCGATATCCCGCCTCCAGCAAGATTGGAAGCAGGGCCGATCCGATGTAACCTGCTCCGCCGATCACAAGGACATTCTTGATCGATGCATCTCCGAACGGTTTCGATCTGGCGCTTTCGGACCGGACGATCCGTTTCCAGACCACCGACCAGGCGCGCGCCGCCACGAGCATGGCGGTGCTCAACCCCCAGGACATCAACAGCGCCCAGCGCGGGAAGTTAAGGATGGACGTGTGCAGGCCGAGAAAATCGCTCTGCGCCAGGTAGGTGAGGAAGCCAAAGAGGATGAAGGCCAGGCTGGAAGCCTGGATGACGATCAGGACCTTGTAGCGCCCACGATAGTACCGGCCATATGTATAGAATCCGCTAAGGTGGAAAAGTACAAGGCAGTTGATGGTCAGGACCCCGGCATTGCCGGTGTAGTAATCGATGTGGGTATAGAGGGTTTCCTGGTAATCGATGCTGCCTTCTGTGTTTCCGACCGCCACGATCCACAGCAGGCGCGCCACCAGCGAGATGACTAGCGCCAGGTTGACCAGGACCGCGTCTGCCAGCATCCGCACGATCCCCTGGAAAGTAAAGGCTTTTTTCAGCCAGGTGTCGATCGGTTTCATTTGTCGGACAGTTTCCGGCGGATCGGCGCGGCGTTCTCGTGGATGCGCTGGATGGCTTTGCAGATATCCATTGCTGTCTCAGCGCTCATGTGCGACCACATCGGCAGGCTCAGGCTGTGGGACGATAACCAGTCTGTATTGGGTAAGGGCTGGCTGTCATAGAATGGTCGGTAGGCCGTCTGCTTGTGGACGGGAGGTTCGTAGTATTTCCGGCTGTCCACGTTTTCGGAAGCCAGCGCCAGCGCCAGTTCGTCGCGCGTCAGGCCGAAGGTATCGGCATCGATGGTGATGGAGATCTCGCGGTAGGAATGACGGTCGCCGCTGCGCACTCGCTGGAAACCGATGCCGGGCAGACGCCCAAGTACTTCCTGGAACAGTGCAACGGTCTCGTTGCGGTGTTCAGCAGCCTGTTCGAGGCGGCTGAGGCTGTGCAACCCGAGCAGGGCGTTGAACTCCGGCATCCTGGCGTTCAACCCGGCGAAAGCGCTGTCGTAATTTCCATCGTTGCCGTATTCCCGGCCCATTCGGACCTGGGCGGCCAGTTGCTCGTCCTCGGTGGCGACGATGCCGCCTTCCCCGGTGATGAGCAACTTGGTGGGGCTGAGGCTGAAAACCTGGGCGTCGCCCTGTCTTCCGACAGGCGTCCCCTGGTAACACGCCCCGGCGCCGTGGGCGGCATCGAAGATGAGTCGCAGGCCGTGGCGCCTGGTAACCGCCTC
>Ga0194126_10005792_pt1 | contig 17996 bp, 17 predicted proteins | sample TA2KigC150mmetaG_FD_148641 | JGI IMG/M metagenome (GOLD analysis project Ga0194126, IMG submission 148641) | Freshwater microbial communities from Lake Tanganyika, Tanzania - TA2015035 Kigoma Deep Cast 150m | ecosystem: Environmental > Aquatic > Freshwater > Lake | place: Tanzania: Lake... | reverse complement strand
GCATGTATAATATTTTTGTTGTTTCTGATGGTACCGGCCGTACCGCCGAGCAGACACTGAATGCTGCCCTGGTGCAGTTTCCTGATGTTCCTGTTGCCATCCATATCCGTCCAAATATCAGGTCGGAATCTCAAATTGTTGAAGTTGTTGATGAAGCAAGAGCTGCCCGGGCGTTTATTATCCATACCCTGGTTGAGCATAAACTACGAGAGTTTATTATTCAAACGGGAAGGTTGCACAATGTGGAGACCATCGACCTGATGGGGCCGCTGTTATCGCGCCTGACCCTCTTTCTCTCCAACTCACCAACCCAACAACCCGGCCTGTTCTACCGGTTGAACAGGGAATACTTCATGCGGATCGACTGCATGCAATTTGCCTTCTGGCATGATGACGGCCAACGACCTGATGAGCTGGAGAAGGCGGAGATCATCCTTGTGGGTGTTTCCAGGACATTTAAGACGCCACTGAGTATCTTCCTGGCCTTTAAAGGATGGTTTGTGGCGAATGTACCCATCGTGCTGGGTATTGAGCCACCGGAGATCTTATCGGAGCTTCCGCATGGCCGTGTAATTGGTCTTACAACTTTCCCGAGCAATTTGTCTACCCTTCGCAAGGCCAGGCAGGAGTACCTTGACGGGATGGCCGGAGAATACGCTGATCTGGACTACGTGAGCCAGGAATTAAACTATGCTAAAAAAATATTTGATGCCCATCATTGGCCGGTGATCAACGTCACCAATAAGCCCATCGAAGAGATCTCAACCGAGCTTCTGGCCATACTGGTTAAGTTGGCTCCTCCCGACCTCTTTCACGGAAAAACCTGATTGTATGAACCTGAATTAAAATCCCATGGTAGGTATCATCTATTGACCCGAGTATTCGAAAAATAATGATCAAAATTTTAGGAAGATGAAGAATATGGATAATCATAAAATCATGATCGGTTCACTATGAGCAAAACGCGTTTTATTTTTGTTACAGGCGGTGTTTCTTCTTCCCTGGGGAAAGGGATCATTTCAGCTTCAACAGCGCGGCTTCTGCAGGCCCGTGGATATTCGGTGACAATCCAGAAACTGGATCCCTATATCAACATTGACCCCGGCACATTGAATCCTTATGAGCATGGTGAGTGTTATGTGACAGAGGACGGCGCTGAAACGGATCTTGATCTGGGACATTATGAGCGGTTTTCGAACACCCCGACCTCACAGGCCAACAATATCACCACCGGCCGGATCTATCAGTCGGTGATTGAGAAAGAACGAAGGGGTGACTACCTTGGAGAGACCGTCCAGGTTATTCCGCACATCACCGATGAGATCAAATACCGGATCAAGCTGTTGGCGAAAAAAGGGGAATATGATTTCCTGATCACGGAGATCGGAGGCACGGTGGGAGACATTGAATCCCTTCCATATATTGAAGCTGTCCGTCAGATGCGGTGGGAGATGGGAAAGGACTGCCTGGTCATCCACCTGACCCTGGTGCCATATCTCTCGGCAGCAGGAGAGTTGAAGACCAAACCCACCCAGCACTCGGTGAAAACGTTGCTGGAACAAGGGGTTCAACCCGACATTATTGTTTGCCGTACAGAAAAACATCTCACACAAAATCTGAAAAACAAGATCGCCCTGTTTTGCAACGTAGAATCTTCCTCAGTTATCGAGTCCATTGATGCAAATTCGATTTACGAAGTTCCCTTGCTGATGCGAGAAGAGATGCTGGATGTGGAGATTCTCCGGAAAACCAGGATGAAGTTCCGCCATGAGCCTGATATGAGCAGTTGGGAGGACTTCCTGTTCCGGCTGAGGAATCCCAGGCGGGAAGTGGCGATCGGGCTGGTTGGGAAATATGTAGAACTGAAAGATGCCTACAAGTCGATCACAGAAGCTTTCATCCATGCGGGAGCACATAACGAATGTAAGGTTAATCTGAAAATGATCCACTCGGAACATATCAATCCGGACAATGTCCGGAAAATGATGTCCGGATTGAGTGGGGTTCTGGTTGCCCCGGGATTTGGAGAACGGGGTATTGAAGGAAAGATCACAGCTATCCAATATGTAAGGGAGAACAAAATCCCATTCCTGGGCATTTGCCTGGGGATGCAATGTGCAGTCATTGAGTTTGGCAGGCATGTCCTGGGTTTTGAGAAAGCCCATTCCACGGAGTTTGATCCGCGAACACCTTACCCGGTCATCGATATGATGGAAGAGCAGAAAAAGATCAGCGGACTGGGAGGTACTATGCGGCTGGGAGCCTATCCGTGCCGGTTAACGAAAGGGACCACAATCTACAATGTTTATAAAAAGGAAGACATCTCAGAACGTCACCGGCACCGGTATGAGTTCAACAATAAGTACCTGGCAGACTATAAAAAAGCCGGAATGATTCCCGTTGGATACAACACCAAAGATAACCTGGTTGAGATCATTGAATTGAAAGATCACCCCTGGTTTGTGGGCGTTCAGTTTCATCCCGAGTTTAAAAGTACGGTTATGAACCCACATCCGCTTTTTGTCAGTTTTGTTAAAGCTGCGACCAGGAACAACCAGACAGCGAAAAAGCCGGCAAAGGTAAAAAAGTGAATGGCTCCGGATAATTCCGTTATCTTTGCACCGTTTTCAAGGCCAAGGGACCTATGTACGAACCCAGGCCGAAGAATCCTTATCACAAACCACTCAAATGAACCGAAATACCATTCTCGGCATTGTTTTGATCTTCGCGATCCTCATCGGGTACAGTTACCTGACCAGACCATCCAAAGAGGAGCTGGCAAAGCAGAAAAGCAGGCATGACTCCCTGGTCCAACTCCAGAAGAAGCTGGAAGACTCGATCAGAACTCAGGAGGTTTCAAGAAGAATAGCTGACAGCATTCAACAGGCAACTGCCCCTGCCAAAGATACTTCAGGGAACAGAACACAGCAATTACACGACCAGATGGGGCGCTTTGCAGTCGCTGCTGAAGGTGAGGAGAAGCTTTATTCTATGGAGAATGAGTTTCTTAAGATCAAGGTATCATCTAAAGGCGGGAGGATTGTTTCCGCTTTGCTTAAGCAGTACCAAACCTGGGATTCATTACCCTTGGAACTGATCAGCCGTGATTCGAGCGCTTTTGGCTTTACCTTCTTCTCCAACAACCGGGTGATCCGTACCGGTGATCTGTATTTTAAGCCCTTCTGGCCGGACCAACGGTTCAGAGATAAAGACTCCATTTTTATTTCAGGGAACGACTCGGTCAGTTTCGCTATGCGGGTGTATCCCGGCGCCGATACATTGGGCGAGCAAAACAGCTATCTGGAATTCAAATATACACTGAGGGGAAATGACTACATGACGGGTTACACTGTTTCTTTCATCGGATTGGGGCAGGCGGTTGATCCCGGAAATTTCATTGTCCTGGATTGGAAAAACAAACTGTCAAGAAAAGAGAAAGGCGTCAAGTACGAACGGATGAATTCGTCGGTCTATTACAAGTACTTTGAAGATAAGGTCGACTATATCAGTGAAACAAAAGACGAGATCAAGAAACTTAAGGGGGAGCGGGTGAAGTGGATCTCTTTCAAAGACCAATTCTTCAGTACAGTGCTCATCGCGGAAACCAATTTTAGTGAACCTACTGTTACATCCCTGTATCCGCCAGATAAAGCGATGAACTACAACAAGATGATGGCAGCGGAAATTGATGTTCCTTACACACCCGGCAGGGACAACATCATCCCCATGAAATTGTACATGGGTCCTAATAAGTATTATACCCTGAAGAAATACAAGCTGGACATGGAGCGTCAGATACCGCTCGGATACAGCTTCTTCCTCCTTTCCTGGATCAATATTTATGCGGTAATCCCCGTGTTTACCTTTTTTGGCGACCTGGGGTGGAATTACGGGATCATCATCCTGATATTGACGATCCTGCTTAAGATCGTCCTCTTCCCGATTGCATATAAAACCTATGTTTCATCGGCCAGGATGCGGGTATTAAAGCCCGAGATCGATGAGATCAACGAGAAGCATAAAAAGGATGAACCGATGAAGAAACAGCAGGCGATCATGGATCTTTACAAACGTGCCGGGGTGAACCCGATGGCCGGATGTATACCATTGTTATTGCAGATGCCGATCCTGATCGCCATGTTCCGCTTTTTCCCGTCATCCATAGAGTTGCGCCAGCAGCCTTTCTTATGGGCAGACGACCTTTCGAGCTACGATGCCATCTGGACTTTCCCCAACGGTTTTACCATTCCCTGGTATGGAGGACACGTGAGCCTGTTTGCCTTGCTGATGACCATCTCTTCGATTATTTACACCCGGCTGAATGACCAGATGATGGGTTCTTCCAGCACCCAGCTGCCAGGGATGAAAACCATGATGTACCTCATGCCGGTCATGTTCCTGTTCTGGTTTAATGACTTCTCATCCGGTTTAAGCTATTATTATCTGCTTGCCAACCTGTTAACCTTTGCTCAGATTTTCATCATCCGGGCTACCATTGATGAACAGAAGCTGCATGCACAGATCGAGCAGAACAGGAAGAAACCGGTGAAAAAATCAGGATTCCAGAAGCGACTGGAAGATATGGCCAAAAAAAGAGGCTATCAGATGCCCCGTAAATAAGTCAGAAATAACCCGAGTCCTTTTCGCTTTTCTTCATCCAGTTCAAAACTGATATTCCGGGATAGGTAATTTTCCGCATCCAATCCTTGCGGGAGTGTTTCCCGTATCATTTCAATGGAAAGAAGTTTGTGACCGATGCCATAGCGAATGGCCTGATCAAATAATTTCTCCACAGACGGACGGATCGATTTTTTTGCAACCCAACAGGCGAACACAATAGGCAGACCGGTAAACCGGTACCATTCCTCAGCCAGGTCTATGACCATCCTATTAGACCTGTCCAGGGTAAAGCATTTATCGCCGATGGCCAGGGTCGCATCGATATACGCTTGATTTTCCGGCGTGTTTTGGACGATCTTTGGGTCGATCTTCCAGAAATTGCGGGCAAGCACCCTGATCAACTCCACCGATGTGCGGGAATCGTCATCCAGGGCGATCGTCCTGATCTCATGGAGTGGTTTTTGCGAAATCAGCAACACACTTGCCACAGCCCCTTTCGCACCAATACAGAAGTCGGTGATGATCCGGATATCTTCCAATTCATTAAGTGCTGCGACAGGAACAAGGCCGATATCAGCCTGCCCTTGCTTCATCACTTCAGCGCATGCGGAGGGTGGTGCAAGAATCAGATCAAAGTCATCCAAAAGCCCCGATCTCCTTATTCCATATACAAATGGAACGGTATTCAGGTAGGAAACGGCGACAATACGAAGTTTTTCCATAGTTGACTTGGGGTCAGTCCTTCCCCTCGAGTGTCTGATGGATTTTCATGACCTGAGGGATCAACGGAAGCCGGCCGCTATTTTCGATGATGAAATCAGCCCTTGATAGTTTTGATTCTTCGTCCCATTGTGCCGTCTGGCGTAAGAGAACTTCTTCCCTGCAGGCATGATCCCGCAGCATGATCCTATCGATACGGATGGGTAACGGGCAGGAAACCAGTATGATCTTGTCAAAGGAGCTGATGAGGCCACTTTCAAACAGAATAGCTGATTCCAGGATACTATATGCGATATTTTCCTGTTTTTTTTGCCACGCCTGATAGTCGGCTATTACCAATGGATGAACGAGATCCTGAAGGAATTTAAGATCTGATGCATGCTGAAAGACAATGGCTGCCAGTGCTCTTTTATTCAAAACAGATCCTTTCATGACCCCTCTCCCAAAACGGGTGGTCAACTTTTGCCTGACCGATGGGATATCGTACATTTTTTTGGCTTCTTCATCAGCCGGATATACCGGGATGCCAAGGGTCAGAAAAATATCAGCCACTGTGGTTTTTCCACTCCCGATGTTACCGGTCAGTCCAACCTTGAGCATAGGCTGTATCAATTGTTCTTCCGTTTCAGGTTGACGTAAATGGTATCCGGAAATACGGAAATCAGTTTGCCGGATAATTTGCATTGCGAGGCAATCTCTCCGGAAAGGTTTGACGAAGGGATGATGATCCGATACGCATCACCGGAACGAACCGGTTTGTAGTGTCTTAACCGGAGTTCAAATGGATTGGAGGGTTTCAGAAATTGTTCCGAAAACCAGTTGAAACCTTCAGCTTTAACTTTCAGCAACAGCAGGGAATCATTTCCCTGAACCAACTGATATCTTGCAGGCACTTCGGAATATACGAGCGGATATTCAACGGAATAGTAGTAATCCTCGGCAATCTGGACGAGTATCCAAAGAAAGGCAGATACACCCAGGCATGCAAGAAAAACAGGGAGCCGGCTACGCAACTTCTCTTTTCGCCGACCATCCGGATGTGTGAATAATTTCGGGAAGTCCGGGCTCAAAGCAATCAGAAAAAAAGGTTGAATTACTTCTTATCAGCGCCAAGTTGAGCTGAAGTATCCATGGCAACGGCAGATTTCTCAACCCGGAGATGAACGCCACCTTCTACTTCGATGGTGACGGTTGTCTCCTGGATTTCAACGATTCTGCCATGTATTCCACCGATGGTGATGACCTTTTGCCCCCGTTCGAGTTGTTCGCGGAATTTTTTCTGCTCTTTGGTCCGCTTCATCTGGGGGCGGATAAAGAAGAAATAGAACACGACAATGATCAGCAGCAAAGGGATCAGGCTCATGAATCCACCACCGGATCCTTTTCCTCCCTCTTGTTGGGCAAATAATAACAGGTTAAAAATGGTTAGAAAGTCCATACATGTTTGTTTTAATGATTATTCTGACTCTGGTAATATGACTTGGGCCTTGATCCGCAACACTTTTGTATTAGGTTGCGTGTTGGCTACGATGATAACGGATTTATTCTGAATGCCTTTTCTTCCTTCACTGTTGAACTGAACCTTGACAAACCCTTCTTCTCCCGGGCGAATGGGATTCTTGGGGTATTCTGCAACAGTGCAACCGCAGGCCGTGCTCACATTGGAAATCAACAGATCGGATTTTCCCTTGTTCACAAACCTGAACGAATAGGCTACCCGTTCACCCTGGGTGATTTTGCCGAAATTGTGAGAATCCTGCTCGAATTCAAAGACCGGGAGATTTTTCGGATCTCCATTTCCACTGGCAGAATTCGGGTTATAAACCAGATCGGATGAAAGATCATGATCCCCGTTGGATGTGCAGGAGGAGATAGCGAGTGCGGCGACCAAAATAAATGACAGAATGGTTCTCATGCGAAAAAAAATGCCCGGCAAAGGTAGTTATTTTTGGTGAAATGCTGAATGGCTCAACCGGCTAATCACGATATGGTTAATTTTGTATCAAAATTGCTGCTGATGCGCATATTCCTGGTCGGTTTCATGGGTTCCGGAAAGACCACTGTGGCCAAGAACCTGGCAACAATGTTGCAGTTCTCGTATTTTGACCTGGATGAACAAATTGAAACATCAACCGGGATGACCATCAATCAGATCTTCCAGAACAGGGGAGAGCCTTTTTTCAGACAAATGGAACAAGCGCAGCTTTTTCAAACCATAAGTAAAGAACGTACGATCATTGCAACGGGTGGTGGAACCCCTTGTTCCCAGCCGAACATGGATTTCATTCTTGCTCACGGACTCTCGGTTTACCTTCGGGTCGATCCGGAGGTTCTCACTGAACGACTTGTGTCGTCCAAGTTCAACCGGCCCTATATCAAAAACCTTGATGAAAAAGGTATCCGTCGATTGATCCGGGTCCTGCTGCCTGAGCGGGAACCCTGGTACCAGATGGCCAACTATGTGATCGAAGCGAACCTAACGGAGCACCGGGAGGTGGAGGAGCGGATTATCTCACAGGTAAAGGAATTAACCCTCTTCCGGGGCAGACCCGGCCTTGCGCTCTAGCAGTACGATGTTTTCCACATGTTGGGTATGCGGAAACATATCCAAAGGTTGGATTTGAACGACGTTATATGAGCTGCTCATCATGGCCAGATCCCTGGCCTGTGTGGCCGGGTTACAACTCACATAGATGACCCGTTCGGCCTGTATTTCGAGAATTTTCTTTACGACTTTTTCATGCATTCCGGCGCGTGGTGGGTCGGTGATGATGAGCGAGGGTCTCCCATGGGCCTCAATAAAGGCATCATCCAGGATCTTTTCCGCTTCGCCAGGATGGAAGGAAACATTGCTGATACCATTCGCCTGCGCATTTTCCCAGGCATCATCCACCGCCTGTTTGACAGATTCAAGGCCGATGACCCGACCGGCTTTCCCCGCCAGGAACAGGGCAATGGTGCCGGTTCCGGAGTAAAGGTCATAGACTACTGCCTGTCCGTTCAGCGAGGCCATCGAGGCGATGATCTGATACATCCTCTCGGCCTGGTAGGCATTGGTCTGAAAAAATGATTTGGGCGCGATCCTGAATGAGAGGCTTTGCAGCGGTTTTTCGGAGACGACCATGGTTTCGGTAATAAACGGTTTTCCGTGAAAGAGATGATGCTCCAGATCCCACAGGGTGTCGTTCCGCTTGGGGTTGATGACATAAAAGAGGGAAGTGACCGTTGGACAAGTTGCCAGCACATGCTGCAGTAAACCGTTTATTTCGGTCGGTTTATCCTCGTCAAATACGATGATGACCATCAATTCTCCTGAACGGGTTGTGCGGATAATAATATTTCTCAGGAATCCTACGGCACGATGGAAATCGAAATAGGAAAAGTGGTTTTGCAGGGCGAAATTCCTGATCTCATTCCGGATCAGGTTATTGGGCTCAGCCTGCAGGTGACATTCCGTTATTTCCAGCACCTTGTCGTAAAAGCCGGGGATGTGGAAACCCAGGGCGCCGGGAGATGGCGCTTCTTCATGATCTTGCGGAGGTGAGATATGCCATTTCCTGGTCGAAGTGGAAAACTCGAGCTTGTTGCGGTATTGGAAAACGAACGGCGACGGGATGATTGGAGAAATCTCCGGGATTTCAAGTTTTCCGATATGGGTAAGGGCATCCAGCACCTGTTTCTGTTTGTATCTGAGCTGGGCTCCATAATGCATGTGTTGCCAACGGCATCCGCCACAGGTGCCAAAATGTATACAGACGGGTTCTACCCGGTCAGGGGACCCGGCGATCAATGTAGCGATCCGTCCCATCCAGAAACGTCTCTTTTTTTTGGTCACCAGGATATCGACGAGGTCTCCCGGGATGCCATAGGGAACGAAAATCACGCGATCCTCAAACCGGGCTATGGCATTCCCTTCAGCGCCGGCATCTGTGATATGGATGTGCTGGATGAGCTCCTGTTGCTTCATGAAGCGATCAGTCGGTTGGTTGGGTGGGGAACCTGTGGTTAAAGTGTTTGGAATCGCCCCATTCACCATAGCCGATGGTTGCTCCGGCCAGGTGGATACGGGCTTCCAGGCAGCTCATGCACTCTTCAGCCTCTTCGTCGATACAGGGCTTATTTTCGTAGAGGAGATAGTTTTCGCGATACTTGACCGGCGTTAGGTTGGGCATGATGATGTTGGCGCCTACCATGATCGCTTTTTCCCGTCCCTGTTTGTCGATGGTCTGCATGGCAGTGGTGGCGGCAATGTTGATGTCTTTCATCATGATCCGGAGAATGGCGATCATCTTGAGTGCGAGCCGGAATCGTTCATTGAGTGGGATCACGCTTTCATAAACACCGTACAATGGGGTCTCCGCATGCTCAATATACGGTCCCATGCCAATCATGTCGATATCAAATTCCCGGAAGAAGATCAGGTCGTCGGCAAGGTCCCGGATTGTCTGATAGGGTAGCCCGATCATCACACCTGTCCCCGCCTGATATCCTAACTTTTTCAAGGTTTTCAGGGCCTCCAGGCGCTGGTCATAGGAATGTAAATGGTCATTTGGGTGGAGCTTTGCATATAGCTCACGGTTTGAAACTTCGATGCGTAAAAGGTACCGGTGTCCCCCGTGATCAAACCATTTTTTGTAGGTTTCTTCCGTCTGTTCTCCAAGTGAAAGGGTAACCCCAAGCTTACCCTCTGACAACGCTTTGATCTTCTCCAACAGATGTATGATGGTTTCGGTAAAGCGCTTGTCCTGTCGCTCTCCCGATTGGATGACGATGGAACCATAGTTATTCTTGAAAGCGAAGGTCGCCGCTTCGAGGACCTCTTCCTCCGTCATCTCATACCGCTGTACTTTTGTATTCCCACAACGTATCCCGCAATAAAGGCAGTTCTTTGCACATTTGTTGGAATATTCGATCAGCCCCCGAAAGAATACCTTTTTACCAACATATTTCTCCCTGACTTCAGCAGCTTTCTTAAATATCAGCTTCGTATCCGATTCATCTGCAGCCAGGAGAGAAACAAGGTCATCTTTTGAAAAATACGCTTGATCCAGCAACTTAATAACATCAGCCATCCACATGGTAATTAGGCCTGCAAAGGTACATATTATCGGGGTTTTGTCTTTGTGGCTGCGTTGAAATTAATTTTTCTATTTTAGCTTTTACAGAAAAATATTACTTTCGTACCGCCTTAAATATACCATCCATGTCTGAAGTAATTCACACAGTCCTTATTGATGATGACCGGACTGTACTGCTGGCGCTCAAATCATTGCTTGAAGAAAATTTTCCTGAGGTTGAGGTCATGGCTACGGCCTCATCCGTCAAAGATGGCATCAAGGTCATCAACAAGTCCAAACCCGATCTCGTGCTGCTGGATATATCCCTCCCTGATGGCGAGGGTTTTGAAGTTTTTGGGAAGACGGAGTTTAACGGTTACCGGGTTATCTTTATCACAGCCCATGACAATTATGCCATCAAGGCCTTCGAATTGTCAGCGCTACATTACCTGGTTAAACCGGTTGGCTTGAAAGATCTTCAGGTGTCGATTGATCGTTTCAGACAATCACAGGGAGGCAACTATGCCGACCGGGTGGATGTGCTCAAGGAGGGTCTGCAGAACAAGATTGACAAGATCATCATCCCATCCTTTCATGGATTAAATGTGGTGAAGTTGGTTGATATCATCAGGATGGAAGCAGATGATGTGTATACCAGCTTTTACCTGGTCGGAGGTAAGAAACTCATGGCTTCAAAACCACTGAATAATTATGAGCGTTTGCTTATCGATATGCCCTTTTCAAGGATTCACAGCAAGCATTTGATCAACCTGTTGTATGTGAAAAAATATGTAAAGGGAAAGGGGGGCAGTGTGATTCTGGATGATGGAACAGAGGTCAATGTTTCTGTCAGGAAGAAAGCGGATTTTTTACAGAAGCTGAAGAATTACGCCCGTTTGGCATGATCGTCAAACATTGAACCGGATGTGCAGCATATCCCCGTCCTGCACAATATAGTTTTTCCCTTCAATAGCCAGTTTTCCCGCGTCGCGGCAAGCGGATTCAGATCCTTTGAAGGCTAGAAAATCAGGGTATTTGATCACTTCTGACCGGATGAATCCCCGTTCCAGGTCGCTATGAATAACGCCGGCTGCCTGCTGGGCTGTCATCCCTTTGCGGATGGTCCATGCCCGAACTTCTTTGGGGCCGGCAGTAAAGAATGTTTGAAGGTCCAACAGGTGGTAGGCTGCACGTATCAGCTTGTTCACACCAGGCTCTTCCAGTCCGGCATCTTCCAGGAAAACGAGCCGGTCAGCAGCATCCTCCAGGGTAGCTATCTCCGACTCAAGCAAAGCGGCGATGGTGATCACCTCAGCTCCCTCGCTTTCTGCCTGTTCGGTAAAAGCATGAGAAAAGCGATTTCCCGTTTGGGCAGACTTGTCATCTACATTACAGACATAGACAACCGGCTTCTCACTGAGCAGGAAGAGATCTTCAATATGTTTCTTCTCCTCCTGATGGAGTGTCAGGGTTCTTACCGGTTGAAATCCTTCCAGGTGATGCTTGACTTTCTTTAAGACTTCGATGGTTCTCTGCGCTGGTTTGTCTCCCCCTTTGGCAATTTTATCCATCCGGTGGATCTTTTTCTCCAACGACTCAAGATCCCGCACCTGCAATTCAAGATCGACGATCTCCTTGTCGCGTACCGGGTCAATAGATCCCTCGATATGGGGGAGGGTCTCGTCTTCAAAACAACGCAGCACGTGGATCAGTGCATCGGCCTGGCGAATGTCGGCCAGAAATTTTCCGGCGCTGCTCTCGCTGTGGCCTGAGCCCTTGGTCAATCCGGGAATGTCAACCATTTCCATTGAGGTGGGAACAACCTTGGCTGCATGGACAAATCGATCGATCTCCTCCAACCGGTTATCCGGAACATTCACCATGGCGATATTCGATTTCGCCGCATTGTAAGCCCTCGACGTTTCAGCATGAGCATTCGATACTGCATTGAACAGTGTCGATTTGCCTGCATTTACAATTCCGATGATCCCACACTTTAACGACATAACTTGCAGTAAATTAATAATTTATAATTAATAATTATTAATTGTAAATCAAGTCAGATTTAAGATGCAAAGTTAGAATATATAAAGCAGGTGATGTTTGTTATTCAGATATTAATTGATACCTTTGCACCCCGTTTCGGGATTTATCTCTGAAACAGTCAATTAACCTAATGTTTAACCCGGTCCTTAGGGGCCACAAAGTTTTTTTATGAACGAAGAATTAACCCAAACTCCGGAAGAAAAACAGGAAGAACAAATCCCTGTAACCGAAACCGGTTTGGAAACCGAAACCCCGGTAGCACACCCTGAAAAAGTTGCCAGGAAGCCACGCCCGGAAGAAATCTATGCAAAGCCTGATGAATCGTTTGACTGGAATGCACTGGGAAAGAACCAGGACAACTACGCTGGTGATGAAAGGAAGAAATTGGAAGACATCTACGGAAAAACCCTGAGCTCCATTGGGGACCATGAGGTGGTTGAAGGTGTGGTAGCAGGAAAGAACAACCGTGAAGTGGTCGTCAACATTGGCTTTAAGTCTGATGGTGTGATCCCTGTCTCTGAATTTCGTTACAACCCCGACCTGAAAGTGGGTGACAAAGTAGAGGTGTACGTTGAAAACCAGGAAGACCTGAACGGGCAACTGCTGCTTTCCCACAAAAAAGCCCGTATTCTCAAATCCTGGGAACGCGTCAACGAAGCGTTCGATAAACAGGAGATCATCAACGGATACGTGAAATCAAGGACCAAAGGCGGTCTCATTGTCGATGTGTTCGGGATTGAAGCATTCCTCCCGGGTTCGCAAATCGATGTGAAGCCCATCCGCGACTACGATATTTATGTAGATAAGGTGATGGAATTCAAGGTGGTGAAGATCAACCATGAATATAAGAATGTGGTTGTTTCCCATAAGGCGCTGATTGAAGACGAACTGGAAGCCCAGAAGGCAGAGATCATTGCCCGTCTGGAAAAGGGACAGATCCTTGAAGGAACTGTTAAGAATATCACTTCCTACGGTGTATTTATTGACCTCGGCGGCGTAGATGGCCTCATCCACATCACCGACCTCTCCTGGGGCAGGATCAACCACCCGGAAGAAATCGTTCAACTCGATCAGAAGATCAAGGTAGTTATCCTCGACTTTGATGAAAACAAGAAACGGATTGCACTGGGTCTGAAGCAACTTACCCCTCATCCATGGGATTCACTCGATGCCAACCTGAAAGTTGGAGATAAAGTGAAAGGTAAAGTCGTGGTGATTGCCGATTACGGCGCATTTGTCGAGATCACAGCCGGTGTCGAAGGACTGATCCACGTTTCAGAGATGTCCTGGTCACAGCACCTTCGTACAGCCCACGATTTTCTGAAGGTTGGCGACGAAGTGGAAGCCATCATACTCACCCTTGACCGCGAAGAACGAAAGATGTCAATGGGTATCAAGCAACTGATCCCCGATCCATGGGCCAACATCATGGAAAAATACCCGCAGCAATCGCGCCATTCAGCCATCGTCCGCAACTTCACCAATTTCGGTATTTTCGTGGAGTTGGAAGAAGGTGTTGACGGATTGATCCACATTTCCGACCTCTCCTGGTCGAAGAAGATCAAACACCCGGCTGAATTTACCAAGGTTGGCGAGAAAATTGAGGTGGTTGTCCTGGATGTGGATGTTGAAAACCGCCGGTTGAGCCTTGGCCATAAACAACTGGAGGAGAATCCTTGGGATGTTTTTGAAACGATCTTTTCCATCGGATCGGTGCACAACGGTACTGTTGTGAGTTCTTCCGATAAAGGGGTCGTGGTTACCCTGCCTTATGGTGTTGAAGGGTTTGCTCCCAACCGCCATGCCGTGAAAGAAGACGGCCGACATCTGAAAGAAGAAGAATCGGTTGATTTCAAGGTAATTGAATTCTCTAAAGAAAACAAGAAGATCATTCTTTCGCACACAAAGATTCACCAGGATCGGCAGGCAGCTGAAAAAGGCAAGGAAACTGACAAGGAACAAAGCGCTGCCAAGGCTGCCAAAAAGGCTGTTAAAAAACTCAAGGATAACCTGGAAAAGACTACCCTGGGTGACCTCGATGCCCTGGCAAACCTGAAGTCAGAGATGGAAAAGTCGGAAAAGAAGAGCAGGGAGAAGAAGAAAGAAATGAAGAATGAAGAAATGAAGAATGAAGAGGTGAAGAGTGAAGAAGTGAAGAGTGAAGAAGTGAAGGGTGAAGAGGTGAAGAATGAAGAAGTGAAGAATGAAGAGGTGAAGGGTGAAGAACCTGCAAAGGAGAGTGAAGAACCGAAGTCGGAATGACCTTTTCACTGACCATCCTCGGAAGCAATTCCGCTATTCCAACTTTAGATCGTAATCCAAGCGCTCATTTACTCAACGTAAATGAGCGCTTTTTTTTGATCGACTGCGCGGAAGGAACCCAGCTGCAAATGAGGAAATACCACCTGAAGTTCACCAAGATCAACCATATCTTTATCAGTCATCTGCACGGAGACCATTATTTCGGGCTGGTGGGACTCCTGACCTCGATGCATCTGTTGGGTCGCACGGATGAGATGCACGTGTACGGCTTTCCGGAATTGGAGCAGATCATCAACATCCAGCTGGAGGCAGCCCGGATGTCACTGATCTATCCCCTCATCTTCCATCCGCTGAAGGACGATGAAATGCATCTTATTCATACCGGACGAAACCTGGAGGTCTTCTCATTTCCGCTGAAACACTCCATCCCAACCTGTGGGTTCCTGTTTAAGGCATCCCAACCGAACCGTCAGCCGCCGAAGCATTACACCTATGCTTACTGTTCCGATACCATCTACCTGGAGGAGGTTATTCCGGTGATCAAAGAAGTTGATCTGCTCTATTATGAAACCACCTTTGCTTCCGACCGGGCTGAAATGGCCTCGCAGAAGTTTCATGCCACTTCATTGGATGCCGCCAATATTGCCAAACAGGCAAACGTAAAGAAACTCCTGATCGGACATTTTTCGGCGCGGTATGATGACGCCACACCACTGCTGGAAGAGGCCGGAACCATTTTCCCGGAAACCATTGCAGCAAGCGATGGGATGACGGTGACATGTGACGGGAGGGGAGGGGTAAGTAGTGAAATGGTGAAATGGTGAAATGGTGAAGTGGTGAAATGGTGAAATAGCGAAGTAGCGAAATAGCTGGGTGGCGAAATGGAGAATCAATAAGGTTATCCTTGCTTGCCTATTGAAACAGTATTTCTTCAAAATTATCTGGTGTTACAATCTCCATTTTCGATTCAGGATAACCTGAGCGGTATGCTGAAGGAAAAGCCATTTTTTTTCCGATTTTCCACTTGAACTCATAAGCGCTCAGCTTCCCCTCATACTCTTCAATATAGTCGATTTCTTTTTGAGAATAAGTCCGCCAGAAAAATGTATTAACCGACCTTTCTGTATAGGCAAGATGCTTCATCCGTTCCGAGATGCAGAAATTCTCCCACAAGGCCCCATGATCATCCCTTGTATTTAAAGGATGTAACCGCTGGATGATTGCATTTCTTATCCCTAAGTCCCAAAAATAAATTTTCCTGGATTTGCCAATTTCGTTTCGAAGGTTTCTCTTGATCGCGGGTAACCTGAAAACAACGAAACTTTCTTCCAGTAGATGGATATACCTCTGTACAACGGTTTGTTCAACGCCCAATTTTCCTGCAAGTTCCGTATAGGAAACTTCACCCGATATTTGATATGCAAGTAATTTCAGTAAATCGAGAAGTATTTCCGGTCTTTTCAGGTGCTGAAATTCAAGGATATCTCTGAATAAGTAACTGGATGTGATCTCCATAAGATTTTCAGCCGCCTCCTTATCATCCATCAGGATTACGGTAGGAAAAAGCCCGAACCTGAGAATTCTTTGAAGCGTTCTTTTTTTTTCCAAACCAGAAGCGCCTGATGATAATTCATTGAATGTAAGAGGAAAAAGTTTATAAATGATTTTTCTGCCTGTTAATGGTTCATTGATACGGTTGGATAATTCAAAACTCGATGAACCTGTTGCAATGATGCTCAGATGTGGAAACTGATCATATAGGATCTTTAGGACAAGACCGATATTGCGAATTCTCTGTGCTTCATCAAGGACAAGAACATCAAGATTCCTTACAACGTGTGTAAGATTACCAGCATTTTCCCAGGAAAAAAGAGATTGAACATCCAGATAATCGCAATTATAGTAGGCTGTTCTTTTCTTTAGGCCATTTATCAGTTGCTTTACAAGCGTTGTCTTTCCTACTTGCCGGGCGCCATATAAAATGATAATTTTCCTGTTAATGGATTGGTTTTCAAGACGATCCAAAATGGATTTTTCCAATGTCCTTGGGAGAATCATTACTTTTTTTTACAAAAGTACGAAATTACATGACATGACTCATGCAATTTTATATAAAAAAGATGAGATCAGGCATTGAATTGATTTTGTTGATCCTGTTCAGTTCACTTATACCGAATCGGAACAGGTTTGCAATTTTATTGCTGCTGTTCCTCTCGGTATAACTCATTCTAAGCAGCTTTGCCTTTGCAAACCTGCCAAGAATGAGTATACCAGGATCAATGGAACATCCGGTCGCTCCTGTATTTTGTAAAAGGATTGGTGCTTTGGACCGATATACGGATCTATTACGGTTTTATGATCCCGCTTGCAGCCAGAACCAAGATGATAAGCGCTGCAATCAAAACCAGGATTCCAACAACCTTCAGCGCTCCCTTCAACGCCTTTGTAGCAAAGGCAATGATAAGACCAATAATGATGATGATTGAGATGACGATTATGACGGTGTTGCTCATGGAGATATTGTTATTTCTTTATTATCTTATCTTGAAAAACTACGTCACCACTATTGTTCAGAATTCTGATATAATAAAATCCTGAAACCAATTGACTTAAATTAAGAACATCGCTATATTTACAATCGATGACTTTTTTACCAATTGCTGAAAATATTTGGATATGAGCAAATACGATCTCACTTTTTATATACAGACGATCCTCAAATGGGTTTGGATAGCAAAGGATTTTGGGATTATTATCATTGATTTCAAGCCCTGTTATGACGTCTATCTCAAGTTGACCTTGCTGCCCATTCCCGCAGATATTTTGTGGAACTACCAATATGATTCCTGAATCGTCTCCCACAGTAACAGTAATAGAAGATGTATTTTGACCTGAATTTATTGACCATCCTGGAGGCGTCGTCCAAAAAAATGAAGTAGCGTTTAGCGATGTTGCGTTATATATTTCAGTACTACCTTCAAACACTATCGTATTTCCTGTTATTACAGCCGGACCGGGTAATAGTATTACGGTCGCCGAAAGACTTCCAGGTGTTCCGCTCCCACAACTGTTAGAAGGTGTAGCAGTGACATTTCCGCTCGTACTTCCGACAGTAACGGAAATTGTTGAACTACCTTGCCCAGAGTTTATAGCCCAACCTGAAGGTACAGTCCAGTTATAAGAAGTAGCATTTGAAGCAGATGCAGAATAAGATTGAATGCTATTTTGACAAACATTGGTATTTCCAGTCACTGTTGCCGGACCGGGTAATAATGTTACTGTCACTGAAAG
>Ga0194126_10005791_pt1 | contig 17997 bp, 14 predicted proteins | sample TA2KigC150mmetaG_FD_148641 | JGI IMG/M metagenome (GOLD analysis project Ga0194126, IMG submission 148641) | Freshwater microbial communities from Lake Tanganyika, Tanzania - TA2015035 Kigoma Deep Cast 150m | ecosystem: Environmental > Aquatic > Freshwater > Lake | place: Tanzania: Lake... | reverse complement strand
AGGCGATGGAGCGCGTCTTGAGCGATGAACCATTGCGAGCCACCCTGCGCGCCCGCGGCCTGGCGCAGGCGGCGAAGTTCTCCTGGGAGCGGGCGGCACGGGAGACGCTGGCGGTGTACCGGGATGTTCTTCTCGCGGCTCCCTACGGGGAGGGTTGAGTGCACATGAAGGATATGCCGGTGTCAGATTTGGGGCAAGTGGAAATAGGCACACAGTGTTTCTCCTCACCCCATCACTTTTAAGCGCTAAGAAAATTTTTGCTTGGGCGAAATTGAGGTGGAGCCTCATCTGAGTTCTCGTGCCAGGGCCGCGACAGCTCGTACCATGTCGCGCACCCTCGTCCAGTCTACGTACTCAAGGGTATCTGTCGGCTTGTGGTACGTATCCTGACGCCAGAAGAGCAAGGTAGCAGCAGGGATCCCTTCAATAAAGAACTGCCAATCATCGGCGCCGGCTTTGGGAGAATCCAACCTCACCTTATACCGATCCATCATCCCTGCTCGTCGCAGAATGCTGGCGATTTGGCATTGGAAGTCATCCGGACCAGCCCACACCCACAATATCTCCCCGCCTGACACCATATCCAGATTGAGACACGCTTTCACTCGACCAAGCAGGCCTCTCTCCTTCAGGTCATATACATAGTAGCTGGAACCAAAGAATCCAACTTCCTCACAGGCGAAGGCGATGAGATCAACCCCATAGAAGGTATCGTCGCCTTGCAAGGCATGGGCTAAACCTACCAGTGCTCCCAGTCCACATCCATTGTCGTAAGCGCCCGGTGTGCCGAGGGTTGTGTCCATATGGGCGGAGATCACAAGACGCGGCGCTGCCTCCGGTTTCGTCAAGTGACAGATCGTGTTGTAAGCGTAGGCATCCGGGCGCAAGCGACCACCGATGTCCACGTGCAGCACCACCCTGCTGTTGTCGGACAAGAAGGCTTCGAGGCGTGCATGATCCTGTACACCGATAACGATCTGCGGTAGACGGAACATGGGCCGAGGGTTGAGCAAGGGAATAGCTGGGCCATCCAGCTCCACGATCAGAGAGGCCAGGCGCGCTCCATTTTCGTTAACGATGTCATAGGACGGGAGGTCGTACACCCCAGGAATCAGATGGGTGCGGCCCCGAGGGACCAGTCTGCCTCTAACACCGCCCTCCGGGGTGGATGCCGAGTAGAGCAATGGGGCCGCATCCAATACCGCCTCATACGGTTCGAGCACCGATACTCGCGCTGGTCTCGTCTGCTCCCAACCCACAAAATTCACGCGCTGCAGCTCGGTAGGAAGACCGAACGCATGAAAACGCTTTTCAAGGTACTTGGCTGTACGCCTTTCTGCCTCGGTACCACCGAACCGCTCTCCAATTTGGTTCACTATGTATTCGGTTGCCTCTTCCATCGCTGCTATCTCCCGTCACTATTTGCTTAGTATTGTTGGCGCTGTAAAAGGGCGCATAAGTACAAAGTGTACTCAGGAAAAATCTGCCTTGACTTTCTCTAGCGAAATCCCTGTCCGGGTGCGGCGCAAGGTAGTCGTCAGGGCATAGTGATCCGGAGGGAAGTAGAACTCGGTGTGGTCTACAGGCACCCCTGTCTCTGTCGTGGACGTGTTCTCGACATGCAATACCGGGTCTCCCACGTGAAGGCCTAGTGCTGCAGCGATTTCCTTGTCGGCGGCCATGGCCGTAATGACTTGAACCCCCTTGTCCACGGATATACTTTCTTGCTCCTCCAGCCAGGTGTAGATGGATCGACGAGTCAGGTCCGCGGCTGAAAAGCGCCATTGGAACTTGCCAGAGAGATAGATAACCGCAAAGGCAAGGACTTTGCCCTGAATGAGATGTTGCCGCTTTACACGCACAATCATCTCCTCGGGCTCCAACTGCAATCGCTGACGCACGTGTGGCGGCACTTCTGGATTCATGCTCACATCTAGGATACGAACTTCGGGAACCAACCCCGCGCTGGTGAGCACCTCATTGACCGTGCGCAAAGAGACCAACTCTTGCTTGATCACCGGCTGGGATACATATGTACCTTTTCCCTGCGCCCTCACTACGACCTCGTCCTTAGCCAGCCGGCTTAGGGCTTGACGTACGGTGGTCCGGCTCACCTTGTAGATTCTCATCAGTTCCTGCTCACTTGGCAGCGCCATCCCCGGCCTGAGTTCGCCTTTGTCGATTTGCTCTCGAATCACGCGCTCCAATTGGAGATAGAGGGGCGTCGGTCCTTGTTTAATCTTTTCTGCCACTTTTCTTCCCTGTTAGCATACAATAGAAGATATATCTGCCCCCTGAGTGCTTGGTTGGGACTCACCCACGATTCCGCAAGCGTGCAGCATGATCATGGCGAACCCCTTGGCCATGCCGACGAGATTCTCGATGCTGATGCACTCGTTCGGGGCATGAATGCAGAGCTTCCCATCTGGGCCGTTCCTGCCGGCACCATAGCTGACCATGGGAATACCCAGAGCATCCACGATCCACCGCGCATCAAACCCGCCGGAACTGCCGCCGAGCGTGGGCTCGAGGCCCAGATCCCGTACTGCCGCCTGCACGACTCGCACTACCGGAGCGTCAGGTGGTATATTAAGCCCGTTTACCGCGTCGATGACGTTCAGTTCAGCTACGAACCCTGAATCAGCATTAGCCAAGGATGCGAGCACATCCTCGATTTGGCTCTGTGCCTCGGCTACCGTCTCTGTTGGAATCAGTCGCCGACTGCCTTGGACTACGCACCTGCTCGGCACAATGTTGAATGGTCCCCCACCGTTAATGCTGGTCACCGTCAAACTACCAGTGCGCGTGGGACTCAGGCGATCGGTGTGCTCCGGACTCCAAAAGGGATTCACTTTGTCAAAAGCCATCGTTTGTAGGGCGAGAACCAGCCTGCGGGCACGCTCAATGGCACTGATCCCAGAATCTGGATAACCAGTATGCGATGCCCCACCGTACACGGTGATCTCGAAGGTCAGTGTTCCATTGCAGGAGATCAAGATCTGATCGAGGAAACCGGCTGACCCATAAATACCCATGTCGCCGTAGAGCAGGCCCTTTTTGATCAGACACCGCGTCCCAGCGCGGCTTCCAAGTTCCTCATCAACTGGCACCAAGAAGACGATGTCACCGGCGAGCTGAATCCTGCAATCGACAATAGCCTTGACTGCGGCTAAAGAGGCGGCTATGGGAGCCTTGTGGTCCACGGCCCCACGCCCCCAGATCCAGCCATCGTGCACCTCACCACCGAAAGGAGGATACCGCCACTCTGTTGGGTCGCCCGGCGGCACAACGTCGGCGTGGCCCGCGTACTGCAGTAGGGCGGGACCAGTCCCACCTCCTGGCAGGACTGCTATCACATTGGGCCTATCTGGCTCAGCCTCGACCAATCGAGGCTCCAGCCCCAATGCCCGTAACTCTGCAGCAACGAATTCTTGATGTTCTCGCTCATTACCGGGTGGATTCACAGTAGGGTAGCGAATCAACTGCTGGAGCGTGCCGACGATGCGATCTTCTGAACGCTCAATGTGCTCCAGTATGGCACGTTTGATAGCCTCTTTGTGGAGCTGGCTAGCATGGGGTGAAATACTCGAAGGTATCACGTCTGTTCCCTCCTCATTCGGGACACTTACTTTCTCTCGTAAGGGTTCAATGCAGACACGAGTCCGTCTCCAACGAAGTTGAAGGACAGGATTGTCAAGCAGAGGAACAGGCCGGGGAAGATGGCCATCCACGGGCCCGTATTTAAGTAGACGCGGGCCTCGGTCAACATCGAGCCCCAACTGGCCTGGGGGGGCTGCACGCCGAATCCCAAGTAACTCAGAGCCGCCTCGAGGAGTATGGAGCGCCCGACCTGTAGCGTAGCAGCGACGATAACCGGCCCGATGACGTTCGGCAGGAGATGGCGAAAGATAATCCGACCAGGAGGGGCCCCAATGCTATGGGCAGCTAAAATGTAGTCAATTTCTCGCTCCCTGAGGATCTGACCGCGCACAATGCGTGCTGTGCCCATCCAGCTTGTGGCCCCGATCACGGCTATTACATTGAAGATGCTCGGATTGGTGACCAGTGCTTGCAGGATGACAATAACGAAGAAAAGTGGCAGCGACATGAGGAGGTCAATGAAGCGCATAGACAAGTTGTCAATGATCTGCCCGTAGAAGCCTGCCAGACTTCCTACCATGGTACCGATGACGATAGCCAGAGCAGTGGAGATAAATCCGACTGATAACGAGATGCGCGCCCCGTAGAGAGAGCGGACAAAGACATCACGGCCCAGGTGGTCCGTGCCAAACCAGTGAGACCAGGAAGGTGGTTTCAACCGGATTTGCTCCGCCAACTCGACGTGGTCGGGATCATAGGGTGAGATCTGGGGCGCGAAAACGGCGACCAGTAAGAGGGTGCAGAGCAAGATGAGCCCACTCAGGCTCATCGCATTCTTCCTGAACTGCCTCCATGTTAGACGCCACAGGGAAACGGATGCTCGCTCTGATACCTTCGACCTGTCGGCAAGACCTGCCCTCGCACTTATCACTTGGGTACTTTCCCTTCTAGTGAAACCCTCGGGTCGAGGAGGCTGTAGGAGATGTCTGCCAGCAGATTGCCCAGGAGGATCATAACCGAAGAGAGGAGCAGAATGCCCATAGACACGGGATAATCTCGAAAGCGAATCGATTCTATGCCAAGGCGTCCCATGCCTGGCCAGGCGAAGATGGTTTCAATGATGAAGGAGCCACCGATCAGATGAGAAAAGCTCAGCCCGAACTGGGTGACGATGGGGATGAGCGAGTTGCGCCAGGCATGACGGAACAATACGATCCACTCGCTGAGACCTTTGGCACGGGCAGTGCGTAGATAGTCCTGGTGCAGTACTTCAAGGAGACTATTCCTCTGAAAGCGGACCCAGACAACCAGTTGTACTAGGGTGGACGACATCACCGGCATTGCCAGATGGCGCAGCAAGTCTACAGCCGGGCTATCGCCCGTTGGGCGCAGCGACCACATACCGCCGGATGGGAACAACTTCAGTTGAAAGCTCAGAAGGTAGAGGAGGAACAGAGCCAGATAGAACGAAGGCACGGAATAGCCAATGAACACGACGGCCGTGACCACATAATCGAGGAGCGAACGCTGTTTTACTGCTGTGACTATACCGAGGCCGATCCCGATGGTCACAGCAAGTGCCAGCGAGGTGGCCATCAGGAGCAGGGAGTTGGGCAAAACCTCCAGAATGACCGTGGTGACGGGGCGCCTGGTCGTCAAGGAGTATCCCAGATCGCCACGCACAGCGCGTGATAGCCACAACACATACTGGACAGCCAGCGGGCGATTCAGCCCCATCGCCTCCCTCACCCTCTCTACGGCCTCGGGCTCAGCGTCGCTCATGTCATAACTCAAATACATCGCCACTGGGTCACCTGGAGCAAGGTGCATCAGCACGAAGGACGATAACGAGGTGATGAGCAAGATGGCTACAGCGTTGATAATCCTACTGAAAATGACTCGGTGCATACCGCTCACCCTTGCTTCAAACAGTCCGGATTTGCTTCACCGACATGCCAGGCTATGGTTGCAGCTCAACCTATTCTGCTACTTCCCCCTGTGGCATGCTTATGAAATGATCTTCTCGATGATCCGCAGGTAGTTGGTGCCCAAGATACCCTGAATCTCGGCATCGGTGTAGCCTCGCCGAATCAGACCTCTAGTAATGTTTTTCCATTGGGTGATATGCTCGATGTCCTTGGGGAACTTGTAGCGTCTCTCTGGCATACCAAAGTGCGCCCAGTTTACTGTAGTCCATTCCCAGCCATACGTGCAGAAGTCAGCTCCCAGCCCGACGTATTCTGGGCCCACCAATTGGGCGATGTGGTCAAGGTGGTCCAGCAGATGTTCCAGTGAGGCGTTCTCCCTGGCTAGATATGCCGGGAAGAAGATCACCCCGAAATAACCACCTGCCTCGGCTAGGGCTTTGATCTGCTCGTCCTTTAGGTTGCGTGGTGAGTCACACACGGCCTTGGCCGCCGAGTGTGTTACGATGGGCGCAGTCGTCGAGAGTTCGAGGACATCCCAGAAGCCGCGTTCGGAGATGTGCGATACATCTACGGCGATCTTCAAGCGATTGAGTTCAGCCACTACACGTCGCCCATACAGGCTCAGTCCGGCGTTGCCTGGTTCGCGGCAGCCGTCCGTGATCAGGTTGCGGTAGGAGGAGCAGAGCGTAAAAACGGTGGCACCCAGTGTCCGGTGGGCTTGGAGTAGCTCTAGGCTACCCTGAATGCTCTCCGGCCCGTGCAGGCAGATCTGAATGCCGATCTGGCCACGGGCCTTGGCCTGCCGCATGTCCTCTACAGAGGAGACAAAGGTGCCGGCGCCTCCGCTCTCCTCCAGGTCACGCACCCACAGAGCGAAGTCGGCGATCTGGGCATATCCGCCCAGGATGATATCCACGCCGCCCTGCCTCATCTCTGGCGCCAGTACATTGGCTACGAAGGGAGGATTACCTTCCTCAAAGGTCTCAAGGTCCTCGCGCCAGTGTCCAGTGCGAAACTTGCGCAGTACATGCGCGCTAGTATATGGCCCGCCGTAGGTATTGACCACCACCGTACTGGCGTGGAGTCGCTCCACGCGGGCATCGATTTCATCTGCAGAAGGCATCGCACAAAACCTCCTTCCTCAGATCAGCCCCCTGGGCCGCTACAATCTGGCCTGGCAGAACTTTGTTTTCTTTGGAAAACAGGGTTCTAGCCTACCACACTCTCATACACACGCAAGAAATTATTGCCCAGAATGCCTTCAATCTCGGCGTCGGAGTAGCCGCGGGCCACAAGCGCGCGAGTCACGTTGGCCATTTGGGTGATGTCTTTAACCCCCTTTGGATAAGGGTGTGGCTTGATGGGATGGTCCCCAGCCCGGTTGACTCCGCCACGCACTGACCACCCGGCCAGGACCCACTCCCAACGCCCGGCGCAGAAATCGGGGCCGAGGCCGACGTACTGTACACCGACCAGATCGCGAATGTGGTCAATGTGATCGACCAAATCCTCGACAGTTGGGGACTCCGCCTTGACATAGTACGGGAAGAAATTCAGAGCCATCATGCCCCCCTTATCGGCCAGCGCGCGGATCATGTCGTCGGTCAGGTTGCGCTCGTGGTTGCACACCGCGCGGCAATTCGAGTGGGTAGCGATGACCGGCGTCTCCGACAGTTCCAGTACGTCCCAAAAACCGGCGTCGGAGAGGTGGGAAACATCGATCAGAATGCGTTGTTGGTTCAGTTCCTGTACAACACGTTGGCCAAAATAGCTCAATCCTGCGCCGGTCCTTTCGCTGCAACCGTCAGAGATAAGGTTGCGGGCTGAGTGCGTAAGGGACCATATCCGCACGCCGAGCCGGTGGTAAACCAGGATCGTGTTCAGATTGCCGGGGTCGGATTCGCCTAAGCCGCCCGCGCAGAGGATGAAGGAGACCCGTCCCTCCGCAGCGGCCTGTCGCACGTCGGCTGCCGTCTCAGCCAGAACAATCGCTTTGGAGCTGGTTTGGAACTCGCGTAGCCACATGCCCAAATCGTCTACCGAGCCTGCTCCGGCGACGATGCAATCGACGCCCCCGGCGCGCATGTCAGGCACCAGCTTTTCCTGGACCGCGGCTTTGATCGGTGGTACCCACTCTCCGTCGTTTTCCAAATAGCCCGAGCGCCACTTGCGAATCGTGCGCGGCGTGCTGAACGGACCGCCGTACGTATTCACGACCAGCGACTGGGCGTGGAGTCGCTGGACACGTTCCTCCTGTTCAGGTGTCAGATTGCACATAGGTCCTCCTTTGTTCGAGCGTTCGAACAGAAATTTGGAAGGGTTGCGGTGTGATTGATATGGACATCCGAGGTCTTCCGAATTCCTGTTCAAACGTTCGGGTCCGCTCACCTGGGCTTCTTCATATAGAGATCTTCCAAATGGTAGAAGACACCAGTATTGTTCTGATCTGCGACAGTTGGCGGTATCTGCAGCCCACCGATGTTGTCGCTGACAGCGACCCTAGTGTCATAGTAATGAAGCCAGATTGCGGCGACATCGTCGGTGAGGAGCTTCTCGACCTGCTTGATCTTGGCAGCACGCTCCTTGGGGTCCAATGCCCTGTCCGCTTCCTGGACCAGACGATCCACCTCCGGGTTGGCATAGTTGGTCCAGCGACCCGAGCTCCAGTTGCTGACAAGGACCGTCGTAGGCATAGCAGCCCCATCCCACCCGATGTACGCCTCCCACTGGCCGCTCGTCTGCAGCTGCGTACGTACCGCGCGCTCGACCATCCTGATGGACATTTTGATGCCAACAGCCCTGAGGTAATCCTGGATCGCTGGCGGCAGTCCATTCCGTTCGGTCATGGCCGTGAAGGCTAACGGTTGTCCATCCTTATCTACGATACCGTCGCCGTCGGTATCCCACCAACCAGCCTCCTTAAGCAGTTCTTTGGCCTTGTTTGGGTCGTACCTGATCACTCGCACATCGGGGTTATAGCCCCAGTGGGCCGGATTGAGCAACTGCTCGCCGTGCGGCGTTTCTTTACCGACCGTGCCTTTGATTATCGTCGGCTTGTCCAGGGCATAAGCAATGGCCTCACGGACGCGCTTGTCTTGGAAAGGCTTGAATTTGTAGTTCATATAGAAGGCATAGGTGAAGTTACCCAGCACCTTGTAGATGGTTACATCGGGGATTGCCTGAACTCTGGCCGCCATGTCATCCGAGACTATGTTCTTGATAACGTCGATCTCCTTGTTGGAGAGGGCCGTGACCTGGGCGTCTATGTCCGGGATGATCTGCCAGATGAAGCCGTCCAGATGCGGTCGGCCGCGCCAGTAGTTCTTGTTCATCTCGAACTTGACATATTGCTTGGGCTTGAGTTCAACGAACTTGAGGACGCCGGTACCCACTGGTTTTTCGTTGAAGAGGGCCTTGGCTATATCCTGACCCTGCAACAGATGCTTCGGCGCGATGCCGTGCCACCCAGTGAGTTTCTCTAAGAAGCTAGCCTGTGGCCCAGGCAGAGTGAATTCGACGGTATAGTCGTCGATCTTGCGTGCCCGAACCAGCAGTGGGTTGCCTGCCTGGTCCTTGCCAAACACGAAATCACCTTGATATATCGAGTTGGGATTGTTTAGCCAGGCCTCGAAAGTAAAGATCACATCGTCGGCGGTGAACTGGACGCCGTCGTGCCACTTAACGTCCCGGCGCAACTTAAAGGTATAGACTGTACCATCAGCGGACACAGTCCATGATTCGGCTAGGCACGGCGCAGGTACCAGCGTCTTGGCATCGAGTTCCACTAAGGGGTCGAACACCCAAAGGCCAGGTCGGTGCTGGGCGATAATGGGGTTAATGGGGAATTCAGCCCTTAGGTCCGTGCCAAAAACCAGCGTCCCCCCTTCAAGGATCGCTGGCTTGGGGGTGACTGGAGCAGGGGTGGGGGCGATCGGTCCGGAGGGCCCACACGCTGCTGCCAGAGCGCTGATCAACAACCCAGCGATCATCAAACCGACGACGATGCCCTTAATGCGGTTCGAAAGCCTAAACATCTTGTCCTCCTCATGCGATCAATATGTGGCTAGGGGGCTTCTAAGTAGGTAGCAGAAAGTTCTTTTCACTTTTTGGCAGTGTGCTGAGGCAGCCAATAGTGCTCCAAGCAGGGCAAAACTGGGTATAATCCGGCGCAAATTGGATCAAAGAGCCTTGTTTTGAGTCTTTTTGGCCAGGACATGGTCTGTCGTGAAAGTACAAGAAACTTTCTGTGACCTACTTAGCTACCTTTACAGGACCCCGGGGGGAAACCTGGAATAATGACACGTGGGCCGGCGCTCTGTTCCTCCTTGTTGGGCCGCCAGGTTCACCTCTCCTGGTCCACTAGTCTACGGTGGAAGTGCCACCAGCGTTGTCTATACACAGTTCTGCCATCGCCTCCTTTCCTGTCAAATCTGCACAGCATAGTCTGCTCTCCGAGCAATCACCTGAGGACTCACTATCTCCGCGATATAAGCCACGTCCCAGAATCCTGCCTCGGAACTGTGCAGTCCGTCTATGGGGATGCCAAGTCTCACTGTCGCTGGGCGCAGGCCTCGTTCGGGAACACCAATTAGCAGAGGACCGCCGCGTTACTTGATGACATGTAGTTGCTGTGGAAGCGTGCTAAGGCGGTGCAATCCCGTCTCGCCCATTACGTAGGTCTGCTCTACACCGGCCCCGGCCTCAATGCAGATCACCGTGTTCGGCTCCAAGATCAAGTCTTCCAACTCGTTCCGATTTGACCCTATGCCCATCAATGGTTCCTCAAGCACATCCAAGCCGATACCGTGGCAGTCCCATTTTCCGCTGTAGCCAACTTCTCTGTCTATCACATCCTTCGCTGCCTCGTACGCCCCTTTAGCACTCATGCCTCTTCTTATAACCTCGCTCACACGCCTCACGGCGCGCCAACGTTGCTCGTATTCCCCAACGATGCGCCTTGGAGGATCGCCGAGACAAAAGGCAATGGCATTGTCGGACCAATAGCTATAGCGGCAACCAATTGTGTCTACATTTAATGCCAACTCTGGATCCGGTTCGAGGATCCAATCTCGTGAAAACCGAACATGACGTTCGGGGAGACTGTCCTCTGTATACCAGTCTCGAAATATAGATGTCCAGTTGGAGCCCATGTGCTGTCCACCGTGGTTGTGAACCGTTTGGGCATACTCTTGCATGATCTCGCGCATTGACCTACCCGGTTTGACAGCTTTGAGGATCGCCACATATCCTGCTTCCAAAGCAGCTAATGCGGCTTTAAGAATCTCCACTTCTTTGTCAGTCTTCTTGGCCCTCAGTTGGAAGAATAATAGATCTGCAGCCACAAACTCCGCGTTTGGAAGGGCTGCCTGCAGTGAGCTAAGCACCTTGGCGGGCACAGAATCTATGTCAATGCCGATCCTAGCTGCCTCTAAGCCCTTAGCACGCAAAGTTTGCGTCAGTAAGGCTAGGCACTCTTCGTGCATAGATGAAGGTGGACTGTAGAACTCATCTATCCACGCCGGCCTCATCGACGTAGGAAGAAAATCTCCAACATTACCTACCACGAAGGAACCTCCGGTGCGCAGAAACACCGGAAAGAGCGGAAAGTTCTCTCTTTGAAAGGTATAGTAGGGGAAGCGCATCAAGTTTGTGAGATAAGCTCCAGTGATGCGATTTGTGGACAGAACTGCGTCCAGACCATGCTGTATCATGAAGCTGTTGATCTTTGTGACGTCAATCTTTGACTTATTCATTTCCTGCTCCTTTTTCTGCCTTGGTTAGGCGTTTTCATCCAGTCGGTCTCACTTCTTGGCTGAACCCCACACCTGACCGAAGAGGCGGAGGAAATTGCCTCCGAGGATATCCAGAACCGCCTCGTGTGGGTAACCCAGTTTCAATAACCGCTCGGTGACCGCTGGAAACTTGGATACATCTTCTGCGCCGAGGGGAGCCCGATCAAATCCGAAGAAATCGCTCCCCAGACCAACATGGCGGGGGCCAATGGATTGCACCACATAGTCAATATCGGCCACTACTGCATCAATGCTTTCCTGGGACCAAAAGATGATTCCCAATACGGCACCATTCTCCGCTAGAGCGTGCAACATAGCTGATCCATCTAGCCCGCTGCGACAGGTAAACGGAAAATGCGGTCCGTCGTTCGGATCCACTGGAAATGCTTGTCTGGCGTTCACATGGGAAATGACCACTGGAGCCGTTGTGATTTCGAGGATCTGCCAAAAGGACTTGACGTCGAGATGGCGAAGGTCTATCACGATGCCCAACTCATTCATGAGCTTGACTGCATCAACTCCCAGTGGTGTCAAGCCCACGTCGTCCGTAATCCCTCGTATCACACCGCCAGCAAAGTAATTTCGGCGCGCGTGGGTGAGACTGGCCATACGTACTCCGATCAAGTGTAGCAAGCGAAGGTATATCAGGTTTCCCCCCAGTGGATCCATACCTTCAAGACTGAAGATTATAGCCACCCTCCCGTCACGCTTTGCGTTTTGGATATCTTCCACAGTAGTCGCCAGAGTTAACCGGTCGTTCGCAGCGATCTCCTCCAAGAGGGATACCACCATTTGCAAAGCGCGGTCGAGGGGATGATGCAGGTGATCTGTGGATATGAAGAGCGCACATACCTGGGCCGTGACACCCCCTTCGAGCCAACGGGGCAGGTCATAGTGACCGCGCACGTCACGGGTCGTAATGCTATTGACGACAGTATGTTCTCCCAGGCGGACCCGGCCATCGGCTACAGCTGTCAAGATGTCCGAGTGGGCGTCAATCACAATTGCCCTTCGATGAAGTTCCATAGCGTCTTGAATATCGACTTCCTGCACTTTGCTCTCTCCTTCGATGAGAATCTGGCTCAGCACCATAATAGTGGAGAGGCGTTTGGTATACACTACCATATCGTGTTCGTAGAGGTATCAGAACGTCCTAATATGTCCTCAATTGTATGATACCACATCTTTAGATCGTTGTCAAGAGGGCGAAGGGGTATAATTCAAAAGTGTAGGTGATTTTTCTGGACACGAGTGCGTCCACTTTGCATGACACAACTGATGCATGACCGACTACATTTTGTACTTTCCAATGTCAATGCTACAACATGTTGTGGCCGACTGTGGGTTCGTTGGCTCCTCTAGCTGTCAGGCTTTGTGGCATACCAAGCTACCTACAGTTTTGAATTATACCCGGGCGAAGCGCCTTCCCTAGTGCCCTGTCAAAGTCAGGTGGGGAGTGCTCCGATCAGTTCAAGTGCCCGCCTGACAGAGGCGCCGTAATGCCTCAGACCGTCGGCGATATTTGTCCACCCTTGTGCACGCAGCAAGGCCAGGACCGCTTTGCGTAGGACGGACAAGGCTTGTGGTGCCTGGCCCGTGTGCACCTGGCAATCATCTTCGCCCATGGTCACATCGAGAACATAATGAGTGCAGTTCTCCACCGTCCAATGCCCACGCCACAGAACCTCCAGCCCTGCCGCACCAACATCGCTCGCCTGCAGGCTGGTAATACCATAGGTCATCTTGGTGCTGACCTCACCAGTCTTGACAATCACGCGCTTGCATTGCCGCCGCAGCACTTGCCGGACGCCAGGCCAGTCCAGATAGGCGGACAGAGTGGTGCTGCTTTCCAAAACACGGGTTTCTTTGCGGCCATGCCCCTTCTCCACCGTCCGGTACACCTGATACTCTGTGGCCTTCTCCCTCGGCAGCCAGGGCGGTTGCTCAAAGAGCAAAGCAATCGCTTGATAGAGGGCGGGCTGGTTCTCCTTGACCACCATCAGGTAGTGCCCACGCTGCTCCAGGATGTGCTGACTCAACTCGCGCTGCGTAAGCAGGGCATCCATGGTGAGCACGGTGTTCGAGAGGTCTCGTCCCGCCAGCAGCGTTGGCACAGCGGTGATTTCGTTGCTCTTCTCGGCCACATCGGTTTGCCCCAGGACGCTGCCGCTGCCATGCTGCACCAGATGCACCAGGGCAAGAGGCTGACCGTGAGCCCGTAGGCCCCGCAGTTCCTTGCCATCGACGGCCTGGCCTCGCAGCACTGCGCCCTTGGCGGTAGTGATCGTGCCTGCTGGGGCCTCCGCAGCTAGCTGCTGGTTGTAGGCGGTGACCTGTTTTTCTAAGGCCTGCAGGTCAATGCGGCGCAGTAGCCTGCGAACCGTGGCTTCGCTGGGCATAGTGGTACGCCTGGGCGCCAACTCTTGCCGGAGTTCCGCCGCATGCAAGGTAATCCAGTGGGCAATAGCATGTGGTGTCCTTTGACCGCTGGCCAGAGCTGCACAGACGACGGCCAGGAGAAAGGTCCAGGAATAGCGTTGACCCCGTGCCTTGCGCGGGTCTGGCACCTCTTGGAGGGCGTCCATCAAGGAAGCGTACTTGTGTTGGTCAATGGGTATCTCTCCTCTCTTCGTTGCTGAGAGGAATTATACCCGATAAACCGCGACTTTGACAGGGCCCTGGCGCCTTCCAGACATTTTGAAAGGGCTCCCGCTCTAGTGATCTGCTGGTGGTTAGAAGCCACACCTACGCTTGCGCAGTCGCTATTCAGCGACTCAAGCCAGTCCGCAAAGGCGTTGTTCGGCCTATAGCCGCAACTTCCCATCACCAGATCAAGGAAACCTGCGCAGTTAAAGCTCTGCTATCTCTGGGAGTTAGTCTAAAAGGTGTTGTCCCTCAACTGCCTTGATGAACTTCCTCCAGCGGTGGAAACAGATGTTCAACCCCAGGCAATTGATCCAGGAACTGAGGTGGTACTCGATATGACAGCAATTCAGTAGTAGTCCAGATATGGTCTGTGATCCCGGCTGCCATGGCCGGAGTTACAGGTTGCCATAGCCGGGGTGAACCTGCGCCACGAGTCGGTTCGGGACCCGGCAGACGCTGACGTAGACTGTGATGCGGAAGCACCAAATGGTAGTAAGCCGGAGAAAGCCACAACTGCTTTTCAAACCAAGTCATTTCCTTGGAGAACCCATTGGTGCGCCGAGTAAGGCGACGATTGCTTTGGCGCTGAGTCAGGTTATCTCGCTCGACAAAGCTGGTGTTTATGGTCTCGCTGACAGAGGATGTCGCTAACACAGTCACGATCGCAGCAGGGTCACCGAAGATCACTCTTGTTTCGACAGCGATGACCTTACCTTTTTCACGCTTTTTGACGACCTGAGCATACAATAGGCCAGGTGAAGGCACACGCCGGGGTTCAGGATGGCGCCCACGGGTTCCTTTACGCTTTGGCTGATGCCACGTACCATAAGTGTGCAGCAGAGCAGATGGATACTCCGGCAATTGATCGCTGGTGAAGAAGGGAATGTGCTCATCGGCCACATAGGCAACGCGATCCAGAAGCAAGTTTGCGCTCTCTTGGGTGCGCTTGCCGACGACAAAGGCGAGTATCAAGCGCCAAACGGGGGCAAAGGCGATCCATACCCAGGCCTCCCCATAGGTCTCACAGTAGATTTTGGCAAAGGGTAGGTTCTGCTCCTTGGTATGGATGAAGCTCCATAACTCATCCAGTTGGCATTCGGTCACATGCAGACTGTGCCACAGATAAAGCATCACTAGACGACAATGTTGTCCGGCTCTATCCAGCCAGTCGCAGACCGTATCCTTGTCGACCTGCACAATACGCCCTGTAGCACGGAGCGAATTTCCTTCGGCCAATGCACGCACTGCCGTTTCGAAAATCGCTGGGTCAGCCTCCAGCCCCAGGTAAGCAGTGCCGTATCTCAGCGAAACGCTACCCCCGCAAGCCTTGCACAGAGCTTGTGGTTGACCATGACTCCTGCCATTCTTGACCATAAATCCCCGGTGGAAGGGAATTCCATAGTAGCGACAACTCCGATCGGGGCAATAGAGTGATCCCCAGTCCATTGTGGCCTCCCGGTGAGCGTAAATGTTCAACCGAAGAATACCACAAAGGTCGGAAATTAGCCAAGTCTATCAAGGCAGTTGAGGGACACTACCGTCTAAAAGGCCATGGAGTAAGCTTTCTAACCTTTTGAACAGCCAGAAAAGGCTACTCCACCACCCATTCTTCAGACAAGCTCCAGGGGCTTTCAAAATGTCTGAGCGCCTTCTTACTGATTACCTACATCTCTTTTTGGCAGTGGAAACTGCACCAACATAGAGCAAAATCGGCCTTTGTCGACTGAATATAGTGCCCGTAGGGGCACTTCACCCCGAGTTGCTGCGATTTACAGTCGCCAAGCAAAGATGTGGGTAATCACCACAATTCGTCCCCTTGACAGAATTATCATTGTCTAGTATAATGAAGGCGTATGTTGTCTTACATTAAAAGTAAGAATTGGAGGGAGAAGATGCCCGTAGTTACCCTCTCCACCAAGGGACAGGTTGTACTTCCCCGCGAGGTCAGGCAGGCCATGGGTTTGCAGAAGGGGGACAAACTCAGCGTAATTTTGGAAGGCAACCATTTGATACTGTCTCCTATGGCGTTCCCACGAGAACAGAGCTGGCAACGCTGGCGGGGGCGGCTGGCCAATACGCAAGCCCTTCAGCAGCATCTGGCTGAGCATGCCGATGAGGTGAAGCGTGAGCGTCTGCTTTGATGCCTTTGCCCTCTTGACTTGGTTGCAGGAGGAACCTGGTGCCGACCAGGTAGAAGAGTTCCTTAACCAGGCAACAGGCGAAGAGGGCTTTTTCTGCTTTGTCTCCATCATTAATCTGGGGGAGGTTTATTACCGCCTGCATCGCGCCCGAGGGGCTGGCGAAGCAGATGCCTTTTGGGAAGATGCCAGACAGGGTAGATTGCCTCTCTCCCTCGTTGAGCCAACTCCCAGGCGCATCTTACAGGCGGCGCGCCTCAAGGCTCGTTACCCTATAGCCTTTGCCGATACCTTTGCCGTCCAACTGGCTCAGGAGATGCAGGTCCCTCTGGCCACTGGCGATCCCGAAATCCACTTGCTAGAGAGAGAAGGGCTGTTGCAAGTGATCTGGTTGCCGCAACAAACGTAACGAGTACCGCCCAGCAGAGAAAGGTACTTGGTGAGACAAGTCGGTTTAACGCTGATCGTGCTCGTGGCCGCCGGGCTCTTGTTCGCCACCGTGCCCGGCCGCAGCTTGTGGATAGACGAGCTATACACGGTGCAGGAGGTTGCTGAGCCATCGCTGCCTGTCCTGGTGGAGCGCGTCATCCAGACGGAGCGAAGACCGCCTCTGTACTACCTGGCCCTGCACGCCTGGTCGGGCCTGGGAGGGTCTGATGAGACGACACAACGCTATTTTTCCGTGACCTGCCTGCTCCTGTCTCTGCCGCTGGTTTATCTCCTGGGCCGTCGCCTGGGTAACGAGGCCGTGGCGCGCTGGAGCCTGGTACTCCCCGCCGCCTCTCCCTTCCTCATCCTGTACGGGCCGATGGTGCGGGCCTATTCCCTGACACTGCTCTTAGGCTGCCTCTCCACTCTGGCCTTCTTGCGCTGGCGGGAACGGCCCACCGCGACCTCCTGGCTGGGGTACGTGGTCATCGCCCTGGCCTTGATTTACACCGACTACGTGGGCCTGGCCCTGGTACTGGCGCAGGGGCTATTGGGCCTCAAGCGTTCCATGTTCCACGTTCCAAGTTCCACGTTCCAGTTTGCTGATTGCTTGCCGCGTTTGTCCGCGTCAATCCGCGTCCAATTTTGGGCCGCCTTCGGCCTGCTGGCGCTAGCCTACTTGCCGTGGGTGGGCGTGATCGTGGCTCAGGTAGGGCGGCCGGTCCTCCCCGCCGATTTTGCCCAAAGCCTCCCCGGGTACGTTCTCAAGATAGCTTACCCCTTCTATTCATTTTCTTTGGGAGAGACGATCTTCCCCTGGCACCCGGCAGCGGTGTTGGGTGGCCTGGCCGTGGCCGTCCTGGCGGCTAAGGCCACGACCTTCTGGCGAGAGAGGCCGCACAGTGCGTACGTGCTGGCCATCTGTCTGGGCGTACCGTTGGCTTTCACCATCTTCCTGCTTTCTACCTTTGCCACGGACATCACGTTTCTCAACGTGGCCAGTCGCACGGCCCTGGCCGCCCCGTACTTCTACATCTTCCTGGCCGGCGGGCTGGCCAGACTTGACAGGTCTCCCCAGGCCTGTCAGATCTGGGTGATAGTCCTGCTTGCCATCGCCTGGGTGGTGAGTCTGACTAACCTCTACACTGGCCGGCATTATCACAACCCCATCTACGCCGTGCCCATGCGCCAAATCGTCCAGCAGGTGGTGGCCGATTCCCGCCCTGGTGACGTGGTCGTGGCTGATCCCGACAGCGGCTTTGACTACTACCTGGCCCGGACTGGCAGTGGTACGACAGAGTCGGCCCCTATGGGCACGACAGAGTCGGCCCCTACGTTGTTCTCGTCGGTTGAGGCGGATACTTTGCCTGGATTGCAGGCGGCGCCACCCCCTCGCCTGTGGCTGGTGACCCTGGGGCGGGATCGCACGCGGGCCATGGAGCCGACCGCCCTCCTGTCCTGGCT
>Ga0194126_10005785_pt1 | contig 18011 bp, 13 predicted proteins | sample TA2KigC150mmetaG_FD_148641 | JGI IMG/M metagenome (GOLD analysis project Ga0194126, IMG submission 148641) | Freshwater microbial communities from Lake Tanganyika, Tanzania - TA2015035 Kigoma Deep Cast 150m | ecosystem: Environmental > Aquatic > Freshwater > Lake | place: Tanzania: Lake... | reverse complement strand
ATATGAGACTGGATCATTTTATTACTCTAAATCTGGTATATCCCTTAAAACAAAATATTAAAAAGAATAGGGAATTTAAAATACCCATTTTGATGTACCATAGCATCTCCGATGAACCCGAAAATGGACATCCTTACTTCTGGATCAACACCTCTCCGCAGCGTTTCACCGAACAAATGCAATTTCTTCACGACAACAATTATAAGGTTATATCCATTGAAGAAGCAGTGAATATCTTAACCGGTAACTCGCAACCCGAAACATGTTCTCATGTTAAACATGCAACCCGAAACCCCCAACTTGGAACAGATAACTACGTTGTTTTGACCTTTGACGATGGTTATCGAAACGTTTTCACAAATGCTCTTCCAATTTTACGAAAATATGGCTTTTGTGCAACCCTATATCTGCCAACAAACCTAATCGGAACGAAAAGCCTAAAGGGAGAAGATCGCCTATGCTGGGATGAGGTTCGTGAACTAAGAAATAGCGGTATTGCGATTGGGTCTCATACCGTGAATCACCTCCAATTAAAAGTGTTAAAAAGGGAAGAAATTGAATATGAAATCCGAAGCTCCAAGGAAAAAATTGAGGAAAATCTCGGTGAGACTATATATTCATTTTCTTACCCATACGCCTTTCCCGAGTCGGACAAAGAATTAAAAATATATTTAAGAGCAATATTAGAGGCCAGCGGTTATAAAAATGGGGTAACCACAATCATAGGAATGGCAGGAGAAGCAGATTCCCCTTTTTTCTTGAAGAGGTTGCCGGTGAATTCCAGAGATGATCTTTTCTTCTTCAAGACAAAATTAGCGGGATGCTATGATTGGATGCATGTATTCCAATATGCAAAAAAAATTATGATGGCCAAATTTTAACGACAAAAATTTAGATCCCTAGTGAAAGAGTTTAACTACATTATTGTCTCGCCAGTTAAAGATGAGGAAAATTATATTGAAGAAACGATCAAATCCGTAATCAGGCAGACTGTATTACCTTCTAAGTGGCTTATAGTCGATGACGGTTCAAATGATGAAACGCCTAATATTATTGAAAAATACTGCACTAAATACTCTTGGATTCAAACGTTGAGATTAAACAGAAAAGGGGGGAGACATTTTCCGGCTGAAATTCAAGCATTTAATCAAGGATTCGAAATGATCAAAGATGAAAAGTTTGATTTTATCATAAAGCTTGATTGCGATCTATCCTTCGATTCAGGTTATTTCGAAAAACTGCTCTGCAAATTCAAAGAGGATAAATCACTGGGAATTGCATCAGGAATCTATGCGGAGCAAAAAGGAAACCGATGGGATCCAATTAGAATGCCCGATTATCATACGACCGGTGCATCTAAGGTAGTTCGAGATGAATGCTTTAGAGACATAGGGGGGTTTATCAACACGCGTGGATGGGATACCATTGATGAGATAAGAGCTCAGATGAAAGGATGGCGGACAAGACACTTTGCGGAACTCAAAATTCATCATTTAAAAAGTGAAGGCTCCGGAATCGGTAAATGTACTCTTCATGCAATGCATGGGGAAATCTATTATCTAATAGGGGGTAGTACGCTTTTCTTTTGCTTCAAGGTTGCACATAGGATCGCAACCGGAACGCCAATTCTCCTGGGTGGCTTAATGATGATTTATGGGTACTTAAGAACAATGATACTAAGAAGAAAAATTTTAGTGACGGAGGAAGAAGCCTATTATTATAAAAAGTTACTTCACAAAAGAGTTAAAGACAGGCTCCGATCGTTGCTTACTTGGGGCAATTGAACTTGAGGTATGAAATGAAGAGGGCGAAATTTTAAAATTGACATGACAATTTGTCAATTCATTGGACTTTTTTATTCACGTGTAATGTATTTAAATCAATTTGTTTTTTTTATTATTAAGAAATGGTAATAATTACAGATAATTGAATTAATTCATACTGTCTTGTAATTTTGGCACAATGATTGCTTATAGTCTGATATTTAAACCTGAATCATGCGTGAAAAAGGTATTGCATTGATGTTTGGCTCAGATAAAATGGTACTTTCAAGACATTTTAGGCTTTGGTCCTTAACCTAATTAAAAAGTAGGTTAAGGGACAGGCCAAAATGGAGGTTATCTTACTTCTGTTCTTACAATTTTTACAGTGCTATGTTGATAAAGGTAACGAACACACAATAAGGTGCCTAATAGTTATCACGCAGGATTCAGGTTAAAAAACCATATCTACCTATTGTGCCTTTAATAAACTATTTTAAACAACTCTAATATAATTTTCAGGAGGGATGTTTTAATGAAAAGTTGGGCGATCTTAAAATTAATCCTTTTAGTTAGCCTATCAATCATCTGTTTTAATGGAAGAATATTTGCACAAGTGAAAACCATTACATATACCATTGAAGCGCCGTATGATGACTCTATTTCTAAGCCTACTTCACATGAACCCTTAATATGGGTTGGTGCCGGTGATGGGGTCAACGGCTTTTTTCGATGGAAAGTTTTTATTCCTAAGAATGCTACTATTAAATCCGCCCATCTAAAATTAAAGGCAAGTGTAAGTTCAAGCGGAATAGCTAATTCCTTCATTAAGTTGCTAAATTATGATAATTGTCCAAACTTTTATCCGAATCCATGGGGCTTGAATGCTACTGGATCGGTCAATTGGGTCATTCCTGCGATCACTGGAGATACCGTTTATACATCCCCGGACATAACTCCTTTGATCAAATCATATATTGAAAGGACAGGTTATAATTACGGACAATACCTTGGGCTCAGGTTAGTTGGTGATTCACCGATTAGCAAACGTTTTTACAGTTACGATAAAGCCCCTTCCGCTTCAGCGCGGCCGAAGTTAGAAATTACATACACGGACGGAGATGCTGTCATGGAGCTCTGGATGGCCGAACCCCATGTCAGGACAAAGCAATATATTTACATTCAACTTTGGAATCAGAATGCAGGAGATAGGCTTTATGTAACCTTAAATGGGAAAAACGTGACTGGATATCCTTATACAATTCAACAGAGCGATGTTCAAGAAAATGCATCAACAAAGAAAGAATTTAAAGTGTTAATGGATTATACAGGTCTTACAGCCGGGACACACACCGTAAGTGTTCAACTAAAAACGAGTGCAGATACTCCGAGAGGAAATGCCATTACCAAAACATGGACAACTCTGCATAGTGGTTATCCAAAGGTCGGAATTAATGAAAATAATGCAATATGCTTACGTAATAAGACTGGGGACGGATGTGATCTATTTTTTCCAATAACTGCTTACCTACATAACAAAGCCGGTTTCGCTCCAAATTATCCTCCTGGAAAGCACCCAATAAATGCCAGCCTTAATGCCCTCAAGCACGTTGGATATTACACCTCTCAGGATATATTCACATGGAAAGAGTATTTAGATTTAGCAAAAGAAAAAATCGATCCTGATACGGGAAGACATTGGATGGTTATGGGTCCAGGGAGTGGAAAATATGTGGATACTGTTGACAAATTATGGTATATTTTCCCTAGTAGGGCGGGGTCAAATAATTCAAATTGCTCAAATCCTTCTTCTACTGCAGATTGTTCTTATGTAAATTATACAAAAAACCATCCAGCCTTGCTTGCATGGTCTTGGGGCGATGAATGGGATATGTATCATCAATATAGACTTATTAATGGCGATAGCCCGGACTGCACAGGAGCTTGTTTACAAAAAGCCATGCTTGATGTTTGTCATGCAAACGATACCAATCACCCTGTTGCTGGTATTAATCTTTATGGTTACTGTTATCAGGGTTCTTACCCATGCGATGAGAAATCTGCAAACTATCAATTCCTTACTAACGCAAGTTATTTTGGAGTAAAGACTGCCCTCTTTGATATGATGGGACATGACTATTATCCGTATGAATATTATAATAATACACCAAATGTTCACCTGGAAGGTTATGTAAAATCAATAGATAATTTAATTCTCTGGAATTATGATATGAATCCCTTCTTCCCATTTGTTGCCCCACAGGATGTTCATGATTATGATGCAAGAACGCACGATGTTGGATGTGGATGGAAAAAACCTGCCGAGCAATATACCCCCGACCCAACTGGCCCACAGGTTAAAAATAATATTTGGCTCAGTATAATACATGGTGCAAAAGGAATATATTACTTTCAACTTTTTTGTCCACAACGAGATTATCAGCTTGCAATGATGAGAGAGTTTAAAAGGGATATGGCTGAGTTAACCAACGTGATTCTCCAACCCCCATCAAACAAAGCAATTTATCAAGCGGCTGCCTATTTAGATGCGACAGTTACTCTACCGTGGGCGGCTGCATCTGTCACAGGCGGAGGGCGTGTAGATTATACCGTACGGGAACATGACGGAAGGATTTGGGTAATCGCCGCCAGGGTAGCATCAAAGGCGGAAGGATGGCCTAATCCATCGATAGGCGCAAAAACAGCTACTTTATCACTTTCCGGACTTGTGGGTCTAACAACATTTAATGTATATGGAGAGAATCGTACCGTAACTGCAAATAACGGCAAATTTAATGATACATTTGATGGATATGATGTTCATATATACTATACTGGTCCTCCAATCAGTATAAAACAAATACCGTCGCCGAAAAATTTGAGAATATTGAGATAAAGTTACTGTGGTAGAAAAAGTCAATTAACTTAAATTGTCGATGAATGGCTGCCCATCCATAATAACCTATTATTAAAAGCTGTTATTCCCCAACCTTAAAAGTTCCCTATTATCACTCCATCCATTAGAAATGATATTCCCCCTGGATATCTGACGGGGGTATACTTGAGTCGTCTAAATTATACCTAATGTAAACGATTAATGACCGAAGGCTGTGTAAAATTACCATCGTATGTAATCATCTCACCGGTAAAGGATGAAGAGCGGTACGTGGAGTTTACGCTTCAATCCGTAACCCAACAGACTTTAAAACCTTCAACCTGGGTAATCGTGGACGATGGTTCAAGTGACAGCACCCCGGATATCATCAAAAAATATCTATCAGAACAAGCTTTTATTCAGTTAGTCCACAACCCGAATACCGGCATCCGACAAACCGGATCTGCTGTGATTCGTGCCTTCAATTTCGGCTACAAATTCATTGGAAATAACAAATATGATTTCATTGTAAAACTCGATTGCGATTTAAGCTTTGAAACGGATTATTTCGAAATACTTCTGAAAAGATTGTTAAACGATAAAGATATTGGAATCAGCTCAGGCGTTTACTACGAAAAGGATGGAGGAGATGAGTGGAAGGAAATGGTAATGCCTTCCTATCACACCGCAGGTGCATGCAAGGTAGTCCGAAGGGAATGCTTTGAGGAAATTGGGGGGTTCATCGAGTCTGCCGGTTGGGACACGGTGGACGAAATCCGGGCAATGAGCCGAGGATGGAAAACCTGTCATTTTAGAGACTTAGATATAAAGCATCATAAGCCTGAGGGGTCCGGTATCGGCAAGATCAGGACAAACACTATGCACGGGGAAATTTATTACCTTACAGGGGGTGACAAAGTCTTTTTCGTTTTAAAGGTCCTCCATCGAATGGTTATTAAACCTTATCTCATAGGCGGGCTTGCCTTATTATGGGGCTATTTGAAGTCCGTTTTAAAACGAAGGGTGCTCCTGGTATCAGAAGTCGAGGCTAAATACTATAGAGCAAAGTTACAGGGCCGTTTAAAAGAAAAAGCAAAGACCCTCATATCTCGGGGCTTAGGCTTCTGGCTACCTCTAAAAATGTCATTCCGGCGAAAGCCGGAATCCAGAAGCTCTTGATATGGCAGGAATTTCGTTTCCGGACTCGATACGAGGCAAGAGTGACGAATTTGGAATTATTAGAGTTTCCTTTTTTATTTACGTTGATTTAGTAATTCAGATATAACTTCCTATGGATTTATCTATTATCATTGTCAACTGGAACTCCAAAGACTATCTCCGGAAGTGCATTGATTCCATTGTCCCAACTACGCACGGAATCCAATATGAGATTGTGGTTATAGACAACGCATCCTTCGATGGATGCGATGAGATGCTACGGCAATACTACCCACATGTTCGATTCATCCAGGGCCAAAAGAACTGTGGTTTTGCATGGGCGAATAATATGGCCTTTCAGAAATCAAGAGGTCGCAACCTGCTGTTTCTAAATCCGGATACAGAGGTCAAAGATTCTTCAATCGAAATATTGTACGATCAACTCATTAATTTACCGAATGCCGGTATTGTGGGAGCTACTCTGCTCAACAGCGATGGATCCATCCAGACAAGCTGCATCCAGGCATTTCCGACCATCCTGAATCAGTTATTAGACTCTAATGCGTTGCGAAACCTATTTCCGGAGGCTGGTCTATGGGGCATGAAACCTCTTTACACCGGAGACGGTCATCCGAAGCAAGTGGACGCTGTTTCGGGTGCCTGTTTGATGATTAAAAAGTCCGTGTTCGAGGATGTTGGAATGTTTAATACGGAATACTTCATGTATTCTGAGGACATCGACCTTTGCTTCAAGGTGCGAGAGGCCTCCTTAAATGCGTATTATGTTCCAAAAGCTGTCATCCTCCACCACGGAGGGAAGAGTAGTTCTAATAATGACTCAAACGCCTTCTCCAGTGTGATGATGTTGGAATCGCGCTGGCGTTTTTTCAGAAAAACCAGGGGTACATGGTATGGCAGGGCATACCGTGCAGGAATGTTTTGCGTAAGTTCAATCCGCATCTTACTCCTGGTGGCAGTAATGTGGCCTGTTCTTTGGATTTCAGGCAAGACCCCTTCGCTTAAAAATTCCATCCATAAGTGGAAAGCACGGTTGGAGTGGACCTTATGTCTCGAGAAGTGGGTAAAGAACTATTGAAATCAATCCAGCCTTAGAGGAGGTCCCCCTTCTTTTGAGACTGTTTCTTAATTAGCCATTCGCCCTTCGACAGGCTCAGGACGAACGGCTAACTTATTGATTTTTAACACGTCAAATTCCGCAAGTGGTTTTCAAACAACAAAATTTATACAAAAAATATATTTCTCAAATTATGGATTTCTTAGGTACGGAAACATATGAATGATTTTGCCATAGGGTTTGTGCTTATAAATGCAGTGGCATTGCTGTTGTTGCCACGCCGTTGGGCTCCTTTGCCTCTCCTGATTGGAGCATGCTACATGACCCTCGGTCAGGGAGTTGAGTTGGGACCTTTTTCATTCACTATCATCCGCATGCTGGTAGGTGTTGGTGTGGTACGGGTGATCATACGAGGCGAACGACTCAAAGGCCGAATGAACGGATTGGACTGGCTCATGGTGGTATGGGCCATGTGGGCGTTGATAAGTAGCGTCTTCCATAACGAGCCTTCAGAAGCGCTCATATTCAGGCTTGGCTTAGCCTATAATACCTGCGGAATCTATTTTCTTGTCCGAATATTTTGTCAGACCCTGGACGATATCTTGTACGTTCTCCGAAATACGGCTATCCTGCTGGTGCCGTTGGCTCTGATCATGTTTTCAGAAAAGATAACAGGTCGTAATCCTTTCTTTATTTTCGGGGGTGTTCCGGAATATTCGTCAATACGAGACGGCATAATACGTGCCACCGGACCCTTCTCCCATTCCATACTTGCAGGGACGGTCGGAGCTGTGTGTCTGCCATTAATGATAGGTTTATGGCAGCAATACCGGAAAATTGCGATAACAGGAATTTTTGCGTGTGTAATAATGGTTTATGCAAGCGCCTCCAGCGGCCCTATCCTGAGCGCTATAGCGGGGATCTGGGCTTTGTTGATGTGGCCTCTTAGACATTGGATGCGTTTTGTAAAATGGCTTGCAATCTTCGGTTATATTGGTTTGGACCTTGTTATGAAAGCCCCAGCCTATTACCTCATAGGACGTATTAAACCCCTGGGTGTAAGTGCCGGCTATCACCGAGCCGCCTTAATTGAATCAGCCATAAAACATATTGATGAGTGGTGGCTTGCAGGGACGGATTCCACCCGCCACTGGATGCCCACAGGTGTTTCCTGGAGCCCGGACCATACGGATATCACCAATCACTTCATCAAAATGGGTACATTGGGAGGACTGCCCCTGATGCTGCTGTTTATTTTCATACTCATTAAAGGATTTTCCTTCTTGGGGCAAACTCTTAAAGAAACAGTTAACCAACCGCTCAAATACAGGTTTATGATATGGTCGCTTGGTTCAGCGCTATTTGCGCAAACAGCAACCTGTATTGCTGTTTCCTATTTCGATCAATCCTTTATTTTCCTTTATCTGACCTTAGCCGCCATTAGCTCCGCACGGTCAGCCGTATTGCAATCTAGAGGGATTCATGAGCCTGACCGGCAAGTCCCCTCATTCCGCAAAAGTGAAATAACTGGATAAACCCCGTTGGAATTTTCAGTCGCTGCTACCCTGAACAGAACAAGGTATTTAAAGGCTTACTATGTGAGGAGGCATCTCAAATGAATGAAGTAACTTTGACAGGGAAAAATATCTTTATCACGGGAGGGGCTGGATTTATTGGTTCAACCCTCGTTGGTCGTTTAATCGAAAATAACAAAATCACAGTTTACGATGATTTTCGCCGAGACGCCCTGAGCAATAAACTTTATAGTTCACACCCAAATCTGAAAATCGTCAAGGGAGATATTTTAGATTATCCGACTTTGAAGGGAGCCATGGAAGGGGCACAGTATGTAGTCCATTGTGCGGCCATCGCAGGTATTGATACAGTAATAAAAAGGCCGACAGAGACAATGCGTGTGAACATGATTGGTACGGCAAATGCTTTAGAAGCAGCAAGAACTCTTCCTGATTTGCGCCGTTTTGTTGACTTCTCAACGAGCGAGGTTTTTGGGCAGTCGGCGTTCCGTGCTGAGGAGAATCACATAACGCATATAGGCGCCGTAGGCGAGGCAAGATGGACTTACGCGGTGAGCAAGCTTGCGGGCGAACATCTCACCAAAGCCTACCACGATGAATACTGGATGCCTAACGTTACTTTGAGACCCTTTAATATTTATGGACCCGGCCAGGTAGGGGAAGGGGCTATAAAGGTTTTTATTGAACAGGCTCTCCGTAACGAGGATATTCACATACACGGAGATGGCAATCAGATCCGGGCTTGGTGCTACATAGATGATTTTATTGAAGGATTGATGCTTGCCTTAGTCCATCCGAAGGCAGTAGGGGAATCGTTCAACATAGGCAATGCGAGGGCTGTGGTAACAATTTTGGGTCTGGCCGCTATAACAGTTCGAGTGCTCAAATCTGAATCTCGAATTCTATTCACATCTAAAGATTATGTGGATGTTGAACTGCGAGTTCCCAGCCCGGCCAAAGCCAAGAAATTGCTCGGATTTGAGGCAAAAATAGATCTGGAAGAGGGAATATTACGGACTGCTGAATACTTCCGGAGAATGATGCAATGACGAAGATCAAAATCCCCCTTGCAATGCCATCTTTTGATGAGCGAGAGGTGGAAGCAGTGCGCCGCGTTCTTTCGAGCGGCTGGGTCATCCAGGGCCCTGAAGTTGAAGGGTTTGAAAAAGCAATTGCTGAATTGCATCAGGCTCACTATTGTATTGCAGTCTCTTCAGGGACTGCAGCGCTGCACCTCTGCTATCTTGCGCTCGGTATTGGTCCTGGAGATGCAGTATTTTTACCCAGTTTCGCCTGGCCTTCAGCCGCCAATATGGCTATGGTTGTGGGAGCCCGCCCTGTCTTTGTTGATGTTCTTCCCGACACTTATAATATCAATCCGGCAGATCTGGAAATCAAGATACATGAATTCATTAAACAAAAACGGGGAAGACCCCGTGCAATAGTCCCTGTCCATGAATTCGGGCTTGCCGCCGATATGAATTCAATACTTAAAATCTCAAAAAAATACAGGATGGATGTGATTGAAGATGCTGCCTGCGCCCTTGGAGCAACATACAAAGGCAAACCCGTGGGCTCGCTGGGCAGGATGGGCATTTTCAGTTTCCATCCGAGAAAAGCAATTACAACAGGCGAAGGTGGTGCTATTATCACAAACGATACTGGCCTTGCCGAAAGGTGCCGGATGTGGCGCAATCACGGCCAGGTCTTTAAGAATGGTGGGCGTGATTTTCAGGTCGCTGGCCTAAATTACCGCATGACAGAAATTCAGGCTGCAATTGGCAGGATTCAGTTAGCGAAATTTCCTAAGATCCTGAAAAAACGCAGACAGATTGCATTGCAATACCTAAGGGAATTTAGTGAATGTCCAGCAATCACCCTTCCATCAAATCATCCAGAGCATACATGGCAAACGTTCATGATTGTTATTGAAAAAGGAAGAGACCGTAGTTTTATAATAAATAAACTGACAACGAAAGGGTATGGTGTCAACCTTGGTGCAATAGCAGGACATTGCGAATGGATTTACCGTGAACATTTTGGTTACCAAGCATCAGATCTGCCAATTTCAGATAATTTAGCCTCTCAAGGATTGGCTTTGCCGCTCTACTCAGGTCTAACGGATAGAAAAATCAGTATGATAACCAATGAGCTTCGTAAAATAAGCAAAAGCTGAAATTTATATTTGGGGGGTCATAAACATGGGCTTTTTTAAAAATAAAAAATGGATATTTATAATTATAATATTAGTAACATTGTTCATCGGTTTGTGCGGTGGCATTTTAGCACAACGAGTTAGAATTCCAAGGCAAATGGTAGTATTTCTCTTGGAGAGAAAAACGCAAATTAGTAACCATTTCATTCGTCAAGAAGAATGGGCTCGAAATCCAATGAATCCAATTATATCTCCTCAGGATACCTCTTGGGATGCAAACAGAACAGGTTGGGGTAGCATTTTGAAAGATGAAAATAAATATAACCTAATTAGGTATAAATACTATTACACTGGAAGCAAAACAGATGCAGATCAGAAAATCGGGTTAGCAATGAGTAAAGACGGGAAGAATTGGGGAAGATACGATGGCAATCCTATTTTACGGCCAGGTCCTTCCGGGGCATGGGACGATTGGATTGTTTGGTGTCCAATGGTATGGAAAGAAGGGATTACTTACCACATGCTATATTCAGGCTCTAATACTTCCAAGGTTTACCAAGTGGGTTACGCATTTAGCATGGACGGTGTTAAGTGGATTAAGTATGACAAAAATCCTGTTTTCAACGATCCGAATCCATGGGCACATAACAAGACCGAGGGATGGGGATTAATAAAAATCGAAGGAACTTATTACATGTATTATTCTTCTCTTGTACCACATAGGAGAGAAATAGGGGTTGCAACTTCAAAAGATTTAATCAATTGGACCCCCTGTTATGATGTGCCAATCTTTTCCAACGAAGATGGATATGCCTACTCGCAATTTTGTCCTTGGCCATTTAAATATGGTAACCAATATTTTTTGATTATTTCATACCAGAATAGATTAGATCATTATCTGGGACATAGTCGATTTAAACTTTATCGGTCATCTAACCCCTTTTTTAATCTAAATGAAAGAAAGGATCTTGGGTTCATACTTCGAACCCACCCTGAAATTCAATGGGAGTCTGCTGGTTGCCTAGACACCCCTTTTATTTTAGCAAATGATATTACAATGTCCACATTTCCGAAAGAAAAATTATGGATGTATTATACTGCCATGGATAAAACCAAACGTAGGCATACAGGGATGGCCATATATGATTTAGATTCTCTAATAACAAGAGAATGACAGATGACTGTCTCGCAAACGATTTATATGAGGAACCCAATTAAATATTATAGAGGACCGCAAAAGTAATGCAATTTGAGTGGCCCCACATTTCCAACCTGTGTTTATGGGTTTTTGGTGGTGGCTGTCCGTTGCATTACTTATATTACTCTTAATATGTATCTAAAAGAAAGATAGAAAGATCATCCAATAAAGAGATTGTTATAAACATAATTGAGGTATGAGGTACTTTAAATCATTTATTAGACAAGAGAGAAAGATTACATGTTTGAGATAAATGCAGAAGAAATTAGTATAGGGCAAGGCGTAGCCATTCAGGATGGAGTTACTATAACTGGAAAATCTTCTTTGAAAGTTAATAGGATAACAATAGGTGATTATGTGGTTTTACATAACCATTCACTAATCACAGGGGAAAAACCTTGTAGCATCGGAGACTGTTGTTGGTTTGGGCAGAATGTAATGCTCAATTCTGCCGGTAGTTTGACAATTGGTAGGGGAGTCGGTGTTGGTGCTTACAGTCAACTGAGGTCCCAAGGGATTCAAACAGGTGAAGGTTCTATTGCCGGTCACTGTATTTCCAGTTTTAAAAAATTATTTAAATATAAAGTGAACGATCTGCCTGTATCACAACAATTGTATACCCAAGGTCTAGCTTTGCCGGTTTATTTTGAGATTATGGGAAGGGATGTTACGTGCTGCACAAATCAATTACGTAAGTCAACAAGTAGCAAAGCCTAAGGAATCTAGGATAAATAACCTTGCTTTGTTATGAAACCTTATTATCCTGTTTGGGTTCCTAGTAAGGTTGAAATCGTAAATCAAGTTTATCTATAATCCAAATTGTGTGAGCGGGTACCTGGGATGAAGACAATTATTTTTGGGTCAAGCCGTCAAGGTAAGATTATCCGTGAAATACTAAGTAATAAGAGAAGCTTTGCAGTGGATGGCTTTTTAGATGATGATGTTTCTAAGCATGGTATTGTCATCGATGGGTTACCAGTGATAGGTGGTTTGGATTGGGCTATAACAAATGCTAGCGAGGGTCTGGCTGCTATTGTCGCTATTGGCAACAATGACGCACGCATCACCATTGGTCGTAAATTGCGCGAGTTAGGCGTCGGTATGATAAATGCCGTTCATCCCTCGGCTGTGGTTATGGCGGGAACAACAATCGGGACAGGTAATTTGATTTGTGCTGGAGCAGTGGTAGTCACTGGTACATATATAGAAGATGACGTCGTTGTCAACACAGGTGCTACCATTGATCACGATTGCATTTTACACAATGGTGCTTATGTATCTCCAGGGGTTCACACCGCTGGATGCGTGACAATCGGATGTAGTGCCTTTATTGGTTTGGGAGCAGTCTTGGGGCCAAACGTGACGATTGGTGATCGGTGCATTGTGGGAGCTGGATCAGTAGTCCTGTCAGATTTGCCCCCAAACGTATTAGCCTTTGGCGTGCCAGCCAAGGTGATGAGGCCACTTGGCAATTCCGTTGATTGGAGTAAGATTCTAGCAGGTTAATCGAAGATGAATAATAAAAAAGTGGTTAAGGTTCCTATTGCGAGGCCTTTCATTGGTGCTGAGGAAGAGCGGGCAGTTGTAGAAATTCTGAGGAGCGGCTGGGTTTCCCAGGGACCTAAATGTACAGAATTTGAGCAGGAAATGGCGGCTATGATCGGTGTGAAGTATGGTCGAGCAGTGAATTCGGGGACCAATGCTATCCACCTGGCTTTACTGGCCTGTAGCATCCAACCAGGAGACGAGGTTATCGTCCCAGCTTTCACCTGTGTTGCCGCACTTTACCCGCTGGAATACATTGGAGCTAAACCAGTACTGGTAGATATAGACCTTGATACGTTTGGTATTGACACCTCGAAAGTGGCTGACGCGATCACACCACGGACAAAGACCATCATGCTCACTCACTTGTTTGGCATGGCTGCAGATATCAAAGGTACTTTGTCGGTAGCATCCTGGCGTGGACTGAAGGTGATCGAAGATGCTGCTCTTGGTCTAGGTGCTTCCGTGGGAGAACGGCAGGTAGGAAGTTTTGGCGACACCGCTTGTCTCAGTTTTCACCCACGCAAAATGATCACCACAGGTGAGGGTGGAATGGTACTCACCAACTCGGATGAAATCAGTGCACGCGTGGCCGAATTGCGGAACTATGGAGCATCTGTGGCGGCCTGGGAACGCCACACAGGCAAATTATTTGATCTACCGAGCTATGAACACGTCGGGTATAATTATAAACTTACGGACATCCAGGCGAGCATCGGCCTTGAACAACTCAAGAAATTATCAGATATACTACAAAGACGCCGTAATATAGCTAAACATTATGACGATGCTTTATCGGATCTGCCGTGGCTTCAGTTGCCGCAGACACTACCTGGACATAATCATGCCTACCAGTCCTATGTGTGTCTTGTGCGAAGTGATCCCCCCAATCTAGATATGTGCCAAGCCATTCGCAACCGCCTTTGGGAGCATCTGGCCGAACAAGGCGTTGCCAGTGTGCAGGGTGCACAAGCGATGGCAACGATTTCGTTTTTCCATCGTAAATATGGATGGGAGCCTAGCCGTTATCCAGAAGCACTTCGAGCAGACAGAACTAGTATGGCATTGCCGATCTTTCCCGGCATGACCGAGGATGAGCAAAATCATGTCATACAATCTGTGCGTTCTTTTCAACCCTAATTCACAAAGACTATCGAAAATCCGATAAAATCTTTTAACCCCAAATCCGTATAAGCAGCTTTATCTATAAAAGCAAGGGTGCCTTAATTTGGAAGAAAGAACATCAAGAGAACAGCAAAGACCTCATCTCACAGTCAGTGCTATCAGTAATTGGGCGGCACTTTTTGTTAATGTCATAGTTACATTTTTATTGACACCATATGTGATTAGTAAACTTGGGAAAGAGGGTTTCGGAACGTGGTCATTGGTGTGGTCGATAGTTGGATATTATGGATTACTTAGAATGGGTGTCGGCAGCGGCATCATGCGTTACCTGCCATTTTATGAGGGGCGCGGAGATCATAGAGCAGCCAGCGAAATAGTCAGCACTGGTCTAGCGATATTTTGCGGTGTTGGCTTGGCTATCTTTTTATTGGCTTCTTTCTTGGCCTGGCCCATTGCAAATTTCTATAAAGGAGGTTCAATCCTTGCAACACTTATCATTCTGACAGGGATATCAGCAGCCCTTGATTGTCCCCGAAACATTTTTGATGCAAGTCTAAGGGCTCAGGAAAAATGGATAGCTGCTAACTCGCTAGGGATCACGAATTCGTTAGTCCATGGAGTTGCCCTAGCAGGCGTTTTGTATTTTGGATATGGACTTGTGCAGATGGGTTACATAGTCCTAGCCGAAATCGGGTTGTTTCTCGTTTTGATAGTAATACTGTTTATCACGCTATGTAAAAACATCAAACTTAAGCCCTCTATGGTGAAGCGTGGTCGTATCCGGGAGTTGGTGTCCTTTGGGATATTGACCACCATTGTTACTCTCGGATACAGTTTATCTTTACAGACCCACAGACTTATTATTGGCAAAGTTATATCTTTAGAGGCAGTTGGGGTGTATGCGGTTGCTGCGGCACTTATAGAGCGTGTCCGGAACTTCGTGTGGGCACCGCTTCAGGTCTCATGGCCAAGGTTCGCTTTTCTTGATGGGCAGGGCAATCGACAAGAATTAATTAGTCTATTCATTCGCCTGACACGCTATAGCACGTTCCTCGCTTCTGGCATTATCCTTTTAGTACTAGTTTCCGGTCCACCTTTTATTGCACTTTGGGTGGGCAAGGGTTTTGAAGCCGCACAAACGGTATTGCTTATTCTCGGTGTGAGTTGCTTGATAGAAACGTCACTTATTATCACTACTTCCTTGCTAGCAAGCACTGGTCATCAAAAAGCACAAGCGGGTTTTGCAGCTGTAGAGGGTTTGTTAGGAGTCATCTTAAGCATTCTGATGGGACAGACAATGGGATTGACTGGTGTGGTAGTGGGGTATACTATTTCGGTTATATTAATCCGTGGCTGTGTATGTCCGTGGTATGTATGTCGGTTGTTAGATATAAGAATAATGAAGTATTACATGGACTGCCTTGCACGCCCCTGGTTGATTATAGGGTTGTTGGCATTTTTAGGGCATCGATTCGGGCTTCTAACATATGTTAATAATTGGATGTTATTGATTGGCTTTACCGCTGTTACAGTGGCAGTCTTTATTGCTATGACCTGGGTGATTGCAATGAACCAACAGGAGAAGACCGAAATTCTGGGTTTTATCAGGATTCGAGTTCGAAGGTTAAGGTTGGCCAAGGAAATAATGTAAATCTGATTCATTTTAGGAACATATAACTTTTAAAAAGAAGCGAAGCTAATAAATGAAAATTGAGCTACTTTTTTTATCTTGTAATCGCCTCCATTACACAAAAGTTTCACTGCCTGCGTTATTGTCTGACCCATCAGAACAGTTTTCATTAACCATATGGGACAATGGATCAACAGACGGCACAAAGGAATTCTTGGATTCTTTTCAAGATCCAAGAATCAAAAGAAAAGTACTTTCCAACGAGAATGTTGGTGCTATTTATCCCATCAATGAGGTATTTTTCAGTTCCTCTGCTGACCTCGTAGGACTAGTTGCCGATGATCTTTTAATAACTCCGGGGTGGACACGCATTCTCGCTCAGGCTCATGCTGATGTCCCTGAATTTGGAATAATAGCTTGCTGGCATCTTGGCCTAGAGTGTTTCGATGAACCGAAAGCTTGGCACAAAATACAGAAATTTGGTAACCACCGCGTGCTCAGACATCCCTGGACCAATGGAGGTGTCGGTCTTGTCAAGATTACGACCCTCCGTGAAATGGGAAAAATTGATAACGATTGGAGCGGTTACTGGATACGCATGGCACTAAAGGGCTATGTGAATGGTTACTACTACCCTTTGATCCATGCTGAGCATATGGACTACCCATGGTCAAAATACAATATATCTGCCAATAGACCTGGAGGAACACCCATTACAGGGAGCACCTACGCATCACAGGGAATTCGCACCATCGAAGCAGCGAAAGCCAGACACAAACAAATAATGAAAAACCTTCTTGAAGACCCATGGGAAGCTAAATACTATGTCGGCTGGCGTAATAAGATGAAAAAACTAAAATCCAGATTCAAAGAAATTTTTCTCTAAGGTAGGGATATATTTCCGGGAATGGTGATGAATAGTTTTAAATTCGTGCCATTAGCTGTAATTCGTTTTATTCGATTTCATTTTCTATCTAATTGAAGGAGCATCAGGATGCAATTCATTGACCTGGCAGAACAACAGAAGAGAATCAAGGGGATAATCGATGCAAACATTCAGGCTGTACTCTCCCATGGCCAGTACATCCAGGGGCCGGAAGTTAGGCTGCTGGAGGAAAAGTTGGCCGCTTATGTGGGTGTTAAGCACGGTATCAGTTGCGCATCCGGTACGGATGCCCTCCTCATGGCCCTTATAGCTTGTAGAATAGGTCCGGGGGATGCTGTCTTTACAACTCCATTTACTTTCATTGCCACCGCAGAGGTAATCAGCCTTATAGGGGGTACGCCCGTCTTTGTTGACATTGACCCAGCAACATGGAATATCGATCCGATAAAGTTAGAACAAGCCATAGAAGCTCTTACCAACGGCAACCTTTCACACTATCCCTTGCCGACAGGGATTGACCAGTGTTTAAAGCCAAAGGCCGTTATTCCAGTCGATCTTTTTGGCCTCCCAGCAGACTACGAACGGATTAATACCATTTCAAAGAAATACGGCCTCATTGCCATCGAAGATGCGGCGCAGTCATTTGGTGCGCAATCCAATGGCAAAAAAGCCTGCGCTCTGTCGAAGATCGGCTGCACCTCTTTTTTCCCCGCAAAGCCCCTGGGCTGCTATGGAGACGGAGGGATGGCTTTTACGAATGACGAAGAAATCGCAGAGATACTGCGTTCCATACGTGTCCATGGCCAGGGGAACCACAAGTATGAGAACATCAGGATTGGCATAAACGGACGCATGGATACCTTGCAGGCCGCAATTTTGTTAGCTAAGTTTGAAATATTTCCCGAAGAACTGGAATTACGCCAGGCCAAGGCAGAGAATTATTCGAAGAGGTTTAGAAGTTCTCGACTAGTCCCAAAACAAGCGCGAATGGGAAGGCAAATCACAGTCGACGTGGGGAGCCGGAAAACCGGCCGAAATTGCGATCAATTGGTTAACCTTCCCCTAACTG